>CDZG01007487.1_pt1 | contig 192234 bp, 142 predicted proteins | sample 557741 | NCBI WGS metagenome assembly CDZG01 (sample SAMEA3182086, study PRJEB8094) | gut metagenome | biome: human; feature: gut; material: Stool; isolation source: human stools | place: Canada | collected 2013-01-21
AACTCGATTTTATATAATTGCATTTGCTAATGCAATTGTTCAGTAGACATTAATTTATTTATACAGCTTAAGAATAGCTGTTACCTCCGCCGAATGATGCGAACGATATCATTTAACCGACTCTGCGTCACCCTTACCCAATTTATTATGGGTAACCATAAAGTCATAAAGCTCATCCGCAGTAGTGAACGCCGGTTTTGTACTTTTTTTAAAATTTTTTTTCGGATAGGATTTTTACAAATTAAATGCATTATTCTCAAAAAAAACGCTTGAATTAATCGAATTATATGTTATTATATATATATCAAATGTTATTTTTGCTTTGTAGCGGGTGTGTTTTATGGAATGCAGAATTAAAGATTTTTATATTATAACAATCAAAAATATAACCTACCTAAATCAGGAAATATACTCGAACAAAACCGTTGAGTATAAGAACACCCTTTATTGGGATGAGCTTATCCTCTTTAAGGATTGTTATGCCACGGTTTATTTTGATGATAAGGTGCATAATATCGAACCCAACGATATTCTCTATTTGCCGAGCGGTAAGCACACGCAGTATAAGGTCAAGATACAGTCCCCCGGGGATTTCATCGATATTTTCTTTATTTCCAACATTCATATGAACAGCTCTTCAACGCTTTACAAATTGGGCTCCGGCAATGCAAATATAAACTTTCAGCAGATTTTGACCATATGGCAGCAAAATCCCACGCTCAATCACGCAAAATGCATGTCGATACTGTGGGATATAATATCCAAAATTCAGAGCAATCAAAAATTGGCAAAGGAACTTTCAAGCGTAATAGAGCCGGCAATCGAGTATATACAGCAGCATTACCTCGATCAGAACATTTCGGTTGAGCAGCTTTCTACACGCTGCGGGGTGAGCTATTCGCAGTTTTTGAAAATATTTGAAAAGCAGACCTCAACGACCCCCAAAAATTATATTATAAAGCTTAAAATGAGCTATGCCTGCGAATTGCTGAAGACCGACAAGAGCATAACCGAGATTTCCGAGATAATGGGTTTTAACGATGTTTATTTTTTCAGCAAGCAATTTAAAAAATATATGAATATTTCTCCCACCGATTACAGGAAGAGATTCCTGCAGAACAGCGAATTCTTCAACCGCGTAAAGCCGTGGGAAAAGATTTAAAGATTCTATGAAAAAACGACCTTAAGGGAGATGAGTCCTTAAGGTCGTTTTAATAATTTTGTTGTGGATTTATTCATTAAGCTCCGCAATGGTAACTCCGTTTTCGCCTTCGCCGAATGTGCCCGAGCGGAAGCCTTTAATATTTTTATGCGAGCGCAAATGCGCCTGAACCGCCTTGCGCAGAACGCCCGTGCCCTTGCCGTGAATAACCGTTATTATGGTTATTCCCGAAAGCACCGCGTTATCGATGTACTTATCAAGCTCCAGTATTGCCTCGTCAGCCGCCATTCCGCGCAAATCAACCTCGCCCGATACCGTTCTTTGCCCTCGGGAGACGATTCCCGAAACACGGCGGGTCTTTTTAATGGTTGCGTCCTCACGGCGCTTGCCCTTAAAACGCAGCCCGTCAAAGGAGACCCACATTTTAACCGCTCCTGCCGATACATAAGCTTCTCTTTTGTTTTCCTTTACCTCTAAAACCGCGGCGTCGCTGCCGAGCGCCGTTACAAACACGGCGTCACCCTTTTCAAGCTTTGTAACCCTTTCACCCTCGGCTTTTTTGCTTTCAATCGGGTCGGAGGTTTCCACCAGCTCGTTTATGGTCTTTTTATATGCGGCTCTCGCCTTTTCGGCAAGCTTTGCCGCATTTTCGGCGTTAAGCTGTTTTTTCATATCCTCAAGCTCGTTTAAAAGCTGCGCCGATTTAAAGCGCGCGTTTTCAATAATCCCGTTTGCGGTCTCGCGGGTTTTCTCCATAAGTTTTGTTTGCTTCAAATCAAGCTCATGCTCGCGCTGCTCCGCCTTGCGCTTTGCCTCGTCCAGTCTGCGGCGCAGGGTCTGCGCTTTTTCGTGTTCCTCCTCAGCCTCATGCCTTGCCTGCTCAAGAGACGCCACCACGCGCTCAAAGCGCATATCGTTATCCGATACCTCTTCCCTTGCGCGGTCAATTATACCCTCGTCAAGTCCCAGCCTTTTAGATATCGCAAAGGCATTCGAGCGCCCCGGCATACCGATTATAAGCCTGTAGGTGGGCTTTAGGGTATTAACATCAAACTCGCAGGAGGCGTTTTCCACACGCGGTGTATCGATCGCATACGCCTTAAGCTCGGGATAATGCGTGGTAGAAACGGTTTTAGCGCCGAGTGCCGACAAACGCATAAGTATCGCCTTTGCAAGCGCGGCGCCCTCTATCGGGTCGGTACCTGCGCACAGCTCATCAAAAAGCACAAGCGAATCGTCGTCCGCCTGCTCGGTCACAGATATTATGTTAACCATATGTGATGAGAATGTGGAAAGTGACTGCTCAATGCTCTGCTCATCGCCTATATCGGCAAAAACCTTTGAAAATATTGCCACTCGACTGCCGTCGTCGGTCGGAATCATCAGCCCGCACATAGTCATTAAGGTCAAAAGCCCGATTGTTTTAAGGGTTACGGTCTTGCCGCCTGTGTTGGGTCCGGTTATAACGAGCGTATCATATTCCTTACCCAGTTCAACCGTAATCGGCACAACGGCACGGGCGTTTATAAGCGGGTGGCGGGCACGCTTAAGGTAGGTTATGCCGTCCTTATTAATTTCGGGCATTGAAGCCTTCATCTTATAGGCAAGCCTTGCCTTTGCAAATATCAGATCGAGCCTTACAAGAGCGGAATATGAGCTTATTATGCTGCCCGCAAAGCTGCCCGCGTCGGCTGATAATTCGGATAATATCCTCTCAATCTCCTCCTGCTCGCGCAGCTTCAAAACGCGTATTTCATTATTGGTCTCCACCACCGCGATAGGCTCTATAAACAGTGTCGAGCCTGTAGCCGAGGTGTCGTGGACTATGCCGTTTATCTGCCCCTTATATTCGGATTTGAGCGGTACGACATATCTGCCGTCGCGTTGAGTTATTATTGCCTCCTGCAGGTATTTCGCGTTCGGCCCTCTCACCGTCTTTTCAAGTGTTTCGCGTATCTTGCCCGATTTCGCCGTTATTTTGCGGCGGATATCATAAAGTGCCGGGGAAGCATTATCGTTAAGCTCCTCCTCCGATTTTATGGCATGATTCAGCTTATCCTCCAAAAATTTATTCGGTATAAGCTCCGAAAAAAGCGGATCGAGCGAGGTTTCCCCCGCACCCGAGCATTCGCCGCGCCATGCTTTTACCGCGCGGACGACCCTTAATACCTCGGCAATATCCAAAAGCTCTTTTATGGAAAGCACGCCCGATGCCTCTGCGCGCCTGAGCGGTGACGAAACATTGACCGCCGCCCCGAACGAGGGTGCGGAATAGCGCGACATAAAGCCGTATGCGTCACCCGTATTGCAAAGGAGCGCACTAACGGAGGCTATATCGGTCTCGGGCAATATTTCCTTTGCTCTCTCCGCAGTTTCCGAAAGCGACGCTTCGTTTGACAGCATTTCAAGAATTTTATCAAGCTCAAGCGTGCCGACATATCTTGCGATATTGTAATCCATTTTTTACTCCTAAAATTAAATTTATATATTGTAATAATTAACCCCTTACAAGTTTAAAGAATTGTAAAAATCCAGTGTTTTAAAGCGATGATCCGCCTGCAAGGTTATATATTCCCCGGTTATATCGGACAGCCGCCTTGCGCTGTCCTCAGGCACGGAAAACGAGTATAATTTTGAAAATTCGGAATATACTATATGCCGCGCAGCAGATAAAAGCGTTCGGTCAACCGGCACGGCTTTAATTTCCGGCGGAAGACAGTCCTTACAGTAAAGGCAGCCGCCCGAAATATCAAAATACATTATATCGTCCTCATATTTTCCGCAGCCTCCGCAGGCAACAAGATCGGGCATAAAACCCGAAAGGACTGCCGCTCTGAACTCCGTTATCGCCTTAATAAGCGGCGGGAAGCGCTTTTCGGCGGTCAGGAAATGCAGAGAATTGAGAATCAGGCGCAAAAGCTCGGTATCCGAGCCGTCGGGCGGAGCAAGGATGAGCGCAAGCTCGCAAAAATATTGCTCAAGGGTAAGCAGTTCAATATCACCGCCCATTGTGAAAAACATTTTTATCGGTACGGCTTCGTAAATTTTATAGGTATCCTTTTTTCTTAAAAGCGTGAAGCTGCCGTATGTAAGCAATGAGGTCGCCGCGCCCTTTTTCGAACGCACAGACTTAGCCCCCGCGGCAAAAGCGCGGATAAGCCCGTAATCACGCGTGAAGAGAGTAACCAGACGGTCACTCTCCCCTACGCTCATTTCCTTTATAACCAATGCATCCGTTGTAAAACGCGTCTCTGTTTCCTTCACTGATTTCATTCTCCCTGCGCAAATTTACAAAATTCAGATAATCGTTCACGCTGCCGCTTTTCAAAAATTTATCCCACGATTTTTCGGCTCCCATAATTCACGGTCCCATCATAAAGATTCGGCGCTTCGGGACAATCCGCCGCGCCCGACATTAAGAGCATTTGCAGTTTGCTTTTCTTTATAATAGGAAATAACAGTAAACGGGTCAGTCCAGTCCGAAGGTGTGAATCAAGCCCTGACGGTTGCGCCAATCCTCCTTGACCTTGACCCATAATTTTACAGAAGCGCGGATGCCGAAAAATTCCTCGATATCCCGCCGTGCGAGCATTCCCGCCTTTTTAAGATTTGCGCCGCCTTTTCCGATGATTATCCCCTTGTGGGATTCCTTTTCGCAGATGACGGTCGCCTCAACATCGAGTATCGGCTCGCCGTCGGCAGTGTCCCGCTCGACAAAGCGCTCAAGGTCTATAGCTATGCCGTGCGGCACCTCCTTATCGAGCATGCGCAAAAGCTTTTCGCGAATCATCTCGGCAACCATAACCCTTTCGGGCTGGTCGGTTATATCGTCGTCCGCAAAATAGTGCGGAGAGGGCTTTGAAAAAGCCATCAGCTCACTTAAAAGAATATCAACGCCGTCGCCGGTCTTGGCGGATACCGGCACCACCGTTTCAAAATCAAATTCACGCGAATAAAGCGCAATAAGGCTTAAAAGCTCCTCCTTGCGTTCAAGCATATCAATCTTATTTATCGCCAGCACCGCTTTAAGCTTTCTGCGGCGAAGCTCTGAAATAAGCTCCCTTTCCGCAGGCGGAAGCCCGTTTTCAAGCCCGAATTTGGGGGAAGCTTCAACTACCAGCAGCGCCGCGTCAACATCCGCCATACCGTCTCCCACCGCTTTGTTCATGTTTTTATCAAGCTCATTTCTGGGCTTGTGAAAGCCCGGAGTATCAATAAAAACAAGCTGGTCGGCACCCTTGGTGTAAATTCCGCATATTTTGGTGCGTGTGGTTTGGGGCTTGTCTGAAACTATTGCCACCTTCTGCGCTATTATGCGGTTCATAAGGGAGGACTTGCCGACATTCGGTCTGCCTATAATTGTTATAAAAGCCGATTTTTCCTTCATTAAATAAATTCCTTAAATATGTAATCAGATTTTGTTGATTGCGAGTCCCAAGGCGTCGAGCACCTGCTCCTCTTTTTCGCGCATTATTGTGCGCTCAAGCCCGCCCTTTTCATGGTCGTAGCCCAAAAGGTGAAGCATTGAATGCACGGTGAGGAAGGCTACCTCGCGCTCGATTCCGTGACCGTAGAGATTTGCCTGAGAGAGAGCGTGCTCAACCGAAATCACAATATCACCGAGCATTTTTGCGCCGGTTTCGGGATTTGTGTCATACTCGCCGTTTTCACCGAGCGGGAAGGAAAGAACATCGGTTGAGGAGTCGATATTCCTGAACTTTTTGTTCATCTCCTTTATCATATCATCATTAACCAGTGTAACATTGATTTCCGCAGAGTCGGGGAAGCCCTCCAATTTAAGGGTGGCAATACACGCTTTTCTTATAAGCAGGCGCGTACCCGTGGGGAGCTTTACCTTTTTCTGTTCATCCGTAATGTTTACTTTAATACTCATTTCTTTTCAGCACTTCTTTCATAAGCTTTTATGATTTCCCGAACCAGTCTGTGGCGTACAACATCCCTGCCGGTCAGGTAATGTATTGCAATATCGTCGACGCTTTTAAGCACCCTTACCGCGTCCTTAAGCCCTGAGCGCTTGCCGTCGGGCAGGTCGATCTGGGTAATATCCCCCGTGACCACCGCCTTTGAGTTGAAGCCGAGGCGGGTTAAGAACATTTTCATTTGCTCATTTGTGGTATTTTGCGCTTCATCCAAAATAATAAAGCTGTCATCAAGCGTTCGTCCGCGCATATACGCTAAAGGAGCAACCTCAATATCACCGCGTTCCTGACACTTCTGGAAATTTTCCGCCCCCAGCATATCGAAAAGCGCGTCGTAAAGAGGCCTTAAATACGGGTCGACCTTTTGCTGCAGATCCCCCGGCAGAAAGCCGAGCTTTTCCCCCGCCTCGACCGCAGGGCGGGTAAGAATAATTCGATTCACGGTTTTTGCCCTGAAGGCGCTTACTGCCGATGCCACCGCAAGATAGGTCTTTCCCGTTCCCGCAGGGCCTACGCCGATCGTAATCGTATTTTTCTTGATTGCCTCGGCGTATTGCCGCTGACCTATGGTCTTCGGCTTTACGGGTCTGCCCTTTGAGGTGATGCAAATACAGTCCGCGTCGGTCACGGCGGTTATGCGGTCATCCTCGCCGTCCTCAACAAGTCCCGAAACATAATCGATGCTCTGATCGGTTATCTGCTCGCCCTTGTTTATCATAACAAGCAGCCCCTCTATGGTTCTTACCGCGTTCATAACATCCGTAACATCTCCGCGAACCCGAATCTGGCTGCCGTGCGAGGTGATGCTCACCCTGTATTTCTTTTCTATGCGTTTAATGTTCTCATCGAAATTACCGAACAGATTTATAATCTGCTCGATGCGTTCGATATCAACCGTTTGCTCGAACAAATACCGCGTCTCCTTATTCCTTTTTTATATTATTATAACACATTTTCTATGAATTTCCAGTATTAAATAACATAATATCCTGCGTCGCAATGTTTTCCTCCGCCAAAACAGCCGTTTTCAGCCTTAAACCGCCCTTAATTTCGTCAATTTCACGATTTTTGACTGAAAAATCGCCCGAAATTTCTAACTTCACCTGCTCCGAAAACAGCCTTTCAAGCTCTGCCTCGAGTGATGTCCGATCGAAGTTTTTTTCCGTTTCCTCTGTAAATTCAAAGCGCTTTTCATAAAGCGCTGCAGGCAGCTACCTTCCGAAAAGCTTCAGCACCTTTTTATGCGTACTTGCACGGTACGGCTTGCTTTCACTCCCTAAATACAGCGGAATTTTTAATCCGAACACCGAAAGCACCCTTTTGGTTTTTTTCTTTCCCGTTAAAACGGCGGTTTTCTGTTTGTATTTTGCGGTTACGGTAATTTCCCGCTCGATTACGGCGGTCACCCTCCCCGCCGAATGGACAAATTTCGTACCGTCCGCGCGTTCCTCGATTCCGGATACCAATATATCCCCCTTTGCGACCGTATCCCCCACCTTGACAATACAGTTGCCGGAGGTCACATCTATTCTTTTGATAATGCCGTCTGCCGCCGCCTTTAAATTCGTCGGCACGCTGTTATCCTCCTCCTTCCTCTTCGCCTCGGTCACATCCACCGTTAAATAGCAGCCCTCGATATTAAAAGCGCACCATGAAAGGCGGTTATCCCGAAGCAGTAATTGCAGCTTTGCGCCTGCGGGCGATATATCGCTTTTACGCATGCCCTCATAAATGCCGAGGTCTCTGCATTCGGCAAGAAGCTCATTCTTTGATATAGCGCTGTTGCCTTCAACTCCGACCGACCATACAAAGCCCGACATAAAGCTTAAAAACGCAAAAAACAGCGCCGCGCCCACCGGTATTCCGAGTCTTTCCTTATATCGCTCCGTAAAAAACGGAAGACCGTACCTTGCGAGTATATGCACCCTGAGTCCGCTTCCCGCAACAAGAGCGGGCAAGCGCCTGAAATCGCTTACCGAAATAAAGCTCCTGATAACGCTTCCGCGCCTTTTTATGCTCCAAAGCGGTATTCCGTTTTTCGCGCAGATATTAAGCAGCGCCTCCGCAATATCGCCGCGTATTTCAATTCGTAAAAAGCCGCGCCGAAATCTGTAAATAAAAAGCATATTAATTCACCTATACGCAAAATTCAAGCGAGGAAATGCTCCCCCTGACGGTTATCGCCGTGCCCTCAAAGGTTACTATATCAAAGCTGCCGCCGCAAAGAATAAGCGCGCCTCTCGGCAGGCGCAGCTTCAAATATGTATCGCTGTATTCCAAAACGCCCACACAGCCCTCAACGGTTATCTCGCGGTTTCCGAAAAGCTCCAAATGCGGATTCTTTACCGCGTCAGCCGCTATTTCATCACCGCAGCCGAAAATTCTCCACTTTTCCCGCGGCTTTTCCGATTTAAACTTAAATTTCTTACTCAATCAGCACAACTCCCCGTAACATACTATGTTTTCGTAATTATTATAATTCCGAAAAGCATATAATGTATTAAAAAAGGCGGGAGAAAATTGAAAATAATATCTGTTATTGCGGTGCTTTCCTTTGCCGTTCTTATTATAATAAAGCCCGAGCTTTGCGCCTCAGGCGCGGCGCAGGGACTTCTGCTTTCAGGCAGGGTGCTTATCCCCTCGCTTTTCCCCATGACCGTATGCACAATGTTTATAATGGGCAGCGGCGCGTTTTCGGGTCTTAAAAGGGTTTCTCATGTTACGCAAAAGCTGTTTCATTTATCATCCGATGAATTTATTACCGTAATTTTAAGCCTTATAGGCGGCTACCCCGTAGGCGCAAAGCTTTTAAACGAGGCAGTAAGAGAAAAACGCATCTCCGCCGAAAAGGCAGGTCTTATGCTTTGCTACTGCGTAAATTCGGGGCCTGCCTTCGCCGTTTCGGCTGTCGGCGCTGGTATGTATTCATCGAGGGTGTTAGGCTTTGCGCTGCTTGCCGCGCATCTGTTGCCATCCTTAATAATGTGCTTTTTATTTTCATTTATAATTAAAAACGATAGCCGAAAACCCGTTTCCGTAAAATCGCCCTCTGCGGCCGATAATTTTGTTTCATCGGTGTCCGGTGCTTCCGGTGCGCTTTTGAGCATTTGCGGCTGGGTGATTTTTTTCTCGGCTGTCGGCGCGTACATAAAGCATTACAGCCTGCGCTTTCCTTATCTTAAATATGCTGCATTGCTGCTTGAAGTGACGAATGCGGTCGGCGGTACCCGTTCTCTGCCGCTCACCGCATTTTTACTCGGATTTGCATGTATCGGCATTTGGTGTCAGCTTTTAAGCGTCGGCAGGCTCATAAAAATCAGGCCGCTGCTTTTCCTGATTTGCAGAATTTTCCACGGACTTTTATCGGCTCTGCTGCTGCAGATGATTATGAAAATATTTAAAATAACCGTTCAAGCCGCTGCCGCGGCAAATTTCGTTCCGACCTGCGACGGTGCGGCTCTCTCTGTTTCTATGCTTACAATGGTGATAATTTTCATAATCTCGGTAGGCACGAAAAAAAACACTGGAAAATTGCTTGACGATATAGTATAATAACATTCGGTGATTATTATGGCTGATATATTCAATAAGGACTTGCCCCATGCCTGCAGCTATTGTGTTTACGGGCGCGAATCGCTTTTTTCGGGCGAAATTCTTTGCTCAAAGCGCGGAGTTACATCGGTTAGGGATTCCTGCAGGAAATATAAATACGATCCCTTAAAGCGTGTTCCGGAGCGTGTTAAAATTTCGGACAATTATAAGCCCGAGGATTTCTCGCTTTAAAAAAGTTTTAATTTTTAAAAAGTTTTTGTTGACAATCCGCCGAGTTATGGTATAATAGTCATTGCGCTATGGTGGATGTAGCTTAGTTGGTTAAAGCGCCAGTTTGTGGCACTGGAGACCGTGGGTTCGAGTCCCATCTTCCACCCCAAAAATCCCGTTCACTTTGTGAGCGGGATTTTTATTGCCTATTTGCCGCAATATTATTTTAACACAAAACAGACAGCCGCTTAAATTTGCAGCTGTCTGTTTTAAAATTTATCCCTTTTCTATTTAAAATATTTCACTGCCGAGCGGAACATTTTAATATCGTAATTTCCGGGAACGTTTTTATAAAGGTCGGCAGCATACCTTTCGGAGTGACCCATTTTACCGAACACCCTGCCGTCGGGCGAGGTTATACCCTCAATTGCATAGTAAGAGCCGTTCGGGTTAAAGTGAATATCACTTGCGGCTTGACCCTTTTCATCCACATACTGCGTAGCGATCTGCCCGTTTTCGGCAAGGCGAAGTATCAGCTCGTCGCTTGCAATAAATCTGCCCTCGCCGTGAGAAATCGGCACACTGTATATATCGCCCACCTCGGTATCCGCAAGCCACGGAGATTTATTCGAGGCTATGCGCGTTCTTACTATTTTTGACTGATGGCGCGCTATTGTGTTATATGTTAGGGTAGGACAGCTTTCGTCGGTATCGATTATCTTACCGTAAGGCACAAGCCCTAACTTTATGAGTGCCTGAAAGCCGTTGCATATGCCGCACATAAGCCCGTCTCTGTTATCAAGCAGGTCGGTCACCTGCTCTTTAACCGCGGCGTTTCTGAAAAACGCGGTTATAAATTTGCCGCTGCCGTCGGGCTCGTCGCCGCCCGAAAATCCGCCGGGAATAAACACCATTTGCGCGGTTTTAAGGCTGTTTGCAAAGTCTTCAACACTTTTTGCCACATTTTCGGCACTGCGGTTGTTTATAACGAATATTTCAGGCTCTGCGCCTGCATCGCGCATGGCCTTTGCGCTGTCATACTCGCAGTTGGTACCCGGGAAAACAGGAATTAAAACCTTGGGCTTTGCCGTTTTTACTGCGGGAGAAACGCGATTTTCAGACGTATAAGAAAATGTCTGCATTTCAGTCTTCGGGTTTTGCTTATTACAGCGGTAAACGCTTTCCAGTTTATTTTCATAAATTCCGAGCAGTCTTTCAAGCCTTATTTCTTCGCCGTTATAGGAAATTTTTCCGTCCGCCGTTATTTCGCCGATTTCTGCGGCATCTGCAATATTCTCGGTTACTTCAAGCAAAAATCCGCCGTAGCAATAGCCGAAAATTTCGTTTGCAGTCAGATTATCGGCAAATTTAAAGCCTAACGAATTGCCGAAGCACATCTTCATAACCGCCTCGGCTATGCCGCCGAGGGTAGGCGTGTAGCATGAAACCGCCTTGCCCGAGCGTAAAAGCGCGGTTACTCTTTCAAAAACATTTAAAAGCGATGCGGTATCGGGCAGACCGTTCTTATCATAATCGGGCTTTATTAAAACAACCTTATCGCCCGCTTTTTTAAACTCGTTTGATACTATGTTTTCGGTTTTATCGGTTGTAACAGCAAAGGAGACTAAGGTGGGCGGAACATCTAAATTTTCAAAGCTGCCGCTCATTGAGTCCTTACCGCCTATTGCCGCCGTTTTAAGCTCGGTTTGCGCCTTTAATGCGCCGAGCAGCGCCGCAAGCGGCTTGCCCCAGCGTTTTTCGTCCTTATTAAGGCGCTCAAAATATTCCTGGAAGGTAAGGTAAACATCCTTAAATTCCGCGCCCGTTGCAACCAATTTTGAAACCGACTCTATAACCGCAAGGTAAGCGCCGTGGTAGGGGCTTTTTTCGGTAATAAACGGGTTGTAGCCCCACGCCATAAGCGAGCAATCGTTTGTGTGCTTTTTCTCTACCGAAATTTTCTGAACCATTGCCTGTATGGGGGTTAACTGGTTTTTGCCGCCGAACGGCATAAGCACCGTTCCCGCACCTATTGTGGAGTCAAACTGCTCTGAAAGCCCGCGCTTTGAGCAAATATTAAGGTCGTCCGCCAAGGCAAGAAAGTTTTCGGTAAAGCTGCCGTTTATCTTTTTCTCATAAGGCTCAGGCTTTGAAACAACGGCGGTAATATGCTTTTCGGCGCCGTTTGAATTTAAAAATTCACGGCTTATGTTAACAATTGCCTTGCCGTTCCAGTTCATTACAAGGCGGGGTTCTTCCGTTACGACAGCCACGGGCACCGCCTGTAAATTTTCACTGTCGGCAAGTTTTAAAAATTCTTCAACGTCCGCAGGGGCTACCACAACCGCCATTCTCTCCTGCGATTCGCTTATTGCAAGCTCGGTTCCGTCAAGCCCCTCATATTTTTTAGGCACGGCATTAAGGTCAATTTCAAGACCGTCCGCCAACTCGCCTATCGCAACCGAAACGCCGCCCGCGCCGAAATCGTTGCAGCGCTTTATCATACGGCAGGCAGTGGGGTTTCTGAAAAGCCTTTGCAGCTTTCTTTCCTCAGGGGCGTTGCCCTTTTGAACCTCTGCGCCGCAGCTTTCAAGCGATTTTAAGGTGTGCGATTTTGATGAACCTGTAGCGCCGCCGCAGCCGTCGCGCCCCGTTGAGCCGCCGAGCAGTATTACGGTATCGCCCGCGGCGGGTGTTTCGCGCCTCACGTTGCAGGCGGGTGCCGCGGCTATAACCGCGCCTATTTCCATACGCTTGGCGGCGTACCCGTCGTGATAAATTTCGTCTACAATTCCCGTAGCCAAGCCTATCTGGTTACCGTAAGATGAATAACCGTCTGCCGCGGTGGTAACGATTTTTCTTTGCGGCAGCTTTCCCGCCAGCGTTTCAGATACCTTTTTAAGCGGATCGGCAGCGCCTGTAACGCGCATGGCGCCGTAAACATAAGATCTGCCCGAAAGCGGATCGCGTATTGCGCCGCCTATGCAGGTTGCCGCACCGCCGAACGGTTCTATTTCGGTTGGGTGATTGTGGGTCTCGTTTTTAAAGAGCAGCAGCCAGTCCTCGTCCGCTCCGTCAACATTCACCTTGATTTTAACTGTGCAGGCGTTTATTTCTTCCGATTCGTCCAGCTTTTCAAGGCAGCCCTTGGCTTTTAAATATTTAACCGCAACGGTTGCAATATCCATAAGGCAAACGGGTTTTGTTCTGCCAAGCTCCTTGCGCATTGCAAGATAATCGTTATACGCGCTTTGCAGCAGCTCGTCCTCAAAAACCGCGCCGTCAATGTGGGTCAAAAACGTGGTGTGGCGGCAGTGATCCGACCAGTATGTATCAATCATTCTGATTTCGGTCATAGTGGGGTCGCGGTGCTCGGACTTAAAATAATCCTGACAGAATTTAATATCGTCCGTGTCCATTGCAAGCCCGTATTTGCTTACAAAATCGGCAAGACCTTTATTATCAAGCGAGGTAAACCCGTCAAGCGTTGCCACCGACTCCGGTATATTGTATTTTAAGACAAGCGTCAGCGGCTTTTCAAGCGCCGCCTCGCGCGCCTCAACGGGGTTTATAACATACTTTTTAATCGCTTTCAGCTCGTCCGCGGTAATATCGCCGTAAAGCATATAAACCTTTGCCGTGCGGATAAGCGGTCTGTCGCCCCTTGATATAAGCTGAATACACTGCGCGGCGGAGTCTGCGCGCTGGTCGAACTGACCGGGAAGATATTCCACGGCAAAAACCGCCGCGCCGTCGTTTTCAAGCTCGGAATAGGTATTATCAAGCTGCGGTTCCGAGAAAACGGTTTTTACCGCGTAATCAAAAAGCTCTTTTGTTATATTTTCAGCGTCATAGCGGTTGATTACGCGAAGTGAAGTAACGCTTTTAATCTGCAAAAGCGTATTTATATCGTTAAGCAGCGCTCTCGCCTCTGCCGCAAGCTCCCTTTTCTTTTCTGTAAATATACGGTATACCATATCAGTTTTCCTTTCCGGCGTTAAGCGCCTTTAAGCCTATATCCCTGCGGTAAAACGCATTTTCAAACGAAATTTTTTCTGCCTTTGCATAAGCCGCGCAGAGCGCCTCTTTAAGCGTGGGGGCGGTTGCGGTAACGCCTAACACCCTGCCGCCGGAGGTTACAAGCCTGCCGTCCTTATTTTCCGCGCCTGCAACGAAAACGCTGTTCTTAACGCTTTCGTCCATTTTAATTTCAAAACCCTTTCGGTAAGATACGGGGTACCCGCCGGAAGCTATTATAACGCAGGCGGCGGCGCCGCTTTTAAACCGTACCTCGGTATTTTTCAGCGTACCGTTCGTAACCGCGCGCATTACCGTGAAAAGGTCACTTTCAAGCAGGGGCAGCACCACCTGCGTCTCGGGATCGCCGAAACGGCAGTTGTATTCTATTACCTTAGGACCGTCGGGAGTCAGCATAAGCCCGAAATAAAGGCAGCCCCTAAAGGTGCGTCCCTCTGCGTTCATAGCGTTTACCGTGGGTAAAAAGATTTTTTCCATACAAAGCTTTGCGATTTCCGGAGTATAATAGGGGTTCGGCGCTATTGTTCCCATACCACCTGTGTTAAGCCCTTTATCCCCGTCAAGCGCGCGCTTGTGGTCCATTGAGGAAACCATGGGAACTACCGTTTCCCCGTCCGTAAACGAAAGCACGGACACCTCGGGGCCTGTTAAAAATTCTTCTATAACAATTTTTTCGCCGCTTTTACCGAAGACCTTATCTTCCATAATATCGCGCACGGCGCGCTTTGCATCTTCCCGCGTTTCGGCAATAATTACACCCTTACCGAGCGCTAAGCCGTCCGCCTTAATAACGGCGGGCAGCGGCGCCGTTTCAAGGTATGAAATCGCGCTTTCGGGGTTATCGAAAACCTCGTAAGCAGCAGAGGGTATGCCGTATTTTTTCATAAGATTTTTTGAAAAAACCTTGCTGCCCTCAATAATCGCCGCTTTTTTATCGGGTCCGAAACAGGGTATACCCGCCTTTGTAAGCTCATCCACCGCGCCGAGGCACAGCGGGTCGTCGGGCGCAACCACAGCGTAATCAATTTTATTTTCGGTGGCAAATTTAACCTGCGCAGCTATATCGGTAGCGCCGATATTTACGCAAACCGCGTCCTCGGCAATTCCGCCGTTGCCGGGCAGCGCGTAAAGCTCGGTTATCTCTTTGCTTTCCTTAAGCTTTTTAATAATGGCGTGCTCTCTCCCGCCGCCGCCTATAACCATTACCTTCATTTGAAAAACTCCTTATCAGTGGTGGAAAAGCCTCATGCCCGTAAACGCCATTGCAATGCCGTATTTATTGCAGCAATCAATTACAATATCGTCGCGTATAGAGCCGCCCGGCTCTGCAATATAGGAAACGCCGCTTTTATGCGCGCGCTCTATATTATCGTCAAACGGGAAAAATGCGTCAGACCCTAAAGATACGCCCGAAATGCCCGATAAATAATTCTTTATTTCCTCATCGGTCAGCGGTTCGGGGCGGGTTTTAAAGTATTTCTGCCATATTCCGTCGGCACAAACATCCTCTTCGTTGCGGTTTATGAAGCCGTCTATAATATTATCGCGGTCGGGTCGTCTTATGTCGTCCTTAAACGGCAGCTCAAGCACTCGTTCATACTGCCGCAAAAACCAAGTATCAGCCTTTGAGCCTGCAAGGCGGGTGCAATGCACACGCGACTGCTGACCCGCGCCCACGCCTATCGCCTGACCTTCAAACGCAAAGCAGACCGAATTCGACTGGGTGTATTTAAGGGTTATAAGCGAAATTATAAGGTCGCGGCGGGCGCTTTCGGGAATATTTTTATTTTCCGTTACAATATTGTCAAGCAATGAATTATCAATTTTAAAATTATTTCTGCCCTGCTCGAAGGTTATGCCGAAAACCTGCTTGCGTTCTGTCGGTTCGGGAATATATTCGGGGTCTATTTCAACTATATTGTAGCCGCCCTTGCGCTTTGATTTTAAAATTTCAAGCGCCTCAGGCTCATAACCGGGGGCTATAACGCCGTCGGACACCTCGCGCTTTATAAGCTCGGCGGTCTTTTTGTCGCACACATCGGAAAGCGCCACCCAATCGCCGAAAGAGCACATACGGTCGGTTCCCCTTGCCCTGGCATATGCGCAGGCAAGCGGAGAATCGTCAAGCCCCTCTATATCATAGGCAAAGCAAGCCTTTTTAAGTTTATCGGACAGCGGAATACCAACAGCCGCGCTTGTAGGGCTTACGTGCTTAAACGAGGTGACGGCGGGCAGGCCCAGTGCTTCTTTCAGCTCCTTTACAAGCTGCCAGGAATTAAACGCGTCAAGAAAATTTATGTAGCCCGGCTTGCCGTTAAGAATTTTAATAGGCAGCTCTGCGCCGTTTTCCATAAATATTTTAGCGGGCTTTTGGTTCGGGTTGCAGCCGTATTTCAGTTCAAACTCTTTCATTTTTTATCTCCCGTTTTTATTTATTATCTTATCGGTGTACTTGCCTGTTTCAATATCGGTATAACGCACGTAAAGCGAAATTTTGTTATCCGCATTAAGACTTTCCCATATTTCTCCTGCAAATTCTTCAATATCATCTTTAATATTGACCCTGCGCGGCTCGCCCGTAAATGTGGGCAGCGGGTCGCCGTTGCAGTTATAGGTGTGTATAAAGTGCCCGAGCCCCGCGACCGACGGGTAAGAAAAGGTGTAGCGGCAGCAGTCAGAGCCGCTTTCGTCTATGCTTTTTAATATACTCATTTCATAATTAAAGCCGTTTTCAAAATAAAGTATACCGCTTATTCTGGGGGTGAAATTCGGCGCGTCGGGCTCAAATTCGCGGGTCTCGAGCGCTTCCTTAAAGCTTTTGCCCTCGCTCATTAAATTATATACCGTGTCGGTTTGGTCGCCGTTTGTAACAATAAGGCTGTTTTCCGTTTTGCGAACGGCATTGTAAATTATAAGCGAAGGGTCGCTCACCTTTGAAATGTCAAAGGGCTCGGTTTTAAGCGTTTCGCCTGTCTTTACAAATACGCGGTTGCGGCTGTTTTCGCTCCTGCCCATAATAAAATACGCGCACACCGCATTTTTCCTATCGGGCGAGGTTCCTATAACTATTCCGCGCCCCGCATACTCGTTGTCTTTTAAAAGGGTAGATATATCGTAGGATTTATATACGTTCATTTTTCCGCTCCTTAATTTCTTTGCAAACCTTTTCGGCAGCCGCAGGCAGTATTATCCATTCGGCGTTTTCCATAACCCGCTTTTGCAGAGCTTCGGGCGTGTCGTTTTCTTTAATTTCAACCGCCTTTTGCATTATAATTCTGCCGCCGTCGGGTATTTCGTTAACAAAATGCACCGTGGCGCCCGTCACCTTAACGCCGTAATCAAGCGCCGCCTTGTGAACTCTAAGCCCGTAAAACCCCTCGCCGCAAAACGACGGTATAAGCGACGGATGCACGTTTATTATCCTCTCTGGGTAGCGCTTTACGAAATCCGCACTTAAAATGCTCATAAAGCCCGCAAGCACAATAACCTCGATTTTTTCTTTTTCCAGCGCGTTTAAAATATTATCTTCAAACGCCTTTTGCGAAATTCCCTTTCTTTCGCAAACCGCAGTTTTAATTCCCGCATTTTCCGCCCTTTTAAGGGCATAGGCGTTTTTATTGCTTGAAACCACAAGCTTTATTTCGCCGCTTGTTATGATACCGTTTTTTTGGGCGTCTATCAGCGCCTGCAAATTCGTTCCGCCGCCCGACACCAGCACCGCAAGATTCACCTTGTTATTCAATTATAACACCCTCATCGGATTTAATAACCGAGCCTATAATATAAGCGTCCTCGCCGTTTGCTTTGAGAATTTCCACAGCTTTTTCCTTATCCTCATCCGCTACGGTCACGCTCATACCGACACCCATATTAAAGGTGTTGAACATATCTCGCTCGGGAATATTGCCCTTTTCTTCAATAAGGCGGAATATCGGCGGAATTTTAAGTGACGCCTTATCTACCTTGACCGAATAGCCGCCCGGCAGTGCACGCGGGATATTTTCGTAAAAGCCACCGCCCGTTATGTGCGATACCGCTTTAACATTTACCTTTTCAAAAAGCGCAAGCATTGATTTAACGTAGATTTTGGTAGGCTCTAAAAGCGTATCGCCGAGCGTTTTGCCGCCAAGCTCTTTAAGCGGAGAGGTAAGCTCGCAGTTTTCAATGTCAAACACCTGCCGCACAAGCGAAAAGCCGTTTGAATGTACTCCTGATGAAGCCAGCGCTATTACCGCGTCGCCCTCTTTAACCGTGTTTTTTTGCAGCATTTTCTTTTTATCAACTATTCCCGTGCAGTAGCCTGCAAGGTCGTAATCATCTTCGGGCATAAGCCCGGGGTGCTCGGCAGTCTCACCGCCTATGAGCGCGCAGCCCGCCCTTACGCAGCCCTCTGCCACGCCGCTTACTATATCCGCTATTTTTTCGGGGTGATTTTTTCCGCATGCAATATAATCTAGAAAGAAAAGCGGCTTTGCCCCACAGCAGATTATATCGTTAACGCACATTGCAACGCAATCTATGCCTATGGTATTGTGGCGGTCAAGCAGCATGGCAAGCTTTATCTTTGTGCCTACGCCGTCGGTGCCCGAAACCAAAACGGGCTCTTCAACGCCTTTAAGGTCAAGCCCGAAGCAACCGCCGAAGCCGCCCACATCGTCAAGGCAGCCGGATGTTTTTGTTCTTGCAATGTGGCTTTTCATAAGCTCAACCGATTTATACCCTGCGGTTATATCAACGCCGGCGGCGGCGTATGATTTTGACTGTGAATTATTCATTGCCGTTCTCCTTGTTTTCGGAAATTTTGGTTTCAAATCTGTTTTTCATGGGCGCCGACGGTATTTCGGTCGGGTATTTTCCGTCAAAGCAGGCGGTGCAGTAGCCAGTGCCGTGAACGCCCTTTGCAATCTGTTTTACGCTTTCAACGCTTAAATACCCGAGGGAATCAACGCCTATGAGCTTTGCAATTTCATCGACCGAGTGCTTGCAGGCTATCAGGTTTTCCCTGGAGTCAATATCCGTTCCGTAATAGCAGGGATTCATAAACGGCGGAGCGGACACACGCATATGTATTTCCTTAGCACCCGCCTCGCGCAGAAGCTTTACTATTCTGGCGCTTGTTGTGCCTCTGACGATTGAATCGTCTATCATAACGATTCGCTTGCCGCGAGCCACCTCGGCTATGGGGTTCAGTTTAATTTTAACCTTGTCCTCGCGGCTTTTCTGCCCCGGGGCTATAAAGGTTCTGCCTATGTATTTATTCTTTATAAAGCCTATTTCATAGGGTATACCCGATTGCTTTGAGTAACCGAGCGCCGCGTCCAGTCCGGAATCGGGAACGCCTATTACCACATCCGCCTGCACCGGGTGCTCAAGTGCCAAAAACGCGCCCGCCCTTTGCCTTGCGGTATGCACTGAGCAGCCGTCTATTACCGAATCGGGGCGCGCAAAATAAATATACTCAAAAACACAAAGCGAGCAAGGTGCTTTTTTGCAGTGGTCTTCAATGGTTCTTACGCCGTTTTTATCGAACACAACTATCTCGCCCGGCTTTATATCGCGTATAAATTCCGCCCCCACCGCGTCAAGCGCGCAGCTTTCGGAGGCTACGATATATCTTCCGTCCTCTGTCTTGCCGTAGCACAGCGGGCGAAAGCCGTTTTCATCACGCACCGCAATAAGCTTTGAGGGCGACATTATAACCAGCGAATACGCACCCTTAATGCGGTTCATTGCGGCGTTTACCGCCTGCTCTATTGAGGGGGCGGTAAGGCGCTCCTTTGTTATAATGTAAGAAATCACCTCGGTATCGCTTGTGGTGTGGAAAATTGAGCCTTCAAGCTCCAATTCGCGGCGAAGCTCACCTGAATTTATCAGATTTCCGTTGTGAGCCAGCGCCATTTTTCCCTTTATGTGATTAACCACAATTGGCTGCGCGTTGCTGCGGTCGTTTGAGCCGGTAGTACCGTAGCGCACATGACCTACCGCAATGTTGCCTTCACCCAATTGTTCTATAATTTCGGGTGTAAAAACATCGTTTACAAGTCCCGTATCCTTAAAATCGTTGAAAACACCGTCATCGTTCACAACTATTCCACTGGATTCCTGCCCGCGGTGCTGGAGTGCGAACAAGCCGTAATACGCAGTGCTTGCAACGTCGCTTGTCTCCCCCGAGTATACTCCGAATACTCCGCATTCTTCTCTTAAACTGCTCATTTATGCCTCCAAGTATCAGTTGCCGAAAACTCTTTTCATCATTTCGTTGTATGCGTCTTCTACTCCGCCCATATCGCGGCGGAAACGGTCTTTATCAAGCTTTTCGTTTGTGTCGGCGTCCCAAAAGCGGCAGGTATCAGGTGATATTTCATCAGCCAAAACAATTGTACCGTCCTTCAGTCTGCCGAACTCAAGCTTAAAGTCCACAAGCTTTACATTAAGCGATAAAAAATATTCTTTAAGAATATCATTGACCTTAAAGGCCATAGCCTTTATTTCTTCAATTTCCTTTTTGGTCGCAAGCCCCAAAGCCAAAGCGTGGTAAGAATTTATAAGCGGGTCGTGCAGATCATCGTTTTTATAAGAAAACTCAATGGTAGGCTCCGCGAAAACAATTCCCTCCTCCACGCCGTAGCGCTTTGCAAACGAGCCTGCAGAAATATTGCGGATTATAACCTCAAGCGGAACGATTGATACCTTTTTAACCACCGTTTCGCGGTCGTTAAGTTCCTCAACAAAATGAGTGGGAACACCGTGCTTTTCAAGCAGGCGGCAAAGATAATTTGACATTTTGTTATTTATAACGCCCTTGCCGGTTATTGTGCCTTTTTTAAGCCCGTCAAGCGCGGTTGCGTCGTCTTTATAAGATACTATCACCAAATCGGGGTCATTTGTAGCAAAAACCTTTTTTGCCTTGCCCTCATACAGCTGTGTTGTTTTTTCCATTTTAAATTCCTCCGTTAATTAAATTCTTTTTCTATTGCCGCATTTTTTTCAAGCACCTTTTCTGCATCGGCTTTGCGCTTTGCGGCGAGTTTTTCGGCAAGAGCACTGTCGGATATGCTTAAAATTTCTATGCATAACAAAGCGGCATTGACCGCGCCGTCGATTGCAACCGTGGCTACGGGAATACCCGAAGGCATCTGCACGGTTGAAAGCAGTGCATCAATACCGCCTAAATTACCCGATTTTATGGGTATGCCTATTACCGGCAGTGTAGTATTTGCGGCAATAGCCCCTGCCAAATGCGCTGCCATACCCGCTGCAGCTATAACGGCACCGAAGCCGTTTTCGCGCGCTGCCTTGCTGAAGTGTGCCGCCTCCTCGGGCGTGCGGTGAGCCGAGAAAACGTGTATTTCAAACGGCACTCCGAACGCCGACAGGGTATCCGCCGCTTTTCTTACAACCGGCAAATCGCTGTCGCTTCCCATAATTATCGCTATTTTCTTCATTTTATCCCCTCCGAAATCAAAAAGGGCACACTTACCCACCAGATGATAAGTGTGCCCAGACGGTCGGCATTCAAGCTTTTCGGTTCATGTGGTGCTCCACTTATCCGTCAGTTCCGAAAAGCCTTTTTCGTATGACTTGATTATATCATATCGGCGTCAATCTTGTCAAGCGGCATTTTGAAGATCTGACACAAACAAAAGGCACAGTGAAACACTGCGCCTTAAGCTAATTAAAATTAATCCTTTTTGAAGAAATTGATTACATCGCTGTAGCTCTCGTCATCATCGGCAGAGCTGTTGCCGAGGAGGGAAGCCAAATCGTTGTTCTTTTCCTCTTTCTTATCGTCACCGAGACCTGTTGCAACAACAGTAACGCGGATAGTATCTTCCAGAGTATCGTCAAGCTGAGCACCCCAGATAATGGTAGCGTCCGGGTGAGCCATATCGGAAATGATGGAAGAAGCAAGCTCAACCTCTTCAAGACCGATATCATCGGAACCGGTAATGCTGATGATTACGCCGCGCGCATTTTCCATAGAGGTTTCGATAAGCGGGCTGCTGATAGCCGCGCGTGCTGCCTGCTCCGCCTTATCGCGGCCGGTGGCAACGCCGACGCCCATGTGGGCATAGCCGGCATCCGACATAATTGACTTAACATCCGCAAAGTCAAGGTTAACAAGCGCGGTAACATTAATAAGCTCGGAAATGCTCTGAACGCCCTGACGGAGAACATCATCGGCAATGTCGAAAGCATTCTTAAAGGTAATCTTCTGCTCGGAAACGAATTTAAGACGCTCATTGGGGATAACCACCAAGCTGTCAACACATTCCCTTAAAGCGGCAATGCCGGATTCGGCCTGTGTCATGCGCTTTTTGCCCTCAAATCCGAAAGGCTTTGTTACGATACCTACGGTCAGTATTCCGAGCTCCTTGGCAATGGAAGCCACAACGGGAGCAGCTCCCGTACCTGTTCCGCCGCCCATGCCTGCGGTTATGAATATCATATCAGCGGTGCGGATAGCAGCGGTAATCTCATCGCGGGATTCCTCTGCCGCGGCTCTGCCGTTATCAGGGTTGCCGCCCGCACCCATACCTGATGTGGTTTTTTCACCTATCTGAATTTTCTGATTGGCTTTTGATTTAATAAGAGCGGCTTTATCGGTATTGATAGCGATAAACTCAACGCCGCGAACGCCTGCGTCTACCATGCGGTTTACTGCGTTTCCGCCGCCGCCGCCTACGCCTACAACTTTAATTTGAACTACGTTCTCTTGATCTTCTGCTACTTCAAATGGCATTTTGAATTCCTCCGTATTTATGTAAATTGGATATTATACTTACTCACTTAAAGATAATAACATATCTGATTTCAAATTTCAACACTTTTTATTACATTCCTGTAATTTTTTTTAATTTGTTCAAAATTATCCTCCCGAAGCCGACGAAACAAAGCTTCCCTCGGTGTTTGACGGCGTCCACATGCTCAAATTTATTTTGCCCGCAGCCGAAGCGTCCATATTTTTCATCATGCCCGATAAATGCGCGAATTTTTTATCTATGTAATTCGATGTTCCGAGATTTACGGTAAATCTTCCGTCAACGCCTAATGTAATAGCAAGCTCGTCCGTAATATCGACCCGTGTGATGCGGATCTCTGTCTTTTCGGCGTTTTCAAATATTTCGTTTAATGTATTTTCGGTTTTTTCCTTGGCAAAGGCAAGCTTTCTGCCGACCTTTAAGGTAAGCCCGCCCGCGCTGATCTCGGGTATTCCCTCGGGCTTTTCTTCGGTTTTCGAAAGCACTCGTCCCGATCTGCTCACGGGGTAATATTTATCCCCCGATAAATAGCAGACATATTCCTCTGCGTCGGTCACCTTTATTGTGAATGTCGCAGGCAGGCTGCGCTTTACGGTTATTTTTTCGATATATGGCAGCTTGCGTTTAAGCTTTTCATCGTTAACGGAGGAAATAAACAGATTATCGCCCTTTTTTATACCGGCCGCGGCGATTATCTCCTCTGCGGAATATTTACTGCTGCCGGAGGCGGAAATACTTTCTATTTTGAAGAAAACGGTAAGCGAAAGTATAACTCCTGCTCCGACAGCCAAAAGCAGCAATAAAACAAGAAAAATCTTAATTCTGCGCCTTCGTATTTTTCTTTGCCGTGCTTTTCTTTTTCTTAAAAATTCATCATCCCTGTTTTCGGTATTCAAAAAAATTTCACCTCTTATAGTTTATATCCGCCCCGAGTGATGACAAACGCTCGGTGATTTTTTCATATCCGCGCTCAATGTGGTGCGTATTTCCTATTTCGGATGCTCCGTGCGCTTTAAGCGCCGCCACCACAAGCGCAGCTCCACCGCGCAGATCCGTTGCCTTGGCATGCGCTCCCGAAAGCTCGCCTACGCCCTCTATTACGGCGGTCTTGCCCTCTGTCTTGATTTTTGTGCCGAAGCGGTTTAACTCATCTATATATCTGTAACGGTTTTCAAAAATGTTCTCCACGAAAACCGATGTGCCCTCGGCAGAAGCCAGCATTGCGACCGCAACAGGGCCTGCATCGGTCGGAAAGCCGGGATAGACAAGACTTCTCAGGGTAGGAATTCTGTGAAGGCGTTCGGGGGCAGATAAGCGCAAGCCCTTTCCGCTCACCGAAATATCGCACCCGCACTCGCGAAAGCTCCAAAGCAGCGACACCATATGCGGCGGCATGACATTTTCAAGCTCTATTTCCCCGCCGGTCACCGCGGCGCACGCCATATATGTGGCGGCGACTATGCGGTCCGGTATTATAGTATGCTCTGTGCCGCCGAGCCGCTTTACACCCTCTATCCGCACGGTATCCGATCCACAGCCCGATATCCTTGCACCCGCGCTGTTCAAAAAATCGGCAAGGTCGCTTATCTCCGGCTCCTTTGCGGCGTTGTGGATAACTGTAACGCCCGCTGCCACAGCGGCGGCGAGAATTATATTTTCGGTCGCCCCAACGCTCGGGAATCCCAAATGTATTTCCGCGCCGTGCAATCCGTTTTCGGCGGTGCACTTTAAATAGCCGTGTTCTTCGGTTATTGTAACGCCCATTCTTTCCAGCGCCGACAGGTGCAGATCAATAGGTCTCGGCCCCAATTCACAGCCGCCCGGGCTGCTTATTACCGCCCTGCCCATTCTGCCTATGACCGCGCCCAAAAACACAACGGACGAGCGCATTTCACGCATAAGGCTGTCGGGAATATCATACTCTGAAATACCGGAGCTATCAACAATAACGGCGCCGCCCTCTCTTCGGCATTTACACCCCAAATGCTCAAGAATTTTAAGCGAGGTTTCAACATCCGACAGCATCGGGCAGTTATGTACTACGCTTTCCCCGCCGCAGAGCACCGTGCCCGCAAGCACCGGCAAAACGCTGTTTTTCGCACCCTGAACACTCACCCTGCCGGAAAGCCTTTTTCCGCCGTTTATTATTATTTCTGACATCCCGTCACCCTCTCGCAATAAAAACTGTTCTCACAGTTCATACTATGCGAAAGTGCGAAAAGTGTCACGCCTCGGTATATAGGCTGATGAGAGCCAAACTCATTACAGTTTCGCTCGCTGTCTTTTACCACCTTGCTCGCGCTTATTTTTGTAAGGTATATAAGTCCATTAAAACCTCATAAATTCGCTTGTTTGCGTCGGGAATTGCGTGTTTCAGTGCAGCCTCTCCCATTTTTTCAAGCAGCGGCTTGTTGCATATAAGCCCCTCGACCGCATTTATAAGGCTTTCTCCGCTCAAATCCTTTTCTTCAAGCAGCTGCGCAGCACCCGCCTTTTTAAGGGTCATTGCGTTGTGGTACTGGTGATTTTCGGCAACGTAGGGTGAAGGTATCAGCACCGAGGGCTTTCCGCAGCAGCAAAGCTCGCTCAAGGTTATAGCCCCCGCACGGCAGATAACAAGATCGGCCGCCGCCATACAGACATCCATATTGTTTATATATTCGCGGACATCGGTATATTCGGAAAGCTTTGTATCGCCGAGCGCTTCAAGCATTGCCTTGTATCCGGCGCTGCCCGCCGCATGTATATGGTAAAAATCGCCCGATGAGCCCAGCCTCTTTATAAGCTCCGTTACCGCCTCGTTTATGCGGCGCGCGCCCAGTGACCCGCCGAACGATAAAAGCAGCGGCTTATCCCCGATGCCGAGCCTCTCTCTTGCTTCCTCCCTGCTCATTTTAAGCAACTCGCCGCGCACGGGATTGCCGGTTATGATAGGTTTTTTGCCGCATTTTAAGTATTTCTCAGCCTCGGGCATGGCAAGCATTACGCGGTCGGCTTTAGGCGCCAGCATTTTGGTTGTAACACCCGGGTATGCGTTTTGCTCATGAATGGCGGTTTTAAAGCCCAAGCGCTGCGCCTCTTTAAGCACGGGGCCGCTCACATAGCCGCCGGTGCCGACAACCAAATCGGGCTGCAGCTGCCTTAAAAGCTTTTTGGAGTCGATGGAAGCCGTTACCGCAAGCCTTGCCGCTTTGATATTTTTAATCGCGCTTTTAAAGGAAACCTTACGCTGAAAGCCGGCAACCTCAATTGTATGAAAATCATATCCCGCCGCCGGCACAAGCTTCGCTTCAAGCTTTTCGGCGGTGCCGATATATGATATTTCCGCGTTGGGGCGGTGCTCCTTAATATAACCCGCAACCGCAAGCGCGGGATTTATATGCCCCGCGGTGCCGCCGCCCGCAAACAGTATTTTCACAGTAATTATCCCCCTAAAATATTATGATTTCTCTATATTTGCGCTGCGCGAAACCGAAAGCACAATACCCATTTCGGCAAGCAGTATTAAAAGCGAGGTTCCGCCGTAGCTGAAAAACGGAAGACTGATGCCCGTATTCGGTATTGTGTTGGTAACAACCCATATATTGAGCATTGCCTGAAGACCTACCTGAAAAGTAAGACCCAGCGCCAAAAGTGAGCCGAATTTATCCTGCGCACGCATTGCTATTGTAAACCCGCGCCACACCAGCAGGCAGAAAAGGATTATTATAATAACCGCGCCTATAAGACCTAATTCCTCGCAGACTATTGCGAAAATAAAATCGTTATGGGGTTCGGGCAGCCACAGATATTTCTGCCTTGACTGACCTATACCGCGGCCTAAAATTCCGCCCGAGCCGATTGCTAACAGCGACTGTATTGTCTGAAAGCCCTTGCCCTTGGCGTCCGCCCACGGGTCGAGCCAGTATTTTATTCGGTCGGAGCCGTAGCCTATAATTCCCGTAGCGACCGCCAAAACGCCGCCGCCCACTCCTAAAAGTCCGCCGCCGATAATGTATCGCTTGGGAAGTCCGCCTACAATGAGCAGCACTATGCCTATGGTAAAAATAAGTATAGTCGCGGAAAAATGCGGCTCAAGCACCACAAGCCCGCAAGTAAGACCCAAAAGCACCACAAGGAATAATATAAATTTAAAGCTTTTCATTTGCTTTGAATTGCCGGCAATAAGCGAAGAAAACAGCAGTATAATTGCAAATTTTGCAACCTCGGACGGCTGAAAGTTTATAGGGCCTAAAACTATCCACCGCTTAACGTCCATACCCTTTACCATGGGCGGGAGCGCAAGCAGCACCGCCAGCATACCGATTGCGAGAACATATACTATCCATGCAAATCTGCGCCAAAAATGATAATCGATTTTTGAAATTATCAGCATAAGAGCAACGCCCGCCGCGGCAAACGCTGCCTGGCGGGTTATAAATTTATAGCTGTTGCCGTAATATTCGTAGGAATAAGCGTAGCTTGCCGAAAACAGCATTACAAGCCCGGTAGTAAGCAATATTAATACAAAGGATAAAAAGGTCAAATCAAGCCTTTTACCTGCCTCGGGCTTCTTTTTAGCTGCCGCCATTATTTATTCCTCCGGTTGAATTATTTGTTGAAGATTATCGGCAGCAGCGCAAGCAGTGAGCCGAGCGCCGCAACGCCTGAAAACACAAGAACTATTTTTTGCTCCGACCAGCCGCACATCTCAAAGTGATGATGTAAGGGAGCCATTTTGAATAGGCGCTTTTTGGTGCGCTTATAATGCGCAACCTGCAATATATCCGAAAGCGCCTCGGCAAAATAGGTGATTCCCGCAAGCAGCAGAAGCACCGGTCTCTCCGTGCCGAACGAGATCGCTACCACCGCTCCGCCCAAGAACATTGAGCCGGTGTCGCCCATAAACACCTTTGCGGGCTTTGCATTCCACACAATAAAGCCGCAACAGGCGCCCGCAAGCGCGGCGGACAGTGCGTTAATGCCGAACTGATAAAGAAAGCCGGAAGCCAGCATAAACGCGCACGCCACCACAAGCGTAACAGAGGAGGCAAGCCCGTCAATGCCGTCGGTCAGGTTCACCGCATTTGTAAAGCCATAAATAAACATAAGGGCAATCGGCCAGAAAAGCAAACCCGCACCCTTTACTATGTTGATATCCCCGATAAAGGGTATCGTGGTAGTCTTCATCCCCGAAAGGCAGAGTGAAATCAAATACGCCGCGGCAACAAGCAGCTGCAAAAAGGTCTTCTGCCGTGCGGTAAGTCCCAGATTGCGCTTTTTAACTACCTTTATATAGTCGTCCATAAATCCTATGGCGGACATTCCGAGCGCCAAAAAAATTCCCGAAAGAAAGACAGATAAGCGATAGCTGTCATGCCGCTCGGACGCAAACCGACCCGAAACCGCCGCAGAATAACCGAAGGCAATCAAAAGGGATATAAGCACGCCGACAATTATCATAACTCCGCCCATTGTTGGTGTTCCCTGCTTGCCCTTGTGCCACTTGGGCCCTATATCCAATATAGTTTGCCCGAATTTAAGCTTTTTTAAATACGGAATTACAAAATATCCCGAGCCCGCAGTAACCGCAAACGCAACCGCCGCCGCTATAACAGATGTTAAATCTTTCATTTTCCCCGTCTCCGCCTGTTATTATTTTATACTTTTAAGCGCCTCTGCCACGACCTCGCGCTCATCAAGGTGAATCGTGCCGTCCTTCAGTATCTGATAGGTCTCATGCCCCTTGCCTGCCAAAACGATTATATCCCCCGGCTGTGCAATTGATACCGCATATTTAATAGCTTCGATTCGGTTTTCTATTACCTTATACGGCGTTCTGCTGTCGCGCATGCCCTCAAGTATATCGTCAATTATCGCGCGCGGGTCTTCGCTGCGCGGATTATCGCTTGTGACTATAACGAAATCGGCAAAATGCTCGGCTATGCTGCCCATAATCGGGCGTTTTGTCTTATCCCTGTCTCCCCCGCAGCCGAACACCGCAATAAGCCTGTTCTTTTCGCACTCGCGGAAGGTGGAAAGTATGTTTTTAAGTCCGTCGGGCGTGTGGGCGTAGTCGATTATAATATGGAAATCTCTGCCCGTAGGCACGGTCTCCGCCCTGCCCTTAACGCCGTTCATTTCGGATAATGCCGCTGCGACCGTTGTTATCGGTATACCTATTTCCACCGCGCAGACTGCGGCGCAAAGCGAATTGTAGACCGTAAAGTGCCCGCCGGTATTGACCTTGATATGGCTGATAACGCTGTCGCTCAAAAATTCATACTCAACCGACGCAGGCTTGAAGTTTATGCCCTTTGCGCTGTAGGTTGAGTTGTCTCCCGTCGAGTATGTTACAACCCTACAGTCAAGCCCCTTCATTATCTCATCGGCGTAGCTGTCGTCCTTATTTATAATAGCTGTTTTGCACATCTTGAAAAGCTTTTTCTTCGCCGCAAGATAATTCTCCATTGTCTTATGATAATCAAGATGATCCTGTGTTAAATTGGTGAACATTGCCGCGTCGAAATTAAGCCTGTAAACACGGCACTGATCGAGTGCGTGGGAGGAAACCTCCATAATGACATGTGTGCAGCCCTTTGCCTTCATGAGAGCAAAAAGGGAATTCAGCTCATAGGCGTTCGGTGTTGTGTTGTGCGCGGCAATTATTTCATCGCCTATCATGTTCTGTATCGTGCCGATAAGCCCAACCTTATAGCCGGCCTTTTCAAGTATGCATTTAAGCATATAGGTTACAGAGGTCTTGCCGTTTGTGCCGGTTACGCCGAGCAGGTGCAGACTGTCCGCCGGGTTTCCGAACCATTTAGCGCATATATCGGCATATGCCGCGTGGGTGTTTTCTACCAAAATCTGATTTTTTTCACCCGTATCACGCTCGGCTACAACCGCCGCCGCACCATTTTCCACAGCCGCAGCCGCATAATCGTGGCCGTCTGAAGCGGCGCCCTTTATGCAGACAAACAGATATCCCGGCTTTACCTGTCTTGAATCGCAGGTAATACCCGTAATTTCCGTATTTGCCAAGTCCCCGTCTACCTTTGTCAGATATTTAAGCTTCATTTTTTCTCCTATCCGTCAACTACATTGTCATCGCTGAAATATACCGTTACAACCGTACCGGCGTCAACCTCTTTTCCCGCTTCAACGCTTTGCCTGTAAGCCTTTAGGCCTCCGGTGGTTGTGTTGCCCGAGAATTCAACATTAACGCCCGCTCTTGCCGCGGCGGAATTGACCTCCGTAGCGCTGAGTCCCTTAAAGTTCGGCACCGTTGCTTTGCTTGCCGCGCCGTCCTCGGTATAAAGTATAACCACACCGCCGGTCATCACCTTACTTCCCGCCGCAGGCAGCTGCTTTACAACCTTTTCGCCGCTGCCCACAACCTTGTATTCAAGCTTTTGGGTGGTAAGCTTTCCCTTGGCGTCCGCAACCGTGCTTCCCATGGTATCGGGAACGGTTATTGAAAGCTTCTTCAATTCATCGTCGGTGTAGCTCGGCTCATAGCCGAGATAAGGCAGAATATCCGCCATTATCTTTGAGTTTACGGGGGCTGAAATAGCGCCGCCGTAGTATTTTTCGCCCTTTGGCTCATCAAGCATAACAAGAATCGCAATTTCGGGCTTTTCTATCGGAGCGACCGTGGCGCATGAGCCGATATACAGCCGCTTATCCCCCGTTTGCTGTATTTTCGAGAGCTTTTGCGAGGTTCCGGTTTTAGCCCCTATATTATAACCCGCAACAAGTGCGTTCTTTGCACCGTTTTCGGCAACGAAGTTCAAAAGCTCACGCATTGTGGCAGAGGTGCTTTCGGAAATAACCTGCCGCTTTGTTGAGGTCACAACGGTTTTTTTAACCTTGTTGTTTTCATCGAGAATCTTTTCAACCATATGCGGCTGAACAAGATAGCCGCCGTTCACCGTTGCGGCAATAGCGCATATAAGCTGCATGGGCGTTACGTTAAAGCTCTGCCCGAAGGAAGATGACGCAAGCTCAACGGGCCCCATTTTTTCTTCCTTATGATAGGTAGAAGAGGCCTCGCCCGGCAAATCTATCCCGGTTTTTTCGGTAAATCCGAAGGCCTTGAAATATTTTGAAAAGGTGCTTACGCCCACTAGCTGACCTATCGTTATAAACGCAGGGTTGCAGGAATTCGATATTGCCTGCATAAGGGTCTGCGAGCCGTGACCTGTCGTTTTGTGGCAGTGGTATGACTGCCCCGCCACCGTTGCATGGCCGTTGCAGAAAAAGCTTGAATTTTTGTTCACAAGATTTTCTTCAAGCGCTATAGCCGCGGTCACCGCCTTGAAAACAGAACCGGGCTCATAGGTGTCCGAAACCGCCTTGTTTCGCCACTGGCGGTTTAAAAGCTCGCTTTGCAGCTTTTTCTTTTCCCCCTCATCCGCCGTCTCGCTGACCTTTTTCTGATCGGCAGACGACAGTGTGAACGGCTCGTTCGGGTCAAAATCGCCCTTGACCGACATTGCAAGTATAGCGCCGGTGTTAACATTCATAACCACCGCCGCGCCGCGCTCGGCAATCTGATATTCCTCAATCGCCGATTCAAGGTATTTATCCGCCGTGTACTGAACATAGTTATCGAGTGTCAGCACAAGCGAGCCGCCCTTTACCGCATTTTCAACCTTCTCATAGGAAAAGGGCATATTCGTTCCCATGGCGTTCTTCGCCGCAACAACGCGCCCGGCAGTGCCGGTAAGCTCGTTATCGTAGTAGCTTTCAAGCCCCGAAAGTCCCTGATCGTCAGAGCCCACAAAGCCCAAAACCACCGACGCCAGGTTTCCGTTCGGGTAATACCTTTTGGTGGTTGAATCAAGCCCGATATACTGTGAAAGCTCAAGATCCTTATTATCGAGTATAAATTGCCGCACCTTATCGGCAACTGTCTTTTCAACCTTCTTTTTAACGATAACATAGTATGACTTCTTGCCTGTATAATCATACACCGTATTGTAATCCATTTCAAGTATTTCGGAGAGTCCTTCGGCAATTTTTTTTCTTACCGCCTCGGCATCACTCTCTTTTTTCAGACTTTTTATTCCGTTCGGGGTAATATATACCGTCCATGCGGGCGAGCTTGTGGCAAGCTTCTGCATATTGCGGTCGTAAATATCTCCGCGCGGTGCGGTCACAAGGCTGTCGTAAAGCTGCTGCTCCGACGCATCTTTCTGATATTTTTCGCCCTTTATGATCATAATGTTGACAAGACTTCCCGTAGATACGACCGAAAGTGCGATTATAAGCACCAGCATCACCGCTAAAATTCTTGTAAGCATCATTTTATTCGGCTTTACAGTCATAACCGTCACCTCGTTTCCGATAATATCCGAATACGAGAGTCGGCAAAAACAACTCTCGTATCTCACACTGATAATATATTACTGTTACCCTCGATTTTATTACTTCGCGGTTACTTCGCTTCCGTCGGCCCTGACCGCCTTATCCTTATCGTTGACCCTTATATACTTAACATTGCTTTTTTCCATCTTCCTCATTCCGAGCTGGGTCGCTTCAAGCTCTAAATTCGCAAACGAAATTCTGCGCTGCATTTCAACCTCAAGGCTTGTCTTTTCACTCTCAAGCTCGGTTATGGCGGCTCTTACCTCGCCTATTTCGGAATTTACCTCGTTTATTTTAATGCGCATCATAATATTTCCGCAAAGACCCGCCAAAATAAAGGTTGCCGCCAAAATAAAGGCTGCGGGTGATGAAAGGCTTTTAGCCGCGGCACGTCTGCGATTTTTTGTGCGCTCCGCCGTTTTGGGCATTGCAACTATATTATCGCGCCTTTTCTCGGTTTCGGCGGTTTTCGGCATAAACATTTCAAAATCGTATGCTAAGCTGTCATTATAATATTTTATGTTGTTCATAACGCGTATCCCCTGTTAATTCTTTATAATTACCCTCAGCTTTGCGCTTCTGCTGCGCGGATTTTCGTTTAATTCCTCTTCACTCGGCTCTATCGGCTTTTTAGTGAGCAAATGCCCTGCCGGGGTCTTGCCGCAAACGCACACCGGGAAATCCGGCGGGCAGGTGCAGCCCGTACAATATTCACGAAATTTCTGCTTCACCATTCTGTCCTCAAGCGAATGGAAGGTTATTATTGCCAAAGCGCCGTCCTTATTAAGCAACCCGAAAGCCTTATCTAAAGCAGCGGCAAGCTCGTCCAGCTCACCGTTAACGGCAATTCTTATCGCCTGAAAGCATTTTCTCGCGGGGTGACCGTCGCGCCGTGCCTTTGCGGGTACGGCGGAGGCGATTATATCCGATAGCTGTAATGTACTCACGATTGGCTGCTTTTCTCGCTCGTCAGCAATTCGCAGAGCGATTTTATAGGCGAATTTTTCTTCCCCGTAATCTCTGAAAATTCTTGTAAGCTCCGATACGGAATAGCTTGCCACAATATCCGCAGCGGTTAGCCCGCTTTTGCTCATCCGCATATCGAGCGGTGCGTCCTTATGGTAGGAAAAGCCCCTGTCGGCATTATCAAGCTGGAAAGACGAAACGCCCAAATCCAAAAGTATGCCGTCAACACCCTGCACGCCGTCATCTTGCATTACATCGTCCATTCGGCTGAAGCAAGACTGTATCACCTTGGCGTTATAGCCCGTTAGCCTGTCCGTCGCGGTTTTAACGGCATCCGGATCGCGGTCAAGCGCATACAGCATACCGCCCTTAAGCCTTTTCGCAATTTCAAGCGAATGCCCCGCGCCGCCTGCGGTTCCGTCAATATAAATGCCGTCGGGTTTTATATTCAGCGCCGACACGGCTTCATCGAGCAATACCGATTTATGAAGAAATTCCATCAGAAATTAAGCTCCTCCATAATTGCGGCAACCGACTCGGGCGTGTACTGCGCGTTCTCCTCGTTCCAAAGCTCGGTGTTCCATATTTCAAGATTGGTGTCCATTCCTATTATGTGCGCTTCGCCCTCAAGATTTGCATATTCGCGCAAAACAGGCGGAATAAGTATTCTGCCCTGCGAATCAAAATCAACACTAAAGGCACCGTCGTAAAGAAAGCGCTTTACGGCGCTCGATTTGGTGCTCGGGAGCGTGCCGATCTTTTCAACCAGCTTGTCCCATTCCTCAGCGGAGTAAACGCATAAGCAGCGCTTGCCGTAAATTCCGCGGCATATCATAAAGCCGGTGCCGAGCTCTTCGCGGAGCTTTGCCGGAATGAAAACCCTGCCCTTTTTATCTATATTGTGTTGATAGCCTCCGAAAAGCATGATTTTCACCTCCGTTTTCTCCACTTTGATGCACTTTAATGGATTTTCACTCCACTTTGCACCACTATGATTGTATTATAAAGCCTTTTTGAGTAAAAATCAAGTGTTTTTTCGCGTTTACATAATTTTTTTTACCGTTTTCCATATATTGTGTCTTATAAAAAATCCGTACACAAAAAGAGTTGATTTTAAGCCTGCCTTTACGGCGGCTTAACAAAAAGAAATCCCGCCGCTGTCGTTCAAGCCGACAGCAGCGGGATTTCAAATTTAAAATTGTTAATTAATGCCTGCTGAACAATTCAAAAGTACCTTAACCCGAGCATGTTGGTGTAAACTTTTGAATTGTTCAGGTGCAAGGCGACAATCAATGGATACTGACGGTCAAAACAAAGGTTTTGACCCATAAAATCGAGATTTTAACTCGATTTTATATAATTGCATTTGCTAATGCAATTATTCGGTAGACATTAATTAATATCCTTTTTGCAGTGATAGGTCGGGACTATATCCGAAACGATTGCGCGTATATCCGCACCGTCATCATACATAGCCTTTTGCAGCCTATCAAGCGAAGAAAAAAACTTCTCCTCGTCAAGCTCTATCGGATGACCTATATATATAAGCTCGTTTTCGGTTTCCTTTATCCCCTCTTCGTCCATGAGCATTTCCTCATAAAGCTTTTCGCCGGGGCGCAGGCCTATGAATTCAATATTTATATCCTTATACGGAACAAGACCCGACAGTCTGATAAGATTTTCGGCAAGATCCAGAATTTTCATCGGCTTGCCCATATCCAGCACGAAAATTTCGCCGCCCTTTGCCGACGCCCCTGCCTGCAGAACAAGGGTGACCGCCTCGGGGATGGTCATGAAATAGCGTATAATATCGGGGTCGGTAACGGTCACGGGGCCGCCCGCCTCTATCTGCTTTTTGAAAAGCGGAATAACACTGCCGTTGCTGCCGAGCACATTTCCGAAGCGCACCGCCACAAATTCCGTTTCGGAGCGGTTATTGTAGGCTTGAATTATCATTTCGCAGATACGCTTGCTCGCCCCCATAATATTTGTGGGATTGACCGCCTTATCGGTTGAGATGAGCACAAACTTTTCGGCGCCGTATTTATCGGCGCAGCGCGCTGTTTTCAGCGTCCCGAAAACATTGTTTTTAACAGCCTCGTTGGGGCTGTCCTCCATAAGCGGAACATGCTTATGCGCCGCCGCGTGGTACACAATATCGGGGCGGTAGGTATTAAACATGCATTCGAGCCGCTTGCTGTCCCTTACAGAGCCTATAAGCGTTACGAGGTCAAGCTTCGGGTATTTCCGTTTAAGCTCGTTTTGAATATCGTAGGCGTTGTTTTCGTAAACATCGAAAACAATAAGGCGCTTCGGCTCGTGCGCCGCTATCTGACGGCAAAGCTCGCTGCCTATTGTTCCGCCTCCGCCCGTGACTAAAACGGTTTTGCCCGCCACATAATTTATAACGCGGTCAATATCAAGGCTTATGGGCTCTCTGCCGAGCAAATCCTCAATTTCCACCTTGCGGATCTTATCGGAAATGCTGCTTTTTTCGCGGCATATCATCTGATAAACGGAGGGAACTATTTTAAGCCTGCAGCTTGTTTCCTTGCAGATATTGAGTATTTCCGACCGTTCCTTACTGCCGCAGCTCGGAATTGCGAAAAGGATAGTATCTATCTCGTATTTTTCGGCGGCTTCTATTATTCGGTTACGGTCGCCGTAAACCTTAACACCCGATATATAGGTATTTTTCTTTGAGGGGTCGTCGTCGATTATGCATTTGAATTTTATACCCGACGGCTTATAGCTTTTAAACTCGTTTATAAGCATAGACGCGGCGCTGCCCGCGCCGATTATCATAATATTGCCGTCAAGCTCCGACGGAGCCGCGTTCTCCCCGCCCTCACAGGCTGCGCGGAGAACGGTATACTTCATAAGTAAACGCAGCATGACCGCAAGGAAAAAGGTGAACGAGAATGCCAGCAGCATAACAGGCAGAGAATATGCCCTGCCGAAAACCGCCATTTGGCAGATAAACAAGCCGCCGAAAGCCACGGTCACGCCCGCAAAGACCCGCAGCAGATCGGGTATTCTCGAAAAGCGCCACAAAACACTGTAGGCTTTAAAGATATAAAGTGAAAGGACAATAAGCATAGACCAGACTATTACGGAAAACACAAACATATCCGTGTTGTCGGTAAGCTCGGGCGTGCCGACCAGCTTAAGTGAAGCCAAAAGGGATAATGCTGCCGCAAAAAAGTCAAAAACAACAGATGACAGAAAAGCCAAATATCTGTTTTTCATTTAATTTTCATTCCTCTTAAAGCAGCGTGATTCCCGCCGCCTTGCATTTTTTTACTTCCCTTTCGGGCCAGATGGAAACCTGTACCTCGCCTATATGCGCCTTTTGCAAAAGGAACATACAAAGCCTTGACTGCCCTATTCCGCCGCCTATTGTAAGCGGCAGCGAGCCATTCATTAAAAGCGTGTGGAACTCGTATTTAAGTCTGTCTTCGGCGTTTTCGGCTTTGAGCTGAGAAATAAGGCTTTCCCTGTCAACGCGGATACCCATTGAGGAAATCTCAAACGCGCTGTCAAGCATGGGATTATAAACTAAAATATCGCCGTTTAAGCTCCAGTCGTCATAATCGGGTGCTCTGCCGTCGTGCTTTTCGCCGCTTTTGAGTCTGCCGCCTATTTTCATAACGAAAACCGCGCCGTATTCCTTTGCGGCGGCATTCTCGCGCTCTTTAGGCGTTAGATCGGGATATTTTTCTTCAAGCTCATAGGTCGATACAAAGCTTATAAAATCCGGCAGCTTTGTATCAAGCACAGGGTACTTTTCCTTAACGGCCGCAGCCGTGCGCAATATCGCACCGTAAATGCTCCTGACGGTGGCCTTTAAATATTCCTCGTTTCTGTCCTCTGCGGTTATAACCTTTTCCCAGTCCCACTGGTCGACATATATCGAGTGAATATTATCGCATATTTCATCGCGGCGGATAGCGTTCATATCGGTGTAAAGTCCCGTATGTATCGGGAAGCCGTAGCGCATAAGCGCCATACGCTTCCATTTTGCAAGGCTGTGAACCACCTCGGCTATTTCGCCGGTTTCCTTAATATCAAAATCAACCGGGCGCTCAACACCGTTTAGATCGTCGTTTATTCCGCTGCCGCGCTTTACGAAAAGCGGCGCGGAAACGCGTGATAAGTCAAGCGCGGCGCAAAGCTCCGAGGAAAACTTTTCCTTAACAAGCGCTATTGCGTTCTGCGTATCAAACTCGCTGAGCTTAGAAATATATTTTTCCATAAATTTATTCCCCTTTAATTACGAAATGCTGCCGACTGTACGCGGGTAAAGAATAACGTCGCGAATATTCTGAACGCCCGTAACATACATAATAATGCGCTCAAGCCCAAGCCCGAAGCCGCTGTGCGGAACAGAGCCGAAACGGCGCAGAGCTATATAATGCTCGTAATCGTCAAGCGACATATTGCGTTCCTTCATGGCGTTAAGCAGCTTATCAAGGTCAGCTTCTCTTTCGCTGCACCCGATAATTTCTCCCACACCCGGAACCAAAAGGTCGGTAGCGGCAACGGTTTTACCGTCGGGGTTCTGTTTCATATAGAACGACTTAATATCCTTGGGGTAATCGGTTAAAAATACCGGCTTTTTGCAAACCTCCTCGGAAATATAGCGCTCGTGCTCGGTCATAAGATCCGAACCCCATTCCACGGGATACTTAAATTCCTTGCCCGAGGCCTTAAGCTTTTCTATAGCCTCGGTGTAGGTCATAATTGCGAAATCGTGGCTTGCCACGGCGGTAAGCTTTTCAACAAGCCCGTTTTCAAAATGCTTATCGAAGAATTTAAGCTCCTCGGGGCACTTTTCAAGCACGGTGCTTATTATATGCTTTATAAGCGCCTCGGCAATTTCTATAATATCGGGCAGCTCTGCAAAGGCAACCTCGGGCTCAACGTGCCAGAACTCCGCAACGTGGCGCGGGGTGTTGCTCTTTTCGGCACGGAAGGACGGGCCGAAGGTGTAAATTTTACCGAGCGCCATTGCGGCAACCTCACCCTCTAACTGACCCGAAACGCTCAAAGCGGCGCGTCTGCCGAAGAAATCGTCGGCATAATATTCCTCTTCCGATTTATAATCATTGCTGTAGCCTATTGTGGTGACCTTGAACATTTCGCCCGCGCCCTCGCAGTCACTCGCAGTGATGAGCGGTGTATGAACATAGACAAAGCCGCGGCTCTGGAAAAATTCGTGAATACAGGCGGAAACCACCGAGCGCACTCTGAAAACGGCGTTGAAGGTGTTTGTTCTCACTCGCAGGTGCGGTATTGTACGGAGATATTCAAGCGTGTGGCGCTTTTTCTGCAGCGGGTAATCGGGCGGGCACTCACCTAAAACGGCAATGCTTTCGGCGTTTATCTCCACCGAATCCGCCGCAACGGCGGATTTCACCGTCTTACCCGTTACTTTAAGCGCCGTTCCTAGCTTCATATAATCCGAAATATCATCAAAATCGGCTTTATTTATAACTATCTGCAGGTGCTTAAGCGTTGTGCCGTCGTTAAGCTCGATAAACGCCATGCTTTTGGAATCGCGTGAGGTTCTCACCCAACCGCAGACCGTGACTTGCGTTTCGAGCAGGTCACTGTTTTTAAAAATTTCCGAGATGTCAGTGTGCTTCATAAAAACTTCTCCTTAAATCAAACAAAAATAGCGTCTATTCATCCTAAACTCATTAGGACGAATAGACGCTATCCGCGGTGCCACCTAATTTACCGATCAGACAAAACTATTGTACCCTGTCTGTATGGTCTCTTTTATTCCGATTTAACGCGTCGGCGCGGCGCACCTACTTGACCATTAGGGCTTTCGGCTTGCGGCTCCGGAGTGTTATTCATACCGCGGCGCCGCCGACCTCCCAGCCCCGCCGGCTCTCTTTGCACGCTTTAACGGTATTACTTCTCTCCATCCTCGCCTTTAACATAAAAAATTATATCACCCGAAATGAAAATTGTCAACCAAAATTCACAAAACGAAAAAACCGACGGAAAGTATCCCGTCGGTCGCATAAAAAAGAGAAAATTATTTTAATGCCTGCTGAACAATTCAAAAGTACCTTAACCTAGCATGTTGGTGTAAACTTTTGAATTGTTCAGGTGCAAGGTTTTTGCGCAATTTTGCGAAAAAACCTTGCACTTTAAAAAGAATCACATTTTGATTCTTTTTAAAATCAGGCGATAATCAATGGATACTGACGGTCAAAACAAAGGTTTTGACCCATAAAATCGGGATTTTAACTCGATTTTATATAATTGCATTTGCTAATGCAATTATTCAGTAGACATTATTTAAATATTACTCGGTAATAACGGTTATCTCCGGAGGAGCCGTCCATTCGGTCTTAATTTCCCCGCCGAGATTTTTGCAGCTTACCGTCACCGTACCATACGGTGTGGGATATTTGCCTTCTGCCCATTCGAGATTTCCGAGCCGCGGTGCTATGCGTATCTTTTTACAGCCCGGAGCCAATATACGGATTCCGAGCACCTCCTCCGCCAAAAACGCCGTGGGAGCGCTTGACCAGCCGTGGCACAGGCTGTGGCGAAAGCCCTTATAGCAAAATGCGCCGTTATCGCCGTGAATATCGGTCTTTCCGTCCTCGGGAATTTCGTCTATCGGGGAAGCATTTTCAGCCCATGCAATATCAAAATCCTCCCAAAATGTAGTAGCGCCGAGCTTCAGCATTGCGCCGTAATACTCCTTGAGAACTCCGAGCGCTGCGGATATATCCTTTTCGGCCGCCGTCTTCAGAAGATAATAGCTCATAAAGGTTGAAAAGCCCTCCGCGCCGTTTTTGAGTATCAGCTCCGCCGCCGCGTTTTTATCGGTACAGTCAGCCATTGCCTCCATCGCCGCCGTCTGCTTTGCACCGCAGTGCTTCCATTCGCTTTTCTTTAAAATATCCGCCTTCTCTTTGCAAAGCGCCGCAGCGCCCCCGTTTCCGAGATATCCGCACAGCTCGCCTGCAGCGTCAAGCGCCATAGCAAGCAGTGCACGCGAGCCGTATTTCGCGGCTTCGGTGCCGTTTGTTTGCCAATCGAGGAAATAATAGCCTATACTGTCAGAGCCGTCCTGTGATACAAGCGAGCTTATCCTTTCGGAAAGCGATATTATATATTCCGCGTTTTTATGCAAAAACTCTGTGCTGCCGGTATAAAAATACCAATCCCTTACTATTATCAGCCACCAAAAGGAATAGGTCGGCATATTGTTCATCCAGCCGGGCAGCGGTGTGGCTTCCTTAATGTATTCAAGCGTTTTTTCCATCAGCTGTATGCTGCCGAAGACCGAGCGCACCGTAAGCATTTCGGGGTGCATATCCCCCACCCATACAAGGCGGTCGCGCTTGATTCCGTCCCATATGTAATTCTGCAGGCAAAGCCCGCAGGTGTACGCCGCAGTGTCATAAATTTTGTTCAGCGTTTCATCGCTGCAGGAGAAGCTCCCGATATACGGAATATCGCCGTAAACCGAAACCGCCGCTACAGACCTTACCGAAAGGCGCGTTCCCTTGCCGTTCAGACGCAGGCATACAAAACGGAAGCCCGTTTCGTTAAAGGTCATATCACTGTAGGAAGGAAGCAGTCGATCGGCGCTTCTCACCGCATGGTCGTTTGTGGAATTTTTTTCTCCCGGAGCGCTCAATGCCTCCGATACCGATTCGCCGCAGGTTATATTAACGCTTGCGGGCTTATCGGAATGCGATGAGAAGGTAAGAATTCTGACGCAGCCGTTGATCTCCCTGCCGAAATCAAGCAAAACGGCGGCATTTTCCACTGTCTCGCCGTTTTCAAAAACGGTGCAGTCAGGCTCATTCAAGCCTATTTGAAGCGGCTTTTCCTTAAGCAGAGCTTCATGATTTAAAACGTTTCCGAAGGTCTTTACCACACGCACCGGAAAAAGCGTTTGCCTTAATCGTCTGTCGTAATTTTTTTCCATAACGGCGCTCCTTTACACTTAAAAAAGACAGATTTTTTTATCCTTCAACAGCCTTATAAACATTCCGCCCTGAACCGAACGGTGCTGGAAATGAATCTGTAAAGAGGTTACGGTTGAAAACAGATCATTAAGCGGCACGCGCGACGGCGAGAGATTATAATTAAGCCACAAGGCGTCAACGGTTTTCTTGAAAAATTCCTGATTATCGGACAGCGTGGCAGTCCATATCATCCAGTCGGATTTTGTGCAGTCCGAGCGACTGTCGAGCGGCAGACCGTAGGGATTAAAGTGCTTTTCATAGCCATTTATTTCATCAGTCCACATATTATCTGGGAAAATATTCAGCCCGAATATGCCGTCCCATACCGCATTGTATTTCATGCTGAAGGTATCTCTGTTATCAAATGTCAGCCTGTATGTACCGTCGCCGACAGCCGCCTTTTCAGCCCATTCCGCCGCATTTTTCTTTGCAAGCTCCTCATAATATTGAGCCTTATCATTATCTCCCGCAATTTTGCAGAGGTGCGAATACGCCGCAAGCGCCACTATCGATTTAAGGGCTAAATTGCAGTTGTGCGCCAGATGTCCCGCAAAGTCGTCGGTGCAGAGCTGATTATCCGGGTCTGCGCCGAATTCCGAAAGATATTTCGCCCAGCGGTCGGCTATATCCCTGTATTCCGTGAAAAGCCTGCCGCTCCCGACCGCCTTTGTCACCGCCGCGGTCATTATCAGCATGTTGCCGCATTCCTCGACCGGCATCTGCATTGACATTTTGAAGCCGCTTCCGTAAACCTGACCGTTAAGTATGGGGTATGTGCCCAAATCGTGCGGTGCAAATTCATAGGGCCATTTCCCGCTTCTCACATATTCGTAAATGGGTCTTATCATTGCCTCTGCCAAGGCGGGATTGTAAAGCAGAAAAAACGGTATTGTGGGATAAGCCACATCAACGGTGGCGGCGCAGCCGTTGCTTAAGCATTCCTTTGTGATGTAAAGAATTTCGCCGTTCTTTTTGATTACAAGCTTGCACGCCGCCATGATTTGACGGACAGCCAGCCTCAACAGCTCCGCATACCTTTCTCCTCCCGCCGATATCGCTTCGCGGCAAAGTGCTTTATCGAATTCATCGCAGCGGGCTTTGAAGGTATCGTAATCGGAAAACGCTTTTCCTATTATCTGCTCGCAGGTATCTCCGTTCCGCTTCCAGTATGCCTTAAGCGGCTCGCCGAAATATTTTACCGAATAAATATCGTCATAGGCAAAAACCACCGTTGCGGTATTATTTTTCCCTGTGTCAAGAGGGAGCTCTGCCTTTAAAAATTTTCTATCCGCCATTTCCGTGCCGGAAACCGTTCCTTTATTGCTTGCCAAATAAAAGTATCCCCAGTCTATGCCGTGAGCGTCCCCCGAATATCCTAAAATTGCCTGTTCAACGCCGCCCATTTTCATCGCCGAAATTCCGTTGCCGATTTCCGCCGTTTCGGTCAGCACGCAGTTTTGGAGCTTGCGTTCGACGCAAAAATCCTGCGATGCCGAAACCGTGATCTTAACCTCATGACGCGCGTTATCCTGCGATTCAAGACCTATTCTCATGTATGATGCAGGTCTTGAAAGCATATCAAGATCTGTCGGCAGCACCGGTGTAAAGAACTCCGCCTTAAGGCAAACGCCCGCTGCCGCAAAGGTATAGACTGTGGAAAAGCTTTTAACGGTCACATCGGTCTGTGCCATGGGCGGCAGCTTCATATCCGCCGCCGAGCCCATAAACATATATCCTTTTCCGTCGATTTCCGCCTTGCCGATTAAAAAGCAGGTCTTTGAATACCAGGTTTTAATATCACTGTCGGTAAGGTTGTTGCTTGTTGACCAAACGCTGAAATACGGATCCACAGTGATAAGCGGATACGCCGGTGCTCTCATTTTCATAAAAAAATCTCCTGATCAGATGTTATATATTCGGTTATTGCTTTTTTGCCGTCCTTCTTTTGACCGAGTAAACAATTGCCGCCGCTCCGGCGCAGATTATAACGGCTGCGGAAACGATTATCGCAGTGTGAGACGCTTTATGTCCCTCGTTCTTTTCGGGCTCTGCCGCACCGTTTGCGGGCGTAGCGTCCTTGCCTGTCGGCATAATTACCATATCGTCAAAATAGATGCTTTCGGAGCCGGAGCTTGTGATCACAAGATATTTTTCTCCCGCCGCAAAGGTCAAGGAGACCTGCTGCCATGAGCCAGCCTTATCCGCCGAAATATCCGTAAGTGACTGAACATATTTAGGCTTTGCCGAAAGTGAAGCCTTTCCGATTTGCCCTAAGGTCAGCTTTACGGGATCTTTACCGTTCTCGGTATATACCCAAACGGTCATTTCGTATTCCTTGCCGGGAACAAGCTCTCCGAGTGAGCTGTCGAACGGTATAAACGAGCTGTCGCTTTCGAGCTTTCCTATTCTGTGAACGGATTTTGTTCCGCCGTGAACCTTATCAAACGAAAATCCCTGCATGCCGAGCGTATAAAGCTCATAATCATTGCCGAGCAGCGCGGTATCGTAATCCTTTTCAAAGCCCTGCTCAATGCTTAAAGATTTCCATTTGGCGTAAAGGGTTATGTCGTTCATCGGGAATACATCCAGCGGGAATTCAACATCCAGCTCCTTGTAAACATACCAGCCCTCAAACTCATAGCCGCGTTTCGTAACCTCAGGCCAGCTTATTTTCTCGCCCTCTTCGCCGTAGATCGGTTCTATCTCGTTGCCGCCGTTGGTGATAAAGGTTATGCAGACCTTATCAAACGGCGAGGTGTTTGAATACCTTGAGGTAGTGCCGAACATTCTTAAAACGGGCGTGCCGTCCTTGCAGGCGTACCAAATATTCTTGAAATCAAAGCCGGTCATGTACTTTTCGGCATTTGCACCGCGCATGGATTTAAGGCTTAAAATGCTACCGCCCGACGGTGTTGCCACCGTGCAGTAAACATTTTCGCACTTGGTAGTGTCGAAGCATTTGCCTATTGCGCTGTCCTTTGCGGCGTTCGCTACATAGCAGTTTCTTATCGGGCTTTTAATAACGCCGCTCCAGTTGTAGCCGACTATTCCGCCCTTTATGCCATCGCTTTCCGAAAGCAGAGTGCCTGTAAAGTAGCAGTTTTCAATGAGCATTGCTTTAGGCGTTGCACCTATTATACCGCCCGCGCACTGACCGCTTACCGTAACCGATTTGTCGGCAAAGCAGCCGCTTATCGTCGCAAGCGTTCCTGGTATGGTATTTTCCCAATAATAGGAATATCCGCATATCGCGCCTATCCAGCCGCAGCCGTATTTGTTATCGTAGCCGCGCAGGTAGGAATTCACAACGCCGACATTTTTAACGACGCCGCCTTCGCCTATTACGGGTATTAATCCGCCCAATACCTGACCGTCGTTATCAACATTAAGATAAATACCCGAAACGGTGTGACCGTTTCCGTCGAATACGCCCATAAAGCCCTTTGACGCCTCATACTGACCCCATGTTGAGAAGTACCAGGAGCGCGCTTCGTCCTTCCAGTCGGTCCTTGTTGTATCATTCAGATAAATATCTGTCGTAAGCTTATAGTATACATTATTTTTATTCGGCTTGTCAAGTATTCCTGTCACGAATTTTGCAAGCTGTTCGCCTGTGGAAATAAGGTACGGATCGTTTTTAGTTCCGTTGCCGCCCGCAAAAGAGGCAGCTACCTGACCGCTCCATACTTCGCCGACCTTGCCATTATACCCGTTTGCCTGATAGCCCTCGGGCACTTTTATAAGCGCGGGCGTTTTTGAGGTGGTCTTCCATATTGTGTTCCAGTCGAACGCAGGCATATTCTTCTTTGCCGCGGCGCCTGTCATCTGCGCCTTTGTGCGCGTTCTTACATTCGCTTGCGCTACATTTGAATAGCAATCACGGATATTGAAGTTTGCCGTGCCCGAAACACGGTAGAGAGGATAATCAATAGAATACGAATTCACGATATTATTTCCCGGTGCCCAGAAATAGCAGGCAATTCCCGCCGATATCGGTGTTTTCCCGTCATCATCAAGGCAGGTTGCGGAAAGGCTGCCCGTAAAATAGCAGTTATCAATATCAACAGATAATGAGCCTGCACCCACAATACCACCTGCGCGCATTCCCTTTATAATAACCGTTTCATCGGCATAGCAGCCAGAAACGACCGCGTTTTTCGGATTATTCGATTTACCTATGCCCTCTGAATTGCTCCAACCGACAATTGCGCCGACATTTGAAAGGCAGGACATATAGGAGTTAACAACGCCGACATTGCGGATTACCGCGCCTTCGCCCACCATCGGGAAAAGGCCCGAGCGATATCCGTCAATCCCCGGATTGCTGTTATAATAAATTCCGCTGACAACATGACCGTCGCCCTCGAAATATCCGTTAAACTGCGTGTGCTTATCATCGTTTACCGAGAACCAAACATTAGCACCGGTGTTTTTACCGCTTTCGTGCCAGTTATCGGCAGTGGTATCATTAAGCAAAATATCGGCAGTGAGCTTATAATATTTGCCGCGCGTATCGTTATCCTTAATAAGCCGCGCCAGCTGAGCCGCCGTCTCAATAAGGTAGGGATTTGCCTTTGTGCCGTTGCCCGAGGCATAGCCTTTTGCAACATTGCCCGACCAAACCTCGCCTACAGCGCCTATGCCGTAATTAGCGGGTATAACCTTAAGAGACGGATATTTACCGTCCGCAAGGCTCCACACGCTTACAAAATCGAAGCCCTTAAATACCGACTTCTGCTTTGAAACGGTGCCCTTCATATCGGCGGCGGAGCGGGTTGTAACTCCGTTCTGCTTTACGGTCGAATAGCAGTTTTTAAGCACATAATTTGAAGATGAGCCGTCCGCACTGTAATAAATGCCGACATCTGCCGAGAAGCAATTTGAAATGCTTATTCCCTGCGACCAGAAGTATGCGGTCATAGCGCCGTTTACGCCCTCGGTCGCTTCCGTTTTGCCTGTAAAGAAGCAGTTGCTGATATTAACGGGCAGACTGCCCGCCGCAACTATACCCGCGGTGCGCATACCCTTTATTATAACGGTCTCATCCGCATAGCAGCCCGCAATCACGGGGGATGTGCCGTCGCCGTTGTCGCGGCTCCAGCCGACTATTGCCGCCGCATTTCCGAAGCCCGAAATGTAGGAATTTATAACGCCCACATTGCGGATAACCGAGCCAGCGCCTATCATCGGGAAGAGCGCCGAGCGCCAGCCGTCCCTGCCGGGAGTTTTGCCGTAGTAAAGACCGCTTACCGTATGACCCTTACCGTCGAATGTACCGTTAAAATGGTTGGCACGGTCATCGTTTACAGAGTACCATTCGTTATTGCCGCCCTTTTCATACCATTTGGCGTCCTTAGTGTCGTTAAGCTTAATGTCGGCGGTCAGCTCATAATACTTACCCTTTGTATCCGTATCGTTTATAAGCCTTGCCAGCTGCTCTGCCGTGGCAATTTTATACGGATCGCTTTCTGTACCGCTGCCGCTTTCATAGCCGTCCGCCGTGATACCCGACCATATGCCGTCTTCCCTGATTTCCGTGCCCTCAAACACGCGCAGATACGGAGTTTTGTTATCCGCAGTCTTCCATACGCCCGTGTAATCGAATTCGGGCATTGTATTAAGCGCATTTGTACCGGTAATCGATTCAAGGGTTACGATTATCGGCTCTGCCTTGGGGCTTGAATCGTTTTTGCCGCTTACAACCGAGTAGACATTGCGGATGTCGTTCGCGTCCCTCAAATAGATCGGCGCGGTGGAATAAAAGTATTCCGCAAACACATAGTAGCCCCAGTGCATTCCGTAAAGCGCGCCGCTATCCGCACCTGAAACGGTGCCTGTAAAGTAAGCGTTTTTAATTTGTATTTCGCCTACCGCCGTGCCTATTATTCCGCCTGCTCTCGGTGCGGTTATGCTTACGGTCTCATCGGCATAGCAGCACTCTATAGTAGGTCTTTGCGCTGCCGTCTCGTAAGAGCGGCTGTTAAGCAAATAACCCACAAGCGCGCCCGCAGTGCCGCCGCCTGACAGATTTACAGAAGAATTTTTCAGCCCCACATTGCGAATTTTCGCGCCCTCGTCAATACGCGGGAACAATCCTGTGGCAAACCAATATCCGTCGTTACCGCCCTTGAAATAAAGACCGCTTACGGTATGTCCGTTTCCGTTAAAATCACCCTTAAAGGAAACGCCCGTGCTGTCGCTTAAAACCGAGAACCAGTTTTTAGGATTATTGGTGAGCGTTTTGTTTATAACTATATCCGCAGTAAGCTTATAGTATTTCCCGGTAGTATCCGTATCGTTTATGAGCCTTGCCAGCTGCTCGGCGTTTTCAATCTCATAAGGAGATTTCTGCGTACCGTCGCCTGCGGCATATGCTTCGGCAATTTTGCCCGTCCAGCTGCCATCTTCGGGGTCTTCAGGCTCGGGAGAGCCGAAAACACGCAAAACAGGCGTGCTGTCGTTTACGGTAGCCCATACGTTCGTAAAATCAAAGGATGAAAGCGTACCCGAAGCCGCGTTGCCCGTTATATCGGCAAGGGAAATGGTATTTCCCGCGCTCTGTACGGTTGTGTATACGCTGTTTTCCTCGTAATATTCGTTATTATGCTTTTGAAGTCCGCTTGTTGAATAAAAACGGTATATATGCACCGTTTCGCTCCAACCCGAAACATAAACAGCACCGACGGTATCCCCCGAAAGACTGCCGGTAAAATAGCAGTCGTATACATAAGCCGCGCCGTTGAGCGCGCCCGCAATACCGCCTGCGTTTGCGCAGCTGAGCGAAACGCTTGTATCGGCAAAGCAGTTTTTAATTGTAAGAAATTTTTCCGCAGAGCTTGATTTCGGCGAATACACGCCAACTATAGCCCCCGCCTGACCGCCGCCGGTAACCGTGAACGAGGAATTTTTAACCCCGACATTTTCAATTACCGCGTCTGCGTCCGCCCGCGGGAAAAGTCCTGCGGCATACCAGTATGTGTTGTCGGTCGCGTTTCCCTTAAAGTAAAGTCCGCTGACAGTATGACCGTTTCCGTCGAAGTGACCTGCGAAAACAGCGCCCTTTACAGCGTCCGTTCCGTTCTCCACCGCAACCGAATACCACGGGAGCGCACTGTCGGTAAGCTTTTCGTTAACGGTAATATCGTTTGAAAGCTTATAATACTTCCCCGCCGTGTCGGTATCGTTTATAAGGCGCGCCAGCTGCCCTGCTGTTTTAATGATATAGGGGTCGGTTTCGTTTCCCGCTCCCGATTCGTATTTTTCCGCAATCGTGCCGTCCCATGCCGTATCCTGCTCCGCGGTTATGACAAGCGCCGATACAAGAGACGAAAAAACAATCGAAAGCGCCGTCAACATAACGACCGCCGAGCGTTTAAATTTTTTCATTCCGTGAATCATTTTTTCCTCCTATGTAAATGAGGCGGGTTGGGCGGGTTCTTTCCGCCGAACCGTGTTAATTTGTAATCAGCTCTCCGCCGTCCGATTTTTGGTAAAGTCTTATATAATCCACCGTATAATCAAACGGAAGAACGCTCATTGATTTAATCATATACTTTTCTGCCCAGGTGTTATAGGGCTTTACATATCTCGGCGAATAAATGCCGCTGCCGAGTATTACAGCCATCGGGTTATGAAAACCTGACATTCCGTTATCGGTATTCCCGGTATAGCTGTACGCCTCGTAATCGTCTGTGAGATTGAAGGTCATATATTCGTTCCCGTCAACAGACAGCACAATTTTTTCCGCCGTCCACAAAAAGCCGATAATATGATATTCGTCCCTGAAGATATCAGACGCCGTGAAGCTCCGTATTTTCTTGCTGCTGCCCGATAAATCGTGGTATTTACTCTGCGGCGAGCCGTTATACGGTATGTCCACAAGGCTTCCCTCGGAATCTCTGTACCACTTGTGAAGATTCGGGGTCATCAACATGCTTTGGGTCTCAAATACATCCACCTCAACGCCGTATGGGTATGTTTTGCCGTTCAGATTCCCCGTTGACAGCCAAAACGAACCCCATGAGCCCTGAACGACCGGCACCTTTGCCCTTATTTCCAGATATCCGTAGGCATAATTCATCGATTTATCCGTCGTTATCGACCAGGGACTTGCAAATTTAACGGTTGAATTATCGTTGTCGGTATACTGAATGGTTTTCATATGCAGATTGCCGCCGTAAGAGGTTATGCAATTTTCATCGGTGAGCATTTTAACATCTGCGGCAACGCCGTATTCGTCCACTCCCTTAAACGACCAAACAGAAGTATCAAGCGACGAAGCGTTAAATTCATCGCCCCATACATAGCTGTAGGCTACGCCCGAAACGGTTTTCACCGAATCAAAATCCGACACCGTGCCGCGGATTTCGGGAACATCGTCTCCGATATCCTCCGATAACCGCACCGCGTCTAAAAATTTGTTTGCCGCTGTTGTCAGCAGCGGACTTTTTCCGGCCTGTATTACAAGCCTGCCGCCATCGGTGTAAACGCAGTATTCATTGTCCCTTAAGCTCACACCGGAAACCGTTCGGCTTGTGCTGCCGATGATTATTTCACCGGCAGCCGCCGTTTGAGTATCCTTTATTATTCCGGGCTTTACGCCGAGTATTTTTTCAATACCCGCCTGCGTTTCTTCTGCAGCCTTTGAGGCGTTTAAAGTCTTTTCGGAATAAACTATCGTAAGGTTTTTTAAATCAGATATTTTTAAGCGACAGGCGAAGATTTTTTTAAGCCGATAAAGTCACGGATATCAACTGTGCCGTCCTCGTTCAAATCGGCATTGTAGGCAAATACGCCTTCAACTCCCAAAAGATGCTTTCTCATAACGGCAAGATCCTTACTGTTGCCGACGGTGCCGTCGCAATCGGTGTCGCCGAGCGCATAGGAATTGTATTCGCCGCTTGCATTAAGCTTCAAATAGGGCGCGCCCTCGCCGTCCCAGCTCCAAACATCCTTCCAGTTAAGGTTGGGAAGCTTATTCATGGCGTCGGTGTTTACAGCCGATGGAACAACATTAACTGTGCCGTAGGAGGCGGCATATACATTTGAAAGCTTTGCAAGCCCGTGATTTATGTTATAGGGCGAGTATTTTGAAACATAGGAGTTTGAAATGCTGTAGAACACATCGTTTACTCCGCCTATGCCCCAAAGGTCGCCCGCGGTGCCGTAGGGTGTGTCGGCAAGCTCGTCTCTGCCGGAAAGCTCGGCTGTAACGCAGCAATTATCGAAATCGGCAAAGCTGCCGCCGCCGAGAATTCCGCCCACAACTGTACCTGTTATATTAACGGTGCTTCTTACATCGATATAAGAGAATTTCGGGAAATTCTCGGCGGAATCAAGTTCTGTATAGCCTGCCGCAGCGCCGCCGCACCAGCCGACGCTCATTTTGGAATCAGAAACGCTGAAATTCGTGATAAGCGCGCCCGCTCCCACAACCGGGAAAAGACCTGCGCGGTGACCTTCATGCTTTGCGGTCGCTCTGTAAAGCAGTCCGCTTATGTTGTGTCCGCCGCCGTTGAAAGTACCCTTAAAGCGGATATCGCCGTTATAAAGCGTTACCCAGTCGTTTGAATTAAGGCTGTCTGCCCAATTATCGGCAGTCTCGTCATTGAGCCTGATATCGGTCGTAAGGGTATAATATTTACCCTCTGTTTCGGTATCGGTTACAAGCTTTCTCAGCTGCTCCGCGTTTGCGATAATATAAGGATCCGCTTCAGTACCGCTGCCGCCGTTATAGGCGTCCGCCTCAGAGCCGTCCCACAGACCCGCCGCTCTGCGCTGCGCGCGGTAGGATGTGAGAAGCGTGGGATATTCATCGGTCACGCGCCAGATATTACCGAAATCAAAGCCGTTAAGAGTATCGGCTGCCGCAGCGCCTTTAAGCGCGTCCGGTTCGATATGTACGGTCGAGGTCGATATATTGCCTATGGTAACCGTTACAGCGTCGCCCGCAGTGTATACCCTGTCGTAATAAACATCCGAAGCTACTGTTTGCGAAGAGGTCGTGTAGAAGCAGGAGACCGTGCGGGTTTGTCCCCAGCCGCCTGCGGCATATGCCGCATTAAATGCCGAGCTTGAGGAGGAGCCTATGAAATAGCAATTGCTTATAACTCCGTGACCTACCAGTCTGCCGGTTATACCTCCGAGGTTGCCCGTTCCGTTTACCGAAACGGTTTCATCCGCAAAGCAGCCGCTTACTGTAAACTTATTATCCGCTGCATCGTTCCACATAAGTCCTACAACAGAGCCTGCGGTTCCTCCGTTTAAGGTGAATGAGGAGTTTGTAAGACCGATATCGGAAATAACCGCGTCCTTGCCCGCTCTCGGGATAAGTCCGAGCGACGACCAATACTCATTTCCCGAAGCCGCGCCGTTATAGAAAATTCCGCTTATCATATGACCGTCACCGTCTAAATTGCCGTTAAAGGTCGCGCCGACGGCATCGTTTCCGTTATAAACCGCCATAAACCAAAGCTCGGGAGCATCCTCAAGGCTTTCGTTTACGGTAATATTGTTTGCAAGCTTATAGTATTTGCCCGAAGTATCGGTATCGTTTACAAGCAGCTTCAGCTGGGCTTTGTTTTCAATAATATAAGGATTGTTCTCTGTGCCGTCACCCGAAGCATAGCCCTCCGCTCTGACAGCGGGAACAGGAAAATCGTTATATCTGAAATCCCAGTCAAGCCTGTCAAACGCCATATTTGCGATTGCGTCGCTTCCCTTCATTTGGTCGGCGGTAAGCTTATTCGGAACAGCCCACGCGGTATTGGTGTTAACATCCGAATAAAGATTTGTGAGCGTGCCGCTTGATCTCCAGAACTGACCTATATTGGTACCGGTAATTTCACTGCCGACAGAGTAGCAGTTATTTAAGATTCCGTTCCCGATGGAAACGCCCTCCGGAGCGTAATCCCAAACGCGGCCCATAATTCCGCCGCAGACTATAGTGCCGTTCTCGTCGTTCACGCCTGTAACGGTGCCTGCAAATCCGCAGTTTTCAATGATCGGAGGGTGACCCACACCGATAAGTCCGCCCGCTATTTTAAGAGAGATAACGGAGACTGTGCTGTCCGCATAGCAGCCCGTAATTACGGGGAAGCTTTCAGGGGCTGTTTCTCTGTTTACCTGACCGACGATTGCTGCGGCGGCATAATTCGAATAAAGCCTTGCGCCCTTTATTGTTATATTTTTAATAACGGCGTTAGCGCCTATTACCGGGAACAGCGCCATTCTCGTGCCGCCGATTTCGGTCGCATTTTTATCCCAGTCGTTGTAAAGACCGTAAACCGTATAACCGCAGCCGTTGAAATTGCCGTTAAACTGATTTGCCTCATCCAGTCCCCATCGGCCGAACCATTCGTTAAGACCTGCGGCATTATCCCAATCGAAATTGCTCCAATCGGTGGTTTCATCGCCGTTTATGTAAATATCGTTTGTGAGTTTGTAGTAAACGCCTTTATTGTTTGTAGCTTCAGCAGCCGCACGAAGCGCCGCCGCCGTGGAAACAAGATAGGGAGACTCTGCCGTTCCGTTGCCGCCCGCATATACGGACTCCGCTTCGACGCCGTCTGCGGTTTCCGCTGCGGAAAGTCTGCCTATATTCACAGTGCCGAGGGACAGAATTAAGGAAAGTGCCAAAAGATACGCCATTACATGTTTAAAACTGTGCTTGCATAAATTTTTCAATTTAATTCCTCCTGCTTTTATATTTATTTTCAACACGGACGGGCGGCATGCAAATCATGCGAAGTAAAGCCGTATCCGTCCGTAGCGGCGGCTGAAATTATTTGCCCTTTGCAACGGACTCCATGCGGGCGTTAAGGCGGTTAACGCCTTCTTTAACCTGATTTGCCATTGATTCAAGCTGCTGCTTGATCTGCTTCGGATCGTTTTGTGCGAGTTTCCAGTAGGTGAAGCGATCCTGACCGAGCACCTGTGAAGAGCCTGTCATAAGGCTGTGATAGGTGTTGTCGGTCTTGCCGGATTTCAGGCGAAGCGAGTAGTTCATAGCGTCACTTGTGATATATCTGTTCGACAGATCGTAATTTGCAACATTTGAATAATATCTTATAAACAAACCGCCCGCAACAGGATTTGAAGCGCCCTTGCAGATTCCCCAGCCTTGGTAAAGCCCTGTTTCATGCGCCTTTGTGTTCTTATCAATATCCGGTATTGAGGTATAGCCGATGTGCGCGGGATCCATAGAGCCCCAGTAGCCCTTTTTCTGCAGACCGTAGTCGTTGGTGATTGCAAGACCCACCTTGCCCTTATTGAACTCATCGCGGTAGTCATAGCCTACGCCGTGCATAAGTCCTTCGCTGAGCCAGCTTGAAAGCTGGGTCATAGCCTTTGTGAGATTGTCGTCAAGTCCGCTTGAGAACTTTCCGTCCTTATAAGGGTAGAACGAAACGCCCGCGCTGCCCCAAAAGGTCTCCATATCCACATAGGCGCCGTAATAGCCGGTTCCGAGCGAGCTTACCTGACGCATAAGCTTGGTCATGGTTTCCCAAGTCCAGTTGTCCTCTTCAAGGTAATCATCGGGAGTCTTGATGTTGTTATCGTTCAAAAGCTTTTTGTTGTAGAAGCAGATATCTCTTCCCGAATTGCCTATTGCGTTTACAAGATACGCCTTTCCGCCTATGGTCGATATATCCGAAACGGTTTTATCCCACAGGGAATCGTTTAAATCGATTTTGGAAGCCTCAATCGGTTGTAGACAGGTAAGACAGGCGGGGAAATCATCGTTCGACCAGTAAACATCGGGCGCGCTGCCTGAGGCTATCTTACCCGAAATATTTGTGATGTACTGATCCTGCGGTACTATTTCCACATTGACCTTGATTCCGTACTTCTTCTCAAAGCTGTTGATGACCGCCTGATTTGTCTCATCCGGCGTCTGCCAAAACGGATAACGGATGCTCGTTCCTCTGAGCTTGCTAAGCTCCTCCTCGGAAAGGTATTCGTCGGCCGAAGAAGCGCTTCCCGAATTTGAATTGCCCGAATTATTGGTTTTCGAGCTGTTGTCCTTTTTGTCGCAGGCGGTCATCATACCGAGCAGTAGCACCAGTGACAGCGATGACGCCGCAAAACGAAGTAAATTGCTTTTCATAAAACATTTTCCTTTCTTTTATTCAGGGTTTAATTAACCCGTAATACCTACACGGTCTATGCTTTCGATAAACCACCGCTGAACGAATATATAAATTATAAGCATCGGCAGTATGAAAACAAGACAGCCCGCCATTAATACCGCCATCGTTTCGGGGTGGCTGGGTACCAACGAATAGCCCATTGTCGGCAGCTGCTTCGGCATCATTGTGAGCCATACCGCAAGCGGATATCCGTCGGTCAGGTACATTGACGAGAGAAAATAATCGTTCCAGTGCCATATAAGCGAGAATACCGTGACCGTAAGAATAACAACGCCGGAGGACGGCAGCGCTATGCGGATAAATGTGCGGATAGGCCCTGCGCCGTCCATCCAAGCCGCCTCCTCAAGCTCCGCGGGCAGACCTTTGAAAAACTGAATATATATAAATATCAGTATTCCCGAGCGCAGCCCCGCCGCCAACAGCGACGGCAGCCAAAATGTAAGCCCGGTATTCAGCACATTCGGGCGCAGATCAATGCCCGTAAGCCTATTGAAAAGCGCGAGAATTCCCAAAAAATCAAGCTGCGAGTTATTTACCACGCGCGGTATGATAATCATTGTATCGGGAATCAGTATCGTCAAAAACAGCATTGCGGTGAACATTTTTTTGAACGGGAATTTAAATCTCGCAAAGCCGTATGCCGCAACCGCGCAGGAGATTATCTCCAAAACGGCGCTCACTATTTCGTATTTCAGCGATGAAATGAGTCCGTCCTTATAATGCAGAGCCTTAATCGCCACCCTGTAATTGGTAAGCGCGTCAAGCTTTTCGGGAAGCCAAACCCTCACCGAGTTCATGAACGACGCCCTTGAGCGAAGCGAGGTGCTTACCATATAAAGCAGCGGATAAAGTATCACAAAGCCGATTGCGAGCAGAATTATAATTCTGAAGACCGAATAAGCTCCCTGCCCTATGTGCCTTGCTCTTACTTTACCGGAAGGAACACCCGCGGAGACAAAATTCTTTTTTAAAGCTGACATTTTGTACTCCTTCCTATAACCAGCGCTTAACCAAAAAGCGGTTGTAAGCCCATATAAGTATTCCCATTATTATCCCGACAAGCGCGAAATAAAACCAAAGCACCGCCGAGGTCTCATCATAGTTTCCGCCCTTCATAAGCGTATACATCGAATCAATCATCGGATTTCTGCTGCTTGTGAACTGCTCGACCATTGTATAAATGATTACAAGCAGCGTCACCTGCGAAAGGCTCGGGAAGGTTATAAACCAAAACTCCTCCCATTTTGTTGCGCCCTCAACCCTTGAAGCCTCATAAAGGCTTGACGGCACCGACTGCAGCCCCGCGATGAACAGAACGGTTTGTATTCCGCTGCTCCATATAAGATCGAAAATGTTACTTATCGCTTTTTCGGCATAATCGGATATGCCGGACGGCAAATCGAGAAACGCCGCAACATCGGATACATTGAACATATTGCCCGAAAGCGATTCGTTCACTGTCGATTCCGACATACTGCCCGTAGTCATAAACAGAATATCCATTACAATGCCCGTGGCGATTATAACAGGCAGGAAAAACAGCGCCCTGAAAAAGGTTCTTCCGCGGAATTTTTGATTGAGTATAAGCGCCAGCACCATGCTTATAAGTACAATTATCGGCAGCTGATACAAAAGCGAGGTGACCGCCGTTCCGAGCGTCGCGGTATATGCGCCGCTCTGCAAAAGCGCGTAGCGGTAGTGACTGAGCCCCACGAATTTTGTTACAAGCCCATTATTACCGAGGCTTACATCCGACAGTGAAAACCAGACCGACTGGAAAACGGGTATTGCGAAGAACAGCACAAAGCCCAGCACCCACGGCGCTATGAACATAAGACCGTAGCGGCTTTTTAAGTCTTCTATTCCGCGGTGTTTATTTTTTCGCATTCCCGTCACCTCCGATAAGAAAATCCATTGCACCGACGGTGCCGAGCGGAGTTTGCTCATCCTTATCTCCGAAATTCACATATACGGTAACCCCGTTATCAAACCGAGTGCAGCGAAGGTTTTCGTTCACAACAGTATGCCCATTGATTTCCGCACCCGAGATTTTTCCGTAATACTCCCCGATTCTTTCGGCATTTGCCTTGATAATCGGATAAATATTGTCAAAAAGGCTGTTGTAAAAATCCTTTGTGCGTATGTCAAGCAGCGACTTATCGTATTTTGCGATTACCGTATAGGTAAGTCCGCAGCCGCTTTCAACCGATTTCAAAAGGCGTTTTTCGGGATTGGCAGCCAAATTCACGCTTTCGGAGGCTATCGGAACTCTGCCCTTGAATACCATTTGGTAAAACGGTATATCTGTATCGAATATATCCTCCGCGGAGGACGAGGTGGGCGCTTCGGTTATAATATCGGCGTGTGCCGCCGCATATGCGTTAGCGTCGCTTACTGCGATTTTTTTACCCCTGCCCGCAAATGCCGAAAGCACTTTTTTTACATCCTCCGCCATTCCTGCCTTTGAATAGGCAGCGGCGGACTCACGGTCGGAATAATCCGAATACGCGATATTTGAAAGCGTGCTGAAACTGTATCCCTCAATATTTGCGGACGAGGTCTTTTTAAGCAGCATCTCTCCCGCCTTTACAAGGCGGCCTCTTGCCAAAAGCCGCGCGCGGGTCGACTCGTCCCTGCCTCTTGCCGCTATATCGAAATCATAAATGTAAGCAATCTTTCGGCTTGCGCAAAGCGCGCTGTCAAACATTGCCGAAAAGCCGCAGGAGCCGCTTTTAAATTTTATAATATCAAAATCAACGAAGGCGCTGATTCCCTGCCGATCGCAGTATTCAAGCAGTTTTTTTACGCCGCCGGCACCGCCGAGCTTTGAGGAAATTTTAAATCCTCCCGCAAGGCTGCCCGTGTTTATTCCGTCCTCCCCGAAGCCCGTAAGTCTTACGGTGGGTGACAAGCCGTCATCGGTCAGCTTTCGGATAATTTCCTCTGCGTCCGAGGTATCGGTTGCAGCGAAAAGCGATTTATAAGGTATTCCCAAAAAGGATTTCGAGACCGAAGCCCCGCCTATTATATTAAGGTTAAGCGGACTTTCCTTTTCGGCTTTCCCGAGACCGTCGCTTTTTTCAAGCAGACTTCTGTAAAGGGCTGCCATGCCGCTGTAATCGGCATTTTCGCCCGTAAGCGGATAAAAAGCCACCGAAAGGGGCGTTGTTATCTTATTATCGGCGTATATAACATTTTTGACCCGCTCGCCCGGCATCAGATCCGCAATATTATTTGTGTAGCCACGCAGAATAAACGAAGCGTAGACTGCGGAATATCCCAATGCGTCGGAGCCGCTCGTCACATTGACGGCTGCGCTTTCAGCCCCGCCTTCAATAACGGCAAAAACGGCTGTATCTCCTGTTTTTGCGCCGTACACGGGAAGCCGCACCGCTTTATCGGACGATGGCATATCCCACAGCTCTATCGAGGCGTCATCGCCGTAAACCTGCGCCGAATAATTCGTTCCCTGCTGCGAAAGCGTTTTGGGATAGATAAGCGCGCCCGAGCCCGAAGGAACAAGCAGCCAGCCGTCCTTTTCATCGTTTTCCGCGGCGCAGAAAAACGGCGTTAATGATATTGAGGTTATAACATTTTCGCTTTCCTCGATATCTGCGGGATTGATTGTTGCAAGCAGGCTGTCCTCCCGCAAAATATAATCCACCGGAATCATAAATCCCGGAGAATCGAAGTAATATTCGATCCTTATGCCGTTTTCTAAAGTCCTGCAGACTATTCTTCCGTCTTTTACCGCACCGGTCTTGGAAATGACCGATTCGGTATTGCCGGTCTCAGCAGACACATACTCGACCGACAGCACTGAGCTTACTCTCGGGTGTCTCGTAATCGGGTCACCCCATTTATCGAGCCGCACCTTCCCGGTATCAGGCGGGGATGTACCCCATACCCTGCCGCTTTGCCTGTCTGTAAGCGTTACACCGCAGGTTTCACTGTCAAATTCAAGCGTGTATTTGCTGTTTTGCGCGACGGTTTTTTCCGTCGGCTTTTCGGAAACGACGCTTTTGTCAAACGCCTTTACCGCCGCGGTCGTATCGCTGCCGCCGCAGGACGAAAGGGTCGACAGCACAAGGGCGCATAAAATAATTACCGAGAGTATTCTTTTCATTTTAAACGCCTCCTGTCATAAGGTTAATTCCATAAATACCGTTCCTATAAAGCCTGCCAGCTGCTGCAAAAGCATTCCGACCATAACCGCAAGGAAAACCACGGCGGCTATGCCCGCAACCGAAAGGATTCCCGTACCGATAAAGCGCGACATGCTGAAATCGTGAATTTTTATCATGCCGATTATCAGTATCAAGAGCGTATAAAGCATTGCAACAGTTTCAAAAATTCCCAAGAACTCGCCCTCTGTAGGCAAAAGCACGTTGGTAAGCAGGAGCCTCAGAGCCATTTCTATAATCAGCGGTATGAGGCTGTAGCAGGTCACCACCGCGATTTCTCTGATTTTTCCCTTGCCGCTGAGCAGCGTGCAGACCATCCAGTTGCATATTATCCAAAGCACAACTATTCCCACACTGCGAACAAGCACCATGATCGAATTAAAGCTTTCGGGATCGTAATAGGTAAAGAGAAAGCCGCCGCACAGCGTCTGCATAACCGAAAGCACATAATAAACCGCGGTCACCGCTATGCAAAGCTTAATGCTGCCCCTGCCCTTTTCCTTGACCTCGTCAAAGCAGAGCGACGGATGAATAAGTGTTCTGAAAAGCAGCCTTGTTTCGCTGTCCTTTACCGTTTCGGGCGCTTTGCGCCGCTTCAAAACAATCAGTGCCGCTATAGCGCAGAGCATTATAATTATCACCGCGAATATAACGGGAAAATTGCCGTAAATAAAGTCGCGGCGGGAAAGCTCGAACGCAAGCGCGTAGGTTTCCCTGTCATAGCCGTTTTTCGCATATTCCATTGCGGTATCGTAATCGTTTTCCGCAAGATATGCCCTTGCAAGCCCCGAGTATGCCGTTTGGCAGCCGCTGTCCTCCTTTATGACCTCAAGCCAGCCCTCCTTCGCGGCGGTGTAATCGCCGTTTATCGAAAGAGTTCTAAGCTCCTTTACCCGTGCGCCGTAGTCGGTTTCCCTGAATACGGTAAGGGTGCATTTGGTGCTGTCGGTCACAAGCACATCGCCGCCGTTAAGCGCCAAGGCGGACGCTTGCGTAAAGCTGCCCTTTTGTGTTCCCGAGCCCATTCCGCTGCCGAAGGCAGAGAGCATTCGCTTCTCGCTGTCATACAAAAATACTCTGCCGAAGGAGGCGTCAAGGCAATATATATAGCCGTTTTTGTCAACCTCAAGCGCCACTATGTTCTGATTAAGCGTTTCGCCGTCCTTGTAGGTCGTGTTTTCCTCATCGTCGGTAAAATTAATGTCTTCAGACTCAAGAATGTTTTTTCCTGTTCCGGGGCTTAATTTTTTAATTTGACCCTTGTTGCCTGTTTTATCGGTATAGCCCGTGGCGGTATAGATAAAGCCGTCGCCGCCCCTTGCCACATCAACAAAAACATAAGGGAGAGTACGCGCGATATTACCCTTTTTTTCATTGCTTACAAATAGCCTGTTCCACACATTTTTAAGCGCTCCCATTATGCCGTTTGTAACCTCGTTCGCACCGTAGAAGCCCAAAAAGCTGCGGTCTGCGGCATAGAGAATCATTCCGTAGTATGAGCCATCGCTTAAGACATAAAGATAATTTCGGCTGTCCGCCACAATGTGCATCGGGCGGTACTTGTAATCCTTCGGGATAAGCGGCGAATCAGGCAGCTTAAGAATATCGGTAAGCACGCCGTCCGCCGTGCAATGCAGCACTCGTGCGTTTTCGGTATCGCAGATGTATATCGTGCCGTCGGTATCGACATAAAGGCCGTTAGCCCCCGCATATTCATATTTTTCGCCGTCCTTATTAAGAGCGCCAATCTCCTTTATCAGATTGTAATCCTTATCAAGCACGGTTATTCGTGACGCGTCATCCAAAATGTAAGCATTGCCATTTTCATCGGTGCAGACATCGTTAAGCTTTGTAAAGGCGGATACCTTAAGACTGTCCGCCGTAAGCACACCCGCCGTTTCGTACATCGGTCGGTTGTAAACCGCCTTGCGCTTGTTTTCGTTTATACCTTCCCAATAGGTGTATGAATTATACGGAATTTCATCGGACGAAGCGGCAAACGCAGGAACAGCTGCCGTAAGGCATATAAGGGCGGCAAGGAGCGCGGCGCTTAAAGCGTTAAATGTTTTTTTCATATTTCCGCCTCCTATCCCTTTATTCCGGCGCTGCTCATAGCTTCGACAACATTGCTCTGAGAAACCAGATAAACGATTATCGGCGGAATCATCATTATAACCGTAACCGCCATGGCACTGCCCGTTCTTGCAATGCCGCCCGCGGTGATTTGAGTAACTATCTGCGGCAGGGTCTTGAGCCGCTCGCTGAATATAGTGCCGTTGGGTACTGCCGCCCACACATCCCTGAATGAGAAAAGAGTAACGGTAAGCCATGCGGGGCGTATTACCGGCATAACTATCTGCCAAAAAATTCTGTAATAGCCCGCGCCGTCAATGCTTGCAGCCTCCAAAAGCGCGTCGGGCACATAGCCCTCAATATACTGCTTCATAAGGAAAACGCCCAAGGTCGCCGCCAGCTGCGGGAGTATGTAAACCAAATAGGTATCGATAATCTTCATGCCCGAAACGATAAGATACTGCGGCACCGCAAGCGTATACGCGTTAAACATAAGCGCAAACTGAATTATCATGAATATCAGGTTTCTTCCCCTAAAGGTCGCCTTTGAAAGCACAAACGCCGCCATTGCGGAAATCACTATATATATAGCGGTTGTGACAACCGTTACAAAAAGACTGTTGAAGATATATCTTGAAAGCGGAACCTGCAAATTTGAAAGCAGATTCGGCAGGGTGATATAATTTACCGTCGTCGGTCTTTTAACAAAAAAGGTCGGCGGGAAAATAAGCAGCTCGTCAATCGGCTTAAAGGAGGTAGTCACCGCATATATCAGCGGTAAAACCGAAAACAGCCCCGCCGCGGTGAGAAAGAAGAAATACATAAAATTTCCGAACCGCGAGCGTGTAAATCGCTTTGAAAAGGGCTTTTCCCTTTTTTCGGTAAATCTCTTTCCAAACAAGACGCGCATATGTATCACCCCTTTGACATTCCGAGAATTTTTCCTACCGCCGCGCGCGTAAGCGCCATCATAATAAACAGAATAACCGAAATGGCGGCGGCGTAGCCCATTTCAAACCTGACGGTTGCCACATCGGATAAATACGAAACTATGGTGTCAACCGAGTTTTCAACGCTCGGGTAGCCCGCAAATTCTATTGCTATGGCGCTTACCGAAAAGCTGCTTTGAATCTGCATTACCGCACTGAACAGAAGCATATGGTGCATGGCGGGCAGCGTAATATACCTTAATTCCTGCCAACGGCTGCGTATGCCGTCTATCGCGCCCGCCTCATAAAGCTCGGCGTTAACATTCTGCAGTCCGGATATATTCGAAAGAAATGAGATACCCATGCTCTGCCACAGCTGCACCATTATAATTATCGGCATAAGGTAGGTTGCGTTTTTAAGCCAAATTACAGGCTCGGTTATAATTCCGAGCGATAAAAGCAAGGAATTTATATAGCCGTAGCTGTCGCCGCTGAAGGCTACCTTCCAAATAAAATACGCGTTTCCCACAAGGGACGGCGCATAGAAAAGGAAGGAAAGCAGCGTGCGTACCCTCGGTGAAAATTCATTTACAAACCACGCAAGCAAAAACGATAGCAGGAAGCCCAGCGGCCCCGCTATAACCGCGAAAACAAGCGTGTTTTTCACCACTGCCGGGAAGACGGTATCGTCGGCTAACATCCTTCTGTAATTATCTATTCCCGTAAATTTCGGAAAGGATATAAGGTCAAACGATGTGAAGGATAAAAACATCGATGTGATTATAGGCAAAACGGTGAAAATAAAGAAAAGTATCAGAAACGGCGAGAGCATGACAAACATAGGGCGCTGACTGCCTATAAGCGTTCTGCCGTTCTTTGCTTTGCCTTTTTTAGCTGTCATTTTCTATCCCCCGCTGTTAGCTGTATTCTTTGATTTTGCGTTCGATTTCACTGTCGGCAACACGGCTTTGCTTGACCACCGCGTCCTTAACGCTCGCCTTGCCGTTGATGACCTGCCAAAACGCCTGATCGACCGAGCGCGTAAGGTAATAACTGCCGGGAATTTCCGGTATTTCCCTCACGCTTTCCCACTGCTTGAGTATATTTGCCTTGTCCTCCGCGTTCCATGCAAGAGCTCCGAGCGCTTCTACATTTGAGGTCTGCGGTCTTCCGAGCATACCGAGCACCGATTCTACATTGCCGGAGTATCTTACTTGAGTATCCGCCGCGGTCCACCATTTAAGGAATTCCCATGCGGCAGCCTTGTGCTTACTCTTTTTAACGATGCCGCAGCCTGTTCCGCTGCCCGCAACAAAGCCGTTTCCGCCGTCGGTCGACGGCATGCACGCAACCGCCCAACGATTTTTAATTTCAGGCGCCGCGTCATAAAGGGTCAGATAAACCGAATACTGCGCGATTCCGAGCGGCATTGTTCCCACACGGAAGCGGTTGTAAAAATCGGCTTCCTTAACAAACTGATAATCCCTGTAAAAATCCGTCCAATATTTAAAAACGGAAAGCGCTTTCGGGCTTGTCAACGCGGTGGCGGTCTGTTCCTCATTATAGAAGGAAAGCCCGTTCTGCAGCATAAGGGTCGGCAGCAAGTTAAGTCCGCCTATTCCGCCGTTTACGGTCGTTGCCGCAACAATTTGAGTGTACGGAACATAAACCTCAAGATTATTCTGCTGTATGACCGTAGCCGTGTTTAAAAATTCCGTCCAGGTTTTCGGAACGGTAAGCCCGAGATTTTCAAGAATATCCCTGCGGTAGAACATGATAAAGAAATTCTGCGTATCGGGCAAAGCATAAAGCGCGCCGTTATAGCTGTAGGGCAGCTCCGCACCTGTTTGGAAACGGGAGAGTACCTCGCCGCAGTCGTCAAACTCGGTCAAATCGGCAAGCGCTCCGCGTATTCCGAGGTTGACCGGGTCGGTGCGCGCCATATAAAGGCTTACATCGGGAAAGTTCCCCGCCAATATACCGTTTATAAGCGAAGCGTTTACCTGTTCTAATTTTACGGATATACCTGTTTTCGCGGTAAAATCCTCGCGTATTAAGGTGTCAAGCACCATTGTCTGATCTCTGCCCCAGTTGACCCAAAGGCGAATCTGCTCCTTATTATTGGACGGTTTTTTTTCGTAATCCGCACTGAAGGAATATATCAGGCGCTTTGCGCCGAATATCAAATTGCCGAAAAAGCCCGTTTTTGTATATTTCGTCTCCGCTCCCGACGGTACAAGCTCCAGCCAATCAACCGAAAGCGGCATATTCTTCATATCGTAAAGCCATGAGCTTAAGGTGGAGTAATTCGTATAATAATCCTTAACATACTGGTGCGCGGTGTAGGGTCTGTCGCGCATGGTGTCGATCACGCGCTTCATATTCTTCATCGCCGCTATGTACTGGCTTCCGAGCTTGCCCGTGAAGCTCTGCATATCGCTTATAATCCCCGAAAGCTTTTCGCTGTATTCGGAAAGCCGCTTATTAAGCTCGGGAATCTGATTGAAAAGCTCGTAATCTCTGTTGACATCAGGCGAACCGCCGGTTATTTTAACAATACCGATGTATTCGTCCCCGAGAGCCTCGGTTACCTCTTCAAGTCTTCTGTAATATTCGGATATTTCGCCGAGCGTTACCTCAAGAGATATTTCATGCTTTCCATTTTCAAGATAGAAATAATAAGGCTCGCCGTTTTCGTCCCCGAAGTCAAAAACCGTCCATTTCGGGTTATATTTAAAGCGTATTTCCTCGCATTCCTCAAACGGGGTGCTGCCATCTATTTTAAGCCACCGCAGGCTTTCGCCGTTTACAACATCCGCCTGCTTATACCTTAAAGCAAGCCTGTAATACCCGCTCTTTTCAACCTCAAATTCCCACACGAGAGTATCGTTCGGGCCGTTGTAGGAGCTTCCGCCTATGTAATTAAGCTTCTGCTTATAGGGGTTTGCGGGGCTCATGCCAGAATCCTGCGTGTCCGACTGCGGTATAAGGGTGTTTGAGGATTTGTAAACCGCGTCCTCCCCTTCTATTATTAAGGTCTCGGCGTCTGTTTTTTCATTTGTCGGCTTTCGGTACTTCTCCGTTTTTTCGGGGCTGACAAATCTGATTGCCGAAATCGCCACAGTCTGCTTCGGTGATACGATTGTCACTGTGTGCTTTCCCGCAGTAAGGCTTACAAGATACGGCTCTGTGTTAACGCCGCTTGAATCCCTTAAACGGCGGGTGATGTATCTGCCGCTTTCAACCTGCTCTGGCGTGAGCTGATTGCCGTCCTCGTCCTCTCTTGCGGCGCCCGAATTCTTCCATTCCCTCGGAAGGGCTGCCTTTTCAAGCTCGGAATAAGGATATTTGCCGTCCGTCATCACTCCGATTTCCGGCTCAACGCCGCTTTCGGGAAGATAATATGTAAGCTCAATATTATAAAGCCCCGCCGACGCAGCCGTAAATTCAAAGGTTATGCCGCCCTCGCCGTTTTCCCACAAAAGCGCTTTTTCGCCGTTATAATCAGCCGCAAGCCGAAATTCCGCGCCGAGCGACCCCTGCGCGTTTTCAAGCACAGCCTCTATATCGCTTTTGGCATTTGGGACAGCCGCGTTTTCGGCTGTGTATTCCGTATATTCGGATACACCAGCGACAGCCGCTTTGCCGCTCTCGGTATTTCCCGCCGCGTCTCCCGGCACTCCGCCCGAAACAAGCGCGGCGGCAAGCAGCAAAGCAATACTGCGTTTAAAAACACTTTTCGGCATCAGAGATTCATTCCTTCTTTAAAATTATTTTGCGATGTTCAGCTGTGTTCCTTTGACCGAGGAATCCTGATAAAGCCTTACATAATCCACCGAATAATCAAGTGGAAGGCTTGTGTTGTCAATTTCATCGCCGGCATATGTATGCCATGTATTCAGCGGTGTAAACGCTCCGGTGGCAAGCATTAAATAAATCGGTTGATTGTAAACCGAAATATCCGGGTCGTCGTCAAAGCTCTTTGTGGTATCGAGCGTCCAATACTTCTCGCCGTCAACATACATTGCCATTTCGCTCGGCGTCCACTCAAAGCCGTACACATGGAATTCCTTCGCAAGATTATAGGAATTCGCAAAGGTATATTTGATTGGCTTGCCGTTATACACATATCCGTTCATATCGGTGTGTCTGCCGTCCTTGTACCAAAGGTGTATATTCGGTGTCACCGAATCGGTGGAAGCTAGCGTCTCGAAAACATCGACCTCAAGCCCGCAATAGGCGTCCTTATTTGAATTCAGCGCGTCCCCGCTGGCCATCCAAATGGCGTTGCCGTCCTTTCTGAAGCTCATTCTCAATCTCACCTCAAGATAGCCGTATTGCCAACTCATTGTAGGTCTTGTCATCAATTCAGCGGGACCTGCGTACTGGATAAGCGTATTTGTCTGGTCGTACCAACGCTGAAATATTAAGCTCGCAGCGCCGTTTTGAATCTTGAAGACCTTAGATAAATTTTCATCGCCCTGCTCAAATGTCAGCTTATCCCGACCCGAACTGCTGTGGGATTCAATAATCCATTTGCTGAGGTCGAGCGTATCGGTATTGAATTCATCGCCCCACACATACTTATACTTGCCGAGCTTTGTATCCTCAAATTTCTCGGTCACCCTTTGATTTTCGGGCAAAACCTCCTCAGTGCTTTGGCTGCTGCCCGAATTATCCGAAACGGCAGGCGCGCTGCTTTCCTCTTTGCCGCTGTCATGCTTGCAGCCGGCGGCAGATACAATCAGAACCGTGGCTGCGAAAAGGGCTGTGATTTTAATTTTGGAACTCATTAGCATAACCTCCATAAATTTCTAAAAAAATTATTTTTTAAGATTTTCGCAAATTCCCGAAAAAAGTAAAATCGCAAGATAAAACAAATAAATTCGTCCGATAATCGGCGTTTTAAAATGCAGATTCCACAAAAACTATCCTATCATCTATACTGATTTTACACTATGGAGAGAAAAAAGACAATGCAAATAATAATTAAAAACCTTTAAAAAAGAAGTTTTAAAAGAAATCTTGACTATTGTGTAATTTGTAAATATAATTAAAGTATAAACACAGTGAGGTGAATGTTTATGTGGGAAGATAAGCATTATTTCAGATGGGCGAACAGTCTTTCTCCCTTCCACGGCGAGCTTGTCGGCTTTTCGCACTGCGATTCCTCATATTATCAGGCTCGCAAAGAATCGGATGTGACCGTGCTTGAATTCGTCACAAAAGGCACGGGGACTCTTAAGGTCAACGGCACCACCTATCACCCTAAAGCGGGGGATGTTTATCTTCTGCCGCTTTATTCCGATCACATATACTACACCGGCAGCAGCAATCCGTGGGAAAAATACTTCATTAATATCAGGGGCAATCTGCCATCGCTGCTTATTGATCGATATCATCTGCAGCTGAAATATGTTTTTCAGGACAGCAATACAAAGGATCTGTTTTTTGAAATGTATAACTGTGCCAAGACCGATATGGACGAAGACCTTCGCCAGGAGCTGTTTGCGTCGCTCGTCCACAGAATTTTCATAAGACTCCAGCGCAGCTTTGACAACACATTCGAGGTCGACGACGCCACCGTTATAAAGGGCATTATAGATAACACCCCCAACAAGATATACTCCATTCAGGAGCTTGCCGACAAAATAGGACGCTCAAAGGATTTTGTGATTAAGGCATTTAAGCGCACCTACGGTGTAACGCCGCATACCTATATAAACGAAAAAAAACACGAAATAGCTAAAATGCTGCTTACCGAAACAGATTTGCCGATTGAGCAGATAGCCGCTTCCCTCGGCTTCCAAAGCTCCGAGCATTTTTCAACGCAATTTAAAAAGCTTTCCTCGGTATCCCCAAGGGCATACCGAATCGGGCATTAGTCGTCGAATAAAAGAAAAGCTTTTGTTTGCATAAAAAACACCTCCCCTGTGTTCGTGGAGGTATTTTCGTTGATAAAATTATAAGGCTGTTCCCTTTTTCGGCACAAAAAGCGAGGACATATCCGCTTTTTCCAATTCAAGCAGCCGCACCTTTTTATCAATACCGCCGGCATATCCTGTTAAGCTGCCGTTTGTGCCGACCACACGGTGGCACGGGATGATAAGCGAAACGGAATTATGCCCCACGGCACCGCCTACAGCCTGCGCAGACATTTTTGAAAGCCCATATTGCTTTACAAGCCTGTCCGCAATTTCGCCGTAGGTCATTGTTTGCCCGAAAGGAATTTCCAGCATAATTTTCCACACCGCTTTACGGAACGGCGTTGTTTTCATCAAAATCGGTGGGGTAAAATCGGGTGCTTTCCCTCTAAAGTATGTATCAAGCCAACGAACCGTCTGTTCAAAAATCGGCAGCGCCTGTTCCGCATATTCCTTTGCAAGCGTATTTCCGAAATATTTTTGCCCGTCAAACCAAAGCCCGGTAAGCTCTGTTCCGTTGCTTGATAAGGTAATTCCGCCGAGAGGCGACAGATAGTGATATACATAATCGGCAAGTCTGCTGCCGCACGGAATATCCCCGGTTTTATTTTCCTGCGATTTTTCTTTCGCTTTCAATTTTCCTGCCGCTCCTTTTCGGTGTATACCGACCGAAAAAACTCCCGCGGCAGAGGACTTTTGCACTGCCTCTTCCGCAGGAGTTTTTTTCCTGTTATCAGCTGTTTGACGATTTGCTCGGCTCTTTGATCTTCTTGACCTTAAACTGCTTTACGGCGTAATTGTTTACCTTGCATTCCATTTTATTGGCGTAATCGGTGATTTCCTTATCGAAATCATCATCGGCAATAAGGTGTCGGCTCGCAAGGTCAAGCGCGTCAATATAGTAGTCGTCCGCCTTAATATCCTGCTTCACCGCAAGTATCAGTCCTGCATTATCGGCAAGCTCAATAAGCTTAACTTCACCCGTTGCCATAGCCTTTACGGTGTCATACTGATCCGACGAATAGGATGTATCCTTCGAGCCTAAAATGCTGGCATACTTATTTTTAGGCTGCTTTTTCTCGGTCGAGGTGCTTGAGTTGTTGTCGGTTGAGCCGTTTTGTTCTTTATAAACCGCCTCAAAGGTCTTTTTACCGCTCTTTAAATCTTCAAGGTAAGTATTAAATTTATTTTTAATCTCGGTTTTTTCATCATCAGTCTTGCCCGAAAAGCTGCCCTGGAGCATATCCGCAATTACGAAATTATCATAAAGCTTTGTTTTAACCTCATCGGCAGCTATTTCCTTTGTGCCGCCCTTGGAATAAAGGTGCTCAAAGTAAACACTTGAATAATAGGAATCGAGCATGTACTGCTTGTAGGTATTCTCACCTACGCCGTTCGGCTCAAAGTAAGAGGAATAGCCGTAATTTGACCAATAATAGTTTGCATAGGTTTCGGCGTTCTTTTTGTCATCCTCGGAAATTTCAAGCTTATTTTCCTCGCAAAGAGTTTTATAAGCCGCAATCTTCTTAAGGTTTTTAAGCGCGGTATCCTCTACCCACTTAACGAAATCCTTATCCTCAACCTTTTTTGAATAATAATCGATATCGGTTGAGGATTTACTGTCAGACAGGCTTTCCTTCACCTTTGACTTTGCCTCGGAATCGGCATTTATAAGCGCGCACATATAATAAGCCGATGTAAAATTGACCTTGCCGACTGTTACTGCCGTTTCGTCCTTTTTATGGCAGGCGGTAAAGCCGAGCGCCATTACCGAAACCAAAGCAGCGGCAATAATTCTTTTGATGTTTTTCATTTTTCTATTCCTCCATAAAGAGTAAAAATACATATTAAATTAATTATATACCATATAAGCTCAAATGTCTACAAAAAATTGTAAACTTTTGCATTAAAGTGCTTTTGCAAGCTCTGCAGCCAAGTCTGACATCTTCTGCCCCGCACGCATTCGCACCGTGTAAACAGGCGTAGACGCGGCGTTAAGCGAAAATCTTGAGCCGAAATGCTCCGAAAGCTTTGCCACCGCCTCGGGCTTTATTGAGTTTATGTGCAGTATTGCGGTGTTGGCATTTCCTGTAATCTCGCAAATATCGGCAGCTGCGGCTTTACTGCGCAGTATTGCCACGTCAATAAGCCCCATAACCGCCTGCGGCGGTTCGCCGAAACGGTCGCACAGCTCGTCAATAACGTCGCTTACATCCTCGTCTGTTCTTATGGCTGCAATCCGCTTATAAATCCCGAGCCTTGCGGGTAATGATTCAATATAGCTTTCGGGTATATGCGCCGAAATATTAAGGTCTACCGTGCAGGGCATATCCTCTGTTTCGGGCTGACCGTTTTCCTCGTTCACTGCCTGCGATAGGAGTTTCAGGTACATATCGTACCCAACCGCCTCCATATTGCCGTGCTGCTCACCGCCCAGAATGCTGCCCGCTCCCCGTATTTCCAGGTCGCGCATTGCAATTTTAAAGCCCGAGCCGAACTCGGTAAACTCGCGTATCGCTTCAAGCCGTTTTGCCGCCACGTCCGATAATTGAACATTCCGCCTGAAGCAGAAATACGCATACGCCCGCCGCGGCGAACGCCCCACGCGCCCGCGCAGCTGGTGCAGCTGTGCCAATCCCATTTTGTCAGCCTCTTCTATTATAAGGGTGTTAGCATTGGGCACGTCAACGCCCGTTTCTATAATAGTTGTGCAAACAAGCAGGTCAATTTCGTGCTCCACAAGCCGCCGCCACACGTCTGTCAGCTCGTCCTCACTCATCTGCCCGTGCGCTATACCTATATTTATATCGGGCAGCTTTGCTTTAAGCACCCCTGCGCAGCGCTCAATGCTTTCAACGCGGTTGTGCAGGTAATAAACCTGTCCTCCGCGGCGTATTTCCTTATTTATCGCATCGGTTATAACGCCTAAATTGTATTCAAGAACATAGGTCTGCACGGGGTGTCTGTCCCCCGGTGCCTCGTCTATTGAGGACATATCCCTAAGGCCCGAAAGCGCCATATTAAGCGTTCGCGGTATCGGGGTGGCGCTTAAGGTCAGAATATCTACAAACGGGTACTGCTCTTTAAGTTTCTCCTTTTGCGCCACGCCGAAACGCTGCTCCTCGTCTATTATTACAAGCCCTATGTTTTTAAAGCTCACATCCTTTGAAATTAGCCTGTGCGTACCTACCACCATATCGAGCCTACCGCATTTAAGGTCGGCTATTACCCTTGCCTGCTCTTTAGGCGAAACAAAGCGGTTAAGCAGCCCTACCGATACTGGCATTTCCCCGAAACGGCGGATTATTGTGTTATAGTGCTGCATTGCAAGTATGGTTGTGGGAACAAGCAGCGCACACTGCTTGCCCTCGCTTATGCACTTGAAAGCCGCGCGCAGCGCAACCTCGGTTTTGCCGAAGCCCACATCGCCGCAAAGCAGCCTGTCCATAGGCGTTTCGCGCTCCATATCGCGCTTTATTTCGTTAATGCAGCGCAGCTGGTCGTCGGTCTCTTCATATTCAAAGCGGCGTTCAAAGTCATTCTGCAAATCGGTATCGGGGCTGAAGGCGTAGCCCTTTACCGCCATACGCTTTGCGTAAAGTGCCGTTAATTGCTTTGCCATATCCTTAACCGCTGCCTTAACGCGCTTGCGGGTCTTCTGCCATTCGCTGCCGCCGAGGCGATTAAGTCTCACACCGCCGTTTTCAGCCGCGCCGATGTATTTTGAAACTAAATCAAGCTGCGTTACAGGCACATATAAAACGTCGCTTTTAGCGTATTTTATCTTAATATAATCCTTGGTAACCCCGCCTTGGGTTATGCGGTTAATGCCGTCAAAAATGCCTATTCCGTGCGCCTCGTGCACAACGTAATCGCCCTTTTTAAGCTCATCGAGCGAGCCTATCTCCTGCCCCGCCTTGTGCTTGCGTTTATGCTTTTTACCCTCGGGCGCTATAAACCTGTGGGTTATTAGCATAAACTTTTGCGAGGGTATTTCAAACCCTGCCGATAGCCCGCCCGGTATTACCGTAACGCCCGCGGGCGCGGTATCGGTGCTCATGGTATAAACGCTTTGCACCCCGCGCTCGCAAAGCTCGGCGTTTAAAACCTGCGCCGCCCTTTGTTCGCCCGCCAAAATAACCACATTGCCGCGAATATCCCGCATATATGAAATATCCTCAAGCAGCACCTCAATATCCCCGCCCCAGGCGGTTGAGCGCTTGTAATTAAAGTTTATAACCGATTTCGGCTTTATCTCATATGACCCGCGCGGGAAGTTTTCGGCAATAATGCCGTTACCTGCGAAACCGAAAAATTCGGTTTTATCAAGCTGTAATTTTGCAATCTTGGAAAATAAATATCCCTCTTCAAGATAATTTTCCGTATCGGCTGAAAGCTGAATTTCCATTGATTTAAAGCGTTCCGCCATATTTCCGCTTTCGCTGAGCATTAAAAGCGAATCGCCGAAATATTCAAACACCGTGCCCATGGTATCAAGCAGCGGAATGTACCTGTCGGGCGGAATTTTAACGCCGTTTTCAAGCAGCTCCGCGTCCTTTGCCAGAATATCGCGCTGTTTAAGCGTTAAGGCGGGGTTCGGTATTTCCGTTTTTAATTTCGTGGCTAATTTCAGCGGGTCAAACATAACCTCCGCCGCAGGGGATATTTCTATTTCGTCCGCGTTTTCTTCGCGCCGCTGCGTTTCGGGGTCAAAGTATGAAATACTGTCAATTTCGTCGCCCCAAAATTCAATGCGGCAGGGCTTTTCGGAATTTACGGGGAATAAATCAAAAATTCCGCCCCGCACCGAAAACTGTCCCGAGCCCTCGCAAAGCTGACTTCTTGTGTACCCCGCGTTTATAAGGCGTTCCGCCAATTCCGATGTATCGGCGCTGTCCCCGGCTTTTAAGGTAAAGCGCGAGCCTTTCAGCACTTCGGGCTTTACGGTGTACTGCACCGCCGCGTCAAGCGAAATTGTAAGCAGGTCAAAAGCCCCGTCCGCCACGGCAGACAGGGTGTCAATTCTTTTATGCTCATATTCCTTTGAGTAGCCGCTCAAATCGCCTATACATAAATCCCGCGCGGGAAAATTAAGGCATTTAAGCCCCAAAGCGTTTATATCGCCGCAAAGCTCGGCGGCAGTCGCTTCGTCGTGGGTTATTAAAACCACGCGCTTTCCCGTGTGCCCGCGAAGTGATGCCGCGATTATCGCCTTGTGTATAAGCGACAGCCCCGTGCAGACTATTGGCAGCCTGCCGCGTTCAGCCTCATTTAAGAGTGATGCGTAATCGGGATCTTTTTTAAGTACCTCGTTTATCAGCTTCATATTAACCGTTGTATTTGTTCATAGCGCTGTCAATTCCGTGCAGAATAGTTTCTTCCGCAGCGTTCGCCGCCTTTTCGAGCGCCTGTTCAAGGTCTGCGCGCTGCTCTTTCGGAATTTTGCCGAGAACCCAGTCCTTCAAATCATAATTGCGGTCGGGGCGCTCGGAAACGCCTATTTTTATCCGCTTAATATCGTCCGTTCCCATAAGCTCTATAATATCGCGTATTCCGTTGTGACCGCCGTGCGTGCCGCTGCGGCGAATACGAATTTTCCCCACCGCCTGTGTAATATCGTCAAACATTATTATAATGTTCTCGGTGGGGATTTTGTAAAACCGTGCAATAGCGGCTACCGCCCTGCCCGATTCGTTCATATAGGTCTGCGGCTTTGCCAGAATAACGCGGCAGCCGCCCAAATTTATTTCGCCGTATTCTGCGTCAAACTTGCGCTTGTTAAATGTCATACCGTGCTTTTCCGCAAGCCTGTCCGCCGCCATAAAGCCCGCGTTGTGGCGCGTTTCGGCATATTGCAGCCCGGGGTTTCCAAGGCCTGCAATAAGCCATATTTCATTTGTCTTTTTGCCGAACATTTTTATTCCTTAACCAATACCTTTTCAATTTTTCCTATTACTATATTGTGCAAATCGTTATCGTACCAGCGCAGCGGCTCTTTATCGGTAAAGCACTCCTCTTTCATCTGCTGAACATACAGCTTTTTGCAGATTATTACAAGCCGCGCCTCATTAAAATACACCGCGCCGCCGTCAAACACGGGGGTCAGCCCCGTTTCGGCGGTTTTATCGGTATCGCGCCCCGATTTTGAACCGCACACCTTGTGTATCGCCTTGTTATCACCGTAAAAGCTTAATGTGAAATAATCGTTTTTATCCACAAGCTCCATTGTGTAGCGCTGCGGGCGGATAACCGCGGCAATGCAGTCATACCCCCACATTTCACCCATAAAACCCCAAGAAGCGGTCATCATATTGTATTTATCTTTCGTACCGGCAGATATTAGCGCCCATTCGTCGGCAATGGTTTTAATAAAGTTATCCTTAATATCTTTCGCATTTATTTCTTTAAACAAAATTGTCACCTCAAAATTAGATATTAGATGTTAGACATTAGACCGTAGACATATTCCGCATTACGAATTCCGAATTCCGCATTATATATTATATGCTTTTTATTCCGTTTGCGCCGTAACGCTTGCAAAATAATCCTCTGCCAAGGCTAACTGCTCGTCTATCAGCCGTCTTTTTTCTTCATCGGCGTTATCGGTGGTTACAATATTAAGGATTTCCGCCTTTGCAACCTCGGTTCTGCCCAAAATAAGATTTATAAGCTCCTTTGCGTTGTCGCGGGTTTTGAGCTGCTCGCAGTATTTCGCCGCCGCAACCACCGTTTTGCCTATAACCGCCGCGCCGTAATCCGTATCAGGCGTTATTCCCGCCTGTTTTATAACCTTTGATTCAAGTATTTTAAGCGGTGCGGCAGTCGAGCCCTTGTTTTCGGTAAGGCGCGCATTTTCCTCTTTAAGCGCTGCAGTCCTGCGCTTTTCCTCTTCAAGTTCCTTTTTGAGCCGCTTGATCTCGCTTTCGGCAGCGGTAAGCCTATCGAATAGCTGAATATTCTGTTCAAGCAAAAGCTTTTTTCTCATTGAAATTCACCCTCCAATTATTCGGTGTCCTCTTCCTCAAGGGGAATCTGCTCGCGTAAATCGGCAATTTCGGGTTTTAACTTTTCTACTACCTTTGCGTCGTAAAACTCGTTTTCAAGCGGCAGGTTCTTTTTCTTTACACGGTAATTAACAAAGCTTTCGATAAGGTAATAAATAACCGCAAACGCCGGCACGCCTATCACCATTCCGGGCACGCCGAACATTCCGCCGCCCACAACAATGGCGAAAACCACCCAAAAGGCAGAAAGCCCCGTTGAGTTGCCTAAAATTTTCGGTCCTAAGAAATTGCCGTCAAACGCTTGCAGGCAAATTATGAATATTATAAAATAAACGCCTTTCATAGTGTCGGTTAAAAGTATTAGCGCCGCGCAGGGTATGCCGCCGATGTACGGCCCGAAAACGGGTATAACATTGGTAACCCCCACCGTAACCGCTACAAGCATGGGGTACGGCATTTTGAAAATTGTAACGCCTATAAAGCACAGTACGCCTATGATGGCGGAATCGAGCAGCTTGCCGTAAATAAAGCCGCTGAAAATGCTGTGAACCCTTTTGCCCGTGCGCAAAATGCGCTCAACCACGCTGTTTTTAATGCAGGCGAACATTATTTTTCTGAACTGCCGCATTAAAAGCGCCTTATTATAAAGTATGTAAAGCGCGAAAATATATCCCACCGCAAAGTTTTTAATAAAGTTTACAACGCTCCAAACTCCGCTTGCGAAATACGCCGCCATAGAGTTTACATAAGCGGTAAAATCATTTTGCAGCCACTTTTTCTCGTACTCATAAACCGACATTAAAACATTTTGCAAATCGCTGTTTCTCTCAAATTCGGTGCTGACCCTTTGGGCAAAGTCTTCAAGCTGACCCGGCAAAACCTTTACCATGCTTGAAATACTGTCAATAAACTGCGGCACTATCATATAGAATATCAAAATCAATACGGCGGTAAATGCCGCCAATGCGCCGAAAACGCTGACGCCGCGCGCAACCTTCTTGTAAATATTGTTTTGCAGCTTAATATTTTTCTTTGAAAGCTTTAAAAGCCCGCCGTTAATAGCGTTTGCAATGGGGTTTACAAGGTATGCGATTATAAAACCGATTATAACCGGCTCTATTACTCCCAGCAGCTTTTTAAGAAAAGCGAAAATACCGGGCAAACGGTACATAAGAAAGAAAAACACAACGCAGGCGGCAATTACCAAAAACGCCGTAAGACCCGTGTAGAAATATTTAATTCCGAATTTTTCGTTCTTCATTTTTTTCAGTCCTTTTCTTTTTTATCCTGCAAATCAAAAGGAAGACAAGCATTGATAAGGCAATTCCCAGCACCGCGCCCGAAAAATCTATCATAACGTCGCGCACCTCGCCGCTTCTGCCGGGTATGAAAAGCTGATGAATTTCATCACTTGCGGCGTATAAAAGGCAAATACCGCAGCTTGTTGCAAGCCGCATAGCGAAAAGCAATTTTTCATAGCTTATAACCGCAAGAAAGCTTAAAACGCCTAAAATCATATATAAGCAGAAATGCGCCGATTTTCTGACCAAAAATTGCAAAGACGCAACAATTTCCGCTTGCTCCGCCGCAGGCAGGCTACCAAAGCCGGGGCGAAATATTCCTGCGATAAGCCTTATTACATTCCCGCTCGTCCCCGATGATACCGCGGCGTTTTGGGAGGATAAAAGGAATATAAGCGCCATCCATAATACCAGCGCCGCCGCCGTGATTATTCTGAACGCTGTTTTATTTGCCTTAATAATTTCACGCCTCCCGAAAACTTAAAAGCCGCCACCTACCGGAAAACCGATAAGCCGGTGACGGCTGAAAATTAATTTACCTTTGTGTAATAGAGCATCGGGTCCCTCCAAATGTTGTTGACTTTAAGTCCGAAATGGAGATGAGAGCCTGTCGACCACCCTGTTGAACCGACATAACCGATTATCTGACCCTTTTTTACCCTCTGTCCGGCAGATACGGCAACGCTTTGCATATGAGCATACCATGCAACATATATTGTCCCCTTAGAATCCTTGCCGTGATCTATTATAACATAATTACCGTAGCCGTTACCACAGCAGTTACCTCTTTTGCCGTAGTTGTGCGGACAACTGTTTCTGATTTCCTTTACTACGCCGTCGGATATTGCCATAATTTTTGTGCCGAAGGGTGCCGCTATATCCACGCCGTCATGGTGTCCCTTGTGAACGCTGTCATTACTTTGAAAATATGCGCTTATCCTGCCGAAGGTGGGCCAAAGGAACTGACCGCCGTCATAGCTTATGCTGCCGCCGCCGTTTGACGCACGGTCAATATCAGCCATATCTTTATAATTTTTGTTTATCTTCGCGTCCTTTGCCTTATTGGCGGATTCAAGGCTGCCCTTTGAGGAATTTAGCTTGGAAATAACCGACTGAATCTGATTGTTCTGGTCGGACAAGGCTTTTTGCTTTTGGGTAATGGTGTTTTTTATTGCAAGCTGCTCTTCAAGCAACTTATTATTTTCATTTTGCTTTTCTTCAAGTACCTTTACCGCCGCTGCGATTTGTTCAATCATTTTTTTATCCTTAGCGGAAACACTGGCGGTAAGCTGCGAAAGCTCCAAAAACTGTGAAAAATCGTCTGCACCCAAAAGCACCTGAACCTGACTGCCTGTATTGCTCATATAAATAGCGCGCAAACGCTTTTTAAAGGCGGTCTTTTTATTTTCAATTTCGGTGTTTTTCTTTTCAATTTCCGCCTTATTAGCGGCAATTTTTGAATTAACCTCGTTTATCTGGCGGTTGCAGGCGTCAATTTCCTTGTAAACAAGCGTCATTTGCTGCATAATAGCGTCTTTCAGCTCTTCCTGCTTGTTTATATCGTTTTTCAGCGAATCGATTTTTTGCTGATTAGCCTTTTGTTCGGCGCGCAGCTGATTTATTTCATTTTGCAGCTGACTCTTGCTTTTTGCGGCATATACAGGCGCAGCGGTAAAAGCCGCCGAAACGCTCATAGCTACCGTTAAAAAGAAAGTTAAAGTCTTTAAAAAATACTTCTTCATTTTTCCTCCTAAATCGCCGCAAATTCGCTGCCCTCATGACGGAGATATTTGCTTATCATAATAACACTGCCGAGAACACCTGCGAAAATACCTATACCAATGAATACAAGCAAAAGCCAGCCTGCAACATCGGAATAATGCACAATATCACTTGTTCCGAGCGTGCCTATAATCGTTTCGGTCGCCACGCGGTAGCAGAAGTACAGAAGCCCCTCCGCTATAAGCGCGGAAACCACGCCTATTAACATACCCTCAACTACAAAAGGTATTCTTACAAACGAATCGGTAGCGCCCACCGCCTTCATAATGCTGATTTCCAGCTTGCGGTTATACATGGTAACCCTTATTGTGTTGGAAACTATAACAAGCGCTATAACCATAAGTATTGCGATTATCCAAAAGCCCGCAATACCTATTCCCTTTTTAATGGCGGTAATTTTTTCCGCAAGGTCGCTCTGCGACTGTACAGCGCTTATACCGTCAATTTTTTTCACCTGCTCAAGCGTTTCGTCAAAGCGGGACATATCCTTCATCTGAATTTTTGCCGCGCCCGACATCGGGTTGCCGTTTTTTTCATCAAGGAACGAAAAATAGCTTTCCTGCCCTTCAAGCATTGACTTTTTAATGCTTTCAAGCGCCTCATCCGGAGAAACATAGGTAACCGATGCTACATTATCGAGCTTTGCTATTTCATCGCAAAGCGCTTTCGCCTCTTCTTCGCTGTGAACAATATAATCGCTCTGCTTTATGCCGTTTTCATCGGCTTTTTCCTCGCTTGAAGTATTTTCCGAGCTGCTCGCAGCGGATGAAGCTGCCCCCGAAGACGCAGCTGCTGCGGAGCTGTCGGCAGAGGATGTATCGGACGAAGTATCCTTATCCCCGTAAAGCGCCCAGCTGTAATCCTTCATATATGCCATTACAACGTTTTGCTGCTCCAAATTTCCTACCGCTTTATTCACATTTTCGGAAATAAGAATTGCAAGCCCGATTATAACCATACAGGCAACCAAAACGCCGACCGATGCCAAAGACATAAGGCGGTTGACCCAGGTGTTTTTGACTCCCTCGCCGACGAGGTATTTCATACTTCCCATTTTCATCAGAAATCACCCCCGGCATTATCTGCTACAATTCTTCCGCCGTCAAGCATAATAACGCGGTGGTGAAAATCGCGCACAAGGTTGTGGTCGTGCGTAACCATAAGCACGGTTGTGCCGCGGTTGTTAATTTCGGTCAGCAACGATACTATTTCATAAGACATATTGGGGTCTACGTTACCCGTAGGCTCGTCCGCAATAATAAGGTCGGGCGAGTTTACAAGCGCGCGCGCCAAACCGACGCGCTGCTGCTCGCCGCCCGAAAGCTGCGCCGGCATTGAGCGGGCCTTATTACCAAGCCCCACCTTTGATAGCGCCTTTGAAACCTCGCGGCGAACATCTCTGCCCGAGGCGCCCACAACGTGCATTGCAAACGCAACATTCTGAAAAACATTCATGGTGGGTATTAAGCGGAAATCCTGAAACACTATGCCCATAGTGCGGCGCAGCATGGGAACCTGCTTACGCGGCATTTTGGTAAGGTTAAAGCCGTTTACGGTGATAATTCCCGTATTAGCCTTTTCCTCGCGCATAATAAGCTTCATAAAGGTACTTTTGCCCGCACCCGACGAACCGACTACGAAAACAAACTCGCCGTTGTTTATTGTGATATTAACATCCTCAAGGGCGTGCGTACCGGTGGGATAGGTTTTTGAAACGCCGCGGAATTCTATTATCGGCGCGGAATTCGCCGGTTCTTCACGGTTAAGGAGTAATTCTTCCATTTACTGACAGTTCCATTCCTTCAATTAATACTTAATGGGGTTGCTCTTTAAGTATTTATTAACCATAAGGGCAATTTTAAAGATGATTGCGTGGTCAAACTCACGCAGGTCAAGTCCTGTTATCTTCTTTATCTTTTCAAGTCTGTAGACCAGAGTGTTGCGGTGAACAAACAGCTTTCTCGAAGTCTCCGAAACATTGAGGTTATTTTCAAAGAAACGCTGAATTGTAAACAGGGTTTCCTGGTCGAGGCTTTCAATAGAGCCGCGCTTGAAAACTTCCTTTAAGAAGGTTTCGCAAAGGGTTGTAGGCAGCTGATAAATTAGTCTTGCAATACCCAAGTTATCATAAGAAATAATGGTCTTTTCGGTATCGAATACCTTGCCGACCTCAAGCGCCGTTTGAGCCTCTTTAAAGGAACGTGCGAGATCCTTAAGTGTATCGACCGTTGTACCTATACCTACTACAACTTGAGCGTAGAACTCGCCCGAAACGGTATCGGCAATGGTGGAAGCCAGCTTTTCGATGGTTTTGGTATCGATTCCCGGCTTTGTTTCCTTAACAAGCGCAATATCCGTCTCGTTTATGTTTATAACGAAATCCTTTGACTTGTCCGGGAAGAGGTTCTGCACGACATCGTAGATTGAAACATCATGCGTTTCAACTCCGCGAATAAGTATTACGGTGCGCGAAACATCGGAATTAAAGTAAAGCTCGCGCGCCTTTAAGTATATATCGCCCGGCAGGATATTATCGAGAATTATGTTCTTGATAAAGTTGCTGCGGTCATACTTCTCATCATAATAAAACTTGATGTTTGCAAAGGAAACAGCTAAAACTGCCGCGTATTTTGAGGCAATAACATCGTCTCCCTCAACAAAAACTATGTAATTTGTGCCCTGCGTTGTGCCGAGGCTTTTGAAGGTGTAGCCGCCGTTTAAATACACATCGGCAGCGGGAACGGAAAACGGGTCGACATTCTCCCCTATTCTGCCGAGCTCACTGCAGGCAATAACGGTAAAATTCTCGTCAATAACACCGAAGGTTCGGTCTATTGCATCCTTCATCTGATGGATTACGCCTTGGAAAAGACGGTTTGACATATTATACACATCCCTTAAAATAATTAGAAAAATACTAATAACTATATTTTACACAATTGCGTTCCGTTTTGCAAGTGATATTCGCAAAAATACATAAAAAAGTTACAAAATCATTACAGGTGACGAAAATCAGGGGTGTCAAATTGTAGATTTTCCACCAAAAATGCTTTTATTCCTCTTGACTTCTTGCCCTATTAATGTTAAACTCATCTAAAAAACGGAGAAAATGAACATATGAAAAACAAAAATGATGCCGCGGGAACCGCAGCGGCGCTTGCGGCAAATATAATTTTCGGCTGCAGCTTTATATTTTCCAAAATGGCGCTCAGCGCTGCGCATCCGCTCATGATTCTGTCGGTGCGGTTTACCGTTGCATTTATTGCTATGAGTCTTTTGATACTTACAGGTAAATTCCGCTTATCGCTTAAAGGCAAGCCGAAGAAAAGACTTTTGATAATGGCGCTTGCACAGCCGCTTCTGTATTTCATTTTCGAGCTTTACGGCTTAAGTCTTGTCTCATCCGCATTATCGGGCGTGATAATCGCGCTCGTGCCCGTAGCGGTTATACTTTTATCGGCGCTGTTTTCAGGCGAAAAGCCCACCTTATTGCAGGGCGTTTGTACCGCCGTATCGCTTGTAAGCGTTTCGGTCATGAGCATTATTTCAAATGACGGCAAGGAAAACCGAACAACAGGAATACTTCTTTTAGCCGCAGCGGTTTTGTGCGCTGCGGTATTCAATATTTTAAGTCGAAGCGAATCGGAGCACTTTTCACCCTTTGAAAGAACGTGGTTTATGTTTTTGATTGGTGCTGTCGGTTTTAATGCGGCGGCAATAGCGGTTTTGCGCGGCAAGTACATATCGGAGCTTATCGCCGCTGCCGGCTCTTATAGTTTTTGGGTCGCAATCCTTTACCTTGCTGTGCTGTCCTCGGTTGCGGCCTTTATGCTGTACAACTATTCAACAACCGTTATAAGCGCAACAAGGGCGGCGTCTTTTTCAAACATAATAACCGTTGTTACCGTGATAGCCGGCGTGACAATACTTCACGAGCATTTTACTCCGACACAATACCTGCTTTGCGCGCTGATAATTTTGGGCGTTTGGGGAGTGAATTCAGATATCAGACATTAGATTTTAGATGTCAGATATACAAAAAATCCCCCTCGTTCAAGGGGGATTTTTGACTTAACCTTAATCGTTTACATAAGGCAGAAGAGCTATCTGACGCGCACGCTTGATAGCGGTGGTCAGCTCGCGCTGATGAGCGGCACAGGTGCCGGTAACGCGGCGGGGAAGAATCTTTGCACGCTCGGAGATAAACTTGCGAAGACGCGCAACATCCTTATAATCGATAGCTTCCACACGGTCAACACAGAAATGGCAAACCTTTTTACGGGCTTTTCTGTGCATTGCTCTGTCGTTCTTCTCGTTTTCCATTTTAACAAACCTCCTATATACAGGATGAGACAAAATCAATTATTAAAAGGGCAGATCGTCATCCGACATATCTCCCAGCTCGGCAAAATCATTGCTGCCTGCGTTGCTGTAGGAACGGGTCGGTTCGGAATTGCCTGCGGGGGCATTGCCCGCCGATGCGGAATCACGCTTGGATTCCACGAATTGAATATTGTTTGCAACTACCTCAAATGCGGTTCTGTTGTTACCGTTTTTATCGGTATATTTACGGGTCTGAATGCTGCCCTCAATGCCGATAAGGTTACCCTTTTTGAAATATTTTGCAACAAATTCCGCCTGTTGACGCCAAGCGACTATATTTATAAAATCAGTCTGCCTTTCTTCGCCTGAGCCGAAGCGTCTGTCAACAGCGATTGAAAAGGATGTAACGGAAAGTCCGCTTTGGGTCGTTTTAAGCTCGGGGTCGGCAGTTAATCGACCCGTCAAAACCACAATATTAAACATTTTCGTTCCTCCTTACTTCTTGATAACCATAGCGCGAAGAACACCGTCGGTGATCTTTGCTATACGCTCAAGCTCTGCCGGGAAAGACGGCTCGCTTTCAAAAGTGAAGAAAACATAGTAGCCTTCCGCTTCGTCGTTGATGAGATAAGCCAAGCGGCGCTTGCCCCAGTCGTCAACATTCTCAATTGTGCCGTGCTTTGCGATAAGGTCATTGAATTTTTCCTTTAAAGCCGCAGTGGCATCTTCACCCTGCGCAACGGATAAAACAATGGCAGCCTCGTACTTGTTTGTCATTTCTTTGCACCTCCCTTTGGACTTTTGGCCCCGTATAAACGGAGCAAGGAGCTAATTTTTATAATCAGCAAACTGTATTATAACAATTTTTTTCCTGCTTGTCAATAAAATTATTGCTTTTATTTGCGTTTGACTGTATAATAGCCTTGAAGGAGTGATTTTAATGCTGCTTACAATAGATATAGGTAATACGAATGTAACGCTCGGAGCGTATAATTCAAATATTCTTTCCTTTACCGCGCGGCTCTCGACCGACAGCGGCAAGACCTCCGACCAGTATGCAATCGAAATCAAGGATGTGCTCTCGCTTTACGGTCAAAGCTTTGAGGATATTGAGGACTGCATTATATCCTCTGTCGTACCCGCGGTGACCGAAAGCGTCGGCGGCGCGGTTTCGAAGCTGTGCCATATTGTTCCGCTTATTTTAGGCCCCGGAGTCAAAACCGGGCTTAATATAAAAATCGATAACCCCGCACAGCTCGGTGCAGACCTTGTGGCAGGTGCGGTAGGCGCGCTCGAAGAATACACAATGCCCTGCGTTGTAATAGATATGGGTACCGCCTCCACAATCAGCGTGCTTGATAAAAACGGCACATTTTTGGGCGGAGCTATCGCCGCAGGCGTGCGGCTCACACTAAAAGCGCTGACCGCGAACACCTCGCAGCTGCCGTCGATCCCGATAGAAGCACCAAAATCGGTCATCGGGACAAACACCGTGGAATGTATGCAGTCGGGGCTTGTTTACGGCACCGCCTCCATGATAGACGGTCTGCTTGACAAAATCGAAGATGAGCTCGGCGAAACGCCGACCTTTGTTGCAACGGGCGGACTTTCAAAGGAAATAATAGCCCACTGCAGAAAGAACATTATATACAATGAAAATCTTTTACTTGAGGGATTGAAGGCCATTTACGAAAAAAACAACCAGCCTATATAACTGACTAAAACAACCGCTTTTGCGGATAATATATATTATTAAGGAACTCTACTCATAAAGAGAGAGTATCGGAGGTAATGAATTATGTCAACAGAAAGAAAAAAACAAACAGAAAACCTTGTACTCGGCGCAATACTGACGGCAATCGTCGTTGTGCTGCAGATTTTGGGCGAATTTATCAAGTTCGGTCCGTTTTCCGTTTCGCTGGTGCTCATACCTATAGTTATAGGCGCTGCGAAATGCGGCGTGAAGATCGGTACATGGCTCGGCCTTGTGTTCGGCACGGTAGTGCTGCTGAACGGCGACGCAACGGCTTTTTTTGCCGTAAATGTATTCGGCACGGTACTGACGGTGCTGCTCAAAGGCGCGGCGTGCGGCTTTGCGGCGGGGCTCACCTACAAGCTGCTTGCAAAATACAATAAATATGCGGCGGTCATTGCCGCGGCGGTCGTCTGCCCGCTTGTGAACACGGGCGTTTTCCTTATAGGATGCCTGCTGTTCTTCCTTGATACCATAAAGGCGTGGGGCGCGAATCTTGGATTTACCAATACCGTATCATATGTATTTTTAGGTATGGTCGGCGGAAATTTCCTGTTCGAGCTTGCCTCAAACATGATTTTAAGCCCGGTTATACTGCGGATACTCAATTTCAAAGAGAAATAATATCATATACAGCAAAAGCTGTCGTTGTCATTTTTATGACAGCGGCAGCTTTCATTCTGTCGAAAAAACCAGAAATTTGTTTTTGCGGCGGTAACGCCTCATTTTTCGTTTTTCCCACGCATGTGCGGCGGAAAAACACCTTGTAAACGAAAAAACGCTTGTTCAACGTTTTTTTCAAGGACACCGGGGGCGGTATTCCCGTCCAAGACGGTGTCAATTTTTTTCGACACGACCGAATTGTTATGAGTTTACTATTTCGGCATAAACCTCATCAAAGCGAGCCTTGCTCTCATCAGACGAAACTGTATTTCCGATTATATGCTCCCTTGTTTGATTGAGGGATTCAAGCAGACCGTCTACCTCGCCTATAAATTCATCGGTAGTCTTAACTATATTCTTCTTAAGCTCATCAAGAGAGGAATGTGCGTCAGCAAGGGTTGAAAGGTTTTTTTCGACCTGAATTGCCGCAAGCCCGGCATTTTTTTCGGAATTTTCCATAATCGCGCGCGCGTTCGCCTGAGCCACAAGATAAAGCTTGCCTATGTTTTCGGAAAGCCTTCCTATCTCCTCGTACTTCTCGTTGAACTCCTCAAGCTTCTTTGAAATTTCTTCCTTTTCCCTGTTCAGCTCCGCGCAGTTTTGGTTTGAAAGCTCAAGCTCCTTTGAAAGCTTTTCCACCTGTTCGGTCAGATCCTTTTCGTTTTTAACAAAGGTCTTTTGAGATTTTTCTATGTACTCCATTACGTCCGTGCAATTAAAGCCGAACAAGCTTTTTCTGAATCCCGCCGCCATTAAAATTCCTCCTAATGCGATAATCGCCTGTATCTAACAGTATAACAAGTATTCTTAAAAATTACAAGTACCAATATTATTTATCGGTTGCTATTCTTACACCGATGTTGTATAATACCTTCGGGATGTGATTAAAATTTTACTGGATATACATTCGCATGTGCTGCCCGGAGTTGACGACGGCGCAAAAGATTTGGAGGAATCTATCGAACTGCTTAAAATGATGCGGCAGCAGGGTATCACCCATGTGCTGGCGACACCGCATTTTTATGCTTCGAGCGATGGGCTTGATGAATACCGCGCAAGGGTCGGCTATGCTTTCGGTCAGCTTAAAGCCGCTGCCGACAGCGCTTCCCTGCCGTACGTTATGCTCGGCTGCGAGGTGCTTTATTACAGCTGCATCGGAAGGAGCGAATCGGTTTATAATTTCTGCCTGAACGGCTCCGATTATTTGCTGCTCGAGCTTTCGGATAACTGCATAGACGATGAATTTTTCAAGGATATTGAAGATCTGCGCAGAAATCTCGGCATAACGCCGATAATCGCGCATCTTGAGCGCTATCATAAGTTTCCCAATTACAAAAAGCTGCTGAAATTTTTGGCAGAAAACGAAATCCCTGCACAGATAAACGCCTCCTCGCTTTTTTCGCGGGAATACTCTAAAACGGTGAATAAGCTTATAAAGAAGCAGCTTGTCGATTTCATCGGCACGGACGCGCACTCTGTCGCTCAACGCCCGCCGATGATGCAGCCCGCACTTGAAGCAATCAAAAAAAGATTCGGCGCGGAATATTCCGATGAATTTATCAGCAATTCTCAAAAATTACTTGAACGGATAGGATGATACAATTGCTGCAAAGTAAAACGCTTGATATTATAAAAAAAGACGGATTGACATATATTCAGTTTCCCCGACTTGCCGCCTGCGGAGCGGTCAAACATATTTTTTCCACGCGTATGGGCGGAGTGAGCAATAGCATTTACGGCCCGATGAACTTAAGCTTCAACAGGGGCGACAGCCGCGAAAATGTTCTCGAAAATTATAAAATACTCTGCGGGGCTGTCGGAATTGACATAAATAAGCTTGTCTTGACCCATCAGACTCACACCGCAAATGTAAGAGCCGTAACCGAGGAGGATTGCGGCACGGGTATATTCAAGGAACCGTTTTCGGATGTTGACGGGCTTATAACCGACCGCCCCGGAGTGGCTCTTGTAACACAGTATGCCGACTGCACCCCGCTTGTGTTCTGCGACCCCGTAAGACGCGTTGCTGCAACCTCGCACGCAGGCTGGCGCGGTACGGTACAGGAGATCGGAGCGGCGACCGTTAAAAAAATGATTGACGAATTCGGCTGCCGTGCTGAAAATATAATTGCGGGAATAGGTCCCTGCATAGGCAAGTGCTGCTACGAGGTGGATGACCCGGTAATAAACGGATTCAAAAAGCTTGATTATATAAATATTTCCGACATAGCCGAGGAAAAGAGCGGCGGAAAATATATGCTGGATTTGGTTACGGCAAACAAGCTTATACTGATCCATGCGGGGATAGACCCGAATAATATAGACGCATCGGATATATGCACCTGCTGTAACAGCAGGGAGCTGCATTCCCACCGTGCTTCTCCTCTTAAACGCGGCAACCTTGCGGCGATAATAGCGTTGATTTAAAGCGAAAGCCTGCTGTTCATATACCTTGGGAGCAGCAGACTTTCTTTTTATATTATAATTTCAAAAATCCGAATTATATTAATGTCTACTGAATAATTGCATTAGCAAATGCAATTATATAAAATCGAGTTAAAATCTCGATTTTATGGGTCAAAACCTTTGTTCTGACCGTCAGTATCCATTGATTGTCGCCTGATTTTAAAAAGAATCAAAATGTGATTCTTTTTAAAGTGCAAGGTTTTTTCGCAAAATTGCGCAAAAACCTTGCACCTGAACAATTCAAAAGTTTACACCGACATGCTCGGGTTAAGGTACTTTTGAATTGTTCAGCAGGCATTATATTAAACCGGTCTGTCGATAAATTTAAAAATTTGGTTTTGCGGCGGTATCGCCGCATTTTCCGTTTTTCCCGGCGACAGGTGCGGCGGATAAAAGGGGGCGTTATGGCGCCGCGGTCAAAGAAAATTCGCGCTCCGAGCGATTATTCTCTGTGTGTTCCGCAGGAGTAGGGAGTGCAGTCCGAAAATCCGTGATTTTCGAGCGAACGGCATTCCCGCAGGGGTGTGCACCGATTTTTTGACGCGCGTATTAAGCCTTGATTCTTTTATCACAGCGGGTCGCAAGGCGTGTGCCGATGCTTTGGAAGAGCTGAACCAGCACTATAAGGAACACAACGGCAAAGATCATTACAAGATATTTATATCTGTAATAGCCGTAGTTAATGGCTATTTTGCCGAGTCCGCCGCCGCCGATAATACCGCTCATTGCGGAGTATCCGAGAACGGTTGTTATTGCAAGCGTGGCGTCGGATATAAGTGACGGTACGCTTTCGGGAATCATAACCTTTACGATTATCTGAAACGGCGAAGCGCCCATGCTCTGCGCGGTTTCAATGATATTCGGGTTAATCTCCCTCATGCTGCTTTCAACAAGGCGCGCGATAAACGGAAAAGCCGCGATTACAAGCGGTACTACCGTTGCGGGCGTGCCGACTACCGTACCGACTATAAGGCGGGTAAGCGGGAAAACCATTATCATAAGTATGAGGAACGGCACAGAGCGCAAAAGGTTGATTAAGACATTTAAAAAATGCAAAATGCCTTTAGGCACGCGCAGAATTTTTCCGTTCTCCCCCGCCACAAGCAGTATGCCGAGCGGCAAGCCGATAACCGCCGCAAAAAACGTAGAAAGCACCGTTACATACACGGTTTCCCAAATGGCAAGCGGGAACTGATTTTTAAGTATATCCATAGCCGTTGTGAATTCTTCGGACGCAAAAAAGCTGCTCATTACTGCTTTACCTCCTCTACAAATATATCGGGTATGCTTCCGAGGTAATCAAGTGCCCTCTGCGTTTGCTCTTTGCCGCCCGAAATACCGAGCAGCATATTTCCGTATGCTTTATCGCCGATACTTCTGGTAGACGCAGCGAGAATACTCGCGGCAATATTTTCCTCTATAGCCATTTTCGCTATAAGCGGCGTTTCGGTGGCGTTTGCGCCGTTAAACACAACGCGTATCACAGCGCCGTCCTCCCCGCTCATAACCGGGTTTTGGTAACCCTCCGGGTAAACAAGGCGCTTCGCCGCCTCGGATTTTGGTGATGAGAAAACATCGCTGACCGTGCCTTCCTCGGCAACCTCTCCGCCGTCAAGTATGGCAACGCGTGTGCATATCTGCTCAACGACGCTCATTTGGTGGGTTATTATAATAACGGTAATGCCTAATCTATCATGTATATCGCGGATAAGCGAAAGTATGGATTGCGTGGTTTGCGGGTCAAGCGCGCTTGTAGCCTCATCGCAAAGCAGAATTTTCGGGTGCGTTGCAAGTGCGCGGGCAATGGCTACGCGCTGCTGCTGACCGCCCGACAGCTGTGCGGGGTAGCTTTTAAACTTATCCCCCAGCCCTACAAGCTCCAAAAGCTCAGCGGCACGCTTTTCCGCCTCAGCCTTTTTTACGCCCGCCAATTCAAGCGGAAAGCATACGTTTTTAAGGCAGTTCCGCTGCATAAGCAGGTTAAAGCCCTGAAATATCATTGTAATATCTCTGCGCTTTTCCCTGAGCTCCCTTTGCGATAATTCGGTCATACTTTTGCCGTCAATCAGAACTTCGCCCGAGGTCGGGCGCTCAAGCATATTAATGCAGCGTACAAGCGTACTTTTCCCGGCACCGCTCATTCCTATAATGCCGTAAATCTCGCCGTCGGGTATTGTAAGCGTTATATCCTTTAGCGCGTCAACCGTACCGCCCGATACGCCGAAGGTTTTGGAAAGGTGTTTAATTTCAATCATTGTTTTCTCCGTTTACATGGCAGTAACGCCGACCGCGTTTGCGGACAGCGTTACAGTAAATTTTATCAGTTATTTTTCAATGGCGTCGAGGCTTGACTGCTTACCGCCGTAAAGACCCATAGGCTCAACGTGGATAGCCGCAACCGATACAACCTTTGTGCCGTTTTCCTTATTGAAGTTTTCAAGGTAAGGCAGGTGCTGGAAATAGTTTGCGTCGATCTCGCCGCTGTCAACAACATTGTTCGGCTGAACATAATCGGTAAATTCCTTAACGTCAAGCGTTATATTCTTTTTCTCAAGGATTTTCTTAGCGACCGCAAGTATTTCAGCATGGGGTGTGGGAGAAGCCGCAACCGTAATTTTAGTGCCGGAAAGCTTACTGTAATCCACCGATGAATCGTAGCCGTCGCCGGGATTTTCAACAACGCTTACAACCGAGCCGTTGTACTTATCGGCAATGAAATCGGCAACCTCTTTGCTTTCAAGAGCGGCTTTAAGAGCCTTTATCGCATCGGTCTTTTCCTTGCCCTCTTTAACCGCTAAAATATTGCTGTAAGCGGAGGATGAACCCTCAATCGCAAGCGAATCCTTTACGGGGTTAAGGTCAGCCTCGATTGCGTAGTTGGAGTTTATAACCGCGTAATCAACATCCTTAAGCGCGTTGGGAAGCTGTGCTGCCTCAATTTCCTGGAACTTGATATTGTGGGGGTTTTCGGCAATATCGTTTACCGTGGCGGTGATTGTTGCACCGTCCTTAAGCTTAATATAACCCTTTGATTCAAGTAAGAGAAGTGCGCGAGCCTCGTTTGTCGCATCGTTCGGCACCGCAATGGTAACAGAGCCGCCGTTCTTGCTTCCGCAGCCTGCAAAGGCTGTAACCAAAAGTGCCGCTGTTAATAATACCGCAAATATTTTTTTCATTTTAAATCTACCTTTCAAATTCTTTTTATATGAAGTATTGCGTATGAATTGCAAGTTTCACATTCGGAAATCCGTACATCGGGTTGCCGCGGCGCTTTTTGCCCGCGATATTAACCCATATCCGCATTTTGTTTTTATCACGGTTTTCAGCTCCTTTTTGTTTCGTTGATGTTAGTATACACCGGAAATCCCGTTTTGTCCAATACCCTATAAAAATAGTGAGTTATAAATTTAATCTATAACTCACTTGAAATTTATAACATTAAGTATTGCCTTATATTCTTGATATATATATTTCCTATTTTACCCAGAAGCTGATTCTTTCTTGTTATATAGCCTATCTCCATCGACTGATTGTTCTCCTCGGTATTTGAAAACGGCACAGCGCGGTATTCATCGCCGTTAAGCTCCTCGCAGATTATTCCCGAGCAAAGCGTAAAGCCGTTAAGCCCCACCATAAGATTAAGCATTGTCGCGCGGTCGTTTGCCTTTATGGTCTGCGGAAATTCGTTTCCCACAAAAATTTCCTCGGCAAGATATAAAGAGCTGTCCGCTCCCTGCTCAAAGGAAAGGCAGGGATAATCGTTAAGCTCCGCCGCGGTTATACAGGACTTATTCGCAAGCGGGTGATTTTTCCAAAGGTAAACGAAAACGCCGCAGTCTATGAGACGGTGAAATTCAAGCTCGCCCGTCTTCAGTATTTTATTTATAAAGTTGCGGTTGAAATCACTCAGGTAAATTATTCCTATTTCGCTGCGGAGCGTTTTAACATCCTCAATTACTTCCTTGGTTTTCGTCTCTCGGATTGCAAATTCATACTTTGCGGTATCAAAATTCTTTACCGTTTCGACAAACGCCTTAACCGCAAAGGAATAGTGCTGGGTAGACACTCCGAATTTCTTTTTAAGCGTGCCGCTCGGGCCGTATTTCTCGGCAAGCGCCTCATACTGATGATACAGCTGCCCGGCGTAGGTCAAAAACTCCTGCCCGTCGGCTGTAAGGGATACTCCCCTTCCGCTTCGGTGAAATATTATTATTCCGAGTTCCCTTTCCAGCTCTTTAACGGTAGCCGTGAGCGACGGCTGCGTGATATACAGCTTTTCCGCCGCCTTATTCATCGAGCCGGTTTCCGCTATTACCGTTACATAATGAATCTGCTGTAATGTCATTATAATCACCGCAGAATATTATACAATACCGCCGCTGAATTTACAAGAAATAAATGAGCGCACCGAAAAACTCGGTACGCTCGGTAGATGTTTGAAATATTATTTATTAAGCTTATCGGGGTGGCGGGCGGCTACAACCGCGAAAGCGTCGTTCGCAATATCCGCCGCAAGTGTTATATCCTCATCGGTAACGGCGGCGTTCATAAAGTGGTTGTGGTGCGAGGCTAAGAAAAGCCCGCGAGATACGCACTCGGCTATCCACTCCTGGTGGAGCATAAGGCTGTTATCGTTGGCAATCCTAAGGTAGAAGAGTGCCGGCTCACCCGATACTACAAGGTCAAAGCCATTTTCCTCTGCCGCCTTTTTAAAGGCGTTTGTAAGCTTTAGTCCCTTTTCTCTGAAAAGGGTCGGCGTATCAAGGCGTTTCATCTTATTTATGCAGGCTATTGACGCGGCGAACGGAACTGCGCTCATCCAGTAGGAGCCTGTAAACGAAAGTGATGAAGCGGCGGTCTTCAAAAATTCTCTGCCGCAGGCGGCTGACATATTATATCCGTTTGCAAGCGCCTTGCAGAAGCAGATTATATCCGCTTTTATTCCGTAATAGTGGTCGCTGCCCTTAATATCGAGCCTGAAGCCCGTGCGCACGTCGTCGAAAATAAGCACTATTCCGTGCTCGTCGCAAAACTTTCTTACCGCCTGCCACTTTTCGTTTGTGGAGCAAACGTTATCGTAAAAATTGCCGTGGTCGTAGGGCTGGGCTATAAGCGCGGCTATATCACCCTTTGTTTCCTCCCATGCCTTTTCGAGGGCTTCCATATCAAACCAGGGGACGATAATGTTGTTTGCCACGTCCTCGGGCAGTATGCCGGGGTAGTCGGCTTTCATAGCCCACGGGTCGTTGCCGTGGTAGTAGCCCTTGAAAAACACTACCTTTTTTCTGCGGGTGTGGGCGCGCGCACACATTACGGAGAACGTGGTGGCGTCGGTTCCGTTTTTCATAAAATAAGCCCAGTCGGCGCTTTCCACCGTATCAACCAGTAATTCCGCGCACTCCACCATTTTATAAGAGGGTGCGGTGGTGCAGTTGCCGCTTTTCAGCTGTTCCAAAGCCGCCGCGTCAACCTCGGGGTCGTTGTAGCCCAGCACATTCGGTCCGTAGGCGCACATAAAGTCAATGTAACGGTTGCCGTCCATATCCCAAAAATATGTACCCTCGGCTTTTGAACTTATAAGCGGCCATTTTTCAAGCGGCAAAAAGAGTCCCTCCGAAGGCCCTAAATGCCCGTATATTCCAGACGGAATGACGTTAAGCGCGCGTTCAAACCATTCGCGGCTTTTGGTGTGTGAATATTCAGGATATTTGCTCATATGTATAACTCCCTTATTCTAAGTAAAGTGAAACGCGGTCAAGTATGCGGTTTATGTTATCCACCATAGAAAGCACGCCCGCCAAGCGTATGTTGCCCTTGCACATTTCGTTTATTGTGGAAACCGTACCCGAGAAAAGCCCGTTTGCAAGGTCAATGCTTGCAAATTCCATTACGGCGCGCGGGTTATCGCAAGGCTTTTTAACCGTTGTGAAATGATGATCCTTTACGCTTATGGTAACGGCGGCTTTGTCCTTTATCCCTAACTGCACATCACCGTCGGGCGTGTTTGCGGCGGATATTTTCGCAATGCTCTCATTATTTGCAAGGGCGGATATTGCCCCCGCTATTACATACATTGTAAGCATGGTGTTTTCTTCAAAAAACGCGCGGTCTGCCATAGCGTCCTTGCTCGGGCGCAAAATTTCGGTAAGCCTGTTTGTAAGGTCGGTAAAGGGTCCCGTTAAAAATTTAAGCAGGGTTATAGCGCCTTTTACGGGCACGCCGGGCTTTGAGTCGTTTATAAGCGCGTTAAATTTTTCGGGTGATGAAAAATTCATTTTGCAGTTACACCCCGCGCTCCCTTCGGTTATTATGCAGCCGTTTTTATCAAAATGAAAGGTACGGCACGGCCCCTCCTTCACATCAAAGCAAAGGGATACGGGCTTGCTTATACCCTTTATTATCTCCTTCGCCTTGTCATCGAGCACGCAAAGATTTTCAAGCGCGCCCAAAACGCCGTACATATTGGCATATGCCAACGCCTTTTGTTCAAGCATTTTTTATTCCTCCTGATTCTGTTCATCGAGCGATAAACCAAAGCTCGGTATGAACTCCTTTAAAAATATATCAGCCTCGGGGCATTTAAGGTCAACTATTGCCGCTCTGAGCGTTTTTTCGGCAACGGCAAATTCACGGTTGCCCATATTAAGCTCCTCTATGCACTTTATCAGCGCCGAAAGCTTGTCCGCCGCTTTCACAAGGCGGGCGGTGTTTTTATCGGGCGAATATAGCGCGGCAAAATCCTCTTTAAAATCCTCGGGCAGCATATCGGTAAGCCTTTTTTCGGCTGCTTTTTCAATATCCTTATACACATCTTTTATTTCGCTGTTGTAATATTTAACGGGGGTGGGCATATCGCCGGTTATAATTTCGGGCGTATCGTGGTACATAGCGGCGACCGCCGCGAAATTCGCGTTGTAGCTTTTGGAAAGGCGTTTATTGCCTATAAGCGCCAGCGCGTGGGCTATCTGCGCGGTCTCAAGCGAGTGCTCGCTTAAATTTTCGCGCCTTGTGTTGCGCATAAGCCCCCAACGGTATATATTTTTCATTCGGGACATCATGGCGTAAAAATGATTTTGCAAAATTTTCACTTCCTTTATTGAATATTATATCATTAACTGTTATAATATCAATAAGATATTTTAAAAAAGGATGTATCAAATGAATTTTTCTTATTCCAAACAGACTCTTTTGCGCCCGCAAAAGGAAAAATATCTTTCTACGTTTTTTATAGCGCTTTTCGTTGCGGCGGCGCTTTTTGTACCTTATATGGTCATGAGCGAGGGATATTTCACCTTTTACGGTGATTTCAACGTGCAGCAGATCCCGTTTTATATGCAGTGCCACAAGGCGGTAAAATCGGGCAATATTTTCTGGAGCTGGACTACCGACCTCGGTGCCAATTTCATAGGCTCATACAGCTTTTATCTGCTCGGCAGCCCCTTTTTCTGGCTCACTATTCCTTTTCCCAACTGGATGGTGCCGTACCTTATGGGGCCTCTGCTTATACTTAAGTTTGCCTGTGCCGCGTTTACCTCGTATTTCTACATCCGCCGCTTTACAAGAACCCCGCAGGCGGCGCGCCTCGGCGGTCTGCTTTATGCTTTTTCGGGCTTTTCTGTTTACAATATATTCTTTAATCACTTTCATGAGGCGATTATCGCTTTCCCCATTCTGCTTTTGGCGCTTGAGCAGTTAATAACCGAAAACCGCCGTATCGTTTTCGCCTTAAGCGTTGCACTTTGCGCCGTTACAAATTACTTTTTCTTCTTCGGAATGGTAGTTTTCACGGTAATTTATTTCTTCGTGCGGCTTTTCTCGGGCGATATAAAGGTGAAATTTTCCCGCTTTATTGTGCTTATCTTTGAGGCGGTTCTCGGCGTTTGCCTTTCCGCTTTCCTGTTATTACCGAGTATTCTCGCGATAATTGACAATACCCGCGTTTCAAGCATTTTGCTCGGGTGGAACGCCATTATGTACGGTAAGGAGCAGATATACGGCAATATAATCGAATGCTTCTTCTTCCCGCCCGATATTCCCGCGCGTCCCGTGTTCTTCCCGGGTGCTAACGTCAAGTGGTCCTCCCTCGGCGGGTGGCTGCCGCTTTTCAGTATGACAGGCGTTTTCGTCTGGTTTTCGCAAAGAAAAAATCACTGGCTTAAAAGGGTTATAGGCATTTGCATTTTTATGGCTATGGTGCCGTTTCTCAACAGCGCGTTTTACGCCTTTAACACCTCGTATTACGCGCGGTGGTTTTATATGCCTATACTTATGATGTGCCTTGCAACCGTTTCTTTAACAGAGGATGATTCGGTCAACTGGCGTTCGGGCTACAAGTGGGTCTTTGGAATCACACTCGCAATTTCACTTGTTATAGGCTTTTTCCCGCAGGAGGATACCGAGCACAAGGGCAAGTATATTTTCGGGCTTTACTCGCAGAGTGAGGACGGCATGTACATTTTCCGCTTTTGGATAACCTGCGCCGTTGCGATTTTAAGTCTTATAATACTGGGTATGCTGCTTAAGGTGCTTAAAACCGACCGTCAGGCGTTTTACAGGGGCGCCACCGCCTGCGTTTGCATTATAGCCATAGTTTACGGCAATATATTTATTGCCTGCGGGCGCTCGCATTCCTATGAGATTAAAGAGGTTATGATCGATAAGCTGATAGAGGGCAAGGTTGACCTTGAAAAGAGTGATAACTACCGCATAGACGTATATGACGGGGTTGACAATACCTCAATGTATTTAGGCTACCCCGGCATTAACGCTTTTCACTCGGTGGTGCCCGCCTCAATTTTTGAGTTTTACGATTATATAGGCGTTGAGCGCAGCGTCGGCAGCCGCCCCGATACCGACCAGGCGGCAATTCGCCCCCTGCTCTCGGTCAAATACCTTTTAAACCGCAAGGATGAGGACGCAAAGAAATTCCTTGACGAAGACAATGAAACCAAAATGCCGAATTACGAATACCTTAAGACCGACGGCGGCTATTACGTTTACGAAAACAAGAATTATATTCCGTTCGGATTTTCGTACAATTACTATATGAGCTATGCGTTCTGTGATGAATATTCAAAATCAAGCCGTGCGGCGATGATGCTCAAAGCCATACTTTTAACCGATGAGCAAATAGAAAAGTATAAGGACATTCTCGATAATATAGAAAATCTTGAAATGCCTCCGTTCGGCGGCGACGAGACCGGCACTACCCTGTCTCAAACCGACAGCGCCATGGAGTACGACTGCGAGCAGCTGCGCGAGACTGCGGCATACAGCTTTAAACGCGACAACACAGGTTTCACGGCGGATGTAACGAGAGATAAGGAAAATCTCGTTTTCTTCTCTGTACCTTATGATAAGGGCTGGAGCGCCACCGTAAACGGCGAGCCTGCCGAAATCGAAAAGGTAAACGCAGGATTCATGGCGGTAAAGGTGGGTGCGGGCAGCAGCCGTATCCGCTTTGAGTATAAGACACCGGGGCTTGTTTCGGGGCTTGAAATAACCGGCGCCGCGGCAATACTTCTGCTGATATACCTGCTCTTCTTCAAGCTTTATTCCAAAAAGCACCCTGCCGATAACACCTACCCTGAGGGCGACCGTCTCATTGAAAAATGGCGTATTCAGGACAGGGAGGAAGCAGAGAAAATACTCGCCTCCACCTTCCCTGAGGATATAAAGCCGAGCATACTTGATGACGACGGAATTGAGGATATCGATATTCCGCACGCGGATGTGGGGTTCAGCGGCGGCTTCACGATAGATACCGAGCTCTTCGAAAACAACGACGACGATAAGGAGGAATAATCAATGCCGAGTTCACGCAAGGCACTTAAGCTGTGCCTGATACTGACCGATATATTCATAGGTCTTCTCATAATCATAACCGTGTTTCTGCCGTATGGGATTTCATGGTATGTCGAAACCATGCACCGCTCGCAGTCTCTGCCTGCCACCGTAATGGTGACCTGCTACCCCTGCGCGCCCTTTGTGGGTATTGCGCTTTTCATGCTCCGCCGAATTCTGAAACGTGCTTCTAACGGTGCTTTCTTTACCGATATCGGCTTAAATGACATCAGGGTAATTTCCGTTTGCTGCGCCGTTATAGCGGTCATAACACTTATCGCGGGCAGATATTACCTTCCGTTTTATATCGTCGGCGGCACATTTGCCTTTTTGGCGCTGCTCTCCTTTTCGGCATATACGGTTTTATCCGCGGCAAAGCAGAGCGGCGAATCAGATAAAAGTTGATTTTATAAAGCCGATATGCTATAATACTTCTGTATTTATATAGCTGACGGAGGTATCAGATGGACGATAAGGATTTATTCAGCTACGATAATTCGGGAAATCTTGAAGAAACAGGCGAAGAAAGCTTCGATCTGAACAGCTTTTCCTCTCATATTGAAAAAGAGCCGGTAAAGGGCAAAAAAGGCAGAAAAAAGAAAAAGTCGCACAAGGAACGCATTTTAAAAACCATGCTTACCCTTTTTCTTGTCGGCGTTATAACCGTAAGTATAGTTATATCCGCCTTTTTACTTTACGCCTTTACAATGGTTGACGGCAAAATGGACGAGGATCTTGACGATTTAAAGCTCAACTTCACAACCACCATATACACCGATGACGGCAAGGGCAACTACACCGAATACCAGCGCCTGCACGGTATGTTCAACCGCATATGGGTATCGTACGACGATAAAGCGGCAAAAGCGAACGAAGAGGGCTACGAGGGCATACCTCAAAATTTGGTAAACGCCTTTGTCGCCATTGAGGACAAGCGCTTTTTCGAGCATCAGGGTGTTGACTGGAAACGCACCTTTGCGGCGTTTGCAAATATGTTTTTGCACTTCTATTCTTCAAATCAGGGCGGCTCTACCATTACGCAGCAGCTGGTTAAAAACCTTACGGGGGATACCTCGCAGCGCCCAAGCCGTAAAATAAGGGAAATTATGCGCGCAAGATACCTTGAGACGCACTATGTAAAGGAAACCATTATAGAATGCTATTTAAACACGATAGCCATGGGTCACGGAACCTACGGCGTTGAGGTTGCGGCTAACTATTATTTCGGGAAAAGCGTTAAGGACTTGACCCTGTCGGAGTGCGCCTGCCTTGCCGCCATCACCAAAAGCCCGACCTATTACGCGCCGGACGATTACCCCGAGGCGAATCAAAAGCGCCGCGCGACCGTTTTGTACGAAATGTATGACCAGGGCTATATCAGCAAGGAGGAATACGAAAAAGCAAAGACCGACGAGGTTAAAATTGTAGCCTCTAAGGACGCGCTTAAAGAAACCGACAATAACTCCTACTTTGTTGACGCACTTATAGACCAGGTAGTCAAGGCGCTTACGGACAAGTTCGGCTACGAAAAGACCCACGCCAATAAGATATTCTACTCGAGCGGCTATAAAATTTATGCCACGGTTGACGCGAATATTCAAAAAACCATGGAGTCCGTATTCTCCGATCAGAAGACCTACGGCTTAAAGGGCAAAAACGGCGCTACGCTCCAAGGCTCAATGACGGTCATAGACTATAACGGCCATGTTAAAGGGCTTGTGGGCGGAATAGGCGAAAAAATCGGTCAGCGCGGCTTTAACCGTGCAACAAGCGCGGTTCGTCAGCCCGGCTCCACAATGAAACCCATAGCGGCATATGCCCCGGCAATTGAAAAGGATATTATAAATTATTCGAGTATTGTGAACGATACAAAGACCAATTACAACGGCTGGACTCCCGTTAACTGGTACAGCTCATACTGGGGTAACATTACCGTTCAGTACGCGCTCGAGCGCTCGGTAAATACCATTCCGGTCTATCTGGTAAATAAGCTCGGCACACAGGTTTCATTTGATTTTCTCACCAAGACCCTCGGCATCACCACCCTCACAAACGAGGATGTTAATCTGGCACCGCTCGGAATGGGCGGTACAAACGGCGGAATTACCTCGATGGAGTCTGCCGCGGCTTACGCCATATTCGGCAACCTCGGGCAATACCACGCCCCCACCCTGTTCACCAAGGTGACCGATCAGCATGACGAGATCGTATTTGAATATGACAGCTCACCCACAATGGCTATAAGCGAGGACACCGCCACCGTTATGAACAAGCTTCTGCAAACGGTAGTTTACGGCTCCCGGGGCACAGGCGCTGCGGCAAGAAACACCGTTAAGGATATGAAAATATTCGCCAAGACCGGTACCTCGAACAATTCAAACGACCTTTGGTTTGTCGGCGGTACTCCTTACTATGTAGGCTCATGCTGGTGCGGCTATGACGAGCAGCAGAATATTTCCAATGCCGGAATCGCGCGGGTCATGTGGAGTGCGGTAATGTCTAAAATACACAATGGACTTGAGCCTAAGGAATTTGAAGTGAGCAGCTACGCAACCGAGCGCTATTACTGCACAAGCACAGGTCTGCTCGCTACCTCCGCCTGCCCCTCAAAAAGCATAGGCTGGTATAAAAAGAGCAACACCCCGGGAAGCTGCACCGCTCACGCGGGAGCAGCGCTTAAAACACCGGCGGAAATCAAAAAAGCGGAGGAGGAAAAGAAGGCTGCGGAGAGCTCAAAAGCCGAAAGCACCTCTTCATCCTCTTCAACATCATCCGCCTCATCAACATCATCCAAAACCGAAAGTAACAGATAAATTTATGCTTGATTTTAAAAAATTTGAAATAAGCGATGCACCGCGTCTTTTAAAGTACACCTCCGACTCCGCCGAGCTTTCCTGCGAGGGCGCTTTTGTAAACCTGCTTGTCTGGCAGGATATTTATAAAAATATGTGGGCGGAAAAGGACGGACACCTTTTTGTAAAATCCGAAAAAAGCGGCAAAAATGTTTTCCGCCTGCCCTTCGGCAACGACCTTAAAGCGGGCATTGAAATGATACAGGAATATTCCGATACGGAGTATCCCGAATTTTGGGTGCAGGACGGCGCGCGACTTTCCGAATTCAAAGAGCTTTTCGGAGAGCACTATGCCTTTTCAGAAGAGCGTGACGCCTTTGATTATGTATATAACCGTGCCGATTTAGCCTCCCTTTCGGGCAAAAAATACCACGGCAAGCGCAACCATATAAGCGCGTTTTCAAAGCAATATGACTGGCGCTATGCAGCGCTCACCGCCGGCAATGTCAATGATATCAGGCAATGTGCAAATGAATGGTATGCCGAAAACGAGGCCAGGGCAGATAAATATCTGCTTTGCGAAAAGCGCGGCGTTGAAATCATGCTGCAAAACGCCGCGGCACTCAAAATTCGCGGCGGTATTATATATATCGGAGAAAAGGCTGTCGCCTTTACGCTCGGCTCTGCGGTAAACCGCGATGTCTTTGACATTCATATTGAAAAATCCCTTGCGGAATATGCCGAGGGCTACACGGTGATAAACCGCGAATTTGCCGCGAACGAGCTTGCCGATTATAAGTATATAAACCGTGAGGACGATATGGGACTTGACGGCTTGCGGCAAGCCAAGCTTTCATACCACCCGGCGGTTATGGTAAAAAAATACTCCGCCGTAAAAAGGGTGACGGAATGAGCATAAACGAATGCAGGGAAATTTACCGCGAGGCATTCGGCAGCGACGGTGAATTTGAAAACAGACTTTTTACATGCTGCTTTAAATATTGCAGAACGCTCAGCATCGGCGGAAAAACCGCATCAATGCTTTTTGCACTTCCCTGCAATATTCATATCGCCGCCGCGTCTGTTTCCGCTTATTATATTTTCGCCGCAGCCACAAAAAAGGAATTTCGCGGAAATGGATATATGAGTCGGCTGATACGTTCGCTTGAAGCCGACAGGCTTCTCTTTTTAAAGCCCGCTTCCCCCTCGCTTTTCGGTTTTTATGAGCGGCTGGGCTTTCAGCCGTTTTCCGTCTCCTCAAATGAAAACAGCCCTTGCTTTGCAGAGCCTGCCGAAGGCTTTGCAGCGCTTGCCGACGAAGAGGAAAAAGCGCCGATTTCATGCACGGCGCTTTTCAAATACGATCGCAATATTCTGATTGACGGTCTTTTCTTCCCGTATTTTATGGAATAATTTCACTGCTGACGGATTTTTTCCCGGCAGCGTTAACGGCAATAATTGCTTCAATATTATCGATTATAAACCGCTGCGCTTCAATATTATAAACAACAACGGTATACTCCCCTCTCTGTCCCATTCTTTTTTCCGTCAGAATACCAAGCTCCGTACCCCGCTCGGTCGGAAGCTTGGTATTTTTGCCGTCTGCGGTCGTTATTACCTCAAGCGCGCCTATTTTGATAAGCCATGTTGTGACGGAGGTAAGCTTCAGCTGACAGCAGCGCTCCGAATCCGCTAATGAATTTATATGTTTAACAATTTCGCTGACGGTTATCGGCGTTTTGGAAAATCGGAATCCTTTTGCGGCCTCGGAGGGTAAGAAAAACGGACCTTTGGCGACTTTTTTCTTACTTATCGAACCGCCGTTATCAATCACCCGTTTCAAAATATCAGAAACATAAAAGAGACATCGCGAGATGCGAACATTATTAATGACATCGGAATCCGCAACACATGTTCCGTCAATCGGATTGATTCCGTTTGCCAGCTGATCAATATACGCCTTAGCTCTTTGCATTATTTCAAGCTCCGTCATTTCATAATCCCCTTTAATACCTTATTATGGGATTATGATAGCATATTTTTCATAATCTTTCAATAGCCGAATGTCTCATCAAACCGTTTCTTAAAATCCTCGAAAATCTCGACCGCCTTAAAGCGCATAATATATTTCTGCGGATGCTCCGCAATTTCGGCGGATGTCCTGCTTGTGCTGTCTGAAAGCTCTGCTTCGGATGCAGCTGCAGGTATGCACACCGCAGGAAAAACAACGCACCACCAGTTTTTGCCCTCCGCCTTGCCGAGCCTTATTATAAGCGATCGGTAATTCCCCGCAGGCAGCGTGAAGCTTTCATATTCGCGCGTTTCAAAATAGCTGTTTCCGATTTCCGCCGCTGCCCCGTAGCCGAAGCCGTTAGCCTTAAGGGTTTCTTCGGCGCATTCGGCTATATTGCAAAGATTTTCCGCAGCCCTTTTCTCCGCTTCATTAAGACCCGCCGCACCCGAGAAAATGTCTGCCGTTTCCTCAAGAATTCTGTCGCGCACCAAAAGCTTCACCGCTTGATCTGCCTCGGAATTTGAATTTGCGATTATATGTAACCGCAAAACGTTTTGTCTTAAATCCTCGCAGGCAGCGTCAAAACGGGCAAATGACATGACTGCCGTAAAAATCAGTCCCATAAGCACCGCCAGCTCCGCCGTGTTGCGCTTTGATAATTGTTTTCTCATTTCACCAACATCCTTTCAGCTTGAATATTGACGAAATTTACCTTATTTATTCAATAAAATGTTGCTAATTTCGCCGCCGTATGCTATAATACTGAAAAATAAAAAAAATTTGGAGGGTTCTGCATTGAATTCCGATATAGTAATTACAAGCGACAGCACTACCGATTTAAGCCCAGAACTTAAAGAAAGATACGGTATTGAAATATGCCCGCTCGGCATAACGCTCGGCGGCAAGACCTATATAGACGGGGTCGATATTACCCCCGACGATATTTACGCTCATCATGATAAAACCGGCGAGCTGCCGAAGACCTCCGCTACCAATGTGGGCGAGTGTCTCGATTTCTTCAGGAAATTTACCGAAAGCGGTAAAACCGTAATTCACTTTACCATAAGCTCGGAAATGTCCTCTACCTATGCCAACGCCTGCCTTGCAGCCGAGGAGCTTGAAAATGTTTATGTTATCAACACCGAAAACCTTTCCACCGGCGGCGGGCTATTGGTTGTTGCCGCAGCACAAATGCGCGAAGACGGGCTTTCAGCCGAAGAAATAGTTGAAAAAACAAAAGCGCTTGTGCCCTGTGTTGACGCGTCGTTTGTAATTGACAGCCTCGAATATCTTTACAAGGGCGGGCGCTGCTCGGCTCTTGCGATGTTCGGCGCAAATCTTTTAAAGCTTAAGCCCTGCATTCAGGTTAAAAACGGCAAAATGGATGTTGCGAAAAAATACCGCGGCAAATACGATGAGGTATTAAAGCAGTATATCCGCGAAAAGGTTACCGATTATTCGGATATAGTGCTTGACCGCGTGTTTATAACCCACGCGGGCTGCGACAGCAAGCTGGTTGATGAAATCGTGGCGCTTGTAAAGGAGCTTGCGCCCTTTAAGGAAGTGTATATGACCCGCGCGGGCTGCACCGTTTCCTCTCATTGCGGAGCGAATACACTCGGCGTTCTCTTTATAAGAAAATCACCTCTTTAAGCATTTTGCATAGTATATAGCAGGGGTTGCCATGGGATATCCCGAATATCGGCGGCGGCTCGGAGCTGTCTGCAAATAACCGATAAGACCCCTTTATATAAATTGCCCGTGCGGTGTAATATCCGCATGGGCTCTTTTTATATTTACAGTTAAATCCGACTATATTCGGGGCAGCTGTGCAATTAAAGCCCCGGCACGAAAAATGACAAGCAACAAGGCAAAAATTCACAATCACCGCAATATGTACAGAAGGTATAATATTAGAAAAGGAAGGCTTGAAATATTCAGGGTAAGCCAAAAAGCACAAGCATTTTTACAGGGACCGGCTGCTCTGTAGCATAGTTCCGTTTTGGATGAACATCGATTTCTCAGAATATGCTCAGATGCATAACGAATACGGAGTATCCTTAAGCGCTTTGTCCAAATGGGTAAAGCGCTTGAGGAAGTAAAAAATGAGTACCGTAAAACCGCCTAAAACCCCTCAAATCAAGACGGATGACAGCAACCGTTTTAATCTGCTTAGGCAAAAGGAGGCGTTGTTTATGCCTTGTCTGATTCTTTTGCTGTCTGCTTTATTGACATCGGTCCAAAGTATTGTATTGTCCGGGAAAATCCGTTGACAGAGGGGCTTGCATCGACTATAATACTTATCGGTACTAAACCGGTGCCGCTTCACATCATAATAAAAAGCATGAGCATTTTCCGAACGCGCATATATATCTTTTCAGCGTCCGCCGCAGGCAGCGGATTTTTGCCCGTTCCAAGCTCAATTGTGAAGCCCGGGCGGCGAAATTCGGTTATAAACCAATCCTTAAAGCCGCCGCCGTCTGCAATGCCGACAGGCACATCAAGCGCATAGCCCGATGAGGTAGACATTATTTCCGCCATTTTTTTGGCTCTGGGCGGTTCCGAATTACCGTAGCTCCAATATATCACCTCGCCCTGCGAATGAAGCGCCGCCGCCTGCCTGATATTTGCGGTGCGGCAAAGCTCTGTCAGCGCAAGAGTCTCGGGCTCGCTTTCGGGTCTGTAGCCGCCGAAGCGCGTGGGTGACGGTCCGAATATTCCGGCTTTTATCTCCTTATTTCTTAATTTTTCCCAATCGGCATCGAAATTATGGTTGATATCCACCCCGCGCAAATTTGCGTTCCAGTGCTTAAAGTCGCCGAGGCAAAGCCGCCTTACGGTGTCTCCTAGCTCTCCGCAGGCATTTATGCCGCCTATACTTATTTCACAACCGTCGGGATTTACGCAGGGAACGAAAATAACTCCCCTGCCGTTCAATGCGCGCGCAGCGTTTAAGCCTGCTATGTAACCGCCGTTTTTAACGGCGTCTGCCAATTCTTCGATAAACATAAGCAGCACTGCAGAGGTTATATGCTCGCTGCCGTGGAATGCGGCGGCAATAAGGCTGTATTCCGCAGCCGAGCCGATCTTAAGCGCGGTAATATCCCTCCCGCCGCAGCTGCGCCCGACAGTCGTGCGTTTTATGAGCTCATATTCGGCGCAAAGGTTGTCTATCGCCCTTCGCCGCGCGGAATAATCGTAAACAACGGGTTTTATAAGCCTGTTCATCATACCACTCTCCCGTAAATTATATTAAAAGAGGTTGATTTTAATGAATCTTGAAGAAAAACAGCTTACAAGCGAATACATTTATAACGGCAAAATTATAAAGCTCCGCCGCGATACGGCTCTGCTGCCGAACGGCAAGACCTCCACCCGCGAGGTTATTGAGCATAACGGCGGCGTTTGCGTTGCGGCGCTGACCGACAGCGACGAGGTGCTTTTCGTAAAGCAGTTCCGCTATCCTTATATGGAAATCGTGACAGAAATTCCTGCAGGAAAGCGCGACAGTGCAGACGAAGACCCCCTTGCCTGCGGCAAGCGTGAGCTAAAGGAGGAAACGGGAGCCGAAGCGGAAAGCTTTATACCGCTGGGTAAGCTTTACCCCTCCCCCGGCTATTGCGGAGAAGTTATTTGGATGTTTGCCGCAACGGGGCTAAGCTACGGCGAGCAGCACCCAGACGACGATGAATTTTTAAGCGTAGAAAAAATACCGCTTGAAAAAGCGGTACAAATGATACTTTCCGGCGAGATAACCGACGCAAAAACACAGGCTGCGGTTTTAAAGCTGAAGCTTTTAAAGGACAGAGGGGAAATCGATTAGATATTAGATATTAGATGTTAGATGTTAGATGTTAGACATTAGATATGCAAAGCCATAGCTTCTGTACAAACCTCTGCCTTACCTGTGTAATGGGTGCGGGTGTCCGGTGGACACCTCTGCGAGGCAGAGGCACCGACCGAGGCGTCAGCCATATGGCTGACGGAGGGGTTGTTACAGAGTAAGTTCAATCAAAAAACCTGAAATTTTCAAATAAGCTTTAGCCTCTAACAATCCCTCAGTCTCCTTCGGAGCCAGCTCCCTTTACACAAGGGAGCCGTTGGCCTGCGCAAACCTCTGCCTTACCTGTGTAATGGGTGCGGGTGTCCGGTGGACGCCTCTGCAAAGCAGAAGCGCCGACCGAGGTGACAGCCGAGACGGTGGGGTGGGAATCCGCCTCGGAGGGGTTGTTACAAGCCGGATATTAAATGTCAGAAAATATCACTCAGTCGTGCATACGCACGCTGGCTCCCATCTATTTGCTAATGCAAAAGAAGGGAGCCTTATTTGTTATTCACCCGAAAAGGTCGATTATCCGTCTTGCGGCTTCCTTTGTCTCCTCGGTATCGCCGAAGGAGGAAAGGCGGAAATAGCCCTCGCCGCATTTTCCGAAGCCCACGCCCGGTGTTCCGATTATCTGCTTTTCATTTAAAAGCAGGTCAAAGCACTCCCAGCTTGTCATATCGTTTGGGCATTTAAACCATATATAGGGTGCGTTTTCGCCGCCGCAGTACCATATTCCGCAATTATCAAACGCTTTCATAAGTGTTTTTGCGTTGCCGCGGTATACGGCGAGGTTTTCCTTTACCTGCCGCTGCCCCTCTTCTGAGAACACCGCCGCCGCGCCGCGCTGAACAATATAGGATACCCCGTTAGTTTTGGTGGTTCGGTTTCTCACCCACATATCGTTAAGGCACATACCCTTTCTTTTAAGCGTTTTCGGAATAATTGTATATCCGCAGCGCACACCTGTAAATCCCGCCGTTTTTGAAAGCGAACATATTTCTATAGCGCAATCCCTACTGCCCTCTATTTCAAATATGCTGTGCGGCAGGTTGTTATCCCCTATAAACGCCTCGTATGCGGCATCGAAAATTAGAACCGCGCCGTTTTTATTGGCGTAATCTACCCACGCTTTGAGCTTTTCATGCTCAAAAACCGCGCCCGTAGGGTTGTTCGGCGAGCATATATATATTATATCCGCCCTTATGTTATCATCGGGAAAGGGTGCGAAGTGCGTCCAGTTATCAGACGGCATATGCACAATTTTATGCCCCGCTATAATATTTGAATCTACATATGCGGGGTATGCCGGCTCAATAACAAGCGCTGTGTTATCGCGGTCGAACAAATCGAGAATATCGCCGAGGTCGTCCCCCGCGCCCGAGGAAATAAATATTTCATCATTACAAAGCTCCACACCGCGGCGGGCATAATAGCCCCCGATAGCCGTTTTAAGCTCCTCACTGCCGCATTCCGGCATGTAGCCGTGAAAGGTCTCCTTTTTCGATTGATCCTCGACCGCCGAATACATAGCCTTAATAACCGCGTCGCAAAGCGGCAGGGTAACATCTCCCACACCCAGCCGCAGCAGCTTTTTATCGGGGTGCTCGGCGGAATATGCCTTGACCCGCTGCTCAATATCATAAAACAAATATGAGCTTTCGAGCTTTTTATAGTTTTTATTGGGTTTCATTTTAAACCACTTCTTTTTACTTACCGCTGTCGCCGTAGTTTGAAAGCACGCGGGCTGACGGGTCGTTTACGTTGCAGCCCTCCCACTCCTTGTTCGGCATCCAGAAATCCTTTACCATTTCAGCCTGACCGGGGTATTTTTCTTCAAATATCTCGCGGTACAAAAGCGATTCCTTGGTAAAGGGCGCGGCAAAATCATATTTTTTGCACTTTTCCTCAAATTCCTTATCGGTATATTTGGCTTCCGCGTATTCCTTTAAATAGTCCACCATTGAGTGACCTACCGCGTCGGAAAACGCCGCCTTTTCGCGCATAAGTATATCGTAGGGCAGGTAATCGCCCTCAAACGCGTGGCGCAAAAGGTATTTGCCCTTGTTATATTTGTTCATCTTCATTTCGGGGTCTATACTCATAACATACTTTACGAAATCAAGATCTCCGAACGGCACGCGCGCTTCAAGCGAATTTACCGAAATGCAGCGGTCGGCTCGCAGAACATCATACATATGCAGCTCACGCACTCTCTTTTGCGATTCCTTTTGAAATTCCTCGGCGCTCGGTGCAAAATCGGTATATTTATAGCCGAAAAGCTCGTCGGAAATTTCGCCCGTAAGCAAAACCCTTATATCGGTAGTTTCGTGTATCGCCTTGCATATAAGGTACATACCTATGCTCGCGCGTATGGTGGTAATATCGTAGGTGCCCAAGATGGCTATGACATCGGGCAGCGCATTTAAAACATCCTCTTTGGTTATAATTATCTCGCGGTGATCCGAGCCTATGTAATCCGCAGCCTCTTTGGCATATTTAAGGTCAATAGCGTCGGTGCTCATACCGATAGCAAAGGTTTTAATTGGTTTCTTTAAAAGCTTTGCCGATACCGCGCACACAAGCGAGGAATCAAGCCCGCCGCTTAAAAGAAAACCGAGCGGTGCGTCGGCGTCAAGCCGTTTTTCAATGCCTGCGACCAGTTTATCGTGTATGTTTTTGCATACCGTTTCAAGGTCATCGTGGCACACCGTATCTACTGCCGCTATATCGTTATAGCAAATAAATTTGCCTTCCTTATAATAATGTCCGGGCGGGAAAGGCATAATTTTACTACTGAGCCCCACAAGGTTTTTAGGCTCGGAGGCAAAAATCGGCTTTTTATCCTTATCAAGCCCGTAATAAAGCGGACGGATACCGATAGGGTCGCGCGCGGCGATAAGCTCGTCTTTTTCACCGTCATAAATTATAAGCGCAAATTCCGCGTCCAGCATTTTGAACATATCCGCGCCGTAAAGCTCATAGAGAGGCAGTAAAATTTCGCAGTCGGAATCGCTTTCAAAGGTGTAGCCGCGCTTTATAAGGTCGTCCTTTATGGGTCTGAAACCGTAAATTTCACCGTTGCACACCAGCTTATTATTCTTATAGGAAAACGGCTGCATACCCTTATCGGTAAGCCCCATTATCGCAAGACGGTGAAATCCCAAAAAGCCGTTGTTAAGCTTCTCAAGCCTTGACATATCAGGGCCGCGCGAAACGGTCATATCAAAGCCTAACTTAAACTCTTCTTCAGGGATTTGGCTTCCTATATAGCCCATAATAGAACACATAACTTTTTCCTCATTTCATATTTTTAAATGTGCAAAGGCTTCCCGATAAAATCGGGAAGCTTTTATGCTTTTTATCAGAATTGCTCAATATCCTGCAATGCGTCGTAGCCCTCTTCGCCGGTGCGAACCTTTACAACATTTTCAACATCATAAACGAATATCTTACCGTCGCCGATGTGACCTGTGTAAAGCACCTTTTTAGCAGTTGCAATAACCTGAGATACAGGAACCTTTGCCACCACTATATCTACCTGAATTTTAGGTAAGAGAGAGGTTTCTACCAAAGCGCCGCGATAATATTCGGGCTGACCCTTCTGCACACCGCAGCCCATAACATGGCTTACGGTCATACCGGTAATGCCAATGCCGACCATTGCGTTTTTAAGGCTTTCAAGACGGGATTCCTTGCAAACGATTTCAACCTTTGTAATCTTTTGTCCGTCTGCCTTTGCGGGCACATCCGCTGCAACCTTGGGCATTTCTTTAACCTCAACCGCCTCGGCAATGGGCGTGTCTCCCGTGACGGCAACAGTTTCCTCGTCTTCGTCTATATACTCGGGAAGCATTGCGATTCCGCCGTAAGCGCTTTGCAAGCCATGCTCCTTAACATCCAGTCCTTCCATTTCCTCTTCACGGGAAACGCGCAGACCGAATATCTTCTTTATTATAAGGAATGAAAGAGTAATTGCAACGGCTGTCCATGCGGCGGTGGAGAACATACCGAGTAATTGAAGCCCCAATTGCTTAAAGCCGCCGCCGTAGAAAAGACCCTCGCCTGCAATTTGGTTAGCGCCGAAGTTTACGCCGTCGCCAATGCCGCGGGCAAACGCCGGAGCGGACTTGGTGGCGAACAAGCCTACCGAGATAGTACCCCAAATACCGTTGCAGAAGTGAACCGCAACCGCGCCGACGGGGTCGTCTACATGGAGCTTGTAATCAAGAAACCAAACGCCGAACACAACCAAAAGCCCCGAAACCGCGCCTATTACTATTGCGCCGAACGCGTCGCACACATCGCACGGAGCGGTTATTGCAACAAGACCCGCAAGAGAAGCGTTTAAGCACATTGAAACATCGGGCTTGCCGTATTTAACCCAGGTGAATATCATAGCAACTACGGTTGCAACCGACGGAGCTATTGTTGTGGTAACGAAGATAGAGCCCATTTCCTCAATTGAGGTAGCCGCCGCGCCGTTAAAGCCGTACCAGCCGAGCCAAAGAATGAATACGCCGAGGCAGCCTATCGGCAGGTTGTGACCGGGGAATGCGTTTACCTTTTTGACCTTGCCGTTTTTATCTCTTTTGAATTTACCTATACGCGGGCCGACCATTGCCGCGCCTATAAGCGCGCATATACCGCCGACCATATGTATGCAGTTTGAGCCTGCGAAATCGTGGAAGCCGAGCTTTGCCAGCCATCCGCCGCCCCATGTCCAGTGAGCCTCAACCGGGTAAATAACCGCCGAGATAACCGCTGAATAAACACAGTAGGAAAGGAATTTCGTTCTTTCCGCCATAGACCCCGAAACTATTGTTGCGGTGGTAGCGCAGAACACCAGGTTGAAAACGAAGTTTGACCAATCGAAATTTGCGTAATCGGTGAAAATATCAAATCCCGGTTTACCTATAATTCCCACAAGGTCTTCCCCGAGGAAAAGACCGAAGCCGATAAGAATAAACATTACCGTACCGATGCAAAAGTCCATAAGGTTCTTCATCAGTATATTTCCGGCGTTCTTTGCTCTGGTAAAGCCCGTCTCTACCATAGCAAAGCCCGCCTGCATCCAGAAAACCAACGCCGCGCCGATTAAAAACCACACGCCGTATACTTCGCTGTGTATAGCGTCATATATTGCTTGATTCATAAAAAATCATCCCTTAAAATTTATAAATTTCTTTTTATTTTACGCTGAAAAGCATATCGCCGTAGGACGGATAAGGCCAAATATCTGCGGGAACAACGGTTTCAAGCTCATCAACCGTAATGCGAAGCTCGCTCATAGCGGCGAAAACCGCGTCCTTATAATACATTGAAAGCTCCTGCGTTTCGCTTATTTCCTTAGCCTTTAATACCGCCTGCTCTAACTTTTCGGTCTTTTTGTACGCCGCTGTGTTAAGCTTGCTTACCTTAGCCAAAAGCTCTTTTTCGTAACCTGCGTCAATATCGCCGCAGGCTGCCTTTGCAATGACCGTATCGGATAACTCATGCGAATACTTGCTTACCGCAGGTAAAATATCCTTTTTCGCCATATCAATCATTGTAAGCGCCTCAATGTTGATTATCTTGCAGTAGTTCTCCGAAAGAATTTCGTATCTTGCCCGCATTTCGGTCTCGGAATAAACCTTGTGCGAAATAAAGAGCTTCATATTCTTTTCGTGCAAGGAATACGGCAGGCACTCGGGTGTTGAGCGCAGGTTCAAAAGTCCGCGCTTTTCAGCCTCGGCAATCCATGCGTCGTCATAGCCGTTGCCGTTGAATATAATACGCTTGTGGTCGGTAACAGTCTTCTTTATAAGCTCATGCAGCGCCTCTTCAAAGTTAGCCGCGCCCTCAAGCTCATCGGCAAACTGCTTTAATTCCTCTGCAACCGCGGTGTTAAGCACAACATTGGTGCAGGAAACAGACGAAGAAGAACCGAGCATTCTGAACTCAAACTTATTGCCGGTAAAGGCAAAGGGCGAGGTTCTGTTACGGTCAGTAGAGTCTTTGGGGAACTTCGGCAGCGTATGAACGCCTATTTTAAGGATTTCCTTTTCCTTGCTGCCGTAGGGCTCATCCTTTTCGATTGCCTTTAAAACATCGGTAAGCTCGGTGCCGAGAAACATAGAAACCACTGCCGGGGGCGCTTCGTTTGCGCCGAGTCTGTGGTCGTTTCCGGCAGAGGCTACGGATACTCTTAACATATCCTGGTATTCATCAACCGCCTTTATGACCGCGCAAAGGAAGGTTAAGAACTGCGCGTTTTCATACGGTGTGTCGCCCGGGTTTAAAAGGTTTACACCGGTATCGGTCGTAAGCGACCAGTTGTTGTGCTTGCCGCTGCCGTTTACTCCGGCAAAGGGCTTCTCATGCAGCAGGCAGACCATATGGTGCTTTTTAGCCACTTTCTGCATAATTTCCATTGTCAGCTGGTTGTGATCCGCCGCAATATTTGTGGTGGTGAATATCGGCGCTAATTCGTGCTGCGCGGGTGCCACCTCGTTGTGCTCGGTTTTGGCAAGAATACCCAGCTTCCACAACTCGTCGTTCAGCTCTTTCATAAACGCCTGAACGCGCGGCTTTATAATTCCGAAATAGTGATCCTCAAGCTCCTGACCCTTAGGCGGCTTTGCACCAAAAAGGGTACGCCCCGTATATATAAGGTCCTTGCGCTTGTTGTAAACGTCCTCGTCTATAAGGAAATATTCCTGCTCGGGACCGACGGTCGTTTTAACCGATTTTACATCCGTTTTTCCGAAAAGCTTTAATACCCTTAACGCCTGCTTGTTTATTGCCTGCATACTGCGAAGCAAAGGAGTCTTTTTATCGAGCGCCTCTCCGCCGTATGAGCAGAAGGCGGTAGGAATGCAAAGCACGCCGTCCTTGATGAACGCATATGAGGTCGGGTCCCACGCGGTGTAGCCTCTTGCTTCAAAGGTGGCGCGAAGACCGCCCGACGGGAAGGAGGACGCGTCCGGCTCGCCCTGTATTAATTCCTTGCCGGAGAATTCCATTATTACCTTGCCGTCCGAGGTGGGAGAAATAAAGCTGTCATGCTTTTCTGCGGACAGACCCGAAAGCGGCTGGAACCAGTGGGTGAAGTGGGTAGCTCCCTTTTCAATAGCCCAGTCCTTCATTGCGTTCGCAACCACGGTTGCGGCGTTCGGATCAAGGGAACGACCGTCCTTTATGGTGCGCTGGAGCGCCTTATATGTTTCTTTGGGCAGGCGCTCACGCATTACGCTGTCGTTAAATACATTGCTTGCAAAAATTTCGTTGATTGAACTCATAACCGATCGTTCCTTTCAAAATTTGTGATAATAAAAAGCGGCAGCGGCGTGTATAAAAGGGAACGAGGTAGATAATTTCCCTTTTGCGACGCCGTTGCCGCCTTTTAATACCGTTATTCACAAAAATAAAGAAACGGCAGGAAGGTAAAATCAATTACCGACACCCTTGCCGTTTCATTGCGCTTATTATAACGCCGCGTATCCCCGTTGTCAAGCAAAAATCTCAACAAAGCATAAATTAACGCGTCTTGCGATTTTTGCGAAATTTTATCAATTGAAATAAGCAAATCACTTAATATAATTAATCATTTGCTCAAAGAACACAAAAAATCAACTCGTAACAGGTCGAATTTCGGAAAAAAATCAAAAACAGAATACTTGACAATTAAGCCATCCCTTATTATAATATTTATATATTGTTTATATGACACGGAGCAACGGTGTTCGGTGATGTCCGGGGGGCTTTTGTCCCCTTTAAGGCATCGGCGGACGCTTTTTTTATTTTAATTCACGCGATAAATAAGGAGGAGCGGCAATGTATTCTTATGATGAGGTAATGACCTTTGTTGAGGAAGAGGACGTAAAATTTATACGCCTTGCGTTCTGCGATATTCACGGCAGGCAGAAAAATATTTCCATAATGCCGTCGGAATTAAAGCGTGCCTTTACCTACGGCGTTTCCTTTGATGCGTCGGCGGTAGCGGGCTTCGGCGATGTGGTGAGATCGGATCTGTTTTTACACCCCGACCCGTCCACCCTTTCGGTTTTGCCGTGGCGTCCTTCCAACGGCAGGGTTGTGCGAATGTTCTGCGATATTAAATACCCCGACGGCAGGCGCTTTGAAAAGGACGGAAGATATATTTTAATGCAGGCGGCCCAAAAGGCAAGGCAAGCCGGTATTTCCTGCTTTTTCGGCGCGGAGTTTGAATTTTATTTATTCAATCTTGACGATAACGGCGAGCCGACCGACACTCCGTTTGACAAGGCAGGATATATGGATATAGCGCCGGACGATAAGGGCGAAAATGTCCGCCGTGAGATATGCTTTAATCTGCTTGAAATGGGAATCTCCCCCGAAAGCTCGCATCATGAGGAGGGCCCCGGTCAGAATGAGATAGATTTCCGCTACAGCACTCCGCTGAACGCTGCGGACAATGCGGTCACCTTTAAATCGGTTGTTCAGACGATTGCCCGCCGAAACGGACTTTTCGCGGATTTTTCTCCGAAGCCCTTAATGCACGAAAGCGGAAACGGACTTCATATAAATGTCTCCGTAAAGGCGGAAAGCGGCGAGGATGTGACAGAAAGCTTTATGGCCGGCGTGCTTGAGCACACGGTTGAGATGACGGCGTTTTTCAACCCCGTTGCGGCGTCATATAAGCGGCTCGGCGAGAAGAAGGCGCCGAAATATGTTACCTGGTCGCATGAGAACCGTTCGCAATTAATACGCATACCTGCGGTCAAAAGCGAAAGCCACCGCCGCATGGAGCTGCGCTCCCCGGATCCTGCCGCCAACCCTTATATTGTCTATGCGCTTATAATCTATGCGGGGCTTGACGGAATAAAGCGGAATTTAAAGCCTGCAGCGCCGTGCAACTGCAATCTGTTCACCGCCGATTCGGCTGTTACGGATTCACTTACCAATTTACCCGACACGATTGAAAAGGCACGCAACATTGCGAAAAACAGCGAGTTTATAAAACGCGTTTTGCCGGAGGGCTGCGCCGAAAGCATTTAAAAGGGGGCATAACGGGTGTACCGAGATAAAACAACACTCAGCGCACTTATAGTTTCCTCCTCGCAAAAGGCTGCCGATTATCTGCACGATATATTATCGAAGCTGCGGTTTTCGCCCGTGGCGGAGGCGGTAAGCATTGCGGACGCAAAGCGGCGGCAGCTGGAAAATCAGTTTGATCTGGTTTTGATAAACGCCCCACTGCCCGATGATTTCGGAATTGAATTCGCGGAATCGCTCTGTACGGACAGTTCTGTGGGAGTCCTGCTTTTTGTAAAGGCGGAGCTGCTTGAGCAGGTAAGCTACAAGGTCGAGGATTACGGCGTTTTAACCTTCCCTCGGCCGGGCACGCGGCAGAGCATCACAAGCGCCATACGGCTTGCCGCAGCAACGCACAACCGCTTATCGGCATTTGAAAGGCGAGCAGTCAAACTTGAATCGAAAATGAAAGAGATACGGCTTGTAAACCGTGCAAAATGGCTGCTCATAGACCGCTACAACATGAGTGAAGAGGAAGCGCACAAATACATAGAAAAAACCGCCATGGATAACTGCGCGACGCGCGGCGAAATAGCGGAAAATATAATAAGAACATACGAAAGTTAGAAAGAGGCCGTAAAAATGGAAAGTTCGTATAAAAAAACAAAGTATATTTTCGTGACCGGAGGAGTTGTTTCGGGGCTCGGCAAGGGCATTACAGCCGCCAGTCTCGGCAGACTTTTAAAGGCGCGCGGGCTTAAAGTCGCGTCGCAAAAGCTTGACCCATATATTAATGTTGACCCCGGCACCATGAGTCCCTATCAGCACGGTGAGGTTTATGTAACCGAGGACGGCGCCGAAACCGACCTTGATCTCGGTCACTACGAAAGATTTATAGACGAGGACCTAAACAAATACTCAAACCTTACAACCGGCAAGGTATACTGGAATGTTTTGAACAAGGAGCGCCGCGGCGAATATCTCGGCGAGACCGTGCAGGTAATACCTCACATTACGAACGAAATCAAGGAATTTATTTACTCCGTAGGTAAAAAATCCAACGCCGATATAGTAATAACCGAAATCGGCGGCACAACGGGCGATATCGAAAGCCAGCCGTTTTTGGAGGCTATCCGTCAGGTAGGGCTTGAGGTAGGTAAAGAAAACTCGCTTTATATCCATGTAACGCTTGTCCCCTTCCTTCGCGGCTCGGACGAGCATAAAACAAAGCCGACACAGCATTCGGTCAAGGAATTGCAGGGAATGGGAATCAGCCCGGATATAATAGTGCTTCGCTGCGATGAACCGCTTGAGGACAACATATTCAAAAAAATTGCGCTTTTCTGCAATGTAAAACCCGATTGTGTTATTGAAAACATGACCATTCCCGTGCTTTACGAAGCGCCCATAATGCTTGAAAAAAATCATTTTTCCGATATAGTATGCCGCGAGCTCGGCATAAACACAGTTGAGCCCGATTTGACCGACTGGAACGAAATGCTCGACCGAATCAAAAACCGCAACAAAAAGGTAACGATAGGTCTTGTCGGCAAGTATGTTCAGCTGCATGACGCTTATTTATCGGTAGCCGAGGCGCTGCGCCATGCGGGCTATGTTTACGGCGCAAGGGTGCAGATAAAGTGGATAGACTCCGAAACCGTAAACGATAAAAACGCAGCTGAGACCCTTGCGGGCTGTGACGGAATTCTTGTGCCGGGCGGCTTCGGCAACCGCGGAATTGAGGGTATGATTGCAACCGCACGGTACGCGAGAACAAACAACGTTCCCTATCTCGGGATATGCCTCGGTATGCAGATTGCCGTTATTGAATTTGCAAGAAGCGTTTTGGGACTAAACGATGCCAACTCCGGCGAATTCGACGAAAACTCAAACCACAAGGTAATAGACTTCATGCCCGACCAGAGCAATGAGATGAACAAGGGCGGAACCATGCGGCTCGGCGCGTACCCCTGCAAAATAGCGGCAGGCACCAAAATGGCGGAATGCTATAAGGCGGAGGAAATTAAGGAGCGTCACCGCCACCGCTACGAATTCAACAACGATTACCGCGACGATATGACCGCAAAGGGTCTTGTTATAAGCGGAACCTCGCCCGATAACCACATTGTGGAAACGGTGGAAATTCCCGAAAACGATTTCTATGTGGGCGTTCAGTTCCACCCCGAATTCAAATCCCGCCCGAACAAGGCGCATCCGCTGTTTATGGGGCTTGTAAGGGCAGGACTCGATAAACAAACGCGCAATTCGTAATTATATTCATATAAATAATGTCTACTAAATAATTGCATTAGCAAATGCAATTATTTAAAATCGAGTTAAAATCTCGTTTTTTTGGGTCAAAACCTTTGTTTTGACCGTCAGTATCCATTGATTGTCGCCTGATTTTAAAAAGAATCAAAATGTGATTCTTTTTAAAGTGCAAGGGTTTTTCGCAAAATTGCGCAAAAACCTTGCACCCGAACAATTCAAAAGTTTACACCTGCATGCTCGGGTTAAGGTACTTTTGAATTGTTCGGCAGGCATTAAATAAAAAGCTTTGATTCGACCGTTTGAGTGTACGGTTGATCAAAGCTTTTATTTTTCGGGATTTTAAATTATTTAATTTCCCTGCCCGTCAGTCGGCGAAGTATATATCCCTGCCGTTGTTTAATTTATCAAGATTATATTCGTTATCGGCAATATCCGAGCGTTCTGTCCATCTGCCGCCTGTGAAATCCGGGAAAGCGACGGGCGCTCCGCCCTTGGCGACTGATTCCTCGCTCAAGGCGGTTATGCACATATAGGTTGCTGCGTCATATACATCTATCGGCGCGTGCGCTCCCGTTTTAACCGCGTTTACAAACGCCGCGAAAACCAGGTGGTCTATGCCGCCGTGCATATCCTGCCCCACTCCGCCGTTTTGCCAAAGCGGGTGGTCGTATTCCTTTTCATACTGCGCGGCGTTGCCCCACATAGGCTTCCAGTCCCACTCGTTTTTTGTGTGCTCAGCGTTGCCGTCCAAAAATACGCTGTCGTTATCCTCCATATACATACCCTTTGTTCCGTGCACCTCGAATTTCCGCGAGTATGCGTGCGGCAAAGTCGTGTTAAGGGTAAGGCAAACGGTCTGCCCGCCCGCGCATTTAATAACCGTGGTTACAACATCGCCCTGCGCGTAATTTATATTGGAAAGCGGGTGCTCCGCGCCCTTTTTTTGTACGGCGTATTCGTGCAAGCCCATTGCAGCCGACGAAACAGAGCAAAGCGTTAAAAAGCGGTTGCCGTTGTTTATATCGAGAATTTTCGCAATAGGCCCTATTTCGTGGGTTGGGTAGTTTTCACAGTTGCGGTGGATATAGTTGCGCAGCCTGTAATGCCGTATTTCCCTGCCGCTTGTAATTTCTTCCCTTAAATCGTGACAGTAAGCGCCCGAGCAGTGCATAATATTTCCCAAAACGCCCTTGCGCGCCATATTAAGCGCCATAAGCTCACGCCTGCCGTAGCAGCAGTTTTCCATAAGCATAAGCTCTGTGCCTGTTTCCTCATAAGCTCGCACAAGCTTGCAGCAGTCGTCAACCGAATATGCTCCGCCCGCCTCAAGTCCTACATATTTTCCCGCGTGCATTGCCGCCACGGCAACCTCGGCGTGCGCCTCCCACGATACGGCTATATACACCGCGTCAAGCTCTTTAATTTTAAGCAGCTCTTTATAATCCGTGAATTCCATAGGGCGGGTAAAGCCTGCCTTTTCCAGTTTTTCCGCTGCTGCGGTCACCCTATCGGGCAAAAGGTCGCAAACCGCGGCTATTTCTATGCCCGCGCCGTTCTTCATCATCGGTATTATAGGGTTTTCCAGCATTATGTCCCCGCGCTGACCAAGCCCTATTATGCCTATTTTTATATTTTCTTTCATAGCACTTCTCCTTAATAGCTTTGCGTGCTGCCCGAAAGTAATTCCGGGTAAGAATTTTCCACAAAATCGTATTCTCTTTTTTCGCCGTTTATAAGCCAGCACTGCGGCTGATTGTTATAAAGCCAGTCAAGCGGCTCGGCTTTATCCTTTTGCCCGGAATTGCGGGAAAACGCCTTTTTTATATCCTCTTTCATGCCGTCGGTAATATCATCAGGCTTGACCGATATAAAAAGCGGACTGCCGCTCACAGAAAGAATATCCAGCCACTGCCGATTAAGGCTCCAATCAATCTTACCGGGGATTATTCCCACACAGTCGGCATCAATCTTATAAAATGCGTCATTCTGGCAAAGCCTGAAAGCAAGGGTATTAACACCGTAAGCGCGGGTGCGGCTCCAAAGTCTGCCGCTTGTGTCGTCGCCCGTTCTGTATACCTCAAAAATCCCTGCGGACAGATGCGATACCGCATTGCAGGCGATAACAACTGCATCGCCCGCGGCTTCCCTTATTACTCCGTAAAGCTCCGAAACTATTTCGGCGCTCGTTTTGCTTTCGTCATGAAAGCTCCAGCCGTCCTTTGCGGTTATTTTGCCGTTAAGCATACAGCCAAACGAGCCGAAAATGTCGTATGTGGTGTAATCGTGCTTTATAAGCTCGTAGCCCCATTCGGTCATTTTGCGAACGGTAGACCTTACATACTCCCGAACCTCGGGAACGGTGGGGTCAAGGCAGTATGACGGCTCGTTATTTGTATCGCCGTCATTTATTCGTGATAAGCACCATTCCGGGTGCAGCTTTTCAAGCTCCTTATCGCAAAGCGGCCTTATCCATATTCCGGGTTTTACCCCGATTTTTTTAAATTCTGCGGCAATTTTCGCCATATCGCCGAACTTTTCATTCGGTTCCCACGGTCCTGCGCAGGGATTAACCGACCAGCCGTCGTCTATTACCGTAAACGGTTTGTTCTCGTTTCCCGCTGAAAGCTCGGCGGTTATTTCCGCATCCCTTATAACCTCGGCGCGGCTGCTTTTACCGTAAGCGTAGTACCAATTATTACTGCCGTATACGGGCTTTTCGGGCAATCGGGGATTTTCGCACATAACGCGGCAAAACGCTTTTGCCGCAGCGAAAGCTGAAATTCCGCTGTATTCACGGCATACAATAACACCCGCAAGCAGCCGTCTGCCGTTAAGCCTTACGCCTGTGCCGCCGCAGCGAACATCAAACCACGCCGTGCAGCCCGAAGCGTCGCACTGAAAGCTTACAAAGCTGCCAGCCCCCGTCATAACTCCGCAGCCCACGGTTTTATCGCCGCTGTTTGCAAGAAAATACCACGGCATAAATATTTCCCCGTTTAGGGAGTGCCATTCCATATCCCCGTAGGAGCGCTCCCATTTATCCCCCATTATGCGGGTAGGCTCGGTAACGCGGTAATTCCAGCGCAGGCAGATAAAGCGCGGGCGGGCTACTGCCGCCGATATATACACATAAAGCTTTTCATCCTTTATTTCGGTTTCAACCGTGCAGTCGGCGTTATTCGCTTCGCATTCGATTTTTATATCATCGGGCGCTCTTAAAATATTTATCATTACGCCTTTCCCTTTCGTATAAGATACGAGGGCGTGCAGCTCCAGGCGTGGCAGGCGCTGTTTAGCACAGGATTTGAATATGGCGTTACCCTGTCGTTTGTAACATCAAAGCATTCGGGGCAGCAGTCAAACCCGGCGTTTATTATAGCGCCCCAATAGCTCTTTATATATTCGTTTGCCGTTTCTGCCATTCCGCAGGAATAAAGCGCCTCTAAGTAATAGTGGGTCATAAAGGGCGAGGACATATGTATTCCCGGGTTATACTCGGCGGTTTCTTTAAGCAAACCTTTCGTTTCTTCGCAGCTCAACGCGCCCGAAAGCGCCGCCCACACCTGCGACTGCCACGAAATTTCGCCGTTTTTCGCGGTGAAAAGCCCTGTTTTACCGTCCCTTTTTGAAAGCAGGGCAGAATTTACATCGGCAAGAATATTTTTAAATTTATCGGCAGGCTTGCCGAGCTTTTCCGATAATCCTATCATACTGCGCAGCACATAGGCAAAATACCCGAGGGATGCCGTGCCGCGGTCGTAATTGCCGTGGTCTATAAAAAAGCCCTCGTTAATTATTCCCATCGTTCTGTCAAAAACACTGTTGGTATATTCTATTTGGTGCAGCGCAATTCCGTAAAGCTCCTCGGGCAGTGTTTTATCGCCTGTATTTTCCAAATAATCGGCAAGGCAAAGCACAAAGCAAAGCGAATAATCAAGGTAAAACCATTGGTCGGCATAGGGCGGAGTATCGGGAAATACGCAGGGCGGCACAAGCCCTTTTTCGTTTAAATGCTCGGCAAATAAGTAAATGCACCGCTTTATAAGGTCGGTATTGCGAAAGGTCACATAATCAACCAGCGCCTGCAAGCGCAAATCGCCTATCCACAGCCTGCGGTCGCGCTTTGGTCCGTCCTCAAAAACATCCTGTTCGCACTCCTTAAGGGTATTAACGCATATTTTGTCTATTGCGGCAAGAGTGCTGTCCGCCGTATTAAGGGGCAGCACATCATCTATATCCACCGCCGACACCGCGTCGATATACAGCGCCGTTATATCAACCGCAAAGCGCACCGAATCAGTACGCTTCAGCTTTAAATATCTGAACGAATAGCGGCGTTCAAGGCTGCCCTTATATGGCATAAAGGCTATTGTTTTAAAATCGTTTTGCAGCCAGCCGACCGACAGTGAATTTTCGCTGTCCTCCGCCGTTTCGGCAAGCTCAATAGGCATCTCGGCAAAGGAAAAGGCTATATTTGTGGGGGAATCGGGTATGTGCTCGGGTCTGCCCGCAAGCTCGATATTAAGATAACCCGTAAAGTGATCCCCGAAATCTATTATTATTTCTTCCTTTTCAAGTGTTAAGGGAAAAGAAATATCCGAAAGCTTTTTTATTTTCCATCCCTGAAAGGCGGATTTATCCGTGCATACCTCTGCTAAAGCCTGCGGCTCGATTCTTTTGTGCTTCAGCGGTCTTTTATATGTATCCGATTTATTTTGCATTTTCTCACCCGTTACGCAAAAGCCCGATGCACCCTTTGCACCGGGCTTTTATTATTTCATTACTTCCCGTATTCGCTTGACGCGCCTATAATAACCTTTTTAAGCGCCGCAAGTGCCGCAGCGCCGTCGGTATTTTCTGTCAGCCACATACCGCGGGTTATATTTTCAAAGCTTTCATTGCCGGCTGAATATTTCTTCATTCTTACCATATCGAGGATGTTTATTTCGCCGTCGTTATTGGCGTCTCCCGGCTCTGCCGAAGAGATTATCTCACAGGTAATATTATCGAATCTGGCAGCGCCTGTGTTGGTTCTCGCGTCGATTCCGCACATATATTTGACCCAAACAAGCTCCGTCATGCTGTTAATCTTATTGTTGAAGGTGCCGGTATCTACGGTTTTCTCAAAATAGTACCAGCCGTCATCACGGGCGGTAAAGCTTTCGCCCGAATCCGCCTTGCCGTTCTTAAGGTAATTTGCGAAATGAAGCCCCACGCTGTTTCCGCCGCCGTATGACTTGCCGAAGCCGAGCCATATTTTAGGCTCTGTATTGCCTGCTGTCACCTTGAAGTAGCCGGTTGCCTTAACCGCGGTATCACCGAGGACGAATTTCACGGCGTCTGTATCAAGCTGCTGGAAATACCTTTCTGCTTTGTCGCCGCCTCTTATTTCTACTGCTGTTGAGCCGTCATAAGAGCCGCCCGGAACTACGGATATATCCTTATCCCCGCCCAATACGTCATTCAGCATACCTATATCAAAGCCGGGTACATTATTAACCTTGTAGGGCGAATTATCAACAGCACTGCTGTCGCTCACAACGGCTTCTTTTTCACAGAAATCACCGTTTGCAATAAGATTTGTTTTGCTTTCGTCATTCTTTGCGTAAACCTTTACATTATCAAGATAAAAATCAGCTGCTGTATATCCGCCGCTTCTGACGATTATAAACAAATCTCCCGCGGCATTCTTTTTGAATTCCTTTGTAAAGGTGACCCATGAGCTGCTGTTAAGTTCATAATTGTATACTACATCAGAGCCGTCAGTCCATGCGTACGGGGAGAATTCCAAAGAAAATTTCATGGAGTCGTTACCGGGGGACGGACTTTTACCCTTTGTTTTGGCTTCCAGCACAAATTCCGTGCCGACATCATATTTTTCCAAAGCTCCGTTGGATATCTTATAAATTATACGAGCTGTCGGACGACCGTCCGCATCGGTATTTTCTCTGTGGAAATAAACCGCACCGGCATCGTTCGCGCCTTCGTTTACAACGGTAATTCTGCAGGTATCGGTATCGGGGTTGTTGTAAGCAAGCGAGAGATTACCGTAATAGCTGCCCGTCCAACCGTCAAGCGTGGTAGCAGGCTCCGTTGTATAAAAATTACCCTTTGAAATAAGATTTGTCCGACTTTCATCGTCCTTTGCATAAACCTTTATATTGTCGATATAAAGATCTGCCGCCGTATATCCGCCGCTTCTGATTATTATAAACAGATCCCCTGCGGCGTTCTTTTTAAATTCCTTTGTAAAAGTGACCCATTTATCATAGCTTTTCAGTGCATAATTATATGTGTCTTCGGAACCGTCGCTCCATGAATACGGCGATTGCTCCAATGAAAATTTCATTGAATCCGCAGAAGCGCTGTAGCCCTTTGTTTTAGCTTCAAGCACAAATTCCGTGCCGACATCATATTGACTTAACACAGAATTTTGAATCTGATAAAGTATACGCGCCGTGGGACGACCGTCGGCATCCGTATTTTCTCTGTGAATATAAACCGCTCCCGCATCGTCTGCGCCGTCGTCCACAACCGAGATTCTGCAGGTATCGATATCGGGATTGCTGTAGGCAAGCGAGGAATTGCCGAAATAGCTGCCCGTCCAGCCGTCAAGCGTTGCAACATCGCGGCTTTTAACCCTTTCTTCAATTTTCTTAACATCCAGATCCTTAACGGTTATCCGGTCGCCGGAATTACCGCGGAGGAATAAACGGAACTCGTTCGAGGTATAGCCCTCGGGGACGGTAAATTCGGCAGTAACCGAAGTCCACTCCGTGCCGATGATTCCCTCGTGGGTATTCGTATATTTAATTTCCTTGGGGCTGCCTGCGCTGTCAAAGCCGTAGCCGCCCGCAATATAATAGCCCTGTGTTGACGCCTTTACGGTAAATGACAGTTGATAATTACCCGCCGCAAGCGCTATTCTGCGAGAGGCAAGCGATGTACCCTCTGTGCCGGTAGCACCCGTGCCCTTTGTAACAACGGGCTGATTTTCCGCGTTAAAGCTTAAAATATCGCCGCTTGTGTTATCGCTCAAACGCCACATATACTCTTCAAACGAGCCGTAGCTGCCTATGGTGCTGTATGCGCGGGTCACCCCTGCCGCATTTGCCGGAACCGCCCCCGCAAAGCAGGCGGCCGCCAAAGCAACTGCCAATACCTTGGGAAGCTTCTTTTTTAAGGAAAATGCTTTTTTCATAAAAATTACCTCCAAACTTTTTCGGCATCCCGCCGGAATTTTATATTTACGCAGTCTTTACCGCGCAGAGCTTAATTAACGGGAATTTCCCCGAAGAAAATGCCGCGAATGGTGCTTATTTCATCGCTTGTTACACCTATGGAAAGCAGGTAATTCTCTGCTTTTTCGGCAGGGGTGCTGCCTGAAAGCGCACTGAATGAGCTTAAAAACGCTTTCATTTCCTCCGTGGTTTTTGAGGAACGCAAGCCGACAAATGAAAAGCTTGTATATTCATAATCCTGTATGAGTGTTTTTTCATCAACTCCGAGCAGAGCGTTGAGAATAAAACATACCGTACCCGTTCTGTCCGCTCCGTAAACGCAGTGAACATAGATCGGATAATTATTTACATCGGCATATGACGCAAATACCTGACGGTAAAGTTCCTTTTGGCTATCCGAAAATGCCGCCGCATACGGTGAAATTCGGAAATTAAGATACTGTGCAGATGAAATGACGCTCTTTGTTATTCCCCCGCTTTCAGAGCCCGAACGCAAGTCAAGGTCAAGTCCGACAGCAATATCACGGCTCAAGAGCTTATCGCCCTGCGAGGTCAAAACAGATTTACCCTTTTCATCCGGCTGCGCGCCCCTGAACGCCAGACCCTGAAGAGTTGTTTTGCCGAAGGAGGTCTCATAGCCGCCGAGGTCACGGACATTTAAAACTCCGCCGACAGTCATCACGCGCGGGCCGATATCCGCCGTTTTAAACGAATCCTCCGCTGTCTTTGTGAATCCGTTAGCCGAAGCGGTTATTCTGACATAATATTTTGTATTTCTCAAAAGATTATTAACAGCTATGCTCTTAGCGGTTGTATTGACCGTTACCGCATTTGAGTAATCTGCCTTTGTGCCGTATTCTACCTTGAATTCGGCATTTTCCACCGGGCATTCAAGCACTATTTTTACATCCTGCGCGGAATCACTCATATACACCGCATAATTGTCAACCGTGGGATTTTCGGCGGTAAGATAAGCCTTTGCCTGATCGTTATAGGGGTATGCCGTATCGGGTGCAATCATTGCAACATAAGGCACAGACCCGTAATCGGTAAGTCCGAGCAGCAGTCTCTTGATCATTGCCGAATCGATGGTGTTTATGTAACCGTTGCCGTTAACATCTGCGGCATTCGGGCTTACATAGTCCGCCGCTCCCGCCAAGACCTTTGCGGAATGTATCAGATCCCGTATATCAAGATTTCCGTCGGCATTAACATCTCCCGGCTCGCATACCCTGTAAAACGCAATGCTGTCGTAAAGTATCTCCGCGCCGGATGAATAAAAGGCGTTATCAAGCTGTACCTTTACCCGCGAAAGCGTGGCATCCTCCGGCAGGGTAAAGGTATAATTCATCTGTTGCCAGCCGTCGGTGCCATTTGTAATTAACGTGTTAAGCCCCGACTCTGCCGGAACAGCAGAGGAACCGTTTCCGCGAAGCGACGCGCCGAGCCGCATATTCCCGACAGCCTTCACATAAAAGCGAAGCTTATATGTTGCCCCGGGTACGACCGGTATATAATCGCCTGTTCTTACCTTGTAAACGCTGTCACCCGATTCCGCCGAGTGTGAAACCCGAAGGGCTGCGCCGTCATATCCCACGGCTTCGGCGGATATTGTATCCTTACTGCCTGCGGGCAATGCGTTTTGCTCCCAACCGTCAATTCCGGAAGAAAAGCCGTTGTTTTCTATAAGCGATTCAAAGAAATAGGACTCGGATTTATCGGCGGTTAAAAGATTTTCCCATTTTCCGCCCGAAAATCTAAAGGAAGCGGGGCCTATATGCTTTTTGTAGTAATTGTCGGTAAAATTACCGTCAAGCGATAATATATCGCCTTCATTTGCGGGACAGGTAATCTTCATACAGCCGTCGGTATATGCCGTAAATACGGCTTTGTCGGTTACGACTCCGTTTAAAAGCACCGCGCCCTCCTCTGCCGAAACATTGCCTATTAAGGAGCGCTGCGGCAGAGAGACCGTAAGGTCTGCGGCATTATCGGCTGTCAGTGACGGGATGATTTTTGAATCGGTCTGATTACCTACGGCAGGGTCGGTGCAGAAGCTGCCGAGCCCCTCTAACATATCATTGCCGTCCTTATCGATCACACGCAGATTGTCGATATACAGATCACTCATACCGTTATACTGGCTGAAAAAGATTATAAAATCGCTGCCGCCGTTTGTTTTAAAGCTGCCGGAGACCTCGGTCCAATCGGCATAAATATTTCTGTCAATAAACTTAAATATATTACTTGTATCCGTAAGCGATGAAAAGTAGAATGCCTCAGACAGCAGCCCCTTTTTACCCTTGACATTGACCTTAACGGTGTATTCGCCGGCAGGTATCGATTTATTCACGCAAACGCGTATATCTCCGTTTGCGGCAACATTTTTAATGTGCAGCGCTCCGTTATCAAAGCAGCCGTCGCCTACGATTTCGGCTTTTCTTGACGCCGTATAAGTGCCGTCTGAATATCTGTACCAGCCGTTTGCGGTGATGCTGTCATGCAGGGTGAGAACATCCTCGGGGATATCGGGCTCATCGCCGCCGCCGGACGCTAAACGGTCGAAATTACCCATTCCGTCAAGCACATCGTTTCCTTCGGAATCGAGTATTTTGAAATTATCGATATAAATATCGGTTCCCCAGTTATACTGGCTTACGGTTATACCGAAAACGCTGCCGCCCCTGCTTGTAAACGGAAGCTCAACCCTCTCCCAATCGGGATAGCTTGTTTTGCTTATTAAATCGGTATAATCCGACTGACCGCTCTCCTTAAAATAGAACTGCTGGTCCGCAAGCTTTAAAGAGCCCTTAATATTGAATTGCAGCGTGTATGCGCCTGCGGGTATTTTCTTTTTAAAGCCTACTCGCATATCGCCCTGTTTTTCTGTGGGCTTGTTTACAATATGCAGCGAGCCGTTATCATTGCAGCCGGACTCTGCTATTTCTATGAACCTGACCGAGGTATCCGCGCCCGAAAGCCAGGTTCTGTACCAGTAGTCCTCGGTTTCGCCGTCATACGGCTGCTGCATTTTATTTGTTTCTTCGCCGTGCCATCTGTGCAGAAATTGCCCACACCCTCAAGCATATCGTTGCCGTCAGCGTCCAAAACCTTGAAATTATCGATATATATGCTTGCTGCGGCATTGTACTGGCTGAAGAAAAAGCCGTAGGTGCTGCCGCCGCGCGAGGCAAACGGCAGGGTGATTTCCGTCCAGTCGGAATAGCTCTTTACGCCGGGCATCAGCTGAACCAGACCTGCGTCATTTCCGTCCTCTACAAAGTAAAGACTTTCCGCAAAGGCTCTGCTGCCCTTAATTTTAAAATTAAGACTGTAGTCTCCCGCAGCAATCGCTTTTGTAAGCTTAACGCGCATATCGCCCTGATTGCCCGAATTTACAAAGTGCAGCGAGCCTACATCATCGGCGCCGTCCCTTGCGATTTCGATATAGCGGGTCGATGTATCCGCGCTGCCGCCGGGGTAGGTTCTGTACCACCCGTCGGACGAATAACCGTCGGCAATAGTCGCGGGCCTTAAATTGCCCGTACTTACTGCCGACAAAGGCAGTGATGAAAAGGTGCTTAAAATAATTGCAAAGGATAACAAGCATGGAAATATTTTTTTAATCATTCTTATGATCCTTTCTGTATTTAGTGTAACAGGACTCGAACCTGCCGCGGTTTCGCTCGCCGCCTTTTAGATTGCGGCTTTGCTTAATTAACCCTTTACGCCGTCTCCCGAGGACATACCGTTTTGCAGCGGCTTTTGGAATATGGCGTAAATTATAAGAATAGGCACAAGGGCTATTGTAAGACCCGCAAAGGTTCTGCCGTAATTAACATCGTAGGTTCCCGAATTTGTAAGGTAGGAAAGACCTATCGCCATGGTGTATTTTGTATTATCATGAATAAAGGTGAGCGCGGTAATGTATTCGTTCCATGTGCCCATTATATTGAGCAGCGCCACAACAAAAAGCGAAGGCTTTGAAAGCGGCACTATTATTTTGAAGAATATGGTGAACTGGCTCGCGCCGTCTATTGTGGCAGCCTCTAAGAGTGCGTTGTGTATTCCGCGCACAAAGCCCGCCATCATAAACACCGAGAATGGCATGCCCTGTATTGCGTATATTACCGAAAGCCACACAAGCGAATCGGTTATTTTAATTGAATCCGCAAAATAGTAAAGGGGTACGAGCATAAGCACCGACGGCACCATCATAGCCACCATATAAAACTTTTCAAGACCCTTTATAAATCGGTTATTGTATTTCGCAATAACATAGGCATTAGCGCCCACTATAAGCAGGGTTATAGCCAGGGTCAGCACCACGGTAAAGAGGCTGTTGAAGAAGTATGAGCCGAAGCTTGCCTCCTTCCACGCGTCAACAAAATTGCTCCACCGCGGGGTTTTCGGCAGCGCCCAGGGGGAAGCGAAAAATTCCTGATTGCTTTTAAGAGATGTATAAAGCACCCATATTACCGGGAATGCCACAGTCACGCTCCAAAGCACAAGGAAGATTCTTATTATTCCCTGCCCTACCATAGCCGAGCGGGACAGGCGCGGAGTATTTCTTTTTTTACTCATTTACACTGTCCCCCCTTGACATAATGCGGTTGACTATGAAGGAAGCCGTCGCGGAGATTATAAGCATAAGTATTGCCGCCGCATAGGAGTAGCCCACCTGCGGCCACTGGCTGTCAAAGCTGTTTTTGTAAACGAACACGCCCATAACCACCGAATCTTCACTGACAGAGCTGCCGAGCATTGCCTGCACCATTGTAAAGCTTGAACTGAACGACTGATACAGTATGGTTATAACCATAAACTTTGCCTGCTCCCATACAGCCGGCATGGTTATGTAGCGCAGCTGCGTCCACTCGCCCGCGCCGTCAATTGTGGCGGATTCATACAGCTCCTTGCTTATTCCGTTTATCGCGGTAATCATTATAAGCATAAAGAGTCCTATACCGCACCAGCTTGCAACAAAGGTGATGACCCCTATCGGGTGGGTAAATGTCCAGCCCATTTCGGGAATGAGCGCCGACAGCCCCACTCCGCGCAAAAGCGGATTTAAAATACCGAAGTTCGGGTCTAAAACAAACGTCCAGATAGTGGTTATGATTATAACCGACAGCACATTCGGCATAAAGAAGATAAAGCGGTATATGCCCGTTTCAAGCTTTGAAAACCGAAGGCGGGTCAGCGACACGGCGAAAAGAATTGTAAGCACGATTATTATAATTTCCTTGCCGAGTATTATAACAAAATCGTTCTTTATAGCCGCCAAAAACTCCGAATCGGTTATTACCTGTATGTAGTTCCGAAAGCCTACGAAGCTATCCCTTGTCAGGGCGTCGTAGCCCGACCATTCAAAAAAGCTTGTGTAAAGCGATGAAAAGATCGGGTAGACACAGAAAAGAATGTAAAGTAAAAGCGGCGGCAGACAGAAAAGTGAGAAAAAGGCGATTTTCGATTTATCTGCGGGGCGGTGCTTTTTCAGTTTTGTATTTGACATTTAGGTCAGTCCTTTTAATGTAGATCGTCAGCCTATCCTACTTTTTTCTTGGTTGCCTTTTGCAGCTCGGAAATAACCTTATCCACCGTCATATCGCCCGAAACGAGCTTATTTATGCACTGGTTTATGGTTGCGTCCACGCTGCCCCAGGTGGTGGAGCCCTTTGAAATAAGGGTTACCTCGGATGAGTTTATCATCTCATTTACCTGCTTTGCGGATTCGGTGAGGTTAGCCTTTGAAACATCGGTGCGGGTTGCGCTCGGAACGGCGCAAAGCTCTGCAAACTTAGCCGCGACCTTATCGGTATAGAGGAAACGGAGGAATGCTTCTGCCGCCTTCGGGTTTTTCGCCTTTGCGGCAATGCCTACGCTTGTAGCAGTGGCAACAACGGCGGTCTTCTGACCTGCGTCCTGCAAAACCGACGGATAATAGCGCATTTTAAAGCTTGCGGGGGTCGAGCTCTTCATTTCGTTTTCAAGCCATAAGCCGTTGGGTATGAGCGCCGCATTGTGCTTAAGCCATGCCGCCTGGCTGGTTATGTGGTTCATTGAAAGACCGGAGGGATCAAAATATCCCGCCTTTGCGAGAGTCTCTATTTTGGTCAGAACCTTTTTAAAGCGCGCATCGCTCCAAACGGATTCGCTTGCCGCATTTGCGACATCATAGAAATACTGTGTATCGTTTGACGCCAAAGCCTCGGAAGCCACCGCCGGCATAAGCATACCCCACACAAGGTAGCCGGAATACTGACCCGTGTAGATAAAGGGATACATTCCCGAGGATTTCACCGTTTTGCAGAAGCTCTGCAGCTCGGTGTAATTCTTCGGAACGCTCCAGCCCTTTTGGCTGAAGAGTGTCTGATCGTACCACATACCGTAGGTGGAAAGCAGAACAGGCATTTCGTAGATTTTGCCCGTGTTTTTATAGGTGCTTACAAGTCCGCTCTTAAGCTGGCTGCTTATGGGCGTTGAGGTGCCGTAGACCTTGCCGTTTTTATAAAGAGAGCTTAAATCTCTCATCTTGTTCTCGCTCATCCAGGTGGAGGCAGGCATATTGCTGCCGTCGAGCAGAACGAAGTCGGGCGGGTTATCCTTTGCCCAACGGGTCTGCATCTGCGCGTTAACATTGGTATCAAGATGCGCGTTTATTTCAAGATTGGGCTGCAGCTTCTGGAACTCGCTTATGGCATATTCCCAGCACTCGCTGCCGTAACCGCCTACGAATATCTGTAATTCAAGCGTACCCTTAAGCTTTTCTTCGGATGAGTTATTGATTTCACCCGCATTGTGCACGGTGTTATCGCCCGAACCGCTTACAACATTACCTGCCCCGCCCTTATTATCGGAGGAAGCATCGGCACTGCCCGAGGACGCACCGGTGTTTGAGTTTTTATCACCGCTGACATAGCTCACGGTTTCGTCGATCTCGCTGCTTACCGTAGTCTTTGTAAGACTGCACCCGGCAGACATTGCCAAAGTTGCGCATGCGGCTATAATGCAAATGCAGCGAATGAGAATTTTTTTCATAAAATTGCACTCCTTTTAGTTTTTTGGGTTTTACTTTGGGGCTCTGTATTGGAGCCCCAAAGATTTTTAAAGCTCTGCGGAATTGCTTCCGCCTTTTTCCAAAGTAATTGAGGTATGCGGCGCGCCGTTTAAGGAAAGATTTACGCTCTGCCCCGCGTGGTGTGCGGCGTATCCCTTTTTAACCGTTGCCGTAATTCCCTCAAGCCCTTGCTTTTCTTTAAGCTTATCAAGCCTTACGGTACCCTTTTTGATTTTTGCGGAATATATGCGCTTGCCGTTCCTTGTAAAGTAAATATTTTTGCCGAGAAGAACAATAAGCAGAATTACTATTGCCGCCAAAACCGCAAGTGCCGCGGCGCAGAGCGCTATGATTACAGGCAGGTTAAGAGAAACGGTGGTGTAATACCTTGTGTTTTTCTTGGTTATTGCCTGTCTGCCGTCATCACCGTCCGTGCCGCCGTTATCGGGGTTAACATCGGGCGTTACCGGTTCGATATGACCGTTGTTGTTACCACCGTTATCCGGCACGGTCGGGTCAACAGGGTCGTCGTTATCGTCAAGCGGCAGCTTTTCATAAAGTCTTGTGTAGTAAACTGCCACTGTGTGGCTTTCCTTTATGTTGCCGAAGGTGTAGCTGCTGCCGTTTACGGTGGTTTTGACGCCGTCTATAAGCAGATAGCCGAGCCTGTACCCGCTGTTCGGCTTAAAGGTAAGGGTCACCTTTCCGCCGTATTCCGCCTCATTCAGTCCCTCGGGGCTTACAGTACCGCCCGCGGTTCTTGTGAAATAAAGCTTGATTTTATCATTCTTCGAAATGCGGAAAAGCCTTGTTTCACCCTTATCCGAGCTGTAGGTAAAGCTGTTTACGCTCTTAGCAATAACCTTGCGGTTAAATACATCGTACACCGTGTAATTACTCGGCAGCGTGACCGTCTTTTCACCGCCGAAAAGCGAATGAACGGAAATGTAATTGTTATCGGCATAAATTATATCGGTTGCGGTATCATCGTAAATATGGCAGCCGCAGTGCTTTAGGACATTTCTTAAAATATCAGCCGGGATACAAGGCACTGCCGAGTAAATACTCGTCCAGCTATTTCCCTTTCCGTCGGTCATTTCCTTCATTGCAAAGCCGATATTGTTTGTTCCGTAGCCGTTTTGCTCGGTGTGATAGCCGAGGGTTACGGCGGTTTCGTCATCCACCGCTATAACGGGTGCTAAGGTTCTGTATTCTATCGCACCGAAGCTGACATCCGCCAGTCCCTCTGTTACCCAGCTGTTGTAATTTTCAACCTCAACCGTGCCCATAAGCTTGCGCTCGGTAATAGGGCTTTCAATAAGCTTCATATTCATTCCCGTAAGAGCCGAAAGATTATCAACAGAGGTGGTATTGCCGTCGGACATGCCCGATGTAAACACCCAGATGATAACATTGCCGTTTTTCTGCAGCTTTTCGCTTATCGCGCGGCGCTCTGCCTCTGTAACCTGCGTGGTCGAGAGCATAATATTTATCTTATGCTCCGGCACAAGCCCCTTTTCGAGGTCGTCGAGCAGGTATGTATCATACGGTGCACCGAGGTTGTAAAGCTCCTTGCGCTGCGTAAGCAGCAATCCCTTATACAAAAGCTCATTTGTAAGGTCAGAGCCGGAATACGGCATATACGCGGGCGACTGCTCATCGTAAAACACCGCTATATCCGAAACGCTCCTGCGTTCAAGTCCCAGCGACAGAGTCATTTCCTGCATCATGGCAGAGGCAGTCTCCCATAGCTGCTTATCGGTGAAATAAGTGCCCGCAAGGCTGTAAAGGTAAAGCCCGCAGCCCTTTGAAAGAGCATATGCAAAGTTTCGCTTTAGCTGCTCTATGGATTGCTCGGCGGTGCGCGTCCAACCGACGGACGCACGCGCGTCGGGCGCTTCAAACATTGATGTGGTGTGGTTGCGGTTGTCGTCCTCCGCAATATAGAGCTTTCCGTGTGCGGTAACGCTGTCTACAGCCGACATATAATCGCCGGAATAGCCTATTTCGCGCTCGCTGTAATTCCACGGGCAGGTTATGAAATCAATACTGTCGGATTCGAGTATCTTTTGGAAGGAGGTCTGTGAGGTGGAAGCCGCCATATCGTAGTTTATAACATTAAGCAGATAACCCGCATAAGTTCCTACGAAAAGCCTGTTGTTCGTGGCTTTTTTCACAAGAGAAGCAAAATAAAGCATTGCCTCGGTCTTCTTCTCACCCATAAACAGCTCATAATCTATTGCCCGGCGGTTCTTGCCTGCGCTTAAAATGCTGCCGAACTCGGTTTCGCTGCGCACCGCAATACTCGGAACGGCAGCCGTTGCGAGCGTTACGGAGCTGTCGCCCCAGGCGGCTTTCAGCGCCGCGTCGGTTTTATACCTTTCTTTAAGCCATGCACGGAAGGCGGTAAGTCCTACCGATGAATAATCGCCTGCCTTTGTGCTGCCGTTTATTCCCCACCACTGCCATTCGTAGGTGGTGCCGCCCGTAATTTTAAAGCCTATAATATTATTGGCGTAGGGCTGCTGCATAAGGTAATTAATTATTTCGGTAACCTTTTCGCCTGTTTCCTTTTTCCACAGCTCGGAGGAGAAGGACTCCTTGCTCACCGTGCCGTCGTTAAGCTTTACGCACTCCTCGGGGTGAGCGTCCAGCCACCACTGCGGCGGTGTGGTATCGATTGCCATAACAAGCTGCGAATTCGGGTTTGCCGCAAGCGTACCCAAAATCTGCTGATCTATGGTCTCGGTCTTAATAGTCCCGTCGGACATCCAAAGCTCGCCGAGCGTTTCACGCGGGAGGATAAATGCAATAGATGTATCTATTCCCACGCTTGCCAGCCCCTCCATTTCGGATTGGTCAAACTGGGTATCGCGCTCGGGGCGGCTGTACCACAAGGGCGCCTGCGCCACGCCGTTTACAAATACGGTCGGCTTGCCGTTATACATTTTGATTTCGCTCTTTGTTGAAACCTCCTGCTTATACTGCGCAATTTTAAGGCTTCCGACCTTATTGTTGATGTAATAATCGCTGACAATCGCTACTGTGTTATCAAATTGCACCGTGTAATCGCCCGCCGCCAAGAACTGCGGCACGGTTATTTCGAACTCGGCGGTAAATTCCTTACCGGTAGGCCATGACTTCGTGGTTTTGCCGTTTGCAAGGGTTATTGTTCCCGTGCAAATACGGCTGGTTGAATTTCGCTTCCAGAAATATATTTTAAAGCTTGAGGCTTCGGGCAGCTTCTCGGCAATTTTAAGAGTAGCCGTAACCGTCACCGTGTCGCCCGCATAAATTGTGTTTTTCGGGAAGGTGAATTCGTTTGTTTCTATTTTATAATCCGAATATTCCGAAAAATCGAAGTCGATCGCGCCCCAGCCGCCGCTGCCGACATTAGCGTAAATTTCCGCCTTTGTCCAGCCGCCTGTTGACATATCGTAATCGGGCTTCATAAAGTTATCGGCGTCGGATTCGCTCCACTGCGGATTCGGGGTGCTGTTCTCCCCTATCGATTCGCGCGCTACATTTACGCTTTCATCGGTGTAGAAGCGCAGAATGGAATCGTTATCCATCTTCACTATTCCGTCGTATAAAAGCGCGTATCTGTAAACGCCGTTATACAACCGAACCGCGATAACATTTTTGCCCTTTTGCAGATATTCCGTAATATCAAGGGTGACAGGCAGGCTCCAGGTATCTCCCGTGCGGGTCTCCTCGTAAACCTTTTCGCCGTTTATGTAAACATCGGCTCTGTCGTCCGCGGTTATCTGCATCTGCGCCGATTTCACGGTGCTTTCAAGATTTATTTCCTGGCGGTAATAATAGTAGCGCTCGTTGTTTTTCTGGCTCTCTATTGTGTCGTAATCCGCGGGATGGACTATCCACGCGCCCTCCCAGCCGAGGTCTACGCTCGGCTCCGCGGTGGTGCGCACGGTCACATCGTTCAGTGCAACGCCGCCGTCGCCACCGGTTTTTTCAAATCGCAGAACATAATACGCAGCGTTTATCGCCGTAAAATCAACCTTGATTTCGGTTGAAGTCGGGGCTGATGAGATTTCGCGGTCAACAACCGCTCCCACCGACTCGTTTTTCCAGTTATAGCCTATAATACTCAATTTACCTACTGCAGTGCCCGTGGTTCTGTAATGCGCGGTAAACTGATAAGAATAATCGGTATTTATAATATCTATTTTCTTTTCTATAGCCGCGCTGTCACCCGAGCCGCCCGAAATTATCGCTTCGCCCGCAGTGCCGAAGGAGGGATTGCCCTTAACATCGGTTTTTTTAAAGCCGCCGAACATTCCGTCGGATGAGGGAGATGCAAAATCCTCGGCATAAACCGTGTCGTTGCTTTCGGTGTAGTTGTAGTATTCTATCGAATCAAAGTACACATCGGCTTTTCTGCCGCCTATTCGCATGGCAAGCGCCACACTGCGAACATTTTTCGGAACGGTATAGACTATTCTGTATTCCTGCCAGTCGCTCAGGTTACTGCCCGAATTAAGCGGTCTGTCCTGCCCGGTCCAGCTTTGAATAAGCTTGCCCGAGGAATTATAGCCCGAAAGCGAGGCTGCAAACGCACCCGACACCGCATTACGGCTGCGCATATGGATAACAAACTCGATTCTGTCGCCCGCGTTGACATTTATCCGCTTTGCCATGGTCGCGGTGGTGTAGTTTATTCTGCTGTACTGCTTTTCAATATGCAGCGAGCTGCTGCCTCGGTAGTAAACGGATTTATCCGCCGAAATGCTTGCGATACCGTCAGATGTTACATAGCTCCAGTTAAGCGGCTTGCCGCCTGCTGTATATTCAAAATCGAGGTTCGGGTCGTCAATGCTCTCGGTTTTTGTGAGCGCCACATTATCGATATACATATCCATCGCGTCCGAGGTGTTTGAAACCAGCCATATCTTAACGAACTTTGCGTCCTTTGCGGTTTTAAAAGCACCGCCGCAGCTCTTCCAGTCAAACGAGCCGTATTCGTATGCGTCGGTCACCCATTTGAATGCCTCGGCTTCATCCTTGACATTATCGCCGTAAGCGTTTTTATACTGCCTGACGCAAATCTGCAGCGAGCCCTTCTTGTTGCCCTGCGCCATTGCATCATAGCTTAAAAGATAATCGGTATTGCCGCCGACCTCAAGCATAATGCTTTGCAGATAAAGCTGAACATCGCCTGCCTGCGGCTTGCTTATATGCACCGCGGCGCTGCCGTCCTTTGATGCGCCCTCCGCCTTAACCGCGGTGTACGCCCCAAAGCTGCCCTCTTCAAATTCACCGGGCTTATTCGGGTTCTCGCGGCGCTCATACATATTCCAGTTGAATACCTTTTCGCCGTTTTCGCCCGTTTCAAAATCGAGGTTCGGGTCGGTCGAATCACCCAAATAAACAACCGAAATATTATCGAATAAAAGCTTTGCTCCCGCCGTTTTTGCGCGCACCTCAAAGCGCACCTCATAAAATGCGGTGTCGCCGCCCGCCGTGAAATCGGCGGTATAGCTGTGCCATTCGCCGTCGTTATTCTGCGAATTTGCGGCGGTCAGCCAGTTATAGGACGATGTCTCCGTTGTATCGTTGCCCTTTTTATTATAGGTTCTGATATATGGGTAAACACTTATTTCGTCCCCCGAGTATTTTCCTTGGAAGGTAACGCGATAAACGCCGTTTGCCACAGCGCTCATGCGCTTGCCGTAAGCCACAGCAAAGCCATCATTGTCTTTTTCTGCGGTCAGGCGCATTGCACCGCTGCCGTTCACGCCATCATTCGCGGCATATTTAAGCGAATAGCTGCCCGAATCCGTTTCACCGCAGTAATACTGCCAGTTAAGCGGTCGTTCGCTTTCGGGATCTTTAATTTCAAAATCGTAGTTTTCGGGATTTTCAAGCAGCGTGAGCGTGATACCTTTAAGCGTTGCGCTGCTTTCCGATATATATGAAACACGCATATATTTTGCGCCGTCCGGCACAATAAATATGCCGCCCGAGCTTTCAGGCTCACATTCCTTGCCGGTATCAAAGGTTATTTTAAGCTTTCCGCCGCTGCCGTTTACCGCTGTGCGGAAAATCTGCCCGCCCACGACATTGTAGCGGTAGGAAACCGCCGCGGAATTATCACCAAACGAAATAACCGATGAAGCCTTATCATAATCGGTCTTGCCCGAGAAGCTCCAGCCGGGGGCAGACAGCACGCGCATATTTTCAAAATCGCCGTTTTGAATCAGCTGCCGCGAGGTATCCGGCTGCGAATAGGAGTAAAAACCGCCGTTGCCTATAAGGTTGGTCTGCGCCGTATCGTTCTTATCATATACCGATACATTGTCTATATAGCAATCGACTCCGGCATAACCGCCCGGAGATATGCAAAGCGGCGCCCACTGTGCGTTTGTAACCGTAAACTCATAGGACATTTTCGTCCATTCGGAATAATTTACATTATCGAACAAAAGCCCGCCGTTGCCCGATTTTGCCCAATTTCCGAGACCCCAGTAAAGCTCCGCCGCAAGCGGATCGCCCGCTACTTGCGTTGCGCCCTTGAGCCACAGCTCCATAACATAGGTCTTACCGTTTTCAAGACCTTTCAGCATATATGAAATTCCCGATCTTGCGCGGGCGGTATTTTTTTCATAGTCCTGATAAATATGCACAGAGCCTGCGTCCGCATTGCCGTTATCCTCAAGCTTTACATAGCAGTTTTCGGGGTCGGGGCTTGAATAGCCCGCCTCCTGCCAACCGTCGAGTGACGCGGACATACCGAGCGGACAAAGCGAGGCGTTATCAAAGAGCATTTTATCGCCCGCAGCCCCTTGAAAAACGATTCGCAGCTGAATTTCCCTGGCGTTCTGCGGCGCTTCAAGGTCGGCGGCAACCGTGTTCCAGCCGTCAGATAAATTACCCTCGCCGCCCGCGGGCTTTACCTGTACGGGCGCCGTTCCGTTATCAAAGAACCAGTACGCCGTTATAATATAGTAAGGATTACTTCCGATTCCCTTTAAATCTGCAGAAAAGCGGTATTTTGTTCCTTGCTCGACCGAGATATTCGGGCTCGCAAGAGTTACCCAGCCCGCGCCTGCCGAGGCAGACGCACCCTTTGTCATCTCAAGCACACCGCCGTGGGACGAATCGCTCGACAGCACGAGTGTATCGCCCGTATAGTTATCGTTAAGCGTCCATTTAAGCGGTTCCTCCTTAACCTCAGCACCGTCAAAATTACCGTTGAATTTATCGGGGGATAAATATGTATAAACAATATCCTCAAAATCGCCGTTTTTAGCCAAATTGTTTGATGCAACAAGATTGTACCCGCCGTCAAGACGAAAATCGCCCTTGCCGTTTAAAATATCCTTACCGGTTTCCTTATTGACGACCTTAAGCGAATCTATATATACATCCGATAAGCCGTTATACTGACTGAAAACAAAGAAAAACCTGTTTGTGCCGTCTGATTCGTAATCGTAGGAAAAATCAGTCCAGTCATCATAGCTTACACGGTCAGCAAACAGATTGCCGATGCCGCTGTCGATATGAGCGGAATCTGCAAAGCGGAAGGTCTGACCCGGCGCCGTGACGCTGCCCTTGACCTTCATCCGAACCGTATAGCTTCCCGCAGGAACGCTGTCCGGTACGACAGTCAGCCACATATCGCCCTCTATTCCGGTGTTTACAATATGCAGTGCGCCGTCGCCGCCGCAGCCGTCGTCCACCGTTTCAATATAACGCGATGCGGTGTTTTCCCATTTCTTACCGTTGCCGTCGGGATATCTTGCCCACTCTCCCGCCGAGTAGCCGGGCACCGCTTCATCCGCATATATCGGAGCCGCGGTACCGTATATATACAGGTAGGCGTTATCAAGCTTGTATTCATCGCCGGATTTGCCGTTTTCGCCGAGCTTTATGATGAGCCTTGCATAGGCTGCGCCCTCGGGCGGCGTGAAATCGCCGCTTATTTCGCCGAAATCGGCTGTCGGGCTGCTTTTTTCAAGGCTTAATGTCTCACCGACGGCGTTTTCGCCCTCTTCGTCACCGAAGAAAGCTACCGTCAGCTCGGCATCCGCGTTTGCGGCGGACGAGGAAACAGAAACTCCGGCCTTGTATTTCCTGCCGGACTTCACCGATATAAGCTCCGAAGTAAGCTTTGCGGCATTTCCCGAATTTTGGGAGATACCGGCACCGTAGCCGCTTATTCCCGAAACGGCAGAAAGCTCGCCGCCGGAAACACTCCAGTAGGAAAAGCCCTTGAAAGCTTCATCGGATTCCGCAAAAGCAGAAATAACGGGCAGTGAGCCGAAGGCAATAACCAAGCTTAAGACTGTCGCAGTTATTCTCTTCCTCAAACTGATGATTCCGTTAGTCAAAATAACACACATCCCTTTTATTTCGTTATTATTATTATACATTAAGCACAACAAACTGTCGTCACAATTTTTTTACATTATGGTTACTTTTTTTTACTACTTTTGAATAAAGGACTTCGGCGGCGTAAAATATCAGCTTTGTTAACATCGCGTTAACAATTTATCGTTATAATGAACGAAATTGATTCGTTCAAGAGGTGAATATGAGAAATCATAGCTTTTCGGGGAAGGTCACTATAAGGACAAAGCTTTTGTCGGTATTTTTGACAGCGGTTTTGATACCTATAATAATTTTCGGATTTTTCACGGTTCGTTCAAGCAATACCGCGCTTGAAAACGAGGCGTCGGAGACCTATACCCAAATGACAAAGCAGATAGCGATGATTTTTTCGGAATATATATCGCGCGTTGACCAGACAACCCGCATGGTAGACAATACCGCCGCCGTGCCCGAATATCTTCGCAACAAATTCACCGAATTTGAAACAGACCCCGCCGCCGTGGCGCTTCTTGGGCAGCGGGCGCGTGAGGCGCTTGAGCTGGTAGCCCGCACAAATGAGGATATGTATTCGCTGATAGTGACCTCGCTTGACGGAGAGTCGATATCCTACACCGACGGCAAATTTGACCGCCCCGCCTTTTCGATAGACGAGGATTATTACGCACCGCTCAGAAGCTCAACGGGGGACACGGTGCTTCTGCCCGTGAGAACCTCAAGCTATGAATTCTCCGCCGATGCCCGCGTTTTCTCGGTTGCCTGCAGACATCTTGATGTTTCCTTTGAAAACAGCACGGGGCTTAATATGTATACCGGCTATGTGATTTCGGAATGCCCGGTTTCGGCATTTGCAGATATATGCGCGGCGAGCAATTTCGGCAAGGGTACTATCCTTTATATTTTTGACAGCGAGAATAAGCCGGTTTACACCACGGATTCATCTGACGGCATATCCAAATCACTTTTAAGCAATATGAAATCGCACGGAAAAACCGAAATAAACGGGAAAGAATATCTGCCTGTAAGCAGCGCCGTTGCGAATACGGGCTGGTCGGTTGTGGCGGCAGTGCCCTATAATTTCATCACCGCAAGCGCGCAGACACTGTTTAATCGCCTTGTGACCTTAAGCCTTATATGCGCCGCGGTCATAATAATCATAACCGCCGCGGTATCGTTCTATTTCACAAGACCCATAAAGGTGCTTCAGCTTTCCATGAAGCAGTTAAGCGGCGGCGACCTTGAAACCCGCATTTCACAGAAACGAAAGGATGAATTCGGCGACCTTTTCGATAATTTCAACAGTCTGGCGGGCGAGCTCAACAACCTCATATATGCCGTTTCCGAATCGGAAAAACGCGAGACCGAGGCTAAATACCGAATGCTGCAAAGTCAGATAAATCCGCATTTTCTTTATAATTCGCTGGACACTATAAGAATGATGGCGGTGCTCGACGATAAAAACGACATTGCCGAGGCGCTGCTCAATCTGTCTGCCCTTTTCAGGTATCACATCCGCAACAGCGATAAGCCCGTAACCGTTAAGGAGGAGCTTTCGCAGATAAAGAATTATCTATCGCTGCAGCAGTTGCGGCTGCAGGAAAAGCTTGAAATCGTTTACGATACCGACGAAGAGGCGCTCAGCTGCTATATGCCTAAAATTCTTTTGCAGCCGATACTCGAGAACTGCTTTTCACACGGCTTTAAGAATATTTCGCACAAGCTTGTAATTTCCGTAACAATCAAAAAAGAGGGACGGGATATAAGCTTCACCGTAGCGGATAACGGCAGAGGAATGACAATCGACGAGCTTGACAGACTTGCCGAAAAGCTCAGCCGCCGCGATATGCCCGCCGAGCACGGAATCGGGCTTTACAATGTTAATGAGCGGCTGCGGCTGTATTTCTCGGATAACCGCGGTCTTATAATACAAAGCCGTGAAAACGAGGGAATGTCGGTTTCCTTCACGATTCCCGCGTCCCTTGATTCAAGCGCGGTCTATCAGTTTAAAAAGCCTAAAAAGGAGGACTGAAATTTATGCCCGAAAGAAAGCTGACGGTATTTCTTGTGGACGATGAAAGCATTACAAGAAACGGCATGAAAAAGCTTTTCGACTGGGAAAGCAACGGCTTTACAATTACAGGTGAAGCGGAAAACGGGCGCGACGCGCTGCCGCTTATTCTGTCGCTCAAGCCCGATATTATAATAACCGATTTGAAAATGCCTTTTTGCGACGGCATAACGCTGGCGTCCGAAATAAAAAAAGCCCTGCCGTCGGCAGAGACGGTTATTCTCACAGGCTATGATGAATTTGAATTTGCAAAGCAGGCAATAAAAATCGGCGTTTTCGATTTCCTTTTAAAACCGGTATCGCCCGACGAGCTGCGCGATACCCTAAACCGCATAAAGCAAAAGCTTTCAGGCAGCCGACCGCTTGCCTATCCGCTCGGCAGCGAGCTTAAGCTTACGCAGGCAATCGAGGAAAAGAATTCCCTAAAATGCCGCGAAATATTAAAAAATATATTTGAGGGCTTAAAATCCGAAACCGATAAGGCCGCGGTTTACGAGGTAAGCCGAAAGCTTTCCGACGCGCTCACACGGGCGTGCCGCGAGCAGTTGTCCGCACTTTCGGTGCCGTCACCGGAATTTGAATCGGGAAACGACGCAGACCTGATATTTACGGCGCTTAACGAATATATTGACGCGTCGTTTGAGGAATATGAGAACCACAATTCCTCACAGCTTGTTCAGAAAATTGTAAAATATCTTGAAGAAAACTATGCGCAGAATATAACGCTTTCCTCCCTGGGCGAAAAATTTTACTCTAACTCAAGCTATATAAGCCGTGTTTTTAAGCAGAAAACAGGCAAAAACTACAGTGATTATCTGCTTGATATCCGTATTGACCGCGCAAAGCAGCTGCTTGTGAGCACAGGCTTTTCCGTCGGCAGAATAAGCGATATGGTCGGCTTTGACAATACAAAATATTTCAGCAGAATATTCAAGGAGAAAACCGGCGTTCAACCGATTGCATACAGAAAAAGCGGAGGAAAAAACAGTGTTTAAGCTTTTCCCTGCCGTAAAAAAAGCTCTTGCCTGCATTTTACCTGCCCTTTTGCTGCTTTCCTGCGGCTGTAAGGGCACAGACGGCAGCGGAATATGCACCGGCAGCGAAAAAGCAGTAAGCGCATCGCTTAAAATATACTGCGATTCATATTATCGCAGCGCAATAGAAAGAGCCGCCCGCAGCTTCAATTCGGTTTATCCAGATATAAATATCGGCTTTGCCGAAAACGAAAGCGACGCCGATATTTTAATTGCCGACCGCATGAGCGATGAATCGGCAAAGAACCTTGCGGCGCTTGACGGCTTTGTAAATACCGATAATTTTATTAAAGAACTGCTTTTTCTTTATAACGGCAAGGTAATCGGTCTGCCGCTGTTTTTGGAAACCGACGGTATTTGGCTTGACAAGCTGCCCTATCTGCGTGAAAATGCCGATGTTCCCTGCCGCTTAGATCAGGCGGTTTCATCGGATTTTGTAAAGGAAAGCCCGATGCTCTGCGGCGATAACGAAAGCCTTTACTGGGGAATAATAGCTCCGCTTTATCTTTCCTGCGGCGGCGCAGCGGATGATATAGGCAGCGGCAGCCTGTCGGAAGCGCCTTTTCGGCGGGCTGCCGACAGGCTCGGGAAAATGGCGGAAAGCGGGATTTTAAAGAAAAACGATAAGCCGACCGACGCATTCGTATCGGGAAATACAGCGGGAATACTCTGCTCCTACCTTGATATAATTAAAATTCAGCAGGATATGCCGTTATCCTCCAAGCTTATTTTTTCGCCCGGCATCGCCGCTCATGAGAACGAAAGCATAAATCTCATAATCCGTGCAGATACGCTTTTTGTCTCCGAAAAGGCGGAAAAGGAAGCCGCTCGGCTTTTTATCGGCGAGCTTTTCGGTGATAAAAGTATTTTAAGACTCATTTCCGACACGCACCTGCCGTCAGCCGTGAAGGTGAATTGCAAAAACCATTCGCTGCCCGAAATTTTCCGCGAATTTTATTCGGTGCTTTCCTCCACCGCTGTCAAAACGGTATATGTGACCGACCGCCGTGCCGACAGCACCGTGAATAGAATTAACTCCGTAATAAACGCCGAAATCGGCTGAGTATCAAGCCTGTTCGGCTTAATCCCCGCGCGGCGGCAGAAGCGGCAGATATTCCTGCCAGCGGTATTCGCGTATCGGCATAACCGGGTGCTTTAGATCATCGAAGACTAAAACGAGTGCGGGAGAAATGCCGTTATAGCGCTCGGTTATATACCAATTTTTAAGCTTTCCGTCCCTTATAAGCCTTTTGATTACGGCATGATAATTATAATAGCTCATGCCTTTATTATGCCCGATTTCCCCGAATAAAGCCAAAAGCACCGTTTATTCCAAGTGGAATAAACGGTGCTAATTTTATATTTCACTTTGAACACGCTTGCCGTTTTTTTCCAAAAGCCCGTATGTCAGGTATTTCAAAGCCCTTCGGCGGCTGCGATAACCTTGCTGTATTTTTCCTCGAGTGCGGGGAAAAGCTCCGCAGCGGCATTCAGATCGCCGCCGCGCAGAGCCTCGGTTATTTCGGCGGCATTCTCATAAAGCGCGGAAAAGCCGAGATTTGCCGCCACGCCCTTAAGGGTGTGGGCGGCTCGAAAGGCATCTGCCGCAAGCCCTTTTTTTAGCGATTCCTTAAGCTCCTCAAAGCTTTTATCGTCCTTAAACAGCAAAACAAAGTATCGCATAAATTCCTCATTTCCGAGCCTTGCTGTCACATCGGCATAGGAAGAGCCGATTTCACGGTAAAATTCCTTAAGTTTCATTTTGTTTCCTTTCCGCGCATTTTTCCGCTATTATCTTCACAAGCTGCTTCTCGTTTATCGGCTTCGGAACATATCCGTTCATACCTACAGAGAAGCATTTTTCTATATCCCTGATAAACAAATTCGCCGTCATTGCGATGATAGGCACGGTTTCGGCGTCCTTTCTGTCAAGCGCGCGTATGCGTTTTGTGGCTTCAAGACCGTCGATCACAGGCATGGTTATGTCCATAAGCACCGCGTCAAATTCGTTTATTCCGGAGGCGGCAAAAATATCTATTGCTTCCTTACCGTCAAACGCAGGTACGGTTTCGGCACCCGCCTCCCCTGCAAGATATTCGGCTATTTCCATATTTATGTGGTTATCCTCGGCAATCAAAATTCTAAGCCCTTTAATGCTGTAATTCTCATTTTCGGCTTTGATTTCCGTTTCCGGCGCATATTTAAACGGCAGCGTTATTTCAAACACCGTGCCGCTCCCCTTCTCGCTTTCCGCAGAAAGCGTGCCACCGAGCTTTTCGGTCAGTATTTTTACTATGGCAAGACCGAGCCCCAAACCGCCGTAGGGTTTAATTTCCTCATTGTTTTCCTGTGCGAACGGCTCAAACATCCTTTGCTGAAATTCGCGGCTCATGCCGATTCCGCCGTCCTTGCAAACAAAGCGTACCTTCGCGCCGTTGTCATCCTTCTCCTCGGAAAAGGAAAAATCCACTTCGCCGCCCTTATTACTGTACTTCACGGCGTTTATAAGGATGTTTATAACTATTTGGTGGAAATAAAGAACATTGCCGTAAAGCTGCCTGCCGCTGCATGAAATGTCGGGCGCATTAAGCTTTACCCCGGCGTTTTCCGCACGCATATTGACGATTGTGAAGATCTTTTCGGCTTCGTCATGCAAATCAAAGGCGGTGCATACCTCCGTCTTATCGTCCGCCTCGATTCGGTTAAGGGTCAGAATATCGTTAACAAGCTCAAGCAGATATTCCGCCGCCACCCTTCCCTGACTGCGGCAGTACTTCTGCTTTTCAAAGTTGCCGACGTTGCGGTCGGCAATTTCGATCATTCCGAGTATTGCATTTATCGGCGTCCGTATATCATGGCTCATGCGGCGCAAAAGGTTGGTTTTCGCTTCATTTGCACGCATCTCGCTGCGCATTGCCTCCTCAAGGCGGCGCTGATACTCTATTTCTGTTTTTTTCTGCTCGTTTATATTTTTGGTGACAAGCAAAAACGAATCAAAGTCGCCGTTTTTGCCGTTCCTTTTGGGGATTATTATATCGTTCAGCCATTCTCCGTTAATGCTGAGGTATTCAATTTCTATATAATCCCTGCCTTCGAGCCTTTGCCTCAATGTTGAAAGATCCGAAAAGCTACGGTAACTTTCCCTGTATTCTTCTGCTGCGTAATTCGTAAAACGGTTGCTTAAAATATCGTCCGCGGCACAGTTCTCGTCAACATCGGCAAAATCCGAACTGCGAAGCAGAAACCTGAATTTGTTTTCCTTCATATCAACGAACATATTGAAAAGGAACATTCGACTTATGGTGCGGATGATTTCATATTGCTCGTTTATCTCGCACGCATGCAGATATCTCGACCTTTGGTAAAAGACTATCATGAAAAGGATGATTGCAAAATAAACGCATACCGCCAGAGCCATAATGTTAAAGCTGCCCGCAAACACCTCGGTCGCCGGATAATATACATATATTCCATATCTTTTATATACTGCCTTGCCGCCGTAATACTCACTTTTACCGTCTGTTATTTTAACAATGTTCCCGGTTGCCGCCTTATCATCCAGCAATTCAAGCACCTTAACGCCGCTTTCTGCACCGATCATCTCACTTCGATTTGATGAAATGATCTTTCCGTTTTCGGTTATCACCATCGTGCCGTTAAACACGGTTTCATCCCCTGCAAGCAGCTTTCGCACAGACGAGTAATAATTTCTCATGCTTTCTCCGTCCTGCAGACGGAAGCAAAGCACAAGCCCCTGTTTATCATGCCTTGCGGCGGCAGCGATATCGCAAAAGCCGCCGTTTGCATTCACCCGGTCGGAATAAATTTTCACGGGGTGCTCGGCTATCTCCTTCACCGCGTCCCTCGGCACATATGATAAAAGCTCTACGGCATCCGTACCGGAGGAGATATATTTTTCCTCTGCATTCATATTGCCGTCAGTCAGAATAATACAGTCAAGTCTTTGCGTTATAAGATATTCACGGAGCCATTTTCCTTTCTCCTCACCGTTCAAAAGCTCAAGCATTCTGCCGATATCATCCGCATGCTCGGTAATTCTTATAAGACTTTTCGCATTGTCCGTATCAAGGAAATTATCGTATTCTCCGCATTGGTTTTTAAGGTAATTCACCGTAACGCCGTAGGTCTTGCGCGCCTCCGCAAGGCAAAAGCGCCTGCCTACGGCAATACCCGCCAGCAATATAACAATGCCTATAGCGGCTATCATACCGTAAAACAGTGTCTCCGACGGCTGCATTTTATTGATCTGAATTCTTTTTTTCATAAAGCGCTTCACCCTCCGATCAATGCATCCGGGCTTAATCCGTAGGAGGCGATTATATCGGCAATAACGCCGTCGCTTTGAAGCTCGTTCAAAGCATTTGTCAGTCTTTCGGCAGAGAACGCGGGACTTTCCTTGGAAAAAGCAACGCCCAGCTCCACCGCAAGCAGCGGCTCTTCAAGAATTCTGTATTCACCGGCAGAGCTTTTCATAAGCTCCATGTAGGCTGTCTCATGCCCGGCGCACGCGTCGACATAGCCCTTTTTAAGCGCCGCAAAAACAATGCCTATGGATGAAAAGCTGTAAACATTGCGAAGGCTCTTTATCTGCGGCAGGCTGTTTTCAAGGAAAAGCTCCTCGGGCTTTGAGCCGTTTTGAACGGCTATGCTTTTCCCGTTCAGATCGTTCAGTTTAAAAATATCGGATGAGGACTTGACCACCGCCACCTGGCGGCTTTTAAGATACGGTCCTGCCCAGCTATAGGCGTCTTCCCGCCCCGTCATGGAAAAGCTGCCCCACAGGCAGTCGACATCACCGTTATTAAGCATCTCATCCTTGTTTTGCCAGTTTATCTTTTTAAAGACCGGCTCGACATTAAGTTTCTTGCATGCAGCGCGGGCTATTTCCACATCCAAGCCGGCAAAATCGCCGTTTTCGCCAATATAAAAATACGGTGCGTAAATATCGCTGCCTATCACAAGCGTCTGCCGCGGCTCACCGCTTTCCGACGCCTTTTTATCACGGCAGCCGCAAAGAAATAAAAGAACGGCCGCAAGAATCAGCGCCGCTGTTTTTCGCAGGGTCATAGCTCCTCCTCGGTATGCTTACCGTCCGCATAAATATCCTCGTTCAGCTTTCCGATTATTTCGCAAAGGCATTCCACAAGCAGCGGATTAAAGATTCCGCAGTCGCCCGAAACTATCATTGAAATCGCTTTCTCGGAGGGATACGGCTTTTTATATGCGCGGCGGCTTACAAGCGCGTCGTACACATCCGCAATAGACACCACCTGCGCCGCAATCGGTATATCATCGCCCTTAAGCCTGTCGGGATAGCCGTTGCCGTCAAACCTTTCATGATGCCAGCGGCATATCTGCGCGGCGGTATAAAGCATGGGTATATCCTCAATGGAATCGCCCGCACCGTCAAGCAGTATCTCTTCGCCTATCACAGTGTGCCCTTCAACGATCCTCCGCTCATCGGAGGTCAGTCTTCCGGGCTTATTGAGTATTGCGCCGTCAATTTCTATTTTGCCGACATCGTGCAAAACCGCCGCCTCGGCAATCATCTCGCAGTCCTGCCAGGAAAGCCCGTATTTATCGGTTTTAAGAATCAGCCTTTCAAGCAGCATTTCGGTCACCTTACGAATTCGCCAGATATGCGGCGCGCTTTCTCCGTTTTTTCTGCCGAGTATTCCGCTTAAAACATCTATCATTGCGCGGCTGCTGCGTATATTCTCCATTTGCCGGCGGTCAGTCAGCGCGGCAAGCCGGTGCTGCTTTGAATAGAGCCTTATTGTATTGTTTATCCGCCGCATGACCACCTTTGAATCATACGGTCGGCTTATATAATCGGTAACTCCCATGTCAAAGGCTCGGCGGATATTGGTATCCGAGCCGTCGGCGCTTATCATTATTACCGGAATATCATCGGTATAATGCAGACGGTTCATTTCGGAAAGCACCTCAATCCCATCCATTTCGGGCATAATAATATCAAGCAGTACAAGGGCTATGCCCGTTCCGTACTCCTTTAGCTTTTTCATGCATTCCTTACCGTTTTCGGCTTCTATTACTCCGAATTCGCCCTCGATCATTTTCGAAAGCATTTCGCGGTTTATTGCCGAATCGTCAACTATAAGCACCTGCTGCTCCGAAGCAGCAAGCTCTTCACCGTGCGGAATATCAAAGCTGTGCTCCGTCACAACGAAATTTTTCTTTGTCTTTGCGCGGTACATAAGCCTGTCCGCCCTGTAAGCCGCCTCCTGCACGGTTTCATTTTTTGAAATTACGCCGCCGATGCTCAGGGTAACAAAAAGGCCCTCGCAGATATCTCCGCCGTTTTTGTTTACGCGTCCTCTTATCCGTTCAAGCGTGTTTTCAAGCTTTTCGGATGACGCCGACGGCAGCATAAGCAAAAATTCATCGCCACCGAAGCGCACAAGCATATCGCCCTCGGAAAGCTCGCCTTTGATTTCCGCTGCCACGCCCGAAAGCAGCATATCGCCTGCAGCGTGTCCCATGGTATCATTGCAGTATTTGAAATTATCAATATCCAAAACGGCAATCCCGCCGGAAAAGGCACTCTGCTTTAAATTTGTTTCATAATAATTGCGGTTGTAGGCGCCGGTCAGGCTGTCCTTATAATTTTCCTCCTTAGTATCGGTTAAAAGCTTTTCGTAGCGTGTCACTATTTCCCCGATATTAAGAGTGGTAAGGGTTATGAATTTGTGTGCCTTATCCGCATAGGAGAAGGTTATTTTCTTGCAGCCCTTTATATTGTCGGTCAGCGTATTGATGTATATGACATACTCGGGTACGGCTCTGAGCCTTTTGATTACGGCATCAAGCCGCAACTCGGCTTTTACTTTTTCTCTTTCGCCCTCCGCAACATATTTATCGGCAAGCCGCTTCAGGACTTCTTCGTATTGCAAATCGGGCTCTATTTCGCCGTCCTCGCTTCTTATATATATAACCACGCAGGTGTGGGTCTCAAGGCTGATGCTCATAATATTATCGAACGATTCCCTGACCGAATGGTAAATCGAACGCTCCTTGAATTCGCCGTACATATCCCTGCCGGAGATTATAAGAGTTTTCTCATCTGTTTTAACTATTCTTATGCGGTACCACCTAAGCTGTGAGACAGGCAGTAAAAACTGCAGCTCGAGCTCACTGTCTCCCTTCCCGTTAAAAAGACTCTTTAAATAATCCTCATTAAGGTATTTTTTCCAAAGCGAGTCGCTTATGCCTATGCCGAATTCATCCCTGAAAATTCCCGTAAGTTCGGGAACGGTATATGCTTTTCCCTCGTATTTTTGCGCTGTAATATCGTAATGAAGAAATATTTTCCCGCTTTCGCGGTCATATTCCCATATCATATCACAATAATTTTTCAAAGCAGCAATCAGCATCCGTCTTTCCGACACAAACCTTCACCCTCCGTATTACAGCTTTTCACCGAAGACAGCCGTCAATTAACCGGCGCAGTTTTTCTGCGTCCTCCCTGTTTTGCGACGAAAATGGAATTATTTCGACATTCTCCGCATATCTGCCAAGCTCCCCGTGTATAAGGGAGAGCCTTTCGGCGGTCTGCGATTTATTAAGCTTATCCGATTTTGTAAGCACAATCGTATATGGAATCTGCATTTCCGAAAGAAAATGCAGCATTGTCATATCAAACTCGGTAGGCTTATGGCGCATATCTATAAGCTGAAACGCCGTTTTTATATCCCGTCCCGAATTAAAATAACCCTCCATAAGCTGCGACCAGCGGTCACGCTCGGAAAACGGCACCTTCGCATAGCCGTAGCCCGGCAGATCCACCAGCCGCACATTATCCGCTCGGTAAAAATTCACCGTTACGGTCTTGCCCGGCTTTGAGCTTACGCGCGCAATGGACTTTCTGCCGAGCACCGCGTTTATAAGCGACGACTTACCCACATTTGATCTGCCGCAAAAGCATATCTCCGGCAGATCGGATTCCTCCAGCTGTTCAGCAGTTGCAAACGCCTTTTCAAAAACCGCGTTGTTATAGTTCATATATCATATTCCTCTATTGGCTTATTGTTGCGGCGCTCTGCTCGGATACGCCGAAAACTGCCGGCATTTCGCCTTTTGCAGGCTTTTTTGCAAGCGCGCGGCTTATTATTTCATCAACAAACGACACGGGTACAAATTCAATGCTTGCCTTTACCGTTTCGTCAACATCCTCTAAATCGGGAATATTTTCCTTGGGTATGAAAACGGTTTTCACCCCGCCGGTGTACGCCGCCATAGACTTTTCCTTAAGTCCGCCTATGGGCAGCACCCTGCCGCGTATAGTTACCTCGCCCGTCATTGCGATGTCGCGTTTTACAGGAGTTTTTGTAAGCTCGGAGATGAGGCCCACCGTCATTGTAACGCCGGCGGAGGGTCCGTCCTTCGGCACTGCCGCCTCGGTAGCGTGAATATGAATATCCAGCTTTTTGTAAAATTCGGGGTCAATGCCGAGTCTCACCGCATTTGCCCGCACATAGCTTACCGCCGCGGCGGCGGATTCCTTCATAACGTCTCCCAGCGACCCTGTTAATTCCAGCTTGCCAGTTCCCGGCATTGAGGAAATTTCAAGCTGCATTATCTCCCCGCCGACAGATGTCCAGGCAAGCCCGTTTATAATGCCGACCTCGTCGTTTTCGAGAATGACCTCGGGTTTATAGCGGTGCCTGCCGAGCATTTCGCGCACGGTTTTTTCGTCCACGGTCACCTTGCCCTGCTCACCGCCCGCAATAAGCTTTGCGGACTTCCTGCAAAGCGCGGCTATGTTGCGTTCAAGCCGCCGCACGCCTGCCTCGCGGGTGTAAAAATCAATAAGCGAGTATATAGCACCGTCGGTTATTTTAACGGTTTTCGCCGTAAGACCGTGCCGTGATATCTCCTTCGGAACAAGGTGACGCTTTGCAATATTGAACTTTTCCTCGCGCGTATATCCCGCAAGCTCAATTACCTCCATACGGTCAAGCAGCGGCGCGGGAATAGTCTCGGCAGTATTAGCCGTAGCTATAAAAACGGCACGGCTTAAATCGTAAGGTATTTCAATAAAGTGGTCTACAAAAGTTCCGTTCTGCTCGGGGTCTAAAACCTCCAGCAGCGCAGAGGACGGGTCACCCCTGTAATCCCCGCCCAATTTATCCACCTCATCAAGCAGTATAAGCGGATTTCCGCTCCCTGCGGTTTTTACGGCGTTTATTATTTTACCGGGCATTGCGCCTATGTAGGTTTTGCGGTGACCTCTGATTTCCGCTTCATCATGCACGCCGCCCAAAGAAACGCGCGCAAATTTTCTGCCCATACATTCCGAAATTGTTTTGCCAATTGATGTCTTGCCCACTCCGGGCGGGCCGACAAGGCAGATTATCTGCCCATTTATACCGGGCGCAAGCTTATAAACGGAAAGCATTTCAAGTATGCGTTCCTTAACCTTTTTCATACCGTAAATATCGCGGTCGAGTATTTTTTCGGCGCGTTTCAAATCGGCGCGCGTAGCCGTATCCTTATTCCAGGGAAGCTCAAGGCAGGTATCAAGATACCCTCTCACAACGGTAGCCTCATGTGCGCCCGCAGGCATTTTCGCAAGCTTGTTTACTTGGGTAAACAGCGCATCCTTCACGCTGTCGTCCGCTTTAAGGCGGAATATTTTCTCGCGGTATTCCTCAAGCTCGTCCGCCGTTTCGTCGCCGTAAAGCTCGCTGCTGATTATTTTCATCTGCTCGCGCAGGTAATAATCCCGCTGATTTTCATCTATAGCCGCCTTGGTTTTCTCGTTTATGCGGCGGTCTATCTCCCCTATTTCGCGCTCCTTATCGAGCATTTCAATAAGGATTCTCGCACGGCGAATGGGATCCGACTGCTCTAAAATATACTGCTTATCATCATATGGAGCGGGAACATTCGAGGCTATATAATCAGCCAATTTGCCGATATCGGTGCTTTCGGCAATATGCATTGCCATATCGCCCGCAACATTCGTGTAGACCTCGGCATATTTTTCAAACTGTGTCCTCACGCGGCGAAGCAGAGTTTCAATATAGACCGGTCTGTTCTTAATCGGCTTATCCTCGATTTTAACAATATCCGATACGAGCATACTGCCCGTATTTACAAGCCCTGTATGCTCTGCTCTGTAAAGTCCCTCGACAAAAACCTTGACTGCGTTATCGGGCAGCTTTAAAAGCTGGCGCACCTTTAAGACACAGCCGACCTCGTACACATCGTTATCCGCAGGATCGTCAACATGAATTTCCTTTTGGGTCACGGCGAAAATAAGTCTGTCGTGCTCCATTGCGTATTTGAGCGCCGCAGCCGATTTCTGCCTGCCCACATCAAAGGATATAAGCATTTCGGGGAATATTACAAGTCCCCTGAGCGCTATAACCGGCATTTTTATTGCGTTTTCTTCAATTGCTAAAGACATAAAAGCTCCTGTTTAAATTATTCCGTCCAATTATCGGTATCGTAAAGGGTGACCGCGGTAAGCTCGTTTTCACTGAAAAAGAAGCTTATAACGCGGGTTTTAAAGGTATATTTCAGCAGCGTGCCGTCCATCGTGCCCATAAGGAAGAAAGAATTTGAATCGTTTACATCCTCTTCGGTATATTCAAGCTCGGGCAGCGCGTTTTTGATTTCGAGAATAGACGTTCCGACCCCAAAGCCGTAGCCCTTGCTTGTCGCTATGATATATGAAATGCCCTTATCTTTATTCGCCTTTTCATAATAATAAACAAAGTCACCGTTATCTATCCTCACGGTCTTCTCGCCCTCGGTCACGGCAAAGGGGTATTCCTCGCCCGCCGCCTCGGCAGATGAATCCTCTGCAGTCAGCTTTTCTTTTATTTCATCGGGGTCTGCTCCCAATTTGTAGGGGCACTCTGGCATTTGACCGAGCTCTGCGTAATATTCCAGGTCAACCTTATTTTCGGCGGTTTTTCCCTTTTTCTTCCCGCAGGCGGAAAAAGAGAGGGCAAGGGTCATCACAAGTAAAAACGCGAATAACTTTTTCATTTTATTTTACTCCTTAAACAAGCGTGACGGTTTCAAAGCCTATGAAAGCTGATTTAAAAGCTCGTGGCGCAAATTCCAAAGCTCTTCGGATAAGTCCACATAATATGTATGCGGATTTTCAAAGCGCTTGACCTCATCCCATAAAGAATCCACCTGATCTGCGCGGTATTTTGCTATTTCCTTGACCGAGGGGGATACATAAACCTGCCTGCCGTTTTCAAAGATCTTGACCTGCAGCTTTTTGGCAATAAAATCGGTCACGACCTTGCGCTTCCAGGTGTGGTCGGGGTCGAATATCTCGTAAGGCTCGCTCTGATCTATTTTTTCGGTGTTGAGCGCTATAACATCGGCTATTGCCTTGCCGGTCTCGCGGTCGTAGAGCCTCCACGGAATTTTTACGCCCGGCAGGGTTATTTTCGCCGCGTTTTCGCTTATTTTTATCTTCGGGATAATCTCGCCCTTTTTCTCAACCGCCGCAAGCTTATATACGCCGCCGAAGACCGCCTCGCTTGAAGCGGTTATAAGGCGTTCACCGACGCCGTAGCTGTCAACCTGCGCGCCCTGGAATATCATATCGCGTATTAAATACTCGTCAAGCGAATTGGAAATACATATTTTGCAGTCGCTGTAGCCTGCGTCGTCAAGCATTTTGCGCGCCTTTTTGGTAATGTAGGTTATATCGCCGCTGTCTATTCTGATGCCGAGCGGGCGCTTGCCGAGCGGCTTTAAAACATCGTCGAATACCTTTATGGCGTTCGGTATGCCCGATTTCAGCACATTGTAGGTGTCTACAAGCAGCATGCAGCTGTCGGGATATTTTTCGGCATAGGTCTTAAATGCGGTATATTCATCGTCAAAAAGCTGCACCCAGCTGTGCGCCATAGTACCGGACGCCGCCACGCCGAAATCCTTTGCGGTAAGCAAGCAGGATGTACCCGCGCAGCCGCCTATTATAGCCGCGCGCGCACCGTAATAAGCCGCACCGTAGCCGTGCGCCCTGCGCGCGCCGAATTCCATAACGGGTCTGCCGTTTGCGGCTCTGACTATACGGTTTGCCTTGGTCGCTATAAGCGACTGGTGGTTTATTGTGAGCAGCAGCATGGTTTCCAACATCAGCGCCTGCATGGCAGGACCTCTTACCGTAACGATAGGCTCATGCGGGAAAATAACCGTGCCCTCGGGCACCGCCCAGACATCGCAGGTGAATTTGAAATTCTTTAAATAATCTATAAACTCATCCGAGAACAGATTAAGATTTTTGAGATACTCGATATCGTCCTCCCCGAATCTTAAATTGTTCATATACTCTATGAGCTGCTCCAGCCCCGCCATAATAGCGTAGCCGCCGTCATCGGGCACGCGGCGGAAGAACATATCGAAATATGTCACGGTATCGCGCATATCGCTTGTAAAAATACCGTTCGCCATGGTCAGCTCGTAAAGATCCATTATCATTGTGAGATTTTTTTCGGTCATATTCATTTTGAAAGCGCCTTTCCTTACATTTTCTCCGGAGCGCTTATTTTCATAAGCGTGAGAACATTTTTAATAACCGCTGCGGTATCCGCGCAGAGGATCAGCCTTGCCTGCATAAGCGGCTCTTCAATGCCCTTAACGCGGCAGGCGGCATAGAATTTATGGAACTTGGTTGCAAGCTCCGTTACATAGTGGGTAATTCTTGCGGGGTCGTAGGTCTTTGCCGACATTACGATCTCGTCCGTCAGCGCCGCTATATGGAGTGTGAGCTCGCGCTCCTCGGGGGTATTAAGTGCTTTGAGCTCCTCGGCGGTGCACTCGCGGCGGGTTATGCCCTCTGCCGCCAAATTGCGGAAAATGCTGCAAATACGCGCGTAGGCGTACTGAACATAGTAAACCGGGTTTGAATTTGACTCATTTACCGCCAAATCCAAATCAAAATCAAAATGGCTGTTCGGCTCGCGCAGATTAAAGAAGAAGCGAGCCGCGTCGATCGGAACCTCATCAAGCAGTGTTACAAGGGTTATTGCCTTGCCCGAGCGCTTTGAAGCCTTTATAACCCCGCCGTCGCGCACTAAGCGCACCATCTGCATAAGCACCGCGTCAAGGCGGGAGGCATCCACCCCGAGGGCGGTAAGCGCGGCCTTAAGGCGCGGCACATAGCCGTGGTGGTCTGCACCTAAAATATCGATGGCGCGGTCAAATTTTCTTATTTCAAGCTTGTTGTAATGGTAAGCGATATCCGGCACAACATAAGTCGGCACGCCGTTCGCGCGCACCAGCACAAAATCCTTATCGCAGCCGAAATCGGTAGCCTTAAACCACAGCGCGTCCTCGGATATATAGGTGTGACCGCTGTTTTTAAGCAGCTCTATAATACGCTTAGTCTCGCCGTTTGCGTGCAGACTGCTTTCCTTAAACCAGGTGTCGTAATGTATGCGGTATTTTGCAAGATCGTCCTTGAGCCCCTGAATATTCTTCGGCAGAGCGAAATCCACCAGTGCTTTGCGGCGTTCCTCCTCCGTTTTTTTCATAAAGCTGTCGCCGTGTATTTCGGCAAATGCCTTTGCGTGGTTTATTATATCCTCGCCGTGGTATGAATCCTCGGGCATTTCAACGCCGTCCTCAAATAGCTGCCGATAGCGCAGATCGAGCGACAGTGCAAATTTGTTTATCTGATTGCCCGCGTCGTTAATGTAAAACTCGCGCTCGGTGTAATAGCCCGCCGCCTCCAAAACGGAAGCAAGGCAATCGCCCAAGGCACCGCCGCGCGCATTGCCGATGTGCATAGGTCCGGTGGGGTTTGCCGAAACAAATTCAACCAGTATTCTTTTGCCCTTGCCGTAGTCGCTTTTTCCGTAATCTTCGCCCTTTTTATCAACATCGGTAAGAATATCGGCATAAAACGCGTCCGATAAAAAGAAGTTTATAAATCCGGGTCCCGCTATTTCGCAGCGATCGACATAGGTGTCCTCAAAGCTCATATGGCTGCAGAGCTTTTCCGCAACGGCGCGCGGCGCGCTCTTAAAAAGCCTTGCCCACACCATTGCGGCATTTGCGGCATAGTCGCCGTGGCTTCTGTCCGCCGGGACGGAAACCGAAAACTCGGTAAGCTCCGCCCTTTCAAGCGAGCCGTCAGCCATTGCACTCTCTGCTGCGGATAAAATGCAGCTGCTTATCTGTTCCTTTGCTTTTCCTACTAAAATCGACATTATTCTTTAACCTCTCTAACCGTGATACTGACCGTGTTTCGGCTCACAAAATTCAAATTCTGGTCTATTGTGTATTTCATGGAAATACTTCCGCCGTTCTTTTTTAAATTATGTTCTACCTTTTCACCGAATATACCTATAAGCATTTCGCCCGCGGGCGTATTGTAATAGCACACGCTGCGCTTACCGCTTTCAACCACAATGCGGCTGTCAATTGCGCCGCTGCGCTGCAATATTACCGAATTATCGGGCTTTATATAAAGGCTGGTTTTGACATTGTCTATCCCGATCATTTCACTTTCGTCATAGGTTATGTAAAACCCGCCGTTCTTCTCGCCGAAGCGGCCGTCGGTCGTAAGCTCGATGACACTTTCCTCGCCGTCGGAGCCCTGCGCGCCCTTTATATTAATTAAAACATCCTTTAACATAAGCTGTTCAAATCCACCTGTTCAACCTTTCGGTCGTCAATTTCCTCGCCCAAAAGCACCGAAGCGGTTTTTTTGAACGATCCCGGTTTATCGGTAACAAAAAAGCGGTGCGTTCCGATATTTTGACCTTCGTTTGCCGAGTCTGCTTTTTCAAGATACTTTTTTACCGCCTGTGCCACCGCAACGCCGGGGTTTATAAGCGTAACGCTCTCCCCCATAAACCGCCTTACCGCGTCCTCAAGCACCGGGTAATGCGTGCAGCCGAGTATCAGAGTATCCACACCAGCCGCCTTTATAGGCTCAAGGTAACGGGAAACCGTTCCCTTTACCACCGCGTCCTCGGGGGAAAACCAGCCCTCCTCCACAAGCGGCACAAAAAGCGGGCAGCTGCAGGCGGTTATTTCCGCGTTCGGCTTTAATTTAAGTATTTCCTTTTTATGGCTGCCGCTGTTTACGGTAACGGGTGTGCCTATGACCCCTATTTTGTTATTTTCAGTGGCAGCCGCCGCAGCCGCCGCGGCATATGTGACCATCTCAAAAAAAGGCACGGGAAGCTTTTCGGCACTGTCCGCCGCAACAGAGGAGACCGTTCCGCAAGCAGCAACTATCAGCTTTACGCTGTGCCGCAGCAAAAAGCTTTCATCCTCCGCGGCGTATTTTCTTATGGTCTCGCGGCTTCGGTTTCCGTAAGGCACTCTTGCGGTATCCCCGAAATAGACGATATCCTCCTGCGGCAGCTCTCTTATAAGCTCCCGTGCAACTGTAAGACCGCCGAGTCCCGAATCAAAAACTCCTATTGCACGACTGTCCGCCATGCAACCACCCCTTTTTTCATACTTCATTTTATAATAACACATTTTTTTCCTTATCGCAACTGTTAAAATTTATTTTAAAGCCGCGCGCTGTGTATGTATTACAATAATGTGTGACAAAAGGGAAAAATAAAAGCAGCAAACAGAGCGTCATGAAATCAATCTGTATATTGAAAACGAAAACGCATCTCAACGATGGATACAGGAGTTCCTTAAGCACCGCAATATTCAAAGCTTAACACGCATCGCTGCGGTACAGGATCGAATCGGTCTGTTTTTGCTTTGTAAATACGGAATAAACCCGTATTCCGATGTAAATACTACAAAAAAGGGATGTGATTATATGTTTCCTTCCGAAAAGGAATACGGTGAAATGACAAAGCGGCTCTCGCCGCCTTCAAGCAAACTCAAAGATTTTATATGGGCATATGCGGTCGGCGGTCTCATCTGCGTAATAGGTCAGCTTATTATGGAATGGTTCACGGCGCTTGATATGCCAGAAAAGGTTGTAAAGGCAGCCATTCCCTCACTGCTGATTTTCATTGCCGCATGGCTTACGGGGCTTAAGCTGTTTGATAAAATTGCAAAGCATGCGGGCGCGGGTACGCTTGTTCCCATAACCGGCTTTGCAAATGCCGTGGTCTCACCTGCCATCGAGTACAAGAGCGAGGGCTATGTTTTGGGGCTGGGCGCCAAAATGTTTACAATAGCCGGGCCTGTTATAGTATATGGCACGCTGGCAAGCGTTATATACGGCATTATTCTGTATATCATAAGTATTTACGGGTGAGAGCATGAAAAGAATCGGAAAACGCACAATTATCTTTGAAAATAAGCCGAGGATTATAAGCTACGGCTCGGTGGTAGGAAAAAAGGAGCATGAGGGACCGCTCTCGAACGAATTCGATTCCTACACGACTGACAGCTTTTTCGGTGAAAAGAGCTTTGAAAAGGCTGAAAGCAAGCTGCAAAAAACCGCCGTGCAGACAGCGCTTGATAAAGCGGGGCTGACGCCCGATGATATCGACAATATTTTTGCAGGCGACCTTTTGAATCAGTGCATAGGCAGCTCCTTCGGTCTGCGCAGCTTCGGTATACCCTTTATAGGTCTTTACGGCGCATGCTCCACAATGGCGCTGTCGGCGGGGCTTGCCGCAGTTTTCATCGATTCGGGCGCGGCAAAAAAAACGATCTCGGTCACCTCCTCGCACTTTTGCTCGGCAGAGCGGCAATACCGCTTTCCGCTCAATTACGGATCTCAGCGGACCCCGACAGCTCAATGGACGGTGACAGGCTCGGGCGCTCTTATTTTAGGTAAGGACGGCGGAGATATTTATATAAGCTCGGTAACCTTCGGCGAAATTGAGGATCTGAATATTAAGGACGCCAACAATATGGGTGCGGCAATGGCTCCCGCCGCAGCGGGTACGCTGCTCAACTTTTTTAAGGACACCGAAACAAAGCCAGAAGATTATGATATAATTTTCACAGGCGATCTCGGCTATGTCGGCACGAACCTCCTCTATGAGCTTTTGGAGCGCGAGGGTATAGATATTCGCTGCCGCCACAGCGATTGCGGAACGCTGATATTCGACCGTGAAAAGCAGGATGTTCACGCGGGCGGCTCGGGCTGCGGCTGCAGTGCCTCGGTCTTATGCTCCTATATTATGCACCGTTTGGAGAAGGGTGATTTCGGCAATATCCTCTTTATGTCCACCGGCGCGCTTATGTCCCCCACATCATCGTTCCAGGGAGAAAGCATACCCGGAATCGCACATCTGCTCAATATTAAAAAAGTTTGATTCCTTTAAAAATCAAAACAGGCAAGCCGGTGTTTTTCTTCCGTCTGCCTGTTTCTTTTTACTCAAAATATCCCTTATATTCTATTTGCAGCCTATCGTTCGGGAAAAGGTATGAATACAAATCCACAAAATAATCGTCGGTCATACTCGCTATGTAGTCCGTTACAAGCTGATTAGGCTCTGTTTTTTCATAGGGAATATCCCTTTTATAATGTGCTTTATTCACAAAATTGATATGATGCGTGAATATCGGGGAATCAAAATTAGCTTTTACAAGGTCTGAAAGCAGTCTTTCATAAACCCTTGCCATCATAGGCTTTACGGTTTCGCGCATAGCCGATTTTACAGAGTCATTTTTATATATCAGCGCGTAGTTATCCGCCTTTGCCTTTTTAAGCGCCGCAAAATGCTCGTCGTCCATTTTTATATACGGCTTTTTGTAGCTGTTTTCTACTATATTAACTATAAGGTTGTTGATTATCTCCGCATTGTATGAGCCGATAGCGCCGCTTTCAAACTCGGCGTTTGAAATGATATGCGCGCGCTCCGCGTCCTGCCTGTCCTTGCCGAGATATGCTATAATATCCGATATCCGCATAACGCAGCCCTCCAGCGTTGCGGGAACCAATTTTCGCACGTTCTTTTTATCCGCAAAGCATGCTTCTATCTGCCTGTCAAACTCTTCAAAGCTTTCAAGCGGCTTCGGGTGATACTCCGAAAGCTCCATTTCGCCGTCATGCGCGGCAATTCCGTCAAGTGTTTGCAGAGTTATATTATACGGGAAAATTTTATCAAGCACCCTTACTGACTGAATATTATGGCTGAAATGCCTGCCCGTGTGAGAAAACAGCAGTTCGTCAAGAAATTCCTCGCCCTCGTGACCAAACGGCGTGTGACCTATATCGTGACCCAGCGCGATTGCCTCAATCAGATCGAGATTAAGCCCTAACGCCTTGCCTATTGTGCGCGCAATGCGCGAGACGAGTTGAACATGCAGTATGCGATGGGTTATATCGTCGTTTTTATAAAACGAGAACACCTGCGTTTTATCCGCATAGCGGTTGAAATACGGGCAGTGGATAATTTTATCCGTATCCCTTATAAACGCGGTTCTGATAGCGGTCGCCTTATCCCTTTCGTTATCTCGGCGCAATGCGTTTTCTTCGTTAAATCCAAAACCCGAAAGATTATCGTTTCTCCGGTCATTTATAATTTGTTCTGAAATTCTGTCGGAAAGCTTTTCGTAATTCATTGTATCCCCCGATCTTTCCGGTTCCGTTTGATTCATCAATCTGTCGATAAATCCCAAAATTTGTATTTGCGGCGGTAACGCCGCATTTTTCGTTTTTCCCATGCCTGTGCGGCGGAAAAACACCTTGTAAGCGAAAAACCGCTGAATAAGTGGTTTTTCAAGGGCACTGGGGTGGTATTGGCGGGGATAGAGTGCAGTCCGAAAATCCGTAATTTTCGTGCGAGCGGCATTCCCGTCCAAGAGCGTGTCGACTTTTTCGACACGCTCTTATTTTAACACAGTATTATACCCAGACGCAACAAAATTTTATTTTGCACCTCAAAATTACTTTTAAAAGACAAAAAACTATGCTATAATTGAAGCAGCTTTTCTTTCGGGAGGTATTTTAGGTATGATGCGCATTGCCGTTTGCGATGATAATGCGGATTTTCTGCTAAGTGAGATTACCATGATAGAAAAATGGTCGGAGCAAAGCGGAATACCCGTGGAAATTTACCGTTTTGATAACGGTGATTCGCTGATTGCGAAAAACGCTTCGGTCGGAATGGATATTATCTTTTTGGACATTATCATGCCGCTTCAAAACGGAATGGAGACCGCAAAAGAGCTGCGCAGGCTCGACAATGCGGTAAAAATAGTTTTCCTGACCTCCTCGCCGGAATTCGCCCTCGAATCCTATGACGTCAAGGCTCATGGCTATCTTTTAAAGCCGATTACATATGAAAAAATAAAGGCGACTCTTGACGACTGCAGCCTTTCGTTTGTTTCAGAACCGAAAAATACCGTACTGAAGACCGCCTTCGGCTATCAGAAAATATATTTTCACGATATTGAATATGCCGAAGCACAAAACAAGCGGGTAATTTTTCATCTGCGCGGCGGAAAGGAAATCTGCGCCGCCGATACGCTGCATTCCATTGAGGAAAGATTCACCGAGGAGGAAGGTTTTTTCAAATGCCACCGCAGCTATTTGGTCTATATGCCGAATGTTGACCGCTTCGGAACGACGGAGCTCCGCATGAAATCCGGCAGCAGCATCCCGATTGCCAGGGGCTACGGCAAGGCGTTCAAGGAAGCGTATTTTTCAATGATGTTCCGCGATTGAGAAAGGAAAACGGCTATGCTCGAAAATGTTTTAATTGTTCTGCATAACGCCACAACGCTGCTGTTCGGCGTTTATATTTCGGCGGCGTTTCTCGGAATAAAAATGACCCGCAGAAACATATATATACTTTTAGGCTTTTCCTGCGCGGTCAGCGTGGTTTACATTGGCACCTTCCTTTTGTTCGGAGCAACGGTAACGCGACAGGTGTATCCGCTTATAGTTCATTTGCCGCTTGTGCTTTTTTTAGCGCTGTTTTATAAATTTAAGCTCTTGCTGTCGATTATGTCGGTCACAACCTGCTATTTATGCTGCCAGATAAGTAAATGGATCGGGCTTGCCGCAATGGAGCTTACTCATCTTGATTCGGTATATTACGGTGTGCGTGTTGTAATCACGACAGCGGTATTCATTGCGCTGCTCACCTTTGTATCATCGGCGGCGGCACAGCTGATTCACAAGCCGGATAAGGAGCTTCTCATTTTTGCGGTCGTGCCGTTTACATATTATCTTTTCGATTATGTAACGGATGTTTACACTGAGCTTTTATATTCCGGCAAGGCGGTGGTTGCGGAATTCCTCGGCTTTACTCTATGCATTGCTTATCTGCTTTTTCTGTTCGTTTATTTCAAGCAATACGAGGAAACGCGCGAAGCCGAGCAGCAGATAAGGCTTATTGAGCTGCAGAGCGCGCAATCACAAAAGGAAATCGAAGCCAATCGGCGCTCGCAGTATGCCGTTTCGCTTATCCGCCATGATATGCGGCATTTCCTCACAAACATTTCCACCCATATAGATAACGGCGAATACGAAAAGGCAAAGGAATACATAAACGAAATAATAAAGGCGTCCGATAAAACCGCCATGCACAAATACTGTGAAAATCCTACGGTTAATATGATTCTGTCCTCCTATGAAAGCACCGTAAAAAATAACGGGATTGATTTCCGTTATACCCTTGCGATTCCGAAGGAGCTTCCCGTTTCGGATATCGACCTTACCTCAATATTATCGAACGCAGTTGAAAACGCCTGCCATGCGGTACTGCCGCTTGAAAAGGAGCAAAGATATATGTCGCTCGATATGCGAATGCGGGACGGTAAGCTTTTAATATGCCTGAAAAACACCTTCGCGGAAAAGCCCGAAATCATCGACGGTGTTCCGAGAAGCCGAGAGCCGGGTCACGGCTTCGGCACACAGAGCATACTCTATGTCACCGAAAAGCTTCACGGAAACTGCCAATTCGCAGTTGAGGAAGACCTCTTTATAATCAGAATAATACTTTAAATCCGATATTTAAACACCTGTTCCTCGACAAGCGAAACAGCGTAGTGCACCGCCATGCCGAAGCCGAACATCAAAATTATCGTGTTCATGTTAAATGTAACGGTGTGCGTGCGATAAAGTATATAAAAGATGCCATAGTAGCCGAAATTGATAATGAGCGAATTGACGGCGTTATAGCTTGTTTTTCCAAGACCGACGAAGATATTATCGATAATTGCACAGCCCGCATACGCAATATAAAACGGAATGAGCTTTATAACGATACCGAAGATTTCGCCCGCATTTTGAAGTCCCTGCGCACAGCGAAAAAACGGCGTCCATGCCGGAATAGTAATCCCCCAGAGCACCGCTTATAGGCAAAAGAGGTCGAAAAACCATGTAAAATCAACTCTTCAATTAATTCATCTATAGACTGCTGCGCTTTAATTTTAATAGTATTTATGAAGGTTGATTGTTGTAATTTATATCCCCATAATATACTATCTTGATTATCTATATAAACAATCTTTTGAACAGACAGTTCCACTTCATCTTTATCATAACTATCGTTTATCCAAACAGCACCTTTTGGATTTGAATAGGCAGGCAACATATCCTTTATAAACTTAAACCTTAGCGTATAATCACCATAACCGGTTGAAGAATTGTGACTAACAGCAATATAGTATCGTTTCATGGCTTCGAGGTGTGCCGTGATTTTGAAATTGCCGTTACCATTGCTGTTATTATCAGAATCAAGCAAACCGCCGGGTGCACGGTATAATTGACCGTAGGTGTCAGTATCGCCCTCCGTGTAAATTTCCATTACACAGTTCCTCGCGGGGACAAAGGTATAATAATCAACATCATCCCGGCTATGAAGGATATTATTTTCTTTTAATACTAAATAGAGTGGCAAATATAATTGTTAAATTTCCGAATAAAGAGCATATAGTATCCCATCTTAAATATGGCAAAAAATAAGTTTCAAAAAAATCAATTTCTTTAATCGAATATTTAGGAACAGAAAAAGAGTATTTGAATAATGTGAAAACGGTCATATCAACAGTTAGAATGAGCAAAAACATAAACGAAAACATTTTTTTCTTATTAAAATCGATTTTTTTCACACACAGCAGTACATTGGGTAATATAATGCACATTACTCGTATCAAACTAATAACAACAAAATTCAATGATATATTCGCATCTCCGGTCACAACACTGTAAACATCAATAAATAACCCTATTAGCCATAATATCATTCCAATTGTTGAAAAGATGACCGTTTTTTTCATATTTATAATCTGCCTTTCCGCGAAAGGCACCAACGGGGTTGTGAAATTCGCGCTTGCCTTTCGCTATAAAATACAGTAAAATCAGTTTAGATAAAGTCCTCCCGGCAACTGCCTCAAGGTCACCACCTACTGGTTGTAGTTGTGCAGGTGCTTGGACATATCGTGCAATGTTAGGTGGCATAAGGTGCAAAAATCAGTCTGCTTTGTGGGCTTGTTTTTTAGTACCTTTTTTTGGGCACTTTTATACCAATCCTTATTGTTTCAAACTTATCCTTGTACAGTCTTCGCATACTGCTCTTTATTTTTGCAGCACCGTATGCTCCACCGAGATACGGGCAAGAACTCCGTTCTCTTTAAAATATCACCTGCAATGACATTTTATATGCGGAAACTGAAGCTGTATAACCGTATTATAACAAAAAACAAAGTGTTTTTCAATCAAATTTCTTTTATTGCAGGATAAAATTAATCATACGGCTTTCTGATAAATAAATCCGTCAATGAATATATTATATCTCTTTACAAATAATAACAACACGATTTAAAAAAGGAGATTTTAATATATGAAAGCCACAGGAATTGTCAGAAGAATAGATGATTGCGATATAATAACACAAAGAGGATTATGCCGCATAAACACTGGGGTTTTGCTGATTTTGTCCAAGAATTAGGTTCGAGGCCCGGGCATAATTCGACTTTAATATGCCCGAAAGGAGGAGCCGATTTATAAGCAGCCGAGCAAAACATATTGAATAACCTGTCACACAGAAAAGCCGAATGAGCACAGAAACTCATTCGGCTTTTCCTATTTCGAGGAGGATAAGGATGAAAAAACAAGGTGTACTGATTTATGATGATGTAATCGGTCGAATGGACATTCGCTTCGGGCCACTGGATTACTACGGCGGCCTTCACTGCGGAGAACGGCTGGAGGTGCTGCTTGACGGAGAGTGGATCCCGACGAGAATCGAACTCGGTGAGTTCTGGTATCTCAAAGGCGTGAAATTGATCAAGCTGAACGGACTGATCGTAAGAATCGAAGACTGATACTATGTGACGGCGGAATGGTCGTCTTTTTTATTATTCCAAGGAAGGAGGCGCTGATGTTGAAATGCTTGATGAAGTATGAATGGGTAAAGCTACGAAGAGATACCTTGCCGGCCGGCAAAGGCATTATGGGTGCGTGGGCAAGGCTCGCCGCCCGAGCTGCATTTCGCAAAGGACATGCCTCCTACTGTGGCCATAAGAACGCTGTGAGCCCCGGAATGTGGTCCGGAGGTATTGTTGGGCTGAAGAGTATTCTCGGCATCAAAAGCCGCGTACAGGCTTTAGAAACACTGGATAGGCTATCAGCCCTCGGTTATCTGAAATACACGCTGGACAGCAAAACCAAAAAGCTGACCTATCAATTAACGGATTGGGTCGTAAAATGCTCCGGTGATGAGTGCATGAACGGAACCGTGTATGCCACAGACGGTTTCGGGTTTCTCTGCCTCCCCCGCAATATTACGCAGCGACTTGCCGAGGAGCGATATATATTTGATGAAGCAGACGCATGGCTGGATCTCTGGTGCCACACAGTATCAGAGGAACCGGGAAATGCGTTTTCTTTTATGGCGCCGGCTGTTCAATACGGCAATTACGGTGCCATATTAACGATGGAAAAACTGGGTCAGCGCTGGGGCTGGGAAAAGACAAAGGTATGGAGATTTTTCAAAAAGCACGGGGATGTCTTTGCACTGTACCGTCTTCCCGGCTCTTACGGCTGCCTCGTTTTCAATAAATCGTATCCGATGGATACTGAGGTTTCCTTGCCTGAGCAGGCAGAATTCCTGCGTATTCTTGACGAAATGCGTATTTGGGGTGCAAATACGCACAAGGTAGGCAGTGACAATGAACATATTAACCGGCTGGTCGCATGGTACAGCAGAAATGCCGTGGAAAAGTCGATTGGCAATGTGGAAGAAAATCGCGTTGCACTTTCGGACAGTATAATACGCGCGTATTTTTCTCCGTGTTGGAACTGTAAGAATTGTGAGTATGTCTGCCGGAGTAAAGGGTATTTCGATCTCAAGGTACAGGAAACGAATAAAATCCGCGGACCGTGCAGGCCGACGGATATCACCAAAATCGCAAAGGAGATGTTTTATCATGAGCAAACAGGATGAGCTGCAATATGAGCAGCAGGAAAAACGAATACAAGCGCAGTCAGACGCTTTTATCACACTTCTGACAAAGCGAGGCATCTTGGGAGACAGCCGGATCGACGACGCACAAAAGCGTGCTGCCAGACAGGAAAAGACGAAAAACTGTTATCACAACACGCTGATGCTTCTCCAGCACTATCGCACGCTGGTGTGGATGCTGGAATGCTTCCCCGAGACGGTTGCTGCCGAGCTTGATCGGCCGTTTGAAGGCGTGGACAAGCTGATCGAGGATGTGGATGTCGAGGTGGCGCTGGGCAACAAGAAGATCGAAAGCCGGATGCAGGGCATGCAAAAATCTCGCCTGTTGATGGATCGGCTCAACGAGGCACTGACCGTGCTCCGAAAAAAGCCGGACAACGGCGAACGGCTGTATAATCTCATCTACACAACCTACATAGCGCCGGAGGCGCTCAACCATCAGGAGGTATTGTATCGCCTAAACCTGTCGTCGCGGAACTTTTATCGCTATCGCCAGCAGGCCATTTCTGTTCTTTCCATTCGCTTGTGGGCGACAGCTGCGCCGGATGTGGACTTTTGGCTGGAGATGCTGACGCTTCTGGAAGGGCTGAAATGAGGTGAGCTTTGAGAAGTATTTCACTCGACTCCATTGAAATGTTGGCAGATTTATCTGTGAACATTTCAACAAAGCCCTTGATTTTTCTCTCGCACTGGTGTATAATACCCGTTGAAAAGTAGCATGATAATACCAGCAAGTTTTCAATGGAGGTTGGGTTATGGAAATAAAACGAGATCGCTATTTGAAGAAAATCATCTCCTTTATGTGGGATGGTCAGGTAAAGGTGATCACCGGTATTCGCAGATGCGGCAAATCCTATCTGCTTCGCAATCTGTTCAAGAGTTACCTTCTCAGTGAGGGTGTTGCCGAAGATCACATTCTGTCCTTTGAACTGGATTTGACGCGTGATATTCGCTATCGCAATCCGCTGGAGCTTTCGGCTCATGTTCGTGAGATCGTGGAACGTAGCGCAGACCAATACTATCTCTTTGTAGATGAGATTCAGATGTCCGATGAGGTTCCGAATCCCTACAATCCGGACGGCAAGAAGATTACCTTCTACGACGCGCTCAACGATTTGAAGTCCTTGTCCAACTTAGACATTTATGTGACCGGAAGCAACTCCAAAATGCTGTCCTCTGATATACTGACCGAGTTCCGGGGCCGCAGCGATGAGATCCGTGTGCATCCGCTTTCCTTTGCCGAATACTACTCGGCTGTTGGCGGCGATAAGCAGGACGCTTTTGACGATTTTGCTTTCTATGGCGGTATGCCGCTGATCCTGTCCCGGCCCACAGACACCGCAAAGATGGCTTATCTGAAATCGCTGTTTTCCGAGGTTTATTTGAAGGACATTGTAGAGCGGAAGAAGATCAAGCGTGAGGATGTGCTGTCTGCGATTCTTGATCTGCTGTGTTCGTCCATCGGCTCCCTAACCAATCCGACGAAGGTTGCAGCCACCATCAACACAGTTCAGAAGCGCAGCGGTGAGAATGTCGTTGCCTTGAACACCGTGAAAGCCTACATGGATCACTTATCGGATTCCTTCCTTTTCACCGAATGCAAACGCTGGGATGTCAAGGGCAAGAGCTATTTTGACTATCCCAACAAATACTACTGTGAGGACATTGGACTGAGAAATGCCCGTATCGGCTTCCGCCAGCAGGAAATGACGCACATCATGGAGAACATCATTTTCAATGAGCTGATGATCCGTGAATGCTCCGTTGACATTGGTATCGTCTACGGAAATGAGAAAAATGCCAAAGGAAAGGTCACGCCGGTTGCGCGGGAAATCGACTTCATTGCAACCTCTGGCGGTAAGAAGACCTACATTCAGTCTGCCTATGCGCTGGGAACGGAGGAAAAGGCAATCACCGAAAACAAGCCTTTTGCGCTGACCGGCGATTCTTTCCCGAAAATCATCGTGCGTCATGACATTCGCAAGCGCTGGTATGATGACAATGGCATTCTCAATATCAGCGTCATCGACTTCCTGCTGGATGACACGCTTGTCTGAATCCATTGCACTTGCATCTGCTTTTTGATCGATAAAGAAATTGTCCCGTCGGTGCCCATAAAAAGGCGAAAAGTTGGCACATGATAGCCGATGACACGGGAAAGCAAATGTGCTAAAATAATATCGTCCCAAACTGGGATCGGGCGAAACCGACGCCGTTTCTTGAGCTGAAAAGCTTTAAGAGACGGCGTTTTTTGCTGCCCAATACCGAAGAAAGGAGGGCTAAACGCATGAACAGACAGCTTCGGCTGCGCGATGGAAAGATCAAAACCGCATACTGGTCGCTTGTGGGCGTTGTGGCGGCACTGCTCGTTTCGACACAGGCGGTATTCGCCGCAGATATGTGGGATCGTTTTTCGATGATCATGAAGGATATCTACGGAGAGCTTGTGGCGATCAGCACCATCGTGGCAGTCACCGTAGCCGCTATCGCCCTGCTGGTACGCATGATATCGCGCAATCAGCGAGCCGTCGACGAGGCGACGAGCTGGCTCAAGAGGATCGTGATCACTTGGATTGTTCTGAATTCTCTCGGCTTTATCGTTGCCTATCTGCAGCCCCTTATCAGCGGCGGAAACTACAACCCGTAACAGATCCGGTCAAGCGGAAAGGAGGTGAACATCTATGCTTGACTGGATTTTTGAAGGAATCGTCACCTGGATCAGCAGCGTTGTGTCAGACATGATGGATGCGGTGTCCGGGCTGTTCCTTCAGGCACTCGGTACGGATATGACGGCAATGGAAGAATACTTCCCGTTTGTGTCTAAAGCCTTTACCGTAATGCAGTACACCGCATGGGCTCTGTTGTTTTTGATCACAGTCTGGCAGTTATTCCGTGTATTCGGAGGCCCTGTAACGGAGGCGGAAAACCCGTGGGTACTGCTTGGCAGAAGTGCGTTATTCGCCTTTCTGATCGGATATGCCAAGCCGATTTTCCTGTTGACGCTGAAAATCGCAACAGCGCCGTATACGGCACTCATGGACATTCAGATGACGGCGGAGGACTTTACCTTTGCCGGAATCGAGCAGGCCCTTCAAAACGGGCTGACCAGTCTTATCGCCACCATCTCGGTGGTCGGATTGCTGCTGCTCACCATACTGGAAATTGCGCTGGGCTGGAACTATTTCAAGCTGCTGCTTGAAACGGTGGAACGGTACATCGTTGTCGGTGTGCTGTGCTACACCTCACCTCTCGCCTTTTCTATGGGCGCATCCAAAGCAACAACGCCGGTATTCCGGTCGTGGTGTCGGATGGTCGGGTCGCAGCTATTGCTCCTTGTGATGAATGTCTGGTTCCTGCGTGGCTTTTCAACCTCGGTTGGCCAGTACATCGGCACAGGCGGCGCCTTGTCCAACGGAAACGGCAATGTGTTCCTGTGGCTGTTCTGTGCAGTGGCGTTCCTCAAAACGGCACAGAAATTTGACAGCTATCTCGCGGCAATGGGACTGAATGTAGCCCAGACCGGCTCCGGTATGGGCATGGAACTGCTAATGGCTGCACGAGTGATCACCGGCGTGGCCGGAGGCGCAAGGAGCGCCGGCAGCGTGTTCCGCGGAGGCAGTTCCGCAACCGGGACAGGCGCAGCAGCAACAGGGTTCGCTGCAGGCTTTGCCAACCGTTTCAAGGGCAATTCGTATGTCCGTGATGCGGTCGTGGACGGCGGCACAAGAATGGGCGCCGGCGGAACGATCGGCTTTGTCGGTCGGGCTTTCGGCGGTATGGCAGCCCGTAACGGCGCCACATTGACCGGAGAATCCATCTCTTCCGTAGCGTCCAGAACACCGAATGTGTCCGGTTCTATCGGCGGCGACATTGCCAACCGCAGTCTCGGCAATTATATGCCGCATATGAAAGGCATTAATCTTTCGGATACGCAGATCACCGGCGGACATATCTCCACAAAGGCAATCGGTGCCGACGGGAAAGAAACGGCTGTCGAGATGTTCAACGCTTCCCAGTTTGAAAAGCCGGACGGACCGCACGCCGTTGTCAATGCCTCGGACGGCAGTCAGTGGTATCAGATGGCCAGCGGTTCCGGAGCCGGAGCATTTTACGATGCGCCCGTATTCAGCGGCAATTCCGCTGAGGCGGCGCAGGTTGCAGCTGCATTTCCGGACGCAGACGGTGCAACGCTCAGAACGGTCGGAGACGGTGTCATTGAGGCATCTTCGGACGGCGGCGTGAGCAGATGGTACAACAGTGCATATTATGACGAGCCGGATGCACCGCATTCCACAATCCAGGCGGCCAACGGCGTAGAGTGGTACGCCATGCAGCAGCACGCAGAAACGCCTCCCTTTGAGGCGGGCGACGCGGCGGATGGCTATAATCGGGCACAGTTCCAAAGCTTTATGCCGGGCTATGAACAGCCGGTCACAAGTGTGGATGGATCCGGTCGTATGGACGGGCATTTTGAGGTCCGGCATGAAAACGGATCCGGCACGATGTTCTATGATACATCGCAGTATGCACCTCCCCGCGGTGACTATCAGGTATATGAAGATGTCCACGGCAGCCAGTGGTACGCAGTACACGGCGAGGCTGCAGTGGAACGCAAGCCGGTTTATGAGAACGGAAAACCGGTCTATGACGGCGATAATGTACGCACCGTTTCTACGGAAACCGTGCGGTACAAAAGCACACCGTCCCGTTATGGTGAGCCAAAATCCCGTGATCAAACGGAGATCAAGTCGCCAAGGCGGAAACGATAAACGGCGGACAGCCGGATCGGATCACTGCATTCGGTTCGGCTGTCTTCCTATATAAAAGAGAAAACAAGCCTGCCTTTGGCAGTTTGAATACGGAGGTGAAAGAATGGCAGAGCCGCAAAAGCAGCAAATGGGAGACGGTTCGGATAATATCGGTCAAGCGGCCGGTCAGGCGGCAAAAGCCGCAAAAAATGCCGGAAAACAAGCCGCAAAGCAGGCGGCGAAAAAAGGAGCGGAAGCAGCAGCCAATGCCGCTGCGGCAACCGTAAAGGCCGGTGTGGAGGGCGGCAAAGCCGTGGCAGAAATTGCAGCCGGTACAGCCGCCGGTGGTCCTTGGGGTGCGATCATCTCCGCCGCATGGGCGATGCGGCATACCCTGTTTAAAATTCTGGTCTGCTTGTGCCTATCGGTGGTTTTCCTCATTGTTATGATCGTAGAGCTGCCCGGGATCATCATCAATAAAGCGCTCGGTATCGACGGCAATGAGCCGACGGTATCCATCACGGAGATCTATGAAAATCTCTCTGAGACGGTTTCGGACATTGTCCATGCTGGGTACGACGCTTCGATGGCTGAGGTGGAACGCCTGATTTCAGACGGCGGCTATGACCGGGAGCTTTCAATGAATGCGCTGATCAATTATGCGCAGAGCTCGGCCGAGTACGACACCGCCTATATTTTGTCGGCATATTCCACTTCGGTGGAACAGCTCAGCAACGACCCGGAGGATATGAAAAAGAAGCTTGACGGCGTGGCAGCCAAAATGTTTCCCGTAACCTCGGTTGAGCGAGAAAATGAAGTAATCACGCCGGTCGCTTACTATACCTATAAGCCGGTCACGATAACCGTGGTAACGAAAACGGTTAAGACCGGAATGATCAACGGCATCCCGCAATACCGTTATGAAACGGCGGAAACGACCTACTATTTGCAGGATCAGCAGTTGTCATCCGATACACAGATCGAGGTGGATGCATACGCAGCCGTCACCCTGACGCTCCCCGTATACAGCGGCAGCAATATCACAGGCACACGCAAGGCAACCTATTATCAGTACACGGGCAAAGAAACGCTTACGCCGGAAAAGAAAACCGTTAAATATCTGGAATGCACCATTCATCCCTTTGACAATACGGTGATTTCCACGGCGTTCGGGCTGGATCTGAACGCCTCCTATAACGGTTTGGAAACCACATACGGCGATGTGATCCACTCCCGAGCCTTGGCCCTGAAGAAAACGCTCTACGGAACAGCCGGAAACGGCAGCACCGTTCCGCTTACTGATGTAGAGCAGATCGCCTTCCTCGCCCGTCAGAATTGCAGCGAAACACGAAAGCACATTGTCAAAACCGGGCTGTCCCTCGTCGGGAAGGTGCCATACTTCTGGGGCGGCAAATCGGCAGCCGGATGGAATGATGAATGGAATACGCCGAAGCTCGTTACAGCCGCCGGTTCCACAACGACCGGCACGATCCGCCCATTCGGCCTAGATTGCTCCGGCTTTTCAGACTGGACCTATAAAACGGCTGTCGGCGTCAGCTTGAACGGTGCCTCCTGGAGCCAGTGGGACGAATCCTATGCCATTACCGCCGAAGAGCTTTTGCCCGGTGATCTGGGATTCCTGATGGATGACGACGGAGGCGGATGGAATCATGTGCTTATTTTTGCCGGATACGGTGAAAACGGCGAGCGTATGTGGGTCCATTCCTCCGGTGGTGAGGGCGTGATCTTCAATACACCGAGCTATGAGGCCGGACTGGCACTGCGCCGACCGAAGAATGTAGATTTCGGTGATACACCGGGATAAAAAAGAACGGAGGAATCATGGAAGAAAAAGAATTCAATACAACCTTTGCCATTCCTGCAAACTATACCGACTCCGGAAAGATATTCGGCGGAATGCTGGAACCGCGGAATGCGGTCGAGGCACTGATTCTGATATTGGCCGTCGGATATCCGGAGTTGATGTTGATCCCGATGGCAACCACAATACGCATCGTTGTGATGACCGTTACGCTGATTCCAATCGGGATCCTCGCCGCTATGGGCATTGACGGCGATTCGCTGTTCCAGTATGCAGGGCACATTATCTGCTATCTGGCGCACAGAAGAAAACTGCATTTGAGAAGGGTGGGATACAAATATGACCAAAGACAGCTCCGCAAAAAGAAAAGCAGGAAAAAGAAAGCCTGAAAAGCTGAGCTTTACCCAGGATTTCATTCCAATCAAAAATCTGGAGCACGGCATTATTGAGACGACCGACGGGCGGTATATCAAAATCCTTGAAATTGAGCCTATCAACTTTATGCTGCGCTCGGAGGAAGAACAGTATGAGATCATCTGCTCGTTTGCAAGCTGGCTGAAAATTTCGCCGGTGCATCTGCAGTTTAAGAGCATTACCCGCAAAGCTGACTCCGATAAGCATATAGCTATGCTCCGAAAGGAAATGGAAACCGAGGAAAGCGAGCAGTGTAAGAAGCTCAGCGAGGGATATATCCGACTCATTAAGGATGTGGGAAGCCGTGAAGCGCTGACGAGGCGCTTCTTTTTGATTTTTCGATACGAAGAATTGCGGCGTAATGAAAACAGCGACTACGGACAGATCTGCAGCACACTGCTGACCGCCGAGCAGAATGCCCGAGCCTACTTCATGCAGTGCGGCAACAATATCCTTCAGCCGAAGGATCCCGACGAAGCAACGGCGGAGATTTTATATATGTTTTTCAATCGCCGTTCCTGTGTGGAGGAGCCGTTTCATTCCCGTGTCGACCGCATCGTCTTAGACACGATGGCGGCGAAAAACAAGGTCATCGGGATTGATCCGGTCCCGCATATCCGTATGGCGCATTTTATTGCGCCGCGCGGAATTGACCTGACGCACCGCAATTATATCATTATGGACGGGCTCTACTACTCCTTCCTGTATATCAAAGGAAACGGATACCCGAATAAGGTCCGCGCCGGATGGATGTCCTCTCTCATCAACGCCGGTGAAGGTATTGATGTCGATGTGTTTCTGAGGCGGGAAAACCGCAGCAAGACCATCGACAAGGTTGCCCAGCGCATCCGCCTGAACCGCACGAAGCTTAAAAGTATGCAGGACACCTCGACCGACTATGAGGAGCTTGCCGGTTCCATTCAGGCCGGATATTTCATCAAGCAAGGGATCGCCAATTACAACGAGGACCTTTTTTATATGTCGGTGTTCGTGACCGTGTCCGCACGGACCTACGAAGAACTGATGTGGCGCAAGCAGCAGATGACCGATATGCTCAAGTCTATGGATATGTATGTCAGCGACTGCAGTTTTCAGCAGGAGGACGCCCTGCGCACGGTGATGCCGTTTCTGCAGATATCCCCGAAGCTTGAAAAGAAATCCAAGCGGAATGTGCTGACCAGCGGTGCGGCCTCTACCTATTTGTTCACATCCTTTGAGATGTCGGACGATACCGGCGTGCTGCTCGGAATCAACCGCCATAACAACTCGCTGTGCATTGTCGATCTGTTTGACACGAAGAAAAATAAAAATGCCAATCTGAACCTGCTCGGTACCAGTGGCGCCGGAAAGACCTTTACCATGCAACTGCTGGCACTGCGTATGCGTATGCGTGGCATTCAGTGCTATATCATTGCTCCTATCAAGGGACATGAGTTCCGGCGAGCGTGCAACCGCATCGGTGGTCAGTTTATCAAAATTGCACCGGGCTCACCGCACTGCATCAATATTATGGAGATCCGACACACCATCAGTCCAGAGATGGAACTGATCGATGAGTTGGATTACAGCGAGATGGACTCCCTTCTGGCGCAGAAAATTCAGCAGCTGATGATCTTCTTCTCACTGCTGATTCCGGACATGACCAACGAAGAGGAGCAGATGCTGGATGAGGCGCTGATCCGTACCTATGGCAAGTTCGGTATCACGCATGATAACGATTCGGTCTATGAGGACCGCAATGCCGTTCCGCCGAAGATGAAGACCATGCCGATCCTCGGAGATCTGCACGAGGAACTGCAAAAGAATGAAATGACCAAGCGTATCGCTGTCATTGTCAGCCGCTTTGTCACCGGCTCGGCGCAGTCCTTCAATCAACAGACGAATGTGGACCTGTCTAATAAGTATATCGTTCTCGACCTGTCGGAGCTGAAGGGCAAGCTGCTGCCTGTGGGTATGATGATCGCCCTTGATTATGTCTGGGATAAGATCAAAAGCGACCGCACAAAAAAGAAGGCCATTATGATCGATGAGATCTGGCAGCTGATCGGTGCCGGTTCCAACCGGATGGCGGCAGAGTTCTGCCTGGAAATATTCAAGGTCATCCGAGGCTTCGGCGGCGCGGCGATTTCCGCAACGCAGGACCTGTCCGATTTCTTCGGATTGGAAGATGGTCGCTACGGTCGGGCAATTATCAATAATTCCAAAAATAAGATCATTCTGAATCTGGAACCGGACGAAGCGGAGTTTGTCCGGGATACGCTGAAGCTTACGAAAACCGAGATCCGTTCCATTACCCGCTTTGAACGCGGCGAGGCGCTGATCTGTTCCAACAACAGTAAGGTGCCTGTCATCATTAAGGCGTCCAAAGAGGAACAGGAAATGATCACGACCGACCGTGCCGAGCTGGAAGCCATTCTCAAGGAGCGGCAGCAGGAGGCGAATTAACAGTGCGTATTTTGCACGGAATACGCATTTTGGCGCAAATGAGTACAAAAAGGAGGTGGTTATCGTGCTGTTGACCGATGAACAGTATGTGGTCAAATGGCTCTCGCAATACGGAGCCTTGCCCCGTGCGCAAATCATAAAGATGCTGCAAAAGCCGCCGCAGACGGCAGAAAAAATCCTGCGGAATCTGAAAAGGCAGATGCGTATCGCAGATGTTTCCGGTGGTTATTATATCGGGCTTGACCCGATGTGCCAGCCGGATCAGCGGATGATCCTGGCAATATGGGTGCTGCTCCGATTCATTGACAAGGTGGAACCGATGGCGCATTATCCGGCGGTCTACCCGTCGCAGCTATTTTTCCTGAAAGAAAATGTCGGCTATGAGATCGTGGTGCTCTATGACGGCGAGCAGAATCTGCTGAAGCTGCTTCAGCCCCAGGAAGATATGAAATATATCGTTGTGGTGCCTCGGATCGATATGGTGAGCACTGTTCGGCCGCCGAATGCGCCGTGTCTGTTCGCCACAGTGGATTTTTGCGGCCAGGACGAACCGGAAGTTCGTTTTTACAGTGAGGAGGCGACCGAGCATGAAGGCTGAAACAACTTATATGAAGACGCTCGGCAAAGTAGAAGCCAAGCTGTCCCGCATGAAGGAACAAGCTGCTGCCGTCCGCTGGTTTTACGAAAACGGAAACCTTCCGGAAAGCTATAACCGGGCGCTTCGGCTTGAGGAACTGTCCGAGCAGACAGTCCTTCTCACCCGTGTCCTTCCGGCCTACACCGGAGCAGTCGGGGCAACAACTCAAACGGATGCGATCATATCCGATACGATTCCTGTTGAAGTTGGATTTACGGCCGAGGGATGGTTTTCCATTCGTATTCCGACACTGCTGCCGAAGAAAGCATCCGGCTCAGCGGACTATATCAGGTCTTATCTTTATCCGGCTATGCGGAAGTTCTTTGAGGGTAAGCCTCCGGTCCGCTTTCGGGATTGCGTGCTTGCCTACCGTCATGTGTACGATAGAAGCCGCCCGGAACGGGCCATGCGTGATCACGATAATATCGAAACCAATATGGTCACGGATATTCTGGCGCTGTATGTTCTGCCCGACGATCACCCGGCAGTTTGCTCGCATTACTATTGCAGCGCTGCCGGAAGCGAGGACCGCACGGAAGTCTATGTGATTCCCAAACACGACTTTCCCGTGTGGATGGCCGAAGAGAAAACGCTGCCGGATAAGGGGGTAAAGCTCTATGAAGTCCGCTTTTGTTAAGGAGAAAATCTTATGTAAAAACCGCCGTTTTCCGCCCCGGAAAACTTACATAAGAAGTTGGGAGTCGAAAACGCCCGGTATAGCGGCGATTTGGGGCAGATTTCACGGCGGAAATTCCGACAAAGAGAGCAGTCATGTGGTCGGAATTTCTTACAAAGCGAGGTGATGCGCCTATGCAATACTTCCGCCCGGGCAGTCAGCTCCGGCAGCTCATCACCATGCTTTCCATCGTCGGTGAATATCCGATTCGTTCGCTCTACCTGCTCGGCAATGAACGCGCTTACAAAGCCCTGGTTTATAAGCTCACCACACCGGAAACATTTCGCATCCCTCAGACGGAAACGGAACTGACCACACGCCTGCTTACCGTTACCGGCAAAGGTAACAGCAGATCTGTGCGCTTTTACAAGGGTGCTCTCCCCATACTGGATTGGCTTCACCCTGACGCTTACCGGTATTACATGGACGCCTTTTGGGAACACAAATTCCCCGGGAATGCCGCACATCGGGACAGAAACCACCGTGTTGCCGAAGCTGCGGCTATGTGTATGCGCTCAGGTGTTGAATGCCGACCATATATGCTTCCTATTCTTCAAAACCGGACCATCACCAAGCGGATTCCCGATGCGCCCTGCTTTTATCTTGCCAAAGAACTGAAGAAGCTCGGCGAAGCGGAGATGAACAAAACGATGTTTACCCGGATGGTGGGAACAGCCTATCTCGGGCAGCGCCCATACGCCGTTTATAACACGCGCAGCGCTGTGATGAAATGGAGCGGCAAGGGCGAGTTCAAAACACTGCACAGCGTCATTGAGATCAGCCGCTTGAATGCCGGCACCGATGCAATGCCGGCCGCCATTTTATTTGGTCAGTCTGAGAGCGTCGCGCTGAAGACACTGCTGGAGTCCGACACAACCAAGCGGCCCGAATTTCGGTTTGATGCAATCTACCGTAATCTGTATTTCATCCCCATGGATGAGCATGGCATTCGCCAGCTGCGGCTGATGACAGTACCCGATTGGAAAGAACGGCTTTTGGAGCTTCTATTTGACCCGGAGGTGCGAACCTATGACCGCGGGCTGTTTGAGTATGACGCAAAAATCGGTGATGCCTATGTGTTCTCGCATCTGGATGGAGATCTCGCAAGGCTGGTTCGCTTTAAGGAAGCCGTCCAGAATCAGCGTGGAAATTATGAGGTGCTGTGTTACCCATACCAGATGACATTTATCCGGGAATATCTCGGGAACCACGTAACAATAAAAACGATTGGGCTTGACGCTGTGGAAGCAGAACTCGACCCGGAAAGGAGGGATTTATTTGAACGATAAAAACCGCAAGATAGCCATTATCATCGCCGCCATACTGGGATGCGTCGGGCTGTTCTATCTGGGCGGCATGCTTGGCCAATTGCTCGGCAACTACGCAGCGTGGATGGACAGCGGCGGCGTTTCCGGCGAGAGCACGATGAAGCCGGTAAGCTGGAACCCGCTGATTTGTTTTCCGGCGGCTTTCAGTGGGAACGGGATCAAAGGCATCCTGATGATCCTGCTGATCGCCGGCGCCATCTTCGCCTATGTGAAGCTTCACGATAAGTTTGACGGGAAGCAGCATGATCCCCGCGGCTTTGCCAGAAGCAAATCCGGTATCTACGGCACGGCATCCTGGATGGACGAAAAAGAAATGAAGGAAGTTCTGGAAATATCCCCGGTCCCTGATGCCAAAGGTACGATCCTCGGCGAGTACAAGGGTAAAGCCGTCTGTATGCCGGAGGACACCAGACTCAACCGCCATATCGCCGTTTTCGGTGCATCCGGTACCATGAAGTCGCGCGCGATCATCCGCAATGCGTTGTTTCAGGCGCTGCGGCGCGGCGAGTCCGTGATCGTAACCGACAGCAAGGGCGAGCTTTATGCCGATACCTCGGAAATGTTCCGAAACGAAGAATATGATGTGAAAATCTACAATCTCGTATCCCCTGAGCACGGCGACTCATGGAACTGTATGTCAGACCTGAACGGCGACACGCTGATGGCGCAGGTACTGACCAATGTCATTATCGGCAACACCAGCTCGGGTAAAGGCGATCACTTCTGGGACAACGGCGAAGGCAATCTCTTGAAGGCGCTGATCCTGCTCATTGACCAGGATCGGACACGAAGCCCCGATATGAAGCATCTCCCCGCCGTATATCAGCTGCTCACACAAAACAGCGAACGGCAGCTGACCGCTATGTTTGACAAGCTGCCGCTTGACCATCCGGCACGGGCGCCGTTTAATTTGTTTGCCCAGTCCAGTGATACAGTGCGCTCCGGCATCATACTGGGTCTGGGGACCCGTCTTCAGGTGCTTCAGAATCAGGCGGTCCAGCGGATCACGAGTCAGTCTGACATTGACCTGACGGCACCCGGCAGAAATAAGTGCATCTATTACATTGTGCTGAGCGATCAGGACGCTACGATGGCGTTCCTGTCATCGCTCTTTTTCTCATTCATGTTCATCAAACTGACTCGATATGCCGACGGTCGCCCGAACGGCCGCTGCGATGTGCCCGTCAATCTGATACTGGATGAGTTTAACAATGTGGGCCGCATTGGAGGCGCGGAAGACGGATCCGATTTTGCCAGATCTCTTTCTGTGGTACGGTCGAGAGATATCCGAGTCATGCTGGCCGTGCAGAGCCTCGGTCAGCTGCAGAATCGGTATCCCAAGAATCTATGGTCTGAGATCATAGGCAACTGTGACATTCAACTGATGCTCGGCTGCACCGATGATGTGACCGCCGAGTATATCTCAGCCCGGTCCGGTGATATGTCCGTGCAGGTCAATTCCACCATGACGGTCCGTCAGACCATCGCAGTGGCGCAGGTCATTCCCCAGTACCGTCATACCGAGGGCCAGGGACGCAGACGACTGCTCACACCGGATGAGGTTTTACGGCTTCCCAATGAAGAACTGCTCTGCATCATACGCGGGCACAACATTCTGAAGCTGAACAAACTGGATTTCACAAAGCACCCGATGGCAAAGCAGATCGTAAAGGCATCGGTATATGATTATAAGCCGACAGCCGATACGATGATTCCCGAACCGATCCGGTCTGACATCGAACCGACGCCGCCTAAGAAAGCGGCGCACAGAAAAAGCTTATACAGCTCGGCACAACCACCGAGTGAATTTTAACAGACAAAGGAGGAAAATCTATGCCAACCAAAAAGAAAGCAGAGCTTCCCGAGGAGATGACAACTCCTTTGGAGGCGCAGGAACCCCAGACTGAGGAGAATATCACGGCATCACCTGCCGAAGGGGCACCGGATGACACCTGTGATACCTCGCTCTCCCAGACTGAAACAGATTCGGCGGATGCGGGCGCCTCTTCGACCGGAATTCCGGGCGGAGCTCTCGACGAACCGACGGAATCTCAGACTGAGGTCAAAAAGCCCCGCAGGCGCAAGAAGACCGAGCCGGAACCGTCCCAGTCTGACACAGAGCCTGAAAATGCACCGAATGCCAAGGAAGACGGCGTCGATGCGGCGTTAAAACCCAAGAGAAAACGTACTCAAACCAAACCGAGCGTGTCGGTGCTGTCCATTGATGATCGTCCAACGGTCGAAACGGAGGCGGATAAGGCCAAGAATGACTTGCTCGACCTCATCGAGTCGCAGCGAAGCGGCCGTATCCTGACCGGGACGATCCAAGGTGTGGAACAGTCGGCGGATAACCCACGTCATGCCTTTGCAGTCCTGTATCACGGTGAGTTCAAAGTCATCATTCCCGCTGCTGAGGCAGTGGAGCCGCCTGAAGATTATCGCGGGCGTGATCCGGACGAGGTACTTCATTACATGCTGACCAAGCGCCTCGGCGCCGAAGTCGATTACATCGTAAAAGGCATCGATCCCAAATCCGGTATTGCAGCGGCGAGCCGCCTTGAGGCTATGCGTGCCCGAAGGAAAGAAATGTATTTCGGCACAGACCGGGACGGCAACAACCGCATCTATGCCGGTGTTTGCGCAGAAGCCAGAGTTGTTTCTGCCATCCGTGCCGGAATCTTCATCGACCTGTTCGGTGTGGAGAGCTACATTCCCCTCAAGGAACTGAGCTACCAGCGCTGGATGGACGCGGCGGCCCATTTCCAGCCCGGACAGCGCATCCTCGTCAAGGTATTGGATGTGGATCGCAGCGACCGTGACCATGTCAGGGTTTCCGCCTCCGTGAAACAGGCGGGAGAAAACCCGTATGAGAAAGCCCTTCGCAGATACTCCGTTGGCAACCGTTATGTCGGTACTGTCAGCATGGTGGATGTGAACGGCGTGTTTGTGGCGTTGGACGGCGGCATCGACTGCCTGTGCAGTTATCCCAAACGGGGACGCCCGCCGAGAGGTGCCAGAGTCACCGTCCGGATCCTCGGGATCAACCACGAGACCAACCGGATCTGGGGTGCCATCACCCACATTGCCATGCCGCACTGATGAAAAAGAAAGGAGATTTTATGCTACATTGTGATCTGAGTCAGAAAGAACAGCATCGCAGAAAAGAGATCGCCGAGCATACCCGTCAGATGCTTCTGACGGAGCTGCCGATCGACAGTCAGGATGAAACTTCGATCATGGGCAAGTATCGGGATTATTACCTGCAGATCTCTTTTTCCGAGCTGCACCCGCTGATGGTGGTTTGTCTCGCCAAGGCGCTTACTCAACCGGGTACCGCAAAGCAGTGTCGGATCGCAAACGATCTGAATCTGAGAAGCGTGCTCGGAAGTCATGCTATCAACGATGAAGTCGGCTGCTATTCCTACCGTGCCACGCACTGGCTGGATACCGAGTTGGATGCCAAGCGATTTTACGAGATCCTCGACCGGTGCGTCGACGAAGCGGACCGCGGCTTTTATAAGCTTGCGTGCTGAGTTGTAAAATCCCAGACTCGTCCGTGTAATGATGGTAAAAACACGAACCGGGAGTATGCATCATGAAAAAGCTTTTGATTTTATCCTGCGCACTGGCATTCTGCCTGGCGCTTGCCGCCTGTCATACCACAGACTCGCCTGATAGTTCTGTTCCTTCTGGGAGTCCGAGCTCAGCAATTGCCAATGAGTCCACCGCCCACCAAACTGAACCGGAGAGTTCCCTGGAGGAGAGCCGGACATCTCGGGATACTGCCGTCACATCAGACCCAACCGAAAGTGAGACGACGGCCCCTGCCAAGCCGGCGAATTCCGAGTCGACTACCAAACCGGAAAGCGAAAAAACCACAGAGTCTATGACTCCCCCTCAGACCGAGCCGGAAACCAAGCCTGCCGAGCTGCCTTCGGAACCCGAGAATTCTTGTGCCGGGGCCGAGGACGCCCGAGTGGTCGCCGATAAGGTGCTGGAATACATCAACAGCTTCCGCACATCGCCTGCAGTCAAATTGCCGGGCCTCACGAGCTACGCTGAGTATCGAAGCCGACAGCTCATCCGCAATTTTGCGCATGATACAAACGATGAGCGTGCAGCGGCGACAGCGCTTCGGTATGGCGAGTATGTGGATCCGAGCGTCTACGGCGGCAGCGGTGAACCGTACTACCGTGCCAATGCTGGTGAAGCCATTGCAAAGGCGGGCTATGTCGGTACGGTGGACGAAGTTGCCTATCGGTTGGCGACATTGGTCAGAAACAGCGCAGAGCACTGGTGCTATATCGGCTCAGCCGAGTATGGCTATATTGCCGTCGGCGTGACCTATGAAAGCGGCATGTGGTATTGCGACATTGCAGTTGCTGCCGAAAACACGGACAATCTTTAAGAACCATCAAGGAATTGCAGCCTCACCCGAAACGGTGGGGCTCTTTTCATATCCAAATCAAGAAAGGAAGATACCAAGATGAACAAGAAATTCACCGCACGCATTCTGTCAATGCTTTTGGCAATGCTGATGCTCGTCTCAATGCTGCCGACGAGCGTTTTTGCGGCGCCGGCATCTGATATTCCTGCCAATATGCTGGATAACGTCTATCTGGATGCTCTGGAATACACCGGCTACAAGGTGCAGGCGCAGAAGAATGACGGAACGATTTTCAAAAAGTACAGCGGCGGCGCAACAGCCTATCTCTCGAAAATCTCCTACGGGCTGAATAAGTACGGCACAGAAACCGTTGCAAAAAGCGGTACGGCAACCGGGCTCGCACCGGATATCGCCGGATTCGAGAGCAGCGGCCTTTGCTGTGCCTCTTTTGTTTCGTATGTGTACTACAACTATCTACCGAACATTGCGGGCATTGACACCAGCAGTGCAACCCGCCCGTATAATCTGCGTACCGCAACGGCATATAACGCCGCTGCGAATGCTTGGGTCAGTGCCGGTACGGCACGCCGCATCAGCTTCAGTCAGAATGCGAACGGCAATAATTTTATCCCCAGTGAGGATATCCCGATCGGGTCCCTCATCATTTTCAAACACATTCCGACCGGGGACATCGCCCATGTTGCCGTATACGCCGGTTATTACAACGGAACCCACTTTGTTTTTCATGTTGGCAACGATAGAGGACCGGAAATCAGCTCTATTGTCGGTATGTCCAAGGGTGACTATCCGGAAGCCGTCGTGCAGGTTGTTACTCCGGAATTCGTAGAGGCGGCCGGCAAAATCGAAGTTTATAAAAAGGATCCGAAGGGCGCAGCACTGAGCGGCGCCTATTTCATTGCCACCAACACCTCAACCGGAACAGAATATGCCATCGGACCTACCGACAGCCGCGGCTACGCCTGTACCAAAGAGCGACTGCCGTTTGGCACTTACAGAATTGTGGAAACGGTATTCCCGACGGACTACACCTATTCGGGAACCAAGGAGTGGACCCGCACGGTCAGCGCTTCCAATAACGGCGTGGTGACGATTGAGGCTGTCAATGAGCTGAAAAAAGGCAATATTGAGGTCTACAAAAAATCATCCGGCACCAACGAGGCACTCAAGGACGCCATTTTCACAGTCTACGATATGTCTGGCGCAAAGGTAACAACCATCGGACCGACCAACGACCGTGGCTATGCCAAATCTGTGGATATTCCTTACGGCTCTTACCGAGTGGTCGAGACGACCTTCCCGTTTAACTATGAGCCGGACGGTCAGACGGAATGGAAGGTCACCATTGATACCGCACACGGCAGCTTGGCAACGGTCAATGCTTATAACCGACTCAAAAAGGGTCATATTGAAGTTCTGAAATCCGATGCCGAATCCGGGAAGGACCTCAGCGGAGCAGAATTTACCGTCTACGATCTCGCCGGTGAAGAAGTCGCCGTGATCGGACCTACAGACAAAAACGGCTATGCCAAGTCCGGCGAGATCATCTATGGCGATTATATTGTAAAAGAGACCAAGGTGCCGGTCAACTACCAGCCGGACGGCGATGCGCGGTGGGAGGTAACGATAGACGATAACAGTCCGCTTATCACCCTGGATATTGCCAACCTGCGCCAGTATGGTATGGTCAAAGTCCGCAAAACTGCCGAAGACGGTTTGGTGGAGGGACTGACTTTCCGCTTGACCGGCACCTCCGAATACGGCGAGCCCGTAAATATGGCCGTTGCGACCAATGTGGCCGGCACAGCCGTGTTTGAGCGCGTCCCGATCGGTACAGACTACACACTTTCCGAAGAGAACACCCCCGAGCGATATGTGATCCCGGAGGTGCAGAACATTTCGGTCGAGTGGAACAAAGTGACCGAACGCCAGTTTAATAATATCCTCAAGAAATGGCGCGCTGATGTTCTCAAGGTTGATGCTTCTCTCCGCAGCAAAGGCGGGCATGAGAATCCGCAGATGCTCTCACTCGATTCTGACAGCATTGTGGAAAAACTCGGCTATCCTTACGGGGAAACCCAAGGCGATGCCACACTCGGCGGAGCAGTTTACGGCGTTTATCGTTATGATGAACTTGTGGACACCTATGTGACGGATAAAAACGGATATTTCCTGACCGACTACTATCCCTGCGGCGAGGGTTGGAACATCCGTGAGATCACGCCATCGGAAGGCTATCTTTTGGACGAGACCGTCTACTGGCTCGGTGTGACGCCCGGACAGTATACGCTGGAGAAGAACACGGAAGAGTTGGATGTCTATGAGGACATCATCTTCGGCAGCCTGTATCTCATCAAACACATGGATGACGGCAGCACCGGTCTGGAGACGGTTGAGACCGGAGCGGAATTTGAAGTATTCTTGAAAACCGCCGGTTCCTATGAGAGTGCCCGGGATACGGAACGGGACTATCTGACCACCGACGAGCACGGATATGCCGGGACGAAGCAGCTTCCTTACGGCGTCTATACAGTCAGACAGACGAAAGGCACGGAGGACTTTGATCTGGCAGCACCCTTCGATGTTTTTATTGATAAAGACGGATGCTGCTATCAATATCTGCTCAACAACGCCCCCTTTACCGGATATCTCAAGATTCAAAAGACGGATGCGGAATCCGGTCTGAGTATCCCGTATGCAGGCGCAGCGTTCCAGATTTATAACCCGGACGGTACCAGAGTTACCATGCAGTACACCTATCCGGAACTGACGGTGATCGACACCTTCTACACCAACGAGGAAGGCTATCTGATCACTCCGGAAGTGCTTCCGTTCGGAAAGGGCTACTCCATTGTGGAAGTCAAGGCCCCGTATGGCTATGTATTGAACTCCGATCCGGTCTATTTTGATGTGACCGCAGACACAGCGACCGAGGACGGCGGCATCACATTGATTGAAGTCACCCGTTCCAACATGCCGCAGAAAGGTATCATCCGTATCACTAAGACTGGCGAAGTATTCTGGACGGTCACGGAAGCGGACGGGATCTATAAACCGGTCTATGCGGTCAAGAGTCTGCCCGGCGCAGTGTTTGAGATCCGTGCCGCAGAAGATATTTATACGCTTGACGGTGTCATGCATTACGCAAAGGGCGAGATCGTGGATACGATCACGACCGGGTCTGACGGCGTGGCATCGAGCAAGGAGCTGTATCTCGGAAAATATGAGATTCAGGAGATTACCACACCGCACGGGATGGTTTTGAACGGCACAATCCAGACGGTGGAGCTGACTTACGCCGGTCAGGAGGTCGCCATTACGGAAACTTCCGGTAATCTCTATAACGAGCGCCAAAAGGTCAAAGTATCCCTGAGCAAGGTGCTGGAGCAGAATGAGTTGTTCGGCATCGGTATGAACGGCGAGCTGAAAAACATCACCTTCGGTCTGTATGCCGAGACTGACTTTGTTGCCGGTGACGGGACCGTCATTCCGGCAGGTGGGCTCATTGAGATCGTGACCTTTGATGATAACGGCATGGCGACGGTCAGTGCCGACCTACCGCTGGGCAGCTATTACCTGCAGGAACGCAGTACGGACGAGCACTACATCCTGGACGACACCCATTATGGATTCGAGTTTTCCTACGGCTCGCAGGAAACCACGGTGGTCGAGATCTCTGTCAACGACGGTGTCCCGATCAAGAACGACCTCAAGTACGGTATGATTTCCGGCCGCAAGGTCGATGAGGATGGACATGTGATCGCCGGTGCGATTTTCGGTCTGTTCCGCAATGACGAAAATGAGTATACGGCTGAAAATGCGTATTTAACGGCGGAAAGCGCACAGGACGGCACCTTCAAATTTGAAAAGGTGCCCTTCGGAACCTGGGTCGTTCGTGAGATCCAGCCGGCCAAGGGCTTTGTCCTCAATGAGAAGGCATATCCGGTCACAGTGTCTGAAGACGGCGATGTGGTGAGCATCCAGCTGGAGAACCGTTATATCCGCGGCAATATTGAGGGTACCAAGCTCGACGAGGACGGCAATGTGATCGCCGGTGCGGTATTCGGTTTGTTCCGTGAAAGTGAAACGGAGTTTACCGAGGAAACTGCCGTGCGTGTAACCGAGTCTGACAGCAACGGTAAGTTCCGCTTTGAAGATATCCGGTACGGGAAATGGATCATCCGTGAGCTGAAGCCGGCGTCCGGGTATGTGCTCAATGAAATGCCGATCGAGGTAGAAATCACCGAGGACGGCAAAACCGTTTTCATTACTGTCGAGAATAAATTCATTCGCGGCGACATCAAGGGCTACAAGGTCGACGAAGACGGAAAGTCGGTTGCGGGTGCGCTGTTTGGCCTCTTTACGGAGGATGATACGGAATTCACAGAGGAAAACGCCGTTCTGACGGCGGTGTCCGATGCAGACGGCGTCTTCACCTTTCAGAATGTACGATTTGGGAAATGGATCGTGCGCGAGCTGAAACCCGCCGAGGGCTTCGTCCTCAACGAGACAGAGTTCCCGGTCGACATAACTACGGATGGTGCCGTGATCGAGATCAAGGCCGAGAACCGCCATATCTATGGCGCAGTCCATACGACCAAGGTCGATAAGGATTATCCCGACCATCTGCTTACCGGCGCTGTGTTTGAGGTCTACCGTGATGTAAACGAAAATCAGCAGTTCGATCCGGATGTGGATGAACTGGTCGGCACCCTTTCGGAATGTGAGCCTGGCCTTTACGAACTCGCCGAGCTGTGTTACGGCGGATACTTCCTCTATGAAAAGCAGGCACCTGTAAACTATGTCAAGGACAACGGATACTACTATTTTGAAATCGTAACTGATGGCGAGATGGTGAAAGTAGAGAATCAGGTCGGCGTCGGCTTCATCAACAACCACATGGTCGGCAGTCTGAAGATCGTGAAGGCCTCCTCGGACGGCCGTGTGGAAGGCTTCAGCTTCCGCATCACGGGTGAGAACTACGACGAAGTTTTCACGACCGACGCAAACGGTGAGATCTTCATTGAAAACCTCCGTATCGGCAAATATACCGTGACGGAGGTTGAGGACAGAGCCAGCGCCGGATATAAACGCCCGGATCCTTTTGAGATCGAGCTGGCCGCTGATGAAACGCTGACGGTCAATGTCCATAACGATAAGGTCACGACCGATCATCCGGACAGCCCGAAGACCGGTGACAGTTCTCATATGGCTCTATGGGTGGGTCTGATGCTCGCAAGTCTTGGCGTCCTGATCGGTACGATCCTATATTCCCGCAAGAAGAAGCATCTTGCAGACTGAAAAGGGAGGTAAGGCAATGAAAACAAAACTGGCAAAAGGCATTCTGCTGATCCTGTCGCTGCTTTGCATTCTTTGCGTTCCGGTCACACCGGTTTATGCAGTGCAGCAAGGTACGGACGGCAGCGAACTGCAGGTGGTAAAAGCAGAGCAGCTGGAGATCCAGCTTGGCACAGCATGGTCGGGTGTAGAGTTCCAGCTCAAGACGGACGCCGGGGTTTACCCCGGCGCCGTCAAGGTCGGAACGGATGGCGTGCTCCGCCTTGAGATCGGCGGCAGCTCCCGGTACATTCTGACCTGTATGAATTCCTCAACTTCGATTCCAGAGCCGGAGGATACGGCGGACTCAACAGACCAGACGCAAGCTCCTGCCACAACAGAGCAAAGCCCTGAGTCAAATGAGAAAGCCGCATCCGGCATCCCGACGCTGCATATCATCCTTTTTGCAGGAGGTATGGTCATTGCAATCGGCACTCTGATTGTCATGCAGGTTCTCAAGAAAAAGCGTGAAAATGAGGCTCCGGATGACGAAGAGGACGAGGAATAATCCCCCAGACTGAGTCTGACAGAGAAAATCAGAGAATTTGCGATATTTTTCGTAAAATTCGGCGCGAAAACGACGATAAACCTTGACTTTTCGGCACTTCTCTGCTATACTATAAACGTGGCAGGAGCTTGCGTTCAGGCTCTCGATACGTCTATGGTATGGCGTCAGACTTCGTCTCGGGAAGAGGCAGGGAATCGTTACGGATTTGCGCACTGAGCAAGTCCACAATAACGCAGGCAATTGAATATGATAGCCGGAAGGCTGCTTGAATCCATACAGTGATCATTTGTGCTGTATGTTTTAATGCAGTTCTTCCGGCTTTTGTTTTTCTCGGAGGTAATATGAACTATGAATAAGAAGAAAAGAAAGGGGTTTGACCGGGGCGGGATGCGGTGCCCCTACTGCGGCAGCCCCGTTGTGTACAGAAGTGCAAACGGGATCTACCGCGACAATTCCAAAGGGACCATGCTTTACGTATGTTCCCGCTATCCCGAATGTGACTCGTATGTCCGCGCCCATACCGGCACGAATATTCCGGTCGGCAGTATGGCCAATCACGAGCTGCGTACATTGCGCCGCACAGCGCACCATTATTTTGACCAGCTTTATGAATCCGGATATATGAGTAAGCAGGATGCATATCAGTGGCTGTCCGACCTGATTATGGCGCCGCTTTCCGAAGCGCACATCGGTCATCTCGGCGAGTATTACTGTAAGCAGGTGATTGAAGAAAGCAGAAAGCTCTTGGAACGGTGAAAAGCCAAAACGCGGGGGCGATATTATGCACAGAAAGGAGGCGCACTGGCGTCATGACCCTGACAGCAGAACAGCAGAAGAAAGTGGAGCAGAATATTCGGCTGGTCCGGAAAGTGATTAACGATAAGATCCACGGTCCATATCAGTTGGGTATCTATACATACGACGATATTTTTCAGATCGGCTGCATCGGCCTCTGCAAGGCTGCGGCAACAGACAAAGGCGGAACCTTCTCTACCTATGCCTATCGCCTGATATGGAACGAGATCTGCGATGCGCTGATTTACTCGACCAGACGGCAGGCAACGGAGTTTTCCAGTGATATGATTCCCCTGGTTGCAGAAGAGCCGACCGTATCGATCGCAGATGTCGCAACGCAGTTGGATGTGCAGGCTGCACTCAAAGCAGCAAAGCAGGAAGCCTCTCCGTGCGTAGTCAAGGGAATCGATGCAATGATTCAAATGACCAAGGGGCGCTCCAGCAAGGAAATCGGAAATGAGTTCGGTGTGTCTGCCAACCTTGTTTGTGCCTGGGTATCCAAGGCAAGAAAATATCTGAAAAGCCGGCCGGAAATATTAGCGCTGGCAGAAACATAAAATAAGTCATAGGAACGCTGAGAAACAACCTCTCAGCGTTCCGTTTTTTTGTTTTCGGAGGTGTATATGAAAAAAGGCAAAAAGTTATGTCAGGTACTGATCCCGCTTTCCGTAGCTTTTACGGTAATCGCTCTGTTCAGGTGGATGTTCTTCATAGGGTATGTCCCAACCTCCTCTATGGAACCAACCCTGAAAACGGGCAGCGTGCTTCTCGGAATCAGAATTATCGGTTCAATTGAAACTGGAGATATTATCGTGTTCCGGCATAATGAGAAGCTGTTTGTAAAACGAGTCGCCGCTGTCGGCGGTGATATAATTGAGGAAAACAGTCAGACATTGACAGTACCCGCAGAATGCTTTTATGTGCTTGGGGATAACACGGAACATTCCTATGATTCGCGATGTTGGAAGGAGCCATTTGTAGAAAGGCAAGATGTTTTAGCGGTAGTGATTATTCCATAGAATCCGTATATTCGACTCAGAATATCAAGTTTCGTACGAGTTGCATTGTTCTTTCTATCTTGACATCTACTTTGATTTCTGCTATAATGTTGACATGATATAGTAGGAACGGAGGGGTCTTTTATGAGCTATATGGATGTGAAGACAGCAGCTGACCGTTGGGAATTGACCGAAAGAAGAATTACCACGCTCTGCAGAGACGGACGCATTGCGGGTGCGAAAAAGGAAGCAGGCTTATGGCTTATTCCTGACGATGCCGAAAAACCAGTAGACGGCCGCAGGAATAAGTTTACACGAGCGATGAAAGCAACCGCCAAATTACCTTTACCTATTGGTGTGTCCGATTTCAAGGAGTTGGTTTCTGGGTACTACTATGTGGATAAGACCCTGATGCTCAAGGAGTTTATCGATTTCAAGCCCAAGGTTTCTCTTTTTACCCGTCCGAGACGCTTCGGAAAAACATTGGCAATGGATATGCTGAAGACCTTCTTCGAGGTCAGCGACACGGATACTTCCAGGTATTTCAAGAACAAAAAGATCTGGAGCTGCGGCGAGGAGTATCGCCGTGAGCAAGGAAAATACCCAGTCATCTTCGTCACCTTTAAGGATATTAAGTTTGCAGCATGGGAACAGACCTATACGGCGATCCGTGAGATTATTGCAAATGAGTATCTGCGCCACGATGTTTTGCTGACCAGTGACAAGTGCAATGAATTTGAGAAGGACTACTTCCGTAAGGTCGTTGACGGTACGATCACGGAAGTCAGCATGGCAAGGGCGTTTCTGGAGCTTTCGCACATGCTCAATGAGCATTATGGCCGTCCCGCTGTCATTATCATTGATGAATATGATACACCTATCCAGCAAGGCTACACGGAGGGATACTACGAGCAGATCACCGGCTTTATGCGCAATCTTCTGTCCGGCGCCTTCAAAGATAACTCGAACCTTTCCTACGGCTTCCTGACCGGCATTCTTCGTGTGGCAAAGGAAAGCATTTTCAGCGGCCTCAACAACTTAAAGGTAAACTCCATTCTCGAAGACCGCTACAGTGAATATTTCGGCTTTACCAAAGACGAGATCCGGGGCATCATGGAGTATTACGGCCGAACGGATAAGTATGAAGAGATTTGCGAGTGGTATGACGGCTATCGCTTTGGCGATACGGACATTTTCAACCCCTGGTCCGTTCTCAATTATATGGACGAGAATTGTTCGGCAAAAGCCTATTGGCAATCCACGGGAGATAACAGCATCATCCGACAGATCGTTGCAGAGGCGGACGACGAGACTGCCGACAATCTCCGCAAATTGATGCAGGGACAAATGGTTTCCTCTTATGTGGACACCTCTGTGATCTATCCCGAAATCAGGAATAACCCGACAACGATCTACAGCTTCCTGCTTTCTGCCGGCTATCTGAAGGTCGTAAAAAAGGATGAGCTGCATGACGGAAATGCCATCTGCGACATTGCCATACCGAATAAAGAGATTTTCTATGTCTATGAAAAGGAGATCCTTTCTGCACTGACGAATGTGATCTCTCAGTCAACGGCTATTGCGATCCAGCAGGCTATCATAAGGCAGGATGTTCCGAAATTGCAGGATAATCTGCAAAAGCTGCTGCTGAATTCCATCAGCTCCTTTGACTATGCCCATGAGAATTTCTATCACGGACTTATCCTCGGGATCTG
>CDZG01029826.1_pt1 | contig 159211 bp, 157 predicted proteins | sample 557741 | NCBI WGS metagenome assembly CDZG01 (sample SAMEA3182086, study PRJEB8094) | gut metagenome | biome: human; feature: gut; material: Stool; isolation source: human stools | place: Canada | collected 2013-01-21
ATCGTTAATAATTTGAGAAGTTTCAGAAACAGCAACCTCAACAGGACGCCACCCTATTGTATGCGCCGCTCTGCTGTCAGAAGTATAATTGTATTCGGAGATATTCACAAATCCATTATCTTCCAAGAGCATTCCCGCGGTTTGAGTAAAGTCGCCCATAAAGGCACCGGGAATGATCGGCAGTTCTTCGCCGTTCGGGTAGTTATAGGCTGCATAGCTCAGCTCCATAGCCCATGTTGCAAGCTTGTGGTTGTAATCAGAAGAGCTATTACGTCCAAAAGAACCATTCTCTGAAACACTGTAAAAATTCTCCACATTGGTAAATATCTCATCTGCAAACGCTGCAAATCGGTTGTTTTCAGAATCAAGCTGAGTCATAACGTCGTTTATCCAGTCAGATACCGTAACTGAGCCACGAATATCAACAACAACAAGCGGCTTAGTTTCTATTTCATCATCATGGCTTGTGCTTATCTCAGTATCTTCTCCAGTAATGAGTGTATTATCTCGGAAATAATTCCTCCCTTGATCGTAATCACAAACACATACGCTATCCAATAAATTGTAAAGAACAGATCCTTTATCGTCAATAATATATTGGTAAACATTGCACATTCCTCCTACATCGTTAATAATTTGAGAAGTTTCAGAAACATCAACATTAATAGGACGCCAACCTATTGTATGCGCCGCTCTGCTGTCAGAAGTATAATTGTATTCGGAGATATTCACAAATCCATTATCTTCCAAGAGCATTCCCGCGGTTTTGGTAAAGTCGCCCATAAAGGCTCCGGGAATGATCGGCAGTTCTTCGCCGTTCGGGTAGTTATAGGCTGCATAGCTCAACTCCATAGCCCATGTTGCAAGCTTGTGGTTGTAATCAGAAGAGCTATTACGTCCAAAAGAACCATTCTCTGAAACACTGTAAAAATAGTTGCTAACTTTGTCAAGTTGAGTAACTGATATGGTTTTAGATTCTGTACCGTGTGCAGTCGACAACGTAATCGTCCCTGTACGAGTACACTTTTTTAGCACGCGTTGAAATATCCGATCGCTTAACCGTAGCTATCACCTGCTTTCTTTATTGCTCCGTCAAAACGAAGCAACGGCGGAATTGTATATTGATCAGTACTGCAACTATTCGCATTGATCACTAATCTATCCTCCTATAAGTTACAACGTAGCAAATATCAATAATTGGACAAAATATAATAATATTTTTTAGTTATGTCTTTAGTTATGATTGTATTCTTATTACTTGACATCTTACATACCAAAGCTCCGACAATCTCCTGACAAAAGTTCGTCAAAATTTACGAACTCATCAAAAATGTGAGACCGTAAAAAATAAAAAATGAGTCAATAAAAGAGAAAGAAGCAAAAAGAAACTTGAAGTATGCATAAAAATGGTATAAAATAAGAAAACAATTGCGAGAGTATAGGTGTGTTTGAGAACTTTAGTCCGGTAAAGTCCGGTACGAAGACTTAGAAATCGTTAAATTCGGCAAAAATTCGGTAGTTTTGGTGCTAATTTAGATTTTGCTTGACTGCTGCAAAATTTCGTTCAGGCAAAAGAAAAACCCCGAAAACCTTGATACACAAGGATTTCGGAGCTTTCACTCTGGAGGTGCCACCCAGATTTGAACTGGGGAATCGAGGTTTTGCAGACCTCTGCCTTACCACTTGGCTATGGCACCGCACTATTAAATTATGCACGGTATATAAAAATGATACCAAAAAAATGGAGCGGATGACGAGGCTCGAACTCGCTACCTCCACCTTGGCAAGGTGGCGCTCTACCAGATGAGCTACATCCGCAAAGTTGGTGCCTCCGGCCGGAGTCGAACCAGCGACACGTGGATTTTCAGTCCACTGCTCTACCAACTGAGCTACAGAGGCAAAAGATGCAGTCTGCATAATCTGACTATGCAGACCACACAATGGCGACCCGGAACGGGCTCGAACCGTCGACCTCTAGCGTGACAGGCTAGCGTTCTAACCAACTGAACTACCGGGCCATTGGTGGGAACAACAGGGCTCGAACCTGTGACCCTCTGCTTGTAAGGCAGATGCTCTCCCAGCTGAGCTATGCTCCCAAAAATCGCCGCCTGCGTGTCAAGCGGCGAGACTTATGATACTACACTTGCGAAGAATTGTCAAGCCTTTTTTTAAACTTTTTTCAATTTTTTTGCAAGTCGTTTTTATGACTTTTCCCCCGCCAATTCGAGTATCTCGGCGGGCGTAAAATGATATTTTTTGTCGCAAAAATGGCAGCAGACCTCGGTGCCGTCCTCCTTCGCCATCTCCTTCAGCTCATCTTTGCCGAGGCTTACGAGCGCCTTCGCCACCCTCTCCTTGGAGCAGGTGCAGCGATACTCGGGGCTTGCCTCGTCAAGCAGCTCAAGGTTGAATTTGCCGAGCACGCTCCTGCAAATATCCTCGGGAGTCATGCCTGAGGTCAGCATTTGAGTGACCGAGGGGATGCCCTTTATGCATTCCTCGACCTTATCTATCGTATCGTCCATGGCGGTCGGGAGCAGCTGGATTATAAATCCGCCCGCGGCCTTGATCGTGAGATCGAGGTTGACGAGCACACCGAGGGCGCAGACCGTCGGGGTCTGCTCACTCAGGGCAAAATAGCTCGTGATATCCTCGGCTATCTCGCCCGAGACGATAGGCACTTGGCCGATATAAGGCTCTTTGAGACCGAGGTCTTTCATCACGGTGAGGCTGCCGTCCCTGCCGACCGCGCCGGCAACATCGAGCTTGCCTTTTGCATTCAGCGGTATCTCCACCACGGGGTTCGCAACATAGCCTCTGACATTGCCGCTGCTGTCGGAAACGGCAATCAGAGTGCCCGCAGGGCCGTCGCCGCTCAGGCGCAGGGTGAGGCTGTCATCCTCCCCTTTCAGCACTGCGCCCATCATTGAAGCGGCGGTCAGGAGCCTGCCGAGGGCTGCTGAGGTCACGGCGGAGGTCTTGTGTATCTGCTCCGCACGGGCTACGATGTCGGTCGTATCGGCCGCAATAACGGTCAGGTCGCCCTCTGCGGATATCATTCTGACGAGTTTACTCATAGAAATCACTTCTTCTTTGCTAAAAATACTGCTTTTTCGCTGCCCGGGCGGACGGGGTCGAGGGTCATGTCGTCAAACACGCCCATCACTTCAAAGCCCGCCTGCTCGAGCCAGCGGGATATATCCTCAAGCGGATAGGAGCGCTCGGTTATATATTCGCTGCTGCGGTAGTATGCGCCGTCCTCTTCCTCAAAAAAGTCGAGCGTGATATCAACGCTGCCGTCGGATTCGTTATATGAATTCTGCCACACGCAATAGAGACTGTCAAGGTCATAGACAAAGGCGTTGTCGGCAAGGACGTTTTTATGCTTATACGGCGTATTGACGTCAAAGGCAAACGCGCCGCCGGGAACCATAAAGAGGGAGACCCGCTCGAAGGTGCGCTTCACCATTTCGGCATCGTCAAGATGATTGATGCCGTCGAGCACGCAGAGAGCGAAATCGACCGTGCCGTAAAGGTCAAGCTCGTCCATGGACTGATTGAGCAGCAGCAGCGAAACGCCGCTCTCGGCAGCCTTGCGCCGCGCCTCATTGAGCATACCGACGCTTATATCCACGCCGATCACGTCATATCCCTTTTTCGCCGCCTCTATAGAGATGCCGCCCGTGCCGCAGCCGAGGTCGAGCAATATCCCCTTCTCCTTGCGGCACATCGAAAGAAGCCCGCAAAAATATTCCGCGCGCTTCTCATACTCAACTTTATCCGTCAGGCTGTCGTAAAAGCGGGAGAAAACATCGTAGGACATTACTCTTCCATCCTTTTGAATATTTCATCGTAACCGTTACAGCCGTATTGAAGCGAGCGGTTGACGCGGCTGATGGTGGCGGTGCTGGCGCCCGTGGCGGCGACGATATCGCTGTAGACCATCTTTTGCCTGAGCATTTTTGCCACCGCGATGCGCTGAGAGAGCGCCTTTATCTCGGTAACGGTACAGAGATCCTCAAAGAAATCGTAGCATTCGTCGACCGTATTGAGCTTGAGAATTGCCTTAAACAGGTAGTCAACGTTTTCGTCTCTTAATTTATCGCTCAAAATATATCTTCCTTTCGCTGCGCTTTTGCGCTTTACTATTTTAACATACAAGCGCAAAAAAGTAAACCGTATTTTAAAGAAAAAAGCCTCGGGAATCTCGAGGCAGGAACGCAAAAGAATTATTTAATCTTTTTGCCGTCGACAAACGCTTGACCGACAACGTCGCCGAGGCAGATATAAGTGCTGTGGACGCCGTCATAGGTTATCGCTTCGAGCTTTGAGGGGTCTATCTTGCCGCTCTCGTCAAGGATGCTCTCATCGGCGCAGACATTGACTATCTCGCCGATAACATTGCCGTCCTCGTTGAATTTGAGCAGCTTGCACTCGAGGGTCATGGGCAGCTCGCTGATAACGGGGGCATCGACAAATTCGCTCTTGACGGTATGGAAACCCGCTCTCTCGAGCTTGTCGGGCGTATCATTGGCGGAGACTATGCCGAGATAATCGCATTCGACGACGGTCTTTGCCGTTGCGAAGCTGACGGTGAACGCCTCTTTGAGCTTGATATTTTTGACTGTCTTGTGGCTGTGTGAAAGGCAGAGCATAATCTGACCGCCGTCATATACTCCGCCCCAAGCGGCGTTCATCACGTCGGGCACGCCGTTCTCGTCATAAGTGCCTATCATAAGCACGGGCATGGGATAGACCCAGGTCTGTTTACCGAAATTTTTTCTCATATTTATCCTCCTTTTCGCCGTCGGCGTTTTATATCTATATTATACCCGCATTGCGGCAAATCGTCAAGCAAAAAAGAGGTGCGCCGCAGCCGGAGGAGTGAGGGCTGCGGCGCCGGAGGCAATTCATCAGTCGTCGCTCTTTGCGCCGCTGACGATATTGTAGTAAGCGTTTGAAGTTATACGGTATATCAGCGTATAGAGCAGTGCAAAGGCCGCGAAGCTGATAAGAGTGGTGAGCACAAAGAGCATGACGTTGTGCAGGGCAAAGAGGGTGAGCAGGCGGCGGATTATCGGGAACGCGAAAGCAAGATGCATCCCCGCAAAGGCAAGGGGCAGGAAGAATACGGTGAGCAGCTGTGAATTGATGCTGCGGCGTATCTCATGCTTTGTCATGCCGACCTTTTGCATTATCTCGAATCTCGACTGATCCTCATAGCCCTCGGATATCTGCTTGTAGTAGATGATGAGGACCGCCGCAAAGGTGAACACAAGGCTGAGCAGGATACCGATGTAGAAAAGTCCGCCGTATGAGCCGTAAAAATCATCGGCATCCTCGGCTCTGGACTCAATTGAAACGGATTTATATTTTGCATCCCCGTCGATGTTGTCCGCAAAGCGGTCGATAAGCTTCTTCGTGAGCTTTATCTGACTTTCGTTATCAATGCCGGTGTCGAATTCATATATCCACTTGTAGCCGATGAGCTTTTTTTCGGTCTCGGGGAAGCTCGACTCGATGTCGGAGAGCTTCGGCAGGATTACGGTGATACTCGGCACCATATTTGCTTCCTGCTCGCCGATGACATGGAGTCTGCCTTCCTTTAATTCTCTGACGGAGAAGTTTTTGCCGTCGTTAAAGGATATGACATTCTCGTCATAGCTGCATCTGTAGGTCAGGAGCATCACTTCACCGGGAGCGAGCTGCAAATTATCGCCGGTATTCTCGTTATAAAAATCGACATCAAAGAACCATATGTCGCGGATATCGTTGTATGAATAAATGCCGATCTTGTTGCTATTGTGGTCACAGACCATATCCGTACCGACGGGCAGAGCGGATACATAGGCGTAGGGAGCTTGATTTATATTTGAGGGCTTCGCTCCGAATTCAACGGAGTTCTTGTTGAGATAATCCCTGATGATAGAAATGTTGCTCTCGTCGAGCTGCTCGGGTTCCTCGACCGTCGCTGTGACGCATATCTCCCTCGGGTAGCGGCTGGCGAGCGAATCCTCGGCGCCGAAATACAGACATGAGGAGGAAGAGATCATAACAAGCACCATTGTTGCGAGCACGCAGATCGAGGCGAGACCCGCGCCGTTGCGCTTCATACGGTATACCATTGAGGACACCGAAACAAAGTGGTTTGATCTGTAGTAATAATCCTTGTTTTTCTGGAGCAGGCGGCAGAAAAGCACAGAGCCGGATATCATAAGGAGATAAGTAGCGACTATGACCATGACGACCGCCACAAAGAACCATACAAGAGCCTCTATTGGGTTATCAATGCTGACCGCAAGGTAATATGCGGCGCCGAGGAGGATAACTCCGAGCACGCCGAGCAGCCAATTCGCCTTAGGTGCTTTTTCACCCGAGTTTTCGCTCTTTATGAGGTCGACCGCACTTGAATGCTTAACTCTGATCAGAGCATTGAAATAAAGCAGCACAAATATCAGGGCAAATATGCCGACAGTCATCAGCACGCCCGAAAAATCTATCGAAAACGAGTAGTCGGCGCTGCCGTTCATTATGAAGAACAGACCTATTTCGGCGAGCTTTGAGAGGGCGATGCCGAAGAAAAGGCCGCAGACAAGCGAAATGCCGAGGATTATAAGGCATTCCCACAGTAGAATGACGGCAATGTTATTCTTGCCCATTCCGAGAATATTGAAGAGGCCGAATTCCTTCTTCCTGCGGCGAAGCAGAAATGAATTCGTATAGAAAAGAAAGATGACCGCGAATATTGCTATTACGAATGAGCCGAGACGCATCACAACTCTTATCGTCTCGCCGCCCGGGAGCTGCAAGATCGCTTTGCTCAGGCCGAGGAAGGTGATGATGTATTCCATTGCCACCATGCCGATGCAGGTGAGGATGAACGGCAGATACAGCCGCTTATTCTTTCTTATACCGTCGGCGGCGAGCTTCGGATAGAATCCTTTTTTCATTTTGCTTCACCGCCCGTCGCAAGCATAGTCAGTGAATCGGAGATCTTCTGATACATCTGCTCATCGGTGGAGTTTCCTCTGTATATCTGATGGAAAACCTCGCCGTCCTTGATGAACAGCACTCTGCCGGCAACGCTTGCGGCCTTGACCGAGTGGGTGACCATGATTATGGTCTGACCGCTGCAATTAAGCTCCGCAAACAGGCGCAGCAGCTCGTCGGTGGCTCTTGAGTCAAGCGCACCAGTCGGTTCGTCGGCGAGTATCAACCTGGGTTTCGTGATTATTGCTCTTGCGACGGCAGCCCTCTGCTTCTGACCACCCGAAATCTCATAAGGATATTTCTTAAGCAGGTCGGTTATCATCAGCCTTGAGGCGACCGCTCTGAGACGTTCGTTCATCTCTTTATATGACTTGCCCGCAAGCACAAGGGGCAGATAGATGTTATCCTCGAGTGTGAAGGTGTCGAGCAGATTAAAATCCTGGAAAACAAAGCCGAGATTATCTCTGCGGAATGCGGCGACATCGCCCTCCTTTATCTCGCCGAGCTCCCTGCCGTCAAGCTGAACGCTGCCGGCGGTCGGCGTATCGAGAGCGGCAAGGATATTCAGCAATGTGGTCTTGCCCGAGCCGGACTCGCCCATGACAGCGACGAATTCGCCCTGCTCAACGCTGAAGTTGACGTTTCTCAGCGCCTCGACCTGATTGCTTCCGAGTCTAGATGAATAAACCTTTTTAAGACCTTGAACTTTAAGAATGCTCATTGGTGTTTCCTCCCTTTTGTTTCTGACAATATTCTATCAGAAACGGGAAACGTAACGCCATAGAATCGCCTTACATTTCCCGAGGTAAATCTTACGCTTTTGTAAGAATTATTCTTTTTTCATCTCATATTGCTCAAGGTCAAGGCGTATCACCGTGCCCTTGTCAAGCTCGGATTCGGCGCTGATGCCTACCCCGAGGTTATCGCATATGCGGCGGCAGAGATAGAGACCGATGCCGCTCGCTTTTTTATCACTCCTGCCGTTATAGCCTGTGTAGCCGTTCTCAAATATCCTCGGCAGATCCTCGGGCGCAATGCCTATGCCCGTGTCCTCAATGCAGAGGATCTTCGGCCGCTCAAGATATATCTTCACGCTGCCGCTTTTGGTGTATTTGAGCGCATTCGAGAGTATCTGCTCAATGACGAACGACAGCCATTTCTCGTCCGTCACGATTTGGAGCTCCGTCGGCTCGTATTCGAGCCTTATGCGTTTGTCTATAAATTCCGATGAAAAACGTCTGACGCAGCCCTTGATGATATCGTCGGCCGAGCATTTTCTGAACACATAGTCGTGCGACGGCGAATCAAGGCGTATAAACGCAAGTACCATATCGACATATTGCTCTATCCTGAAAAGATCGGAGGACAGGCGGCGTGAGAACGTGGAATCCTCCCCTTGCAGAGTCAGCCGCATTGCGGCTATAGGCGTTTTGATCTGATGTGCCCACACGGTGTAATACTCGACCGTATCCCTGTAGCGGATGTCATTCAGATTCTCAAGGTCGGCAAGCTCCTTTTTGAGATTGCCGATTATCTCCTGATAATCATGCTCTATGATATCGCCGCCGTCCGGCAGCTCGGTTATCATGGCGGCGGTCAGCTCCTTGACGGTGCATAGCTGTTTATGCCTGCGCAAAACGGAAGCAAAGTCAAAAGCCACAAACACCGCGCCGAGTATGGCGCAGAGCACCGCGGGATAGATAACCGCCCTGAGCGGCAGACGGTATAATCCGAAAATTATTGCAAATATGACGCAAAACAGCGCGAATGCAACAAGCACCTTGACCCGCTGTTTAAGATAAGCGGCAAAAAGCCTCATACTCTCTCCTCACTCGGTAATATAACCGACTCCGAATTTAGTGGCGATAAAGCTGTCAAGCCCCGCGGCGGCGAGCTTCTTCCTGAGCCTGTTGACGTTGACGGTCAGCGTATTCTCATCGACAAAAGAATCCGTCTCCCACAGCCGCTCCATCAGCCTCTCACGGCTGACGACTTTGCCCTTATTCTCGATAAGGCAGTGCAGGATCCTGTATTCATTCTTTGTCAGCGGTATCTTTTCGCCCTGATAGGTCAGAGAATTATCGCCCGTGTCGAGGAAAGCGCCTCGGTGCTCCAGCACGGGAGCGCTCTCGGCAAAGTCATATGTACGCCGCAGCAGCGCCTGGGTCTTGGCGATGAGCACGTTCATATCAAAGGGTTTTGCGATAAAATCGTCGGCGCCCATATTCATGGCCATGACGATATTCATATTATCCGCCGCGGAGGAAATGAAGATTATCGGCACACTGGAAAGCCGACGTATCTCGGAGCACCAATGAAAGCCGTTAAAGAACGGCAGGGTGATATCGAGCAGGACTATGTGCGGGCGAAACTCCGCAAATTCGCTTGTGACGGCTCTGAAATTCTCGACCGTGCGGGTCTCATAGCCCCATGCGGCCGCCTGACGGGCTATAGCCTCGGCAATGCCGGGGTCATCCTCCACTATAAAAATTTTATACATTATATATAATTCTCCGTTCGGTCATTTGCAGCCGAAAATGCTGCATTTATAAGCGCAGCCCGTCGGCGTAGCGGCGCAGCCGCCCAAAGCAGTCTCACGCAGCTCGGGCGCAAGCCTCTTGCCGACTTTATACATAGCCTCCGCCATTTCGGAGAAGGGCACGACTGCCTTTATGCCGCTGAGCACGCTCTCGGCGCTCGTGAGGGCGTTCGCCGCACCCGCCGCATTTCTCGACTGGCAGGGCGCCTCAACAAGCCCGGCTATCGGGTCGCAGACAAGACCGAGCATATTTGACAGCGCTATCGACGCAGCGTCAAGGCTCTGCTGCGGAGAGCCGCCGAACATTGCAACGGCAGCGGCGGCAGCCATAGCCGAGGCCGAGCCGACCTCCGCCTGGCAGCCCGCCTCCGCGCCTGCGACGGAAGCGTTGCGCATCAGCAGGCAGCCTATCGCCCCTGCGGTAAAAAGTCCGTTGAGGACAGTCGCTTCATCAAGCCCGAATTCCTCCTCGAGCGCAAAAAGCACGGCAGGAAGCACTCCGGACGAGCCGGCTGTCGGCGCGGCGACGATAACGCCCATCGAGGCGTTGACCTCGGGCACGGCCTGCGAATATATCAGCGCCTTGGTGAGCACCGAGCCGCAGATTGACCTGCCCGCCGCCGCGTGAGCGCTCAGCTTCGCAGCCTCGCCGCCTATCATGCCGCCCCTCGACGGCAATATCTCGCTCATCGGCTTATGAGCCGAGTCACGCATAATGTCGAGAGCTTTTTTCATTTTTTCCTCAACCGTCTGCGGGTCAAGCTCGCCCTCCGTGGATTCACGGCGGCGCATTACATCCGCAATGGTAATATTTTCGCTGCCGCAAAGCGCAAGCAGCTCTTCGGCGGTCGTAAATTCCATACCGTTACCTCCTGATAAGCATTATATCGTCCACGAGCGAGGTCGCCCGTATCTTTTCGACCGCTTCGGCGGTTATCTCTTCGTCGGATTCGACTATAGTATAAGCCCTGCCGCCCTTTTTCTCACGGTAGACGCGCAGGAAAGCTATATTCACGTTATTATCGTTGAGCGCCGCTGTTATCGCAGCCACAACGCCTGGGTGATCCTCATAAACGGCTATCAAAGCGTGATATTCGCCTGTGAACTGCACCTTCACTCCGTTGATTCGGGTCAGCATGACCTTGCCGCCGCCGAGGGATTCGCCCCTGACGGTGAGCCGTCTGCCGCCCTCGCCCGTCATAACGATATCAACGGTATTCGGGTGGATATCAGTTTCGTTTGTGTTCTCTTCAAACGAATACTCTATCCCCGCCTTATCGGCATATTCAAATGAGTCACGGATACGCACGTCATCCGTCGCAAAGCCCATTATGCCGCCGAGCAGCGCCCTGTCGGTGCCGTGGCCGTTATAGGTCGCGGCAAAAGAACCGTAGAGGATGAATTTAACGCTCTTTATCCGCTCGCCGAGCATTTTGCCCGCAAGCAGGGCGATAGAGGCTGCTCCCGCGGTATGCGAGCTTGAGGGGCCGACCATATTCGGGCCGATAACGTCAAAAACGCTGATAAAAGCCATTTCACAATTCTCCCAGTATTAATTTGATTTCATTATAATTTATGTTCCCCCGAATGTCAACAAAATTAAAGCCGCATATAATGGCCGTGAAGGAGGTGCTACCCATGCCGAGTATTTATTTAAGCCCGTCCACACAGGAATATAACACGACCGTTTTGGGCAACAGCGAGGAATACTATATGAACCTCATCGCCGACGCCATGGAGCCTTATCTCGCCGCAAGCGGCATACGCTTCGGCAGGAACGACCCTGCAATGACGGCTCTCGACTCCGCAAGGCAGGCAAACGAGGGCGGCTATGACTTCTATCTCGCTCTGCATTCAAACGCGGCGCCCGACCCGTACGCCGGCACCGTCAGGGGTGCGGAGATATATTACTACCCAGGCAGCCGCGAGGGTCAGCGGGCGGCGACGATATTCGCAAACAACTACAAGGAGATCTATCCCCTGCCCGACAGGATAAAGATACTGCCCCTCGGCACTTTTATCGAGCTTAACAAGACAAATATGCCCGCCATCCTCTTTGAGCTTGCGTATCACGACAACCTGCTTGACGCTTCGTGGCTCTCGCGCAATATAAATGAGATCGCACGCAATCTCGCCATCTCGGTCGCCGACTATTTCGGGGTCGAATTCGTCGATGTGCGCTACTTCGGCCAGGCGGTCATATCCACCGACGGCGGAGCGGTAAACGTGCGCGAAAAGCCGGATATCAACTCCCCCGTCGTCGCAGCCCTGCCCGACGGCACGGTCGTCAAAGTCTTTGAGCGGGTCAACGACTGGTTCCTTATTGAGGACGGCTCGACCGCCGGATTCGTCAACGCCGAGTTCATCCGTCAATTGTAGGATTGATAAAAATTACTCCGAAAACCACAATATCTTTGGGTATTATGCAGAATTAGCCCAAAATATAAAAAATGTCTTGATTTTTAACCGAATGTTAATTATAATTGAATTGTATTTTTCAAGCGTCATTTTTTGTATTTTTCGGTGAGGATGTGATTACGATGGAGCTTCTGGAGCAGAGAATTGCCGAGCAGGGCAAGGTCATTGGCTCGGACATTATAAAAGTCGATATGTTCCTCAACCATCAGATAGACGTGGGATTGCTGTGCGAGATCGGCAAGGAATTCCGCAGGCTTTTTGCAGCCTCAAGCATAAACAAAATAGTTACGATAGAAGCCTCAGGCATAGGAATAGCGTGTATAACTGCACAATATTTTTCTGTGCCTGTTGTTTTTGCCAAAAAAGGCGCTCACAGGAATGTGGGCAACAATCTCTACACCGCCGAGGTCCACTCCTTCACCAAGGGCGTGACCACCACCATCGGCATATCAAAGGATTACCTCAATGAGGGCGACCGTGTGCTCATCATCGACGACTTCATGGCAAACGGCCAGGCCGTCAACGGGCTGATAGATATTATCACTCAGGCGGGCGCTTCGGTCGAGGGCATAGGCATCGTGGTCGAGAAGGGCTTCCAGCCCGGCGGCGACGAGCTTCGCAAAAAGGGATATCATCTCGAATCTCTGGCAGTTATTAAGTCCATTGATGACGGTAAGATCATCTTTGGATAAAATATAAAATTTTTGGAGGTAAACAAAAATGAAGAAGTTCGCAAAGATCCTCGCAATTCTTATGGCACTCGCCCTTGTTTTCAGCTTCGCAGCTTGCGGCGGCAAGGACGACGGCAATAAGGACAGCTCCACCAACGCCCCCGCAGCAGACGTAACCAAGTCGGCAAGCGAGCTCACGGTCGGTTTCATCTTCCTTCACGATGAGAACTCGACCTATGACCTCAACTTCATCAACGCAGCTGAAGCAGCTTGCAAGGCTACCGGCGCAAAGATCATCAAGAAGACCAACGTCCCCGAGAACAGCGCTTGCTACGAAGCAGCGGCAGACCTCGTTGACAGCGGCTGCGACATCGTCTTCGCCGACAGCTTCGGCCATGAGGACTTCATCATCCAGGCAGCTAAGGAATTCCCCAATGTCCAGTTCTGCCACGCAACCGGCACCAAGGCTCACACCGAGAATCTTGCTAACTACCACAACGCATTTGCTTCCATTTATCAGGGTCGTTACCTTGCAGGTATCGCAGCAGGCATGAAGCTCAACGAAATGATCGCTGCCGGTCAGTTCAAGGCTGAAAAAGCCAAGATCGGCTATGTCGGCGCCTTCACCTATGCAGAGGTTATCTCCGGCTATACTTCATTCTATCTCGGCGCAAAGTCAGTTTGCCCCACCGCTACCATGGAAGTTATCTTCACCGGCAGCTGGTATGACGAGGCTGCTGAAAAGGAAGCAGCCAACAAGCTCATCGCCAACGACTGCAAGCTCATCAGCCAGCACGCTGACTCCATGGGCGCTCCCACCGCTTGCGAGACCAAGGGTATCCCCAACGTTTCCTACAACGGCAGCACTCTTGCAGCTTGCCCCAAGACCTTCATCGTTTCCTCCAGAATCGACTGGACTCCCTACATGACCTACATGATCGAGTGCGTTGCTAACGGCAAGGCTATCGACGTCGACTGGTGCGGCGGCATCACCGAAGGCTCCGTCGTTCTCACCGACATCAACGAAGCAGTCGCGGCTAAGGGCACCGCAGAAGCCATCAAGGCAGCTGAAGAAGAGATGAAGGCCGGCACTCTCCATGTATTCGACACCGCTAAGGACAACTTCATCACCGTTAAGGGCGAGAAGCTCAGCTCCTATATGGCAGACGTCAACACCGACGCTGACTACACCGCTGACACCGAGGCTGTTTCCGACGGTTACTTCCACGAGTCCGAGTACCGTTCGGCTCCGTACTTCAACGTACAGATCGACGGCATCACTCTCCTCAACAGCAAGTTCTAATTCCATATAACATTACGGGCGGAGCATGATCTGCTCCGCCCGAATAAATTTTATATTTACCGTTTTAATTTTGAAAAGCCGATTATCACGCCTAAAGCTAATCGGCTTTTGAGATTTAAAAGTAGGAGGAACCAAAGTGGGCACAAACGCTGCAATTGAACTCAAAAACATAACCAAGACCTTTGGGCACGTCGTTGCCAATAAAGACGTCTGCCTGACCGTTAACCGTGGCGAAATCCTCTCAATCCTCGGCGAAAACGGCAGCGGTAAGACCACGCTGATGAATATGATATCCGGCATTTATTTCCCCGACCACGGCCAAATATTCATCAACGGCGAGGAGGTAGTCATCCGCTCCCCCAAGGACGCCTTTGACTACAAGATAGGCATGATACATCAGCATTTCAAGCTCGTCGACGTATTCTCGGCGGCTGAGAATATCGTGCTCGGTCTCGACGAAAAAGAGGGCTATAACCTCAAGCGCTCCTGCGCCAAGATAAAGGCCATCAGCGAGCAGTACGGCTTTGAGATTGACCCCAACAAAAAGATATATGAAATGTCCGTCTCCGAGAAGCAGACCGTTGAGATAATCAAGGTGCTTTACAGAGGCGCGGATATACTTATTCTGGACGAGCCTACCGCCGTGCTCACCCCGCAGGAGACGCGCAAGCTCTTCGCCATCCTGCGCCGTATGCGCGACGACGGCAAGGCGATAATCATCATCACTCACAAGCTCCACGAAGTGCTTGCCCTCTCCGACAGGGTATCCGTCCTGCGTAAGGGCGAATACATCGGCACGGTCAAGACCTCCGAAACCAACGAATCCCAGCTCACCGAGATGATGGTCGGCAAAAAGATAAGCCTCAACATCGAGCGCAGCGAGCCGCAGAACCCCGAAGCACGCCTTGAGGTCAAGGATCTAAGCTGCGTCAACCGTGAAGGCACAAAGCTGCTGAGCGACGTCACCTTCACCGCTTACTCCGGTGAAATCCTCGGCATCGCGGGCATTGCGGGCAGCGGTCAGCGTGAGCTGCTCGAATCCATAGCGGGTCTCCAGCCCGTCAAGGAGGGCAACATCCTCTACAACAACCCCAAGAACGGCAAGATAGACAACCTGCGTGACAAGACCCCGCTCCAGATAAGAGAGCTGGGAGTCCGTCTCTCATTCGTACCCGAGGACAGACTCGGTATGGGTCTTGTGGGCAACATGGATATCGTTGACAACATGATGCTCCGCAGCTACCGCAAGGGCAAGACCTTCCTGCTTGAGCGCAAGCAGCCCAAGGATCTAGCTCAGAAGATAATCAACGACCTCGAGGTCGTCACCCCCGGCGCAAGCACCCCTGTCAGACGCCTTTCGGGCGGTAACGTCCAAAAAGTGCTCGTCGGCAGAGAGATTGCGGCCTCCCCGACCGTATTCATGGCGGCTTACCCCGTCAGAGGCCTTGACATCAACTCCTCCTACCTTATATATAATCTTCTCAATAAGCAGAAAGAAAGCGGCGTCGCCGTTATATTCGTCGGCGAGGATCTGGACGTGCTGCTTGAGCTGTGCGACAGGATCCTTGTCATCAACTCAGGCAAAGTGACAGGCATTGTCGACGCCCGCGCCGCCACCAAAGAAGAAGTCGGACTTCTTATGACCAAAAATGACGGAGGTGAGAACCATGAGCAAGCCGAATAAGCAGCAGCACGAGCCGCTCTTCCACATTGCAAAGCGTGCGGCCATCCCCTTCTGGCAGTCATGGATAATCAGAATTCTCTCTATTTTAGCCGCGCTGATAGTCTGCGCCGTCGTCACCGTGCTGCTCACGGGCGAGAATCCCTTCGCTGTCTACGCCACCATGTTTGAGGGCGCATTCGGCACAAAGAGAAGAATTTGGGCGCTCATGCAGAATCTTGCAATGCTCCTTTGCGTTTCGCTTGCCGTTACTCCGGCTTTCAAGATGAAATTCTGGAATATCGGCGCCGAGGGTCAGGCGCTCGTCGGCGGCCTTGCCACCGCGGCGTGCATGATACTCTTCGGCGACCAGCTCCCCTCATATTTCCTCATCCCGCTGATGATAATCACCAGCATTGCGGCGGGCGCTGTTTGGGCGTTTATCCCCGCTTTCTTCAAGGCGAAGTGGAACACCAACGAGACTCTCTTCACCCTTATGATGAACTACATTGCAATGCAGATAGTTTCATTCTTCTGCTACAAGTGGTCAAACCCCAAGGGCTCGGGTCACATCGGCGTCATCAACGCTTCCACCAATGCGGGCTGGTTCCCCAAGATCGGCGGTCAGGCTTATCTGCTTAACATAATCATCGTCGCAGTGCTGACGGTCGTTATGTATATCTATCTCAAATACAGCAAGCACGGCTACGAGATATCCGTTGTCGGCGAGAGTGAAAATACCGCAAGATACATCGGCATCAACGTCAAAAAGGTCATAATGAGAACGATGCTTCTCTCCGGCGCAATATGCGGCCTGAGCGGTCTGCTCCTCGTTGCGGGCACCGACCACACCGTCACCAGAGACACCATAGCGGGCAGAGGCTTCACCGCAATAATGGTTTCATGGCTTGCAAAATTCAACCCTATCTATATGGTGCTGACCTCCTTCCTGCTCGTATTCCTCGAGAAGGGCGCCGACGAGATCTCGACCAGATTCGGCCTCAACGGTTCCTTCTCCGAGATCCTGACAGGTATCATCATATTCTTCATCATCGGCAGCGAATTCTTTATCAATTACACCATCAAGTTCCGTGAGTCCAAAAAGGAGGCGAGCAAATAATGATAGTTGCATTCATTCAGCGTGCAGTCATGCAGGGCATCCCCCTTTTGTTCGGCTCAACGGGCGAGATCATCACCGAGAAGGGCGGCAACCTTAACCTCGGTATCCCCGGCATCATGTATGTCGGCGGCATCTCGGGCGTTATCGGAGCCTTTGTCTACGAGAGCTCGGCGGCGGAGATTAATCCGTTTCTCTCAGTGCTGATCCCCCTGCTTTCGTCAATGTTCGGCTCTCTTGTGATGGGTCTTATCTATTGCGTGCTCACCGTCACACTAAGGGCAAATCAGAATGTCACCGGCCTTGCGCTGACCACCTTCGGCGTCGGCTTCGGCAACTTCTTCGGCGGCTCGCTCATCAAGATCACGGGCAGCGAGCTTCCCTCGATAGCCCTCACCGCAACGAGCAACAACTTCAAGACCGAGCTTCCCTTTGCAACCAAGCTCGGCTGGTTCGGCGAGGTGTTCCTCTCCTACAGCTTCCTTGCCTACGCCGCAATCATAATCGCCCTTGTCGCTGCCTATTTCTTCTCCCGCACCAAGTCGGGTCTCCAGCTCCGCGCAGTCGGCGAGAACCCCGCAACTGCTGACGCAGCAGGCATCAACGTGAGCAAATACAAGTATCTCTCCACCTGCATCGGCAGCGTGATAGCGGGTCTCGGCGGCCTCTATTACGTCATGGATTATGCCTGCGGCGTTTGGTCAAACGACGGCTTCGGCGACAGAGGCTGGCTCGCCATCGCCCTTGTCATATTCGCCGTGTGGCGCCCGAATATCGGCATACTCGGCTCGATACTTTTCGGCGGACTTTTCATCATCCACAACTATATCCCGAACCTCGCATTCGAGACCCAGGAGCTGCTGAAGATGACACCGTATGTTGTCACCATCGTCGTGCTTGTGGTGATCAGCATGAGGCAGAAGAGGGAGAATCAGCCCCCCGCAAGCCTCGGTCTCTCGTATTTCAGAGAGGACAGATAACCTTTTCGGCGCAGTCAGGCATCGACCCGGCTGTGCCTTTTCATTTGTAATATTCCCCCGCCGTTTGTCATAGTATCTAATGATATAGCGAACGGGAGGGCTGATATTGAAAGGTTTAGTTGAGCAGCGGGCCGTGGAATTGGCCGAATATATCGTCGCAAACCGCACCACCGTCAGAGCCGCCGCAAAGAAATTCGGCGTGAGCAAATCAACGGTACATATGGATATAACCGAGCGGCTTCGGAAGCTGAATCCGCCGCTGTACTCCGAGGTACGCACCGTGCTCGATATCAACAAGGCGGAGCGTCACATCAGGGGCGGCATGGCGACAAAAGAAAAATATTCTAAATAATTGCCGCAGATTCTGTTGAATTCATATAAAATGTGTGTTAAAATTAACAGGAATGGGGCAACCCTTATCTTATTGAAAGGAACGATAAAATGAAGCAACTCAAAATTGGCATCATCGGCGCAGGCCGCATCGGCTCGCTTCACGCAAAGTCGATCACCTACAACGTGCCGACCGCTACGGTCGTCGGTATCACCGATGTTTTCAGAGCGAACGCCGAAAAAGTCGCTGCCGAGCTAAATATCCCCGTCATTTATGACGACTATAAGCAGATGCTCGCCGACCCCAACGTCGAAGCAGTGCTCATCTGCTCCTCGACCGACACGCACGCCGATATCGCTATCGAGGCTGCCGAGGCAGGCAAGCACATCTTCTGCGAGAAGCCGGTTGACCTGACCCCCGAGAAGGTCAAGGCAGTTATCGCCGCCGTCAAGAAGGCGGGCGTCAAGCTGCAGGTCGGCTTCAACCGCCGCTTTGACCACAACTTTGCAAACGTCAGAGCTATGGTCGCCGACGGCAAGATCGGCGACGTCCACATCGTCAAAATCACCTCGAGGGATCCCGCTCCCCCGCCGGCAGAGTATTCGGCAGTCAGCGGCGGTATGTTCCTCGATATGACCATCCATGATTTCGATATGGCTCGTTTCCTTGCAGGCAGCGAAGTCACCGAGGTCTATGCGAACGCGACCTGCCTTGTTGACCCGGCTATCGGCGCGGCGGGCGACGTTGACACCGCGGTTATCAGCCTTAAATTCGCAAACGGCGCAGTCGGCGTTATTGATAACAGCAGACGTGCCGCTTACGGCTACGACCAGAGAGTAGAGGTATTCGGCAGCAAGGGCGCGGCTGTCGCCTCCAACGACACGCCGACCAACGTCGTCTTTATGGGCGACGAGGGCGTAGTTGCCGACAAGCCCCTGTATTTCTTCCTTGAGAGATATATGCAGTCTTTCAGAGATGAGATGCTTCAGTTTGTCGAGGCGGTGCTCGAGGATAAAGCCACCCCCACCACCGGTGAGGACGGCCTTAACTCCATCCTTGTTGCGCTTGCGGCGAAGAAATCAGTCGCAGAGGGCAGACCCGTTCAGCTCTCCGAGATGAAATAATTTAAAAAAGCGGCAGGCTGTTGTGTAACTCAACAGCCTGCTTTTTGTATGCTTATTTGAATGATGTGATAAGTTGGTGCTTGCGGATTTTCCTCAAACGATCACATACTCAGCAACAATCGCTAGCATTTCACACAGATAATTTGCCGGCAGCTCATAAAAAGGGACACGCGCCCCGATATGGTGCGCCTCAAAGCCTTTGCCTGCCGCATAGCGGCTCGCTCTGTAGATTTGGAAGCGTGACGTGACAAAGACTATCTTGTCACCGCCAGGCAACATATCGGTTATATCCTTGGAAAAAACAAAATGCGCACTTGTTGAGGTCGCACGTGATTCCTCGATTATCTTTTCGTCCGGCACTCCCTTTGAGACAAGATAACGCTTCATTGCGGTCGACTCCGGGATATCATCATGCACGCCCTGACCGCCTGAGACTATCACGGGCTTGTCCGGATGCTCGTTGAAGTATTCGATCGCTTTATCAAGCCGCCTCGCGAGCTTTGGGCTGACCCGTTCGCCGTCGATGCCGCAGCCGAGGACTATGACAGCCTTTTCACTGCCGTCGGCATTATCCTTTGCGCCGCAGGCAAAGAGCACGCAACCGAAAATGAGCGGAGCAATGACCGCCGCTGTCGCTATGATACGCAGCACCCTGCCACCCTCACCAATAATCACTCCGCACAGGAAGACAAGGACAGCATAGGCAAAATTCAATCTAACTTCGATGTTATAATTGGTGCAAAGCAGCGTGATAACCGCCTGAATAACCAGAACTGCCGCGAATACGAAGCAAAGCACCCTTGCCGCTTCCGGCGCAGTGACCCGCGCTTTATCATTACTTGGTTTCATGGAACACCTCTTTCACCAGTTCATTGTTTTTTTGCGGTTCGCCGAGATACACGATATCGCCGATGTTTTCCAAAGCGTCCGTCGTATTATCGCAATCCTCCTCCGTTAATAATTAATTCCGCTCAGGTTGCTCACGCCGTAGGCGTAAGATTTTTAATATTATCCTCCTGCCTCGTTTTTGGGGAAAATTTTCTCCCAGTTGAAAAATTTAACGACCGCAAGCATTTCACGCAGATAATTTGACGGCAGCTCATAAAGCGGGACACGCGCCCCGATATGGTGTGCCTCAAAGCCTGCGCCCGCCGCATAGCGGCTCGCTCTATAAATATGAAAGCGTGACGTGACAAAGACTATCCTGTCGCCGCCCGGCAGCGTATCTGCAATATCCTTGGAGAATTCAAAATTCTCAAATGTTGAGGTCGAGTTTGATTCCTCGATTATCATCCCGTCCGGCACTCCCTTTGAGACAAGATAACGCTTCGTTGCGGTTGACTCGGGAATATCCTCCTGCGCGCCCTGACCGCCTGAGACTATCATGGGCTTGTCCGGATGCTCGTTGAAGTACTCGACCGCTTTATCAAGCCGCCGCGCGAGCTTTGGGCTGACCCGTTCGCCGTCGATGCCGCAGCCGAGGACTATGATAGCCTTTTCACTGCCGTCGGCATTATCCTTTGCGCCGCAGGCAAAGAGCACGCAGCCGAAAATGAGCGGAGCAACGATCGCCGCTGTCGCTATGATACGCAGCACCCTGCCGACCTTGCCTAAAAGCACTCCGCACAGGCAGACAAAGGCGGCATAGACAAAATTCAATATAACGCCGACGCTGAAATTGGCGCAAAACAGCGTGATAATCGCCTGAATAACCAGCACTGCCGCAAATACGAAGCAAAGCACCCTTGCCGCTTCCGGCGCAGTGACCCGCGCTTTATCATTGCTTGGTTTCATGGAACACCTCTTTCACGATCGTCCGATCAGCCTTTAAGTTTATCATAATTTTCTCGGCTTAAATCATTGCGAAGCCGCTCGCGGGCTTCTTCATAGGATATTTCATCATTATCAAATGCTTCCTTGAGTTTAAGCGCCCCGGCGTATCGCCATTTCATAAAGTCAACCAAATCGCGATCCTCTGTCGGGCCTTCTATCTCGAGCCAGTAATACATATCCTCAACCATACTGTCAAATGCCTTGTGCTCGCTGCTCTCTACCTCTTCGCGGGACAGCGGATAATCATTCTCCATGATATCCCAGAGCTTTTTCTGCAAATCGGTATAAATCTGCTTATTATATGCTTTCTGAGCGTCAGACAGCGACCGTGACTTGTCGGTTCTGATATATCCGTAGTAGGCTTCGTCGAGGCTTTTCAGTTCACTCTCGACATCGCTCCTCGAAGAATACGAGCCCTTTATTTCATATGAAAACCGACCGTCAAAAACGGTTTGATCGTTCGGTAACGTCGGCGCTTCGGTAACAGTATTATAATTATAACGCAAAGCGGAAATGTCAAGCAGTGTTGTTGTGCTCCGCTCATCATTCTTTGAGCCGTTAAATGAGCAAGAGCTTAAAAGAAAGCAAATCAACACCAAGCCTAAAACTACATATTTCATAGCTTTTCTCTCCGCTAATAATTAATTCCGCTCAGGTTGCTCACGCTGACGGTTTCCGCGGGCATTTTAGTTGTCGCTTCTTCGGTCAGCTTGGCTTCTTCCGACATTTCTCTGTTATTCTTCTCAACTGCATCGCGATACCAAGCGTCATACTTTTTGTGCTCGTAGTCTTCACCGAAAATCTCAACAAAAAGCTCCTCAATCTGCCTGTCAAAGTGATATTTCCTATTAAGCTCTTTGTGAAGCTGCTCTATTTTTTTATCTTGAAGCTCATTAAATTGCTCAAGCAGCTCCTGCCCCGTAGCGCCACCACCGTTAATTGAATCCCTGTCTACATTCTCCCACTTTTTCATAACGCAATCCTGTAGAATGAAACGATATGTTATTTGGCAGCGACTTTTAATCACCTCACTATAGTCAAGACCCTTGTTTTCAATTAGCTTCTTCATGTGTAACCGTTCTTGGTATAATTGGTTAATTTCCCTTTCGCATTTCTCCTTTTGCCACTGAGCCATATCATATTCGGTCCCCTCAACTTCTAATTCACAGACAAGTATTTCAAGCACTTCGTGAATTAATTTGTCTTTATCGGTAAGCCCTTCCGTAAAATAATATATTACCTGTCTGCGAGCTATTGTGTAATAATCGAAATCAGAGGTTACCTCCGGTATTGTTTGATATAGATGTTTTACATAGGAGCGAGTAGTGCGCGAGTCATCAAACACTTCACCCTTGTTGTGTTTTGTAACCGCAAAAGCCAAACCGATCAAAGCCAAAAGAAGCAAAGAAGAAACTATTACGATAATTTTTCTTTTTGTTTTCATATGGAACAGTAGAAAGCGGTCAGGAAAGACCGCCTTAATTCTCCTTTCATCACAATTGCTTTTGTTAGATTTGCATTATATCCCGTTTAATTGTGTTAGAGGACTTCGTTAACAGTATACACTCCGCTGACAGGGTACTCTTTTGCCAACCCAAGCATATGAAGATCATGTAAAAAGCTTGAAGTTAAAGAAATCAATGTACCTGCATAGTTACTTTGCCAATCATAATAGTCCCTGACATGGATTTCTTTAATCAATTGATCATTTCCATTTACCCGTTTGATACGCCCCTTTGCCCACAGCTCGCATCGATTCACTGCTAATTTCCAATCCGTGTTGTCGCTGCCGATATTTCCATCCATGCAGAGCCTGCGGCCAAAAGCTACTTCATGCCCTGCCGAATAGAAATATCGGTAGACCGTATCAATTTCATTTTGCAGACTTAAAACCTGATTATGTATTTCTGTAGCTTCATTTATGTAATTCGGCGGTATAATAAACTCATCTCCCGTATTATCTAAAAAATGGACAAGCATTTGTGACGCTAATGGATATTCATTTGCTACCGCCAATGCGGCAGCACGCGCCGAAGTACGTATAGAATAGTATTGAGTTTGCATTTCTGGAGAAAGTTCGTCAAACCTTAAACTCCCATATGATGAATTTGAATCAGCAACAGCCTGTTCATATGTATTTGATAACGGCATGGACGTTATCGTATCGGTATATGAATTTTTACCGTCCAGCTTTCTTTCAAACACCCACTTCTGCTGATCAACATTTAGGTATTCCCAAATCTGTATATTGGCCGTTGCCGCTGTGCTCGGGCCGCAAACATCAAGCACCTTTTGATTGCCGCTCCATTTTGAAATAATCCTATACGAGCCATCATTGTTTGAAACCAGCTTAAACAGCAAATAATCACCGTCGCCGTCATTATAAACATCTACATTTGAGCCGTTCTGAGTAGGATTGCTTGTAACGTCAAGGCACTTTGTTTCATTATACCACGGAGAATACAGCTTATAATATCCGTCACTTTGATACCTCACAACCCACACCTGATTATTATCGCCGTGGAAGCTATACTGTATAACATTTCCGTTAGCACTCGCATTCTTCTCTGTGTCCAAATACAGATTACTATACTTTGACTTAATATAGTATGCTCCGTCGGCTATTGACGTATCTTCAGAATACTGAACAACTATCGTGGGCAAATAGTTGGCGCTGTTTGCGGAGCAAAAATGTCTGCTTGAAACACCGGTCGTGCTTGCCGACAGAGCAAAACCGTAGTTATGCGAAAAACCGCCCTCACCAAGCGTTCCCTGCAACCAATTCTTAAATAACGAGGTAATACTGAAAAGATACCAGCCCGAGGAGCTTATGGTCTGTGAGCTTGCGGCGTTCCCCGCAAAACTCGGTTTATTATTATAGGTTATGGTCGTGTCATTCCAAGTAGAAACCGTATCATACAGATTGATCGTAGCCGTACTTGTTTTTCCCGAGCCTTCATACACCCTATAATAGGCGAGATTTATTTTTTTCGGGTTGATATACTTATAGCTCGACAAAGTATTCAGCTTAACGTAACTGATCGCTTCTTTATATGACGAGCCGTGATAGCCAACCATATTATACTCATTTGTATAATAATTGCGCGTGGGATATCCGCTGAAAACAGGAGCATCGGACATATTGGTGGCCGCCATGCTTACGGTGGGGTCAATAGTAACGGGATAAACCGTAGTCTCGCTCTCAAGGAACTCCTTGTCAACTACGATTGTCAGCTTATACACATCCGCCTTGTTGCCGATTTGCTCAAGCTCAAGTGAATTGTAAAGTGTAAAATGAGTATCGTCGTTTTCGTTATCACCCGTGTAGGAATCTTTTGCATTGATCTGACCGATATACAATTTCATTTCACCGGTTTCGGGGTCAAGAAGAGGAATCGAATCGCCGCTCATTTTCTCGGGAACTAAGCCGTCGGTATCAATGATAAACGAAAACATATTCTTGCCGCTGTACTCTGCAAGAATGATATTCTCTTTAACTCCGTTTAAGGTTGAGAAGTACTCAAGCGAAACATTCTCGCCGAAAACATCGGTATACGCCACGCTATTTCCGACCCTTGCGACTGTGGAGGTTGCTTTAACCTCAGAATTCGACAGGTCAATATCAGGCATAGGTGTAAGAGTTACGGAATAATCATCATATTCAACCTTAACGCCGTCGCTGATATGCTCGGGAAAATAGCCTTTAATCTCATTATCTCCGCTCTCATAAGCATAGGTGTCAAACATTGAAATTCGCTTAGTCGAGCTATTAATAGCTGTGTCCTTAAGTTTTACCGAATTGCCATCAACATATTTTATCGGTGTTTGGAAAATATGCAGGGTATTTGTGCCATCACTGTTTTTTACGGTAATACTGTAAATATCGTCGGTGTCTTGATTTATTATTTCTACGGGGGTAGTATCGGTAGTAAGTATAGAGTTTGCAATAACTTCCGGCAAATCTGCAAATCGGTAATTCTCGTAGCTGATATCCTCTTTGGCCGAGTAATTTCTCTGCGAAAGCTCCTCGGCAGAAACGCTGACAACACTTCCGAAAGCCAAAACGAACACTAAAAATAATGATAATCTTCTTTTAAAGTGTTTATTGGATTTACTCACTGCTGTTTCCTCCCATCTTATATAACTTTTAAAATTTTACTGATTACCTCAAGATCAAAAGAATCAACAAACCATCGGAATCACCCCCTTATAACTATAGCATATATAATCAGGGCAATAAAGTCAACAAATATTCTTGAAATTTACATATATTTCATTCTTTATTAACATTTTTCAGCAAAAATATTCGGTATGATTTAAAGCGATAAAGCCTCCGACGTTACTGCGCCGAAGGCTTTATTATCAGTCATACATGAGGATCTTCTGCGGTTCGCCGAGATAACCCCCGCTTATCACACGCTCAGTTTATTGAGATCGAATATATGCATTTCGGTCTCATTAACCAAGCCCTCGGAGGTACCCGAGCCGACATTTTTGATAACGCTGATGACCATGTTGTTCCCTGCAAAAGACGCGTCGGCGACATTTGTATCGCGCAGTCCGTCGATAATGCTGAGCGTTCCGCCGTCTCTCTTATAGAACCAAAGCGCCGATGCGGTGCACGAAACGGCATAATCGCCGAACAATTTCGCCCCGTCGGGAAAGATATCCGCCACGGCGGTTTTGCCGTCGCTAAGGTCGATGATCCATGTTTTTTGCGAGGAATCGCCTCTTGACGGGTCCTTTGTCTCGGCATAGAGGGCGTAACCGGCGGCGCAATCCTTTAACGTGTAGCTGCCGTCGCCCAAGGTGAACTCCGTCACCTTGCCGCTCTCAATATCGTATACGCCGAGGGTAGTTTTACCGCCCTTATTGACGGTGAAAACGGCCTTGCCGTCACCCGCGCTCACTTTATCGCCGCCCTCGGATATCGTCTTTGTCTCCTTGGTCGTGCAGTCATAGGCTTTAATGAGCGAGCGTGTATTCTCGCCGCCGATGTCAAAGCATTCGTCCCAGAACACAACTCCATCGGAAATGCACGGCTCACCGACCGCAGAATCATTGCCGAGCTTGGTTATCTGAGTTATCTCTTTTGTCTTATAATTCATGCAATATATGTTGCGCGCGGAATTATAGATCTCGCAGTCGTTCCATATGAGCCACTCGCCGTCAAACCGAATGCTCTGAATATCGCCGAGCTCGTGCGTGCTCTCAAAGATGTTATCATATTTGCCGCTGCCGATGTCATATGAGATCATATAACGGCGATCGGTCTCCGTCCTGTCCTCGGTCGCAACTGCCATTACCAGCTTGCCGTCGAGCAGCAAAGGTGACGACACGGATTTAAACGGAACTTTGACGGTCTCATAATCAATTTTCAAATCCGTCGAGGCGGAATTAGCCTGCTCCGTCGTGGTCTCCGGCGCGGCATCCGTGCCGCAGGACGCGAGAAATAAAAACATAAGGGCTAAAATCAATGCAGATACTCTCTTCATGTTATCTCCTCCGTTTTTTGATATTGAATTTATCTTTTGTCCGCCGCCCGACGCCACATCGGAGACACCCCCTGTCAAAATAAGCGTCTTTGCAATTTCAGTATATATAATTTAATTTGCTAAGTCAAGTAACATTTTTGTAACCTATTGATTATTTACCGTTTGTAATATTTTTTCATATAAAATATTGATGATGAAATCACTAAAGCCTCCGACGCTATTGCGCCGAAGGCTTTGATCTATTCAGATAGCCCGAGAGGTCGCCGAGGGTCAGGGCGGGTGTGCTGCGCTCGCCGAGGCGCAGATCGTCGATCGAGAAATACAGCCCGTTTTCGCTTGAAGCCGAGGAATATTCATAGCGGCGTGTGTTATAGTATTCGCACCGCTCCCCCACCTTGCCGTCTGCAAAAAGCGCCGAAACAATCGCTTTGATATCCTCCTGCGGAGAATAGACCGATGTCACCGTGCCCGCAAGCGAAATAAAAGCAGCCGTCCTGTCAACCGCGGTGCTTGCAAGGCTCACGGACCGCACGCTGCCGTCGGCACAGGTCTGCATGGAGAGCACATATTCGGTCCCTCCCCCGTCGCTGACGAAGCAATAGCAGCGGTCGCCGCTGTAATATCTGCCGTCAAAGTCAACGCTCAGCGTTTTATCGGCTTCGGCAAGACGTTCAAGAAATATCTCGGGCGACATCTCCGTTTGCAGCGCGCAGGAAGAGAGAGCGATCGCCGCGGATATCAGCAAAACGACGGCGGTCACGGCACGGCGGCTCAATACTTCGCCCTCTTTTTGATATTCACCGCCGCAACTCCGCCCAGAGCGCCGCCGAGGGTCATTGCGCCGATAAAGGCTATCAGCCGCACGCCCGCGCCCGAGCTGAGCAGAGCGGCAGCAGCAGCGCAGGGCAGCGAGGCGCAAAGCCCCGCAAGCGCACCGCAGGCAAGCCCGTTCTTTTTAATAGGCTTCGCCGCCGCAAAGCCCGCGGCAAGCCCCGAGAGCAGGGCGATTATCAAGCCTGCGGGGAAATATGCCCCCGAGCCTATGCCGCTTTTGAGCGAAGCGAGGGCAAATGCCGCCGTAAAAGCAAAGAAAAGCACCGCACCTATCGCCGCACCGACGGCAATCTTCTTAAGCGGAGAAGCCGACTGCTCCTCACGCCTCGCTTTTTTGGTTTTCGCAGGCATAAAAATACTCCCCTCACGTCATGTTAGTACATGATATGAGGGGGGCGAATAAATTATTCTCAGCTGTCGAAGGTGTCGTCCTTCTTCTTCTTTGATTTCTTTCTGCTTGCCTTGCTGTTCTCAACGGCTTCGTCCATCTTCTTTTTCTTCTCAGCTTCGGCAGCTTCCTTGGCGGCCTGTCTCTCAGCCTCCGCCTTCTCGGTGGCGGTATTGTTGGTCGAAACAGCCCAGCGGGTGATCTTCATCTTGTTTCTGTCCGCGCCGGTCTCGATGATGATGGAATCCTCTTTGACGGTGACGACTCTGCCCATGATGCCGCCGATGGTGGTTATCTCATCGCCGACCTGGATGCTGTCACGCATGTTCTGCTCTTCTTTTTGCTTTTTCTTCTGCGGTCTGATCATAACGAAATACATAACGGCAAAAAGGGCAGCCATCATTACTATCATCATAATGGGGTTACTCTGCTGGGTTGAGGATGCACCGCCGGCCGATCCGCCGAGCTGAGCAAGAAGGGGGATAAAATTCATTTAATATGACCTCCAAAACATTAATGTAACAATTATACATTACAGCCGCTGAATATGCAAGCTTTTTTTTGTTAATAAACTGATAATTCGCACCATATCTGACCGAAAAGGCTTAATCTGCCGTTGCCTGCGCCTTTTCTTTTATAGCTTCAAGCTCGGCGGCGTCCGCGCGCTACCGAAGCGCCCACGAATACGGTAAGCACCACGATGAATACGGCTTTTTGCCACTTTTTCATCCGAACACTCCTTTTTCCCAATCCGTTAGAGCATAGTAAACAAAAATATTATAATGTGTTAATAATTTTTTGCCAATAAGATAAGTTGATTTTTAGCATTCGGAATTAAAAAGAGCAGCCGAAGCTGCTCTAAGTTATCAGGGTCAAAAAGTCAACAAAAATTTGTGTATCAGGGGTTTATTTAAGGCAATTCTTATCGAAGGACGGGTTGAAAGCATAGAAATTCTTGGAATTCAGCTTATCCGTCGCAAGGCGCATACCCTCACCGAACCGCTGGAAATGGACTATCTCCCTTGCACGCAGGAATTTGATCGGGTCGCGGACATCGGGATCATCAACAAGCCGCAGGATATTGTCGTACGTCTTTCTCGCCTTTTGCTCCGCCGCAAGGTCCTCGGTGAGGTCACTTATCATGTCACCCGTGCTTTGGATATAAGCGGCGGTGAACGGCACTCCCGCAGCTGAGGCGGGATAAACACCGGCAGTGTGGTCAACGAAATATGCGTCGAAGCCCGAGCGCTTTATCTCATCCTCGGTGAGATTTCTCGTGAGCTGATAGACTATCGCGCCGATCATCTCGAGATGCCCAAGTTCCTCGGTCCCTATATCCGTCAGCAGTCCTTTCAGCTCGTCAAACGGCATTGTAAAGCGCTGGCTGAGGTAGCGCAGCGAAGCGCCGAGCTCGCCGTCTGGGCCGCCATACTGACTTATAATGAGCTTTGCATAGAGCGGATTCGGGTTCTTGATCTTAACGGGGTATTGAAGTTTTTTCTCATAACTAAACATCAGCAGCCACACTCCTCATATTCCCACGGCCACGGCCCTTTGAGCCATTCGACGCCATGACCCTCCGAAGTTGTCAGCGGGTAGAATTCATCTTCAAACTCTTTTCTCATTGTGCGGTACCTTGCCTCTATGCGGTTATGCTGCTCGACCATACGGATATCCCACGGGTGGGTATCGAGATAAAGGTGCATCTCCCAGAGGGTGAACTGCACGGCGCTGAGCCGCATGAGCGCTGTCTCACGTTTATTCATTTGCAGCACTTCCCTGCGAACGGTTTGCTGAGCACGGGGAACAGAGTGCCGCACTCGAGCGCCTTCATCTCGTCAAACATAGTGGTATCGGTCTGCATAGGCACATAAAGCATCGCTACGGTATAATCCGACGGTAGCGGCGAAACGGTGCAGGAGCACGGCTCCGAAGGGGTCTGGCGGCGCTGAGGATAGCGGTAGCCTGCGTAATCGGCCATATATATCATTCCTTTCGTTCTTGAGGATGGTGTATCCTCTGATACATAATATGCCGCAGGCTGTTTTTTGACATAGATGCAAAAGAGCGCCCGCGGCTGCGAGCGCTCCCGAATCAGTATTTATATTCTGTATATCAGCGTGGGGTCGACATTGCCGCTCGCGGTATTGCGGATAAGCTCATCCGCCTTTGCGGGGTCGGCAACGCTGAGCACCATTATCGCCTTGCCCTGCTCTCTCGAAACGCAGGCATACATATATTTGACCTCTATGCCGTTGTCGGTGAGGATCCTCAGCGACTCGGAGAAGCCGCCGGGTCTGTCGTCTATGGCGACGACGAGCGCGTCGGTGACCTTGCAGATAACGCCCGATTCGCTGAGAGCATTTTTTGCCTTGTCGGGGTCGCTGACTATCATCCTGAGGACTCCGTATTCATCGGTATCCGCAAGCGAAAGCGCCGAGATATCAATGCCGTTCTTTGCGAGCACTTCGGCGGCCTCCGAGAGCCTGCCGGGCTTGTTTTCAAGGAAAACCGAAATCTGTTTAACTAACATTTTATGCCCTCCTGTCAAATCTTTCGCTTATCTATAACTCTCTTGGCCTTGCCCTCACTGCGGGCGATGGACTTCGGGTTGACAAGGTGAACCCTGACGCCGAGGCCGAGCACGGAGCGGAGCTTCTCGGTGATGCGCTTCTCGACGACGTTGATGCTCTTGATATCGTCGGAGAACATGCTCTCGCTCATCTCAACATCGAGGTCGAAGGTATCGGTATTGTTGACCCTGTCGACGGTGATAATGTAATTCGGGGTTATCTCGCCGCTGTTGAATTCAAGCAGCACGCCCTCTATCTGAGACGGGAAGACGTTGACGCCCCTGATTATCAGCATATCGTCGCTCCTGCCGCTTGGCTTATTCATGCGGACATGGGTGCGCCCGCACTCGCATTTCTCATAATTGAGCGAGCAGATATCCCTCGTCCTGTAACGGATAACGGGGAAGCCCTCCTTGGTGATCGAGGTGAACACAAGCTCGCCAGTGCTGCCGTCGGGGAGCTGCTCGCCGGTATCGGGGTCGATGATCTCAACAATGAAATTATCCTCCCAGACGTGCATTCCCTTTTGGCACTCGCATTCGCAGGCAACGCCTGGGCCCATTATCTCAGAGAGGCCGTAGATATCGTAAGCCTTTATATGCAGGGTATTCTCTATCTCGCGGCGCATATTTTCGCTCCACGGCTCCGCGCCGAAGATGCCGACCTTCAGTGAAAGCTGATCGATAACGCCGAGCCTCTCCGCCTCCTCCGCAAGATACATCGCATAGGACGGAGTACAGCAGATTGCTGTGGCTTTAAAGTCGATGAGAGTCTGTATCTGGAGCGCCGTGTTGCCCGAGGACATCGGGATAACGGTGGCGCCTATCCTCTCGGCGCCGGCATGGAGGCCGAAGCCGCCGGTGAAAAGACCGTAACCGAACGACACCTGAATGATATCGTCCTTACCGAGACCAATGCCGTTGAGCATCCTCGCGACGCACTCTGCCCACATGCCAAGGTCATTATCGGTGTAGCCGACGACTATCCTCTTGCCCGTAGTGCCGCTTGAAGCGTGAACTCGCCTGATATTTGACATCGGCTCGGCAAAGAGGCCGTATGGGTAGTAATCGCGCAGATCTTTTTTATATGAAAACGGGAGCTTTGAAAGATCCTCAATGCCATGGATATCCTCGGGTTTGAGGCCCTTCTCATCCATACGGTTACGGAAGCATTCCACTCTCTCATACATTCTTTTGACCTGCCACACAAGGCGCTCACTCTGAAGCTTTTTGATATCCTCGCGGGGCATCGTCTCGATTTCCGGTGTTCTGACAGACATATGCTTATTTCTCCTTGGATTTTTTCTTTCTGTTGCCGAGGCTGAGGAATACGCCGAGGGCGACCGACAGGGCGGCTGCCATCATCACCTGATACTCGCTCGGGAGCATGAAAGTGACGGTGTGCGCAGGTATCCAAAACAGCGGTACGGTCTTGAGCAGCGTGAAGCCGACGAAAGCCGACCAGTCGATCGAGCCTATAACGCTTTTCAGCGACGAATCCGCCTTTTTGCTGCGGAGCTCGAGCCATTTATCGCTGCACTTGTGGACTGCCATAAAAGTCGGGCCGAATGATGTATTCATCATCACGCTGGTGTAAAGCGCTCTGAGGAAGCTGCTGTCCCCGCCCGGGAGCAGCCCCGACGCCATCATCTGAGCGGCGGCGACGGAGAAAACCTTCATCATAAAGGTTATCCAAACACCGATAAATCCCCAAATGACGAAGCGGGCAGCTATCTTGACGGGTACTGTCGGCGCGGAATTCGCAATATAAGCCGCTATCAGCTCGCCCGCCGTGGCAAGCAAAGCGAATTTTGCAAAGCCCATTAAATACGGATGAGCGCCCGAGAGGGATTTGAACACCGCTCTCGACTGCGGGATAACGAGCACGACGGCAAAGAGCAATATCGCCGCCGTTATGTAGCCGATTATCGCCGCTTTTTTGGCTGTGCTTTCTTTTTTACTCATATTTTTTCCCTCATCAGCAGCCGCAATTGTATCCGAGCTCAAACGCCTTAAGGTTGAGGTCAAGGAACTTTGCGGGAACGGTGTCCTTTATGGTCTGTATCCAAACTTCCTTTGAAATATCGCTGCTGCGGGCGAGCACGCCGATGAGCACGACATTGACCGCCTTTGCGGAGCCTGCTTCGAGGCTGAGCGAGAGAGCGTCAATGGCTATCACCTTTGCCTTTGCAGCAATATCGGCGACCAGCCCGTCGGGGTATTCGGCCGCGCCTGTGATAACAGGCATCGGGGCTATCTCGCGGTCATTGAGTATGACAGTGCCGCCCTCCTTGAGGTAGGGCAGCGCCCTTGCGGCTTCGAGCTTCTCAAAGGCGAGGATCATATCGGCCTCTCCCCTGTCGATTATGGGAGAAAAGACCTTGTCGCCGTATTTGACATAGGTCACGACGCTGCCGCCCCTTTGGCTCATACCGTGGACTTCGGAAACTTTAACGTCGTAGCCCTCGCTGATGACGGCGTTGCCGAGAATTCGGCTGGCAAGCAGAGTACCCTGCCCGCCGACGCCGACTATCATTATATTCTTTGTATTCTGCATATCATTCATCCTCCTTGCTTATCGCACCGAACGGACAAACGCCGACGCAAAGGCCGCAGCCGTTGCACTGATTCTCGTCTATCTTAACGCAGCCGTTGTCAACCGAAATCGCGGGGCAGCCGAGCTTCATGCACTTCTTGCATTTGCGGCATTTCTCGGCGTCCACGGCGCAGTGACCGGTGTATTTGACGGTCTTGAGCAGAGCGCAGGGTCTCTGAGCGATTATGACCGACGGCTCGTCCGCAGCAAGCTCCTCCTTGACGGCGGCTTCAAAGCCCTTGAGGTCAAACGGATCCTCAACTCTGACTCTGCGCACACCGACGGAATGGCAGAGAGCCTCAAGATCGACCTGAACGGTCGGCTCCTTGCGGATTGTGAAGCCCGTGGTGGGGTTATCCTGGTGGCCTGTCATGCCGGTGATGGAGTTATCGAGGATGATAACGGTATTGTTGCCTTTATTGTAAACGATGTCGATAAGACCTGTTATGCCCGAATGGATAAAGGTCGAATCGCCGATAACGGAGACGAGCTGCTTTGAGAAATCGCGGCCTCTAGCCTTGACCATGCCGTGGGCGGCGCTGACGGAGGCACCCATGCAGATAGTGGTATCAACGCTCTTGAGCGGTGCGACTGCGCCGAGGGTATAGCAGCCGATATCGCCCGATACGGTGAGCCCGAGCTTTGAGAGCACATAGAACGTGCCTCTGTGGGGGCAGCCCGCGCACATGACGGGAGGTCTCTTTGGCAGCGGCAGAGGCTCTGCGGCGGCGGTCTCCTCGCCGAGAACGACTTTAGCTATCATATTCTGGCTGTATTCGCCGAGCAGGGTGAAGTGATCCTTGCCCCTGACCTCAATGCCGAGGGATCTGACGAATTCCTCGATAAAGCCGTCAAGCTCCTCGATAACATAGAGCGTATCGACCGAGGCAGCGAAATCCTTTATCAGCTTCTCGGGCAGCGGATAAACCATGCCGAGCTTCAGATAATTGACCTTATCGCCGAGAGCGTCCTTGGAGTAAACATAAGAGACGCCCGAGGTGATAACGCCTATCCTGCTGCCGTTATCCTCAACGGTATTCAGTTCACATGTCTCGGCAAACTCTGCGAGCTTCCTGCTCCTCTCCTCGACCACGACGTGGCGGCCGATGGCGTTTGCGGGCATCATAACATTCTTCGCGATATTCTTAACATAGGGTTTAAGCTCGATATTCTCAGGCTCATGCAGCTCAACAAGGCTCTGCGAATGCGAAACTCTCGTTGAAAGCCTGATGAATACGGGCGTGTCATATTCCTCACTGAGCGAGAAGGCGAGCTTCGTGAAGTCACGGCATTCGCCCGAATCCGAAGGCTCGAGCATCGGTATCTTCGCCGCCTTTGCATAGTGGCGGGAGTCCTGCTCATTCTGAGATGAATGCATTCCGGGGTCGTCGGCGACACAGAATACAAGACCTGCATTAGCGCCGATATAGCTGACGGTAAAGACGGGGTCGGCCATGACGTTGAGGCCGACGTGCTTCATGCAGCTCATCGCCCTGCCGCCCGCTATGGAAGCACCTATCGCGGTCTCGGCGGCTACCTTCTCATTGGGCGCCCACTCAACATAGACGTCCTCATATTGAACCAAGCTCTCGGTTATCTCGGTGCTCGGGGTGCCGGGGTAAGACGAAACGACTCTAACGCCCGCCTCATAGGCTCCCCTCGCTACGGCAGCGTTGCCGAGCATCAGCTTTTTCATATATATCATCCTTCCTTGATCTCGTTCTCTTTGGCTACAAGGCCGTCGGCGCAATATCTCTTACGCAGCAGCGGCTTCTCTATCTTGCCCGTCGGGTTTCTCGGCACATCGGCAAAGATTATCTTCCTCGGGCGCTTGTATCTCGGCAGGTCGAGGCAGAAGTCGTTGACCTCCTCCTCTGTGAGGCTCGCACCATCCTTGACTTGAATTATCGCCGCGGAAATCTCGCCGAGCCTGCGGTCGGGCAGGCCTATGACCGCCACGTCGCTTATCGCATCGTTGCGGCGCAGGAAATTCTCTATCTGAACGGGGTAAATATTCTCGCCGCCCGAGATGATGACGTCCTTCTTCCTGTCAACAAGATAAATGAAGCCGTCGTCGTCCTCGATAGCCATGTCGCCCGTGAAGAGCCAGCCGTCCTCAAGGACCTCTTTTGTGGCCTCCTCATCATTATAATAGCAAAGCATCACGCCGTCGCCTTTAACGGCAAGCTCGCCGACCTCGTTTTTGCCAACGGGCTGCCTGTGCTCATCGACTATCATGGTCTGCCAGCCATAGCCCGCCTTGCCGATAGCGCCGACCTTGTCGATATTCTCAACTCCGAGGTGGACGCAGCCGGGGCCTATGGATTCGCTCAGGCCGTAGTTGGTGTCATACAAATGGTGCGGGAATATGCTCTTCCAGCGCTTGATAAGGCTCGGCGGCACGGGCTGAGCGCCGATATGCATCAGTCTCCATTGGTCGAGCTTATAATCTTTAAGGTCTATCTCGCCCGAGTCGATAGCGTCAAGGATATCCTGCGCCCACGGCACGAGCAGCCAGACTATCGTGCACTGCTCCTCGGAAACGGTGTTGATTATCCATTTGGGAGCCGTGCCTTTAAGGAGCACGGCCTTGCCGCCGACAAGGAAGCTGCCGAACCAATGCATCTTGGCGCCCGTGTGATAGAGCGGCGGTATGCAGAGAAAAACGTCGTCCTTGGTCTGCCCGTGGTGCGCCTGCTCGGTCTTGGCGGCGTGCATGAGCGCACGGTGCGAATGAAGTATCGCCTTCGGGAAGCCTGTAGTACCCGACGAGAAATAAATTGCGGCGTAATCGTCGTCGGTCAGCTCGACCTTCGGCGCCTTTGAGCTGCAATACGTTACGAGCTTGTCATAGCTCTCGGCGTAGGCGGGGCAATCCTCGCCCGCATATATCCACATCTTGATACGCTTGACCTTGTGGCATATCTCCTCAACTCTGCCGACGAATTCGGGGCCGAAAACGATATATTCGGAGTCGGATTTATTAAGGCAATAGGCTATTTCATCGGCGGTGTAGCGGAAATTCAGCGGCACGGCGACCGCGCCCGCGCGCAGGATGCCGAAATAGATGGGCAGCCACTCAAGGCAATTCATCAGCAGTATTGCTACCTTATCGCCTTTCTTTATTCCTCTCGAGAGGAGAAGGTTTGCAAAGCGGTTTGATTTCTTTTGAAACTCGCCCCAGGTGATCTCTTTCCTGTAAGTCTCCGCTGCGGTGGACTGGGTGAGGGCGAATTCACGCCAGGTCATGTTTCTGTTATCCTCGAGCTTCGGGTTTATCTCCACGAGGCTCACGTCGTTTGGATAAAAGTCCGCATTTTTAGTCAGAATGTCGGTGATAGGCATTTCTTCTGCTTCCTTTCTTTGTCGGAGAGACAATAAAAAAGCGCCCTCCGAGCTTAATGCTTTCAGAGGGCGGATATACCGCGGTACCACCTCAATTTACCTCTGCCTCACGGCAGAAGCCTTGACAAGTGACAATCTCACTTTAAGACTGTAACGGGTCTTACCCGGCGACTCTTAATGACCCGAGGGCGTTCGGAGCGCAACTGGCGGGGAGTAATTCGCTCATGCAACGACTGCCGCCTTGCACCGACCGACGGCTCTCTGAGAATCCTTTTGCACGGCTACTTGAGCCCGCTCATAGCGTTTTTGACTTATTATCGCATATATTAACATAAATCGAGCGGCTTTTCAAGGGCTTTTGCGAAAAAAGTTCAGCGCTTTTTGGTGCTAAAGCGACTGTTGAATTTTGTCAAACGGTTTGCTATAATACATTATATAGTTCAAAACCGAACGGAGGCAGACAATGAAGACCGTTAACGCCGATATTTACCTTATCCGCCACGCCCAATCCCGCGAGAATTCGGGCGAGGAATATATGCCGGAATTCACTATAGACGACGCCCCTCTGAGCGAGTTGGGCAAGAAACAGGCGCAGGCTCTGGCCGAGAGATTTGAACCGGGCGACATTGACATGATATTCTCGAGCACCCTCATACGCACGGCGCAGACCATGCAGCCGACCGCAAGGAAGCTCGGCAAGCCGATAATAATGCTGCCCGAGCTTATGGAGGCGGAGACCCTCGTGCGGGGCACGCCTCGTGAGAAAGTAAAGCTGCTCGTGCCCGAGGCCGTCACGCCCGACGAGGATGTATTCCTGCCCGACCCCGAATCCCCCGAGCAGATGACCGCAAGAGCCGAATCGGCGATAAAAAAGATACTTGATATGGGTGGCGACGGCTGCCGAGTGATAGCCGCAAGCCACCACGATTTCTTCGGATACCTCATCAGAGCCGCGCTTGGGCTCGGGTTTCCCGCAACGATACGCTGGAGCGCGCTGAACTGCTCCGTAACGCATATCAGGCTTCGTGAGAACAGACTGCCCGAGGTCATGTATTCAAACGATATTTCACATCTTAAGGATATGGAATGAATTCCTCACGGCAAATTGCCGTGTTGCACAGATATCGGCTCGGTTTTTTATAAATACGGTCAATTGAAAAAGCCGCCGGATTACTGTATAATTATTATATATTTTTCCGGCGTTTCGCCGGTCAGTTCGGAGGTAAGAGATTGAGTAAGACATTAAAAAATGCAAATCCCGAATGGGTAACTTCAAAGCAGGAGAGGATGAATTATTACCTCTATTTCTGCGGTCAGAACGTCATCTATGCCCTTGTAAGCACTTATCTTGTAACATTCCTGCTCTTCCAGGGCGTTGACCCCGCCAAATCTGCAGCGGTCATGCTGGCGGTCAAGATCTGGGATGCCGTGAACGACGCGATATTCGGCTGCATATTTGACAAGGTTCATTTCAAAAACGGTCAAAAATTCATACCCTGGCTGCGTATCTCCCTGCTCGCGATACCCATCACCACCGTTTTGCTCTTCTTTATCCCGAAGAATAACGGCTCCAACGAAATGCTCCAGCTCGCATGGTTCGCGATAGCCTATGTCCTTTGGGATACGGCATACACCCTTTGCGACGTGCCCATTTTCGGCTATGTCACCGCAATGAGCAACAGGCTCGACGAGAGGACCTCGCTGATGTCCTACAAGAGCATTTGGGCGGGCGTCGGCACTGCGCTTGCAACCGTCGTCGGCACTATCTTCGTTAACCAGCAGTTCGGCCTCTCCTATAAAGTGGTCGCAATAGTCTGCTCCGTTATCGCCCTCGCAACGATGGCTCCCATCTGCTTCAAGGGCAAGGAGCGCTACAGCGGCGAGAACGACGAGAATTTCACCGTCAGGAGCATGTTCAAGTACCTGTTCTCAAACAAGTATCTGCTTATCTACTATATCGGCTTCTTCTTCTTCAGCGCCCTGAATGTTTCGGCAAGCCTCAATCTCTTCGTATCCTATTATCTCTTCCACAATGAGAATTTCAGCCTCTTTGTCGGCGCCCTTTCGGTCGTGCCCATGCTGATATTCTCCGTGCTCGTGCCGAAATTCATCAAGCGCTTCGACAAGATGAAGATATACCTCGCCTGCACCGCCGCGTCGGCTCTGCTCGGCCTTATCACCTGGCTTGTCGGCTACAATAACATAATCATCTTTGCGATCCTCACCGTGCTCAAAAATATCCCCGGCGGCATCTCGGGCGTTATGCTCTTTATGTTCACCCCCGACTGCGCCGAATACGGCAAATTCAAGACCGGCATCGACGCAAAGGGCATCACCTTTGCGATCCAGACCTTCATGGTGAAGCTCACCGCCGCCGTCTCCTCCGCCCTGCCGCTGACGCTCCTGAGCTTCTTCAAGTGGAGCACCGTCAAAGCGGAGAGCTTCCAGGAGCTTCAGGCGAACCCCGTTATTCAGTCCGAATACACCCTCAACGGCCTTTGGTTCATCTACACGATGCTGCCCGTTATCGGCCTTGTCATCGCCGGCGCGATCTGGTACTTCTATAGGCTGAAGGATAAAGACGTGCAGCTCATGACCGACTGCAATATCGGCAAAATCTCGAGAGAAGAAGCCCTCGCAGGCCTCAGCATCAAAAACGAATTCACCGAAAATTAAGCATAATTCAAGCCTCCCGTATCGCTCGGGAGGCTTATTTTTGTGTAAAGAACGGGAGCCGAGCCAATGCCCGACCCCCTGCCGCAAAGCCGTAGCTTTACTTATTTTATACCGTTTTCATAAGCCTCGATCATCTTCTTAGGCATTTGACCCGTAGGAACAAGTGAATTTGCCCTGGTTTTTAGGCGATTCAGGTATTTTTCGCTGTTCTCACCCGTAAAAATCCTGACATCCAGTCTCATTTTATTCTTCTCGATCGGCGTGATAAGAATTTTGTCAACAAAGGTGTCGATAAACTCTTTTGTCACAACTCCGTCGACTATATTTCGCTCTGCCGCTCTCATTGCGGCTCGTATCTCATCCATATGGCGCTTGAATTCATCGCTTGAATCCCTGCGGCTTCTAAGCTCCGAAAGCTCCTGCTCGGCGGCCTCGATATCCTTGTTGCATTGAGCAGCCATATCTCTGAAATCCGTATCCGAAATATTGCCCTCGGTAACAAGCTCGAGCAGCTTCTGTTTTTTCTTTTGTGACGATGCGATTTTCGCTTCCTGCGATTCGATCCGCCTTTGCAGGCCGCCGTCATCTCTCAGCGAATTATACATCCGCTCATATTCGCCGATCATTTTTTCTGAATCGCTGTAATTATCGCGAAACACTTCAAAAAGAACCGACGCGATCTCGCTCTCATAAATCACAAACGACTCGCATGAATCGCTGCCGTTATTTTTCTTGCTCGAGCAAACCCAGCTGCTGTCCTTCCGACCCTGCCTGTCAGCTGACGCACGGCGATAATACGGAGCTCCGCAGCAGGTGCAAAACAGCTTGCCGGTCAGCAGATTAGCGTGATTGCAGATGTTCTTGCGATTTTTCACATCATCGCTGCGACGTTTTAAGATGAAGTTTGCCTGATCCCAAAGCTCCTCAGAAACGATAGCGGGCACTATCTCCCCCGTTTCATCCTTAAACATGACCCACTCCTCCGGGGGCAGGAACTTTTGCTTCTTTGTAAACATATCGACCACTTTGACCTTGTTCCCGACATAGTATCCCTTGTATTTCGGGTTTGAGATCAAGTTTGACATTGTGGTGTGCGATATCTTTTTGCCGTTGTTATTGCGGTAACCTTTCTCCCAAAAGACATTCTCGATCTGCTTCATTGAGTATTTGCCCGTGGCGTATAATTCAAACAATTCGCGCACCATAACGGCCTGCTCCTCGTCAATAACAAGCCTTTTATCCTTCTTCCGATACCCGAAAATTCGGCTGTTGCCTATAACAACGCCGTTTTTAATAGCTTGCTGTTGACCGAACTTTACACGGCTTGACAGCTTTCTCAATTCATCCTGTGCGATCGACGACATTATGGAGAGTCTCAGCTCGGAATCCTCATCAAATGTGTTGATATTGTCATTCTGAAAGAACACGCCCACTCCGCACGATAAAAGCTGCCTCGTGTATTGTATCGAGTCAAGGGTATTTCTGGCGAAACGAGAAATCTCCTTCGTGATCACAAGGTCAAAATTGTCGTCTGCCGCATCGTCTATCATTCGGTTGAAATTCTCACGGTGCTTTGTGGAGATGCCGGAGATGCCTTCGTCAACATACCCGGCAACAAAAGACCATTTTGCGTTTCTTTTGATAAACTCCTCATAATAGCTCACTTGGTTATCCAGAGAATTAAGCTGTTCATCCGTCTCCGAAGAAACTCGGGCATAATATGTTACCCTCAGCGGGATATCATAAATCGACTTTGTCCGCAGCATTTGGCGAACCTCATGTATATCCAAACCACTTCCTCCTTTCACGGTAGATTGACGATCCGAATCGTTAAAAACAAGCCACCTATATTATACGTCAACTCGGAATTTAATCAAGTCAAAGCGCATGATTACCATTTTTTACATCTGCGTTTTGCCGTTACGGAAATGAGCTGCCGCAATAAAAGCGGCAGCTCTTTCAAGCATAAACTCCAAACACCTCTCCGCCGAATGAGCAGAATGCAAAACGACGGATGTAATGTTTAATGCGGAATTTTTGATCGATCGCCTTCTCCTTTTCGATTTCTATGTGGCTTTCTTTGAGGTGTACTCCTTTATTTTAAGGCGCATTTTATTCCTCTCATCCTCGGTTATGAATCCCTTCTCATACAGCGTGTCATTATAATACGAAAGCCACAGCTGCTCAAAAGTATTCTGTTTTGTTTTTTGAATCATTTGTCGCCTCCGTTATTTTTCTACGCTTAAAGCAGGTAATTCTTCTGTCATATCGAGAGCGGCGGACGCCACTAAATTTTACCTTCTGATTTTATTATTGTTGAGTATGCCGCAAATATTCAATGATGCAGAAGTGGCCGATTCGCGGTTTTTACCGCAGATTACTTATTGACTTTCCGTTCAATGTGCTGAAAAACGGTATGGCTGATAACGGTTTCACGATAGCATCCTGTTGCCGCCTTGCGTTCGGGCTTGGCACGGCCGACACCCATCATTGCAGCAAGATCGTCACCGTAAATACACCATTCACGGCCGTTTTTGAATGCGTTGATCGTGCCGTCCTTACAGTGCCTTATGACCGTCGCATAACAGAGACCGGTTAATTCGGCAGCTTTCTTAGCGCTGAGAATGAACGGCGGGGGCATAAGCTCATCCGCATCATTTATTCTAATCGAATTATACATACCACGGCTCCTCCTTTCTTTCAGAATTCGGCTTACTCGCAGGAACAAATCGTTTCACTTTGTTGATTGTCCTGTAGGTAAGCTCTTTTTGAGTCAGATAGCAGCCGCCGCTGAGACCGACGGTTGCATCCCAATCAGGATTGCAACGGCCTGTAAGCGGCTGACCGATTGACTCAAAAAAGTCGGCGATCTGCTGTGTCGAAGAGTTATTCAGGAAAAAGAAGTGATTGAGCACTACATTTCCTTTGTCGTTCTCTATCGAAAGCAGCAGTTTAGCTACGGGGCACGATTTGGAGTTTTCAGAGCCTTGATATCTATCCATGTTAACTCCCAAAACTCTAAACGAATAATACCCTTCATTGAGAAGAATGAATTTATCCTTCCTCTCAGATACCGAGCTAAAATCGAGCTCATCATCGACTGTGATTGATAAAAAATCTTTCATTTAATTGTCACCTTTCAAATTAAAATAGTAGTTTTTAACGTCCCTCTCCAAGGACGATAGAGTCACGGGTCGATGTCGATACAAACCGCTTTTCGCCCCGTCACTGAAAGTATGTAAGATTGGTTTCGAATTTTTGAAGTGATTTGCAATTATGTCGCTTGAGACAATATGATAAGATCTGTCAAACCTTGTCAGCAGCAATTATCGCTGTCGTATCTACGGCCATCGCATTTGTTTTCGCCTCCCGTGAATTCATGCTTTGCGGATTTATCCTGTCCGTCACTGAAAGTATGTAAGATTTGGTTTTAATTTTTGCAGTAATCGGTTAAATGCATAGTCAAGGCATCAATAACGGCATGTTGCAGGCAAAAAGGTCAATACACTTTGTTATGCATTTCAATGCCATATCCTCGCAACAATTGACCAGGGTTAGGCAAGCTATGAAGCAAAACTTCCGAAGCAAACTTAGGCAACTGCTGCAACTCAGCCTCCAAAACCGCCGAAGAGGCAATGCGAAGGCAGGCACACGCAGGCTTAGACAAGCAGCGACAGACTTCAGCATCACAACTGCAATATCCTTGAAGGCAGACAAAGGCAGTCACAGGCAAATAACTATCCTTACTTAGGCAAACATATGCAGTAGGCAAATTAAAGCATTAAATGCAAACAATAATGCAATAAAGAATGCAAACTAATGCATATATATTATCTATCTTAATGTTGTTTAGTTGTTACGGATAGTCTCTGCACGTTGCCTTGCGGCAAACCCCGAGTATTAATCGGGATTCACCGCACAAGCAATAAAGAAGGAAAATAAAGAAAGGGTCATTTAACTACACACAGCGAAACCTCAGTCGGTTTTGTTCCGTTTCACAGATTGCAATTGTGCAGATCGTATCATCATCGCAATAGCTGATAGTCACGCCTTCGCTGTCTTTGCCTGTGTAATTGATTATAAATACGTGATCGTAGATCGTTTGACCGCCGGTAAAGCCCGTCAGCAATAATTCTCTGTAATTGGCCTTCACACGGCACAGCCCCTTAGGATCCAGCTTTTTCATAACTACGCCTTGCTCCGAGAGCATGGCAAGCGTAAAGCCGTCACCGGTGTCGATTATCGCCGCCACCCATTTCCGTATGTCGTCATCGCCGACCCTCATAAACCGTATCCCGTTGCCGGCGGGGTCCATTTCAATAAAATAATCGTAATCCTCTCCTATGAGCAGCATTTCTTTGTACAGCATAAGATCAACTCCGTTTCTTTGATTTTTTGTTTTTCTTTTGATTCTGCTTGTTTTTCTTGCCCTTGACCTTCGGCGGTTTAGTGGGCCAATACCTTTCACATTTGGTCCTTTTCGGCGGATACAGGCCGAAATACATACAGTGAAGTATGCTGCCGTTGCGGTTCTCGCTGTGACGGCAACGAGCGCAGTCGCAGGGGATCTTATTGGGCTTTTTGATTCTGAAAACAGTGCTTGTGGGTGTACCAACCTTACCGGTTGACATAATCATCATTCCTTTCGTTAAAAATTTTTCAGTTTTCATTTAGGATTAATCCAATACCGTAAAAGCCGTAAGTCGATATTATCTTCCGCCGTCGGACGGTTTCCGAATGGCTAAAATCACAGGCCTTTGTGGGCATTATGTACGGTGATAAGCCTCCTTTCTTTTTCGACTCGCAAAAAGTATGTAAGATTTGCTCCGCGTTTTCTGCCTTAGAAGGACAAGCGGGTGAATATTGCCGTTTTGTCCTGGCAAAGAAAGTATGTAAGATTACCGAGCGCATAAAAGTTTCTGAACAGCAAAAGTCGAATCAAAGGCTTATCGGGCACCAATCATAAATTACAGAAGGGACGAACCAACCCGTCCATAGTCAGTCGCTCAGCCGTCGCAGCTCCGCAGGGTCGTTTAACCGAACCCCACAGAACCCGACATTGCCGTTACGGTGGCTTCAATCAATCACCGCCTCTTTACACATTTTTCTTACGCTCTGTTATCTCCTCCTGTCATTTAAGATGTTCCGGCGTGTAAGAGAAGCCTCCGATCCTCTGCTGTGCTTCATACCGTCTCACAGCAAAAAAGAACCACGGCAAGAGAATTAACTCCTGTCGTGGTTTTTATCATTGAAAGTATGTAAGATTAGGTGCGGTGGTAATTAGCGGAGCTGAATGGCAGTGGATGTCATTTTTTTGAGTGAAAAGGTGGAACACCTACACTCGTTATTTCTGGTTCGTTTTATTTGCTGTAAAAGGTGTTACGTTGCCTAAATGAAGTGCCTGAATCCACAGCAAAAAGGAAAATAATGCATTTCCATATTTTCGACACGCATATAAGCATGAATTGATTAAGGCATCGTTTTAGGCGTAAAAAATGCCCTACAGCAAATTTGTTGTAGGGCATTCAATGTTACAGATACAAAACTCAAACTTCCATGTTATCGGTCCACAACTCGCACTGCGTCATAACAGTTTGGACCGCGTCCTCCATTCCTTCAGGAGGATACTTATGCTTTTTAAGCAACTTTTTAATGAGCATACGCATTCTCGCTCTTGCGGATTCTTTCTTTTGCCAGTCGATGGTACGATTCTTACGAAGGGTATCAGAAAGTTCTTTGGTTATAGCAATTAATTCATCGTTTTCATAAAAATCCTTTATTGCCTGCGGCTTGGTAAGCGCATCATAAAACGCAAGCTCATCAGCGGTTAATCCAAGCTCTTTTCCCTCGTCTTTTGCCGCAGCAATCTGCTTTGCGAGCTTCATCATTTCATCAATAACCTGCTCATTCGTCAGCATACCATTAAGATAGGCGTTCATTGCTCGCTGCATTATCTCGCTGAATTTTTCGGATTTGACCACATTGGTTCTGCGATAAATCTGAACCTGCTCGGCAATCAACTTTTTCAACAATTCAACTGCAAGGTTCTTTTCCTTCATTCTTGATACTTCCTCAAGAAACTTTGGATCGAAAAGCGAAAATTCAGAGTTTACATCAGAAAAAAGATTTATGACGCCGTCACTTTTAATGCTTTGCTTCAAAAGCTCATTAATGCGCGCATTCATTTCAGGTAATGAAATCTTGCGATTTTCTCCTTGATTATTCAAACGAACAACAAGTACACGGACAGATTCGAAAAAGGCTGCTTCAAATCGCATTGCTTCATCAATCAACGACGAACACAGAGATAATGCCTGGTGCAGCATAAGTGCCTCTTTAAGGAATGCATCCCTTTTCTCTGCTAGATCACGATCCATAATAAAGTTTACTGCGCCACTTATTACTTTCGCCCTCTTAAGGTCAGAATCGGACATAAATTCTGAATAGTCATAGTGGTGGAAAATGACACGGCAATTATCAAGTTTCTCAAGAAACTTTGGATAAGCAACCTTAGACACATCGGTATCGCCGTAGTTCTTTCTATCTCGAACTGTATAGTCATTCATTGCCTGCTTCAGGGCAGAAGCTATGCCGACATAGTCCACAATAAGTCCGCCCTCCTTATCCCGGAATACGCGGTTAACACGGGCAATGGCCTGCATCAGGTTATAACCCTGCATAGGCTTGTATACATACATTGTTGCAAGGGACGGTACATCGAAGCCTGTCAGCCACATATCAACGACAATAGCTATTTTCAGTTGACTGTTATTGTCTTTGAACTTCTGTGCCAGTTCTTCTTTATGGTGCTTGTTGCCAATGACTTTGCGCCACTCTTCGGGGTCTTTGTTGCTCTCGGTCATGACCACTGCAACTTTTTCCGCCCAAGATGGGCGAAGTTCAAGAATGCGGTTATAGATCTTCAGCGCAATTGAGCGGGAATAAGCCACAATCATCGCTTTGCCGGTGAGCAGACTTGCACGATTGTTCTCATAGTGATCAAGTATATCACAAACCAATGAATTAATTGTTTGGTCATTTCCGAGAACTGCTTCCATTTGACCAAGCTGCTTTTTGCTTTTTTCGATTACTTGAGGATCGGCATTGTTCGCCATGATATCATATTCGGCATCAATAAGTCGCAGTGTCGGCTCGTCTAAGCGCAGCTTAATTACACGACTCTCATAGTATACCGGGCGTGTTGCACCATCTTCGACGGCCTGCGTCATATCGTAGATGTCAATGTAGTCGCCAAATACTTCCCGCGTGCTGCGATCTTTGGAGGAAATCGGCGTGCCGGTAAAGCCAATGTATGTAGCATTGGGCAGGCTGTTACGGATAACGCGAGCCGTACCGACAATACGCTTGGCTATTTCTTCGCCATCCTCATTTGTCGTGATTTTGATTTTTTCGGCAAGTCCATATTGACCACGGTGTGCCTCGTCAGCCATCACGATAATATTACGACGTTCGGAAAGCGGCTCGTGTGATTCTTCAAACTTTTGCATTGTGGTGAAAATAATACCGTTCGCCTGCCTACCGGCAAGAAGAGCCTTTAAGTTTTCACGACTTTCAGCATGAATCGGCTCTTGACGCAAAAAGTCCTTACACTTGGCAAACTGACTGTAAAGCTGATCGTCGAGGTCGTTGCGATCAGTAAGGACAACGATTGTGGGGCTATTCAACGCTTCTTGCAGCAGATGAGCATAGAACACCATCGACAACGATTTTCCGCTGCCTTGCGTGTGCCAGAAAACACCGCCCTTACCGTCGGTCACGGTTGCATGTTTGGTAGATTCAATCGCCCTCCTTACGGCAAAATACTGGTGATATCCGGCAAGTATTTTAAATCTATTTAATCCCTCATTGGAAAAGCAAATGAAATTTTTAATGATATCAAGCAAACGCTCTTTTTGAAAAAGGCCTTCAAAGAATGTATCAAACTGTGCATATTTGGTGTTTTCGTAGTTGCCATCTTTTGTTTTCCACTCCATAAAACGATCTTCGCCGGATGTGATCGTTCCCGCTTTGGAAGTAGATTGATCGCTCATAACGCAGATGGCATTATAAATGAACATCGACGGAATTTCCTGCATATAGTTCCGAAGCTGTCGGTAAGCTTCGGAAGCGTCTGTTTCCTCACGGGAGGGCGATTTCAGTTCAACAATAACCACAGGCAAACCGTTAAGAAACAAAATAATATCAGGGCGCTTATTGCTGTTTTCTACGAAGGTCCATTGATTGGCAACGATAAAGGAGTTGTTTTCGGGATGGGAATAGTCAGCGAGATACACAATGCCGGAACGCTCCTCGCCCTTTTCTAAGTAACGGACCGGAATGCCGCTTTGCAGGTACTCCATAAATTCGGCGTTCTTCTGCACAAGCTCGCCATTTTCAAAGTTGCGCAGCTTGAATAGTGCATCGTTAATGGCGTCAGCAGGTAAGCCCTTGTTCAGACGATATAAGGACTCCTCCAATACCGAATCATAGAGCGGACTGTTAAAGTCCCGTTCCACATCCGGACCATAAACGTACTCATAACCCAATTCATTTCTGAAAAGCTCGATTATAGCATTTTCATAATCCGCTTCTGTGTTATATCCCGGCATATCCTCCAACTCCTTGATATATTATTTATTATTTAATATTTTTAGTTGTTGCTTAAAATATTTTGAGCAGAGCTTGTCCTTACGTTTGTCAGAAGATAGATAATCCCACACTTTTCCCAAATATGCAGGGATAGTAATCACAAACAGATTGAAAATCCAGACAATAGCACTGACAACTTTCTCGCCTTTGTCTTCACTATCAACAATGTTTGTTAAAATATCAGTGATTGGCTTTAGCTTGAATATCCAACACAGCAATATCCCAACTGCTACAATAAAGATGATTCCATTTATTACAAGTGGGATCTGCGCATGCTGAGAAAATCGTTCAACTTTTGCTTGGGCTTTCTTTTGGGAAATTGTTTGTGCATACTCTTCTGCAGATATCTTACTTTTAAGTTTTTCTTCATATTCCTCTGCTCGCTTTTTTGATTTGGCTTTCTCTGCATTGACAGCTAGCAGTAATTCTTCCTTTTGCAAGTCTTTTTCTCTTGCTAAAACTGCATCAAAAGCTAGATCGACAGAAGAATCATAATCATCGGGTTCACTAAAACTATATTTCCCTCTATTAGATAATATTTCTGCAATAATCTGCTCCTTTAAACTACTGTCAATAGTTTTCTCGGATAGTTTAGATAGCAGCTCCACAGCGTTAATGTGTATGGTATTATCATCTGTTCGAGAATGTCTTAATGTCATAAACATACAGAAAGATTTGTAGTCGTTTTCTGTTGCTCTTCCTGCCACCTTCAGAATAATTGATAACCACAAGCTGGGAATTACCACAATCGGGACACCATTAAAGGTTTCCTCTGCCCAAGATATGAGCAGTTGATCTGCAGAGACTATGTATTCATTCATATCCCACAAGCTTTTGGCACTTTTAGGTCGAATAGAATTGAGGTATAAAACTTGCTTTACATCAGTTTTTATTGATTCAGTGGTTGTTTTTTTATAGGGCCTTTTCTCGGATTTAAACTTCATTAAGGAGTCAAAGAGTTGTTGTTCAGTTTCATCAGAGTCCTTGATTATTGTAGAATCAATGTACTCAAAATTGCTAATAACATTGCTAATTATACTGGTCAAATAGTTTCGGAATGCAGTGAAATCATTGTATCTATTCTGCGGTTCTTTACACCAATTATAGTAAAGCGTGTAAAAATCATTGACTTCATAATTGTTAGAAATCTTTGAGATAAGATTATCATCAACTGGATCTTGTTCGTTAGTTATCACCCTTATATATTTGATTTGAGAATCTATAACACGATATATCTCATTCAACACTGCGCTTGTATAACATAATGCTACGTCGACTTCGCGACATTTTTCTACGAAAATTTTTGAGACAAATCTACGCTCATCCTTATTAAATCCAGCAATTCTAAATATAATATTTGTATCTAAGAAGAACTTCTTGCCTCTAAAAATAGACTTGGATATAGCGGGACTTTTATTGGCTGTTATTAGGCAATACTCATAACAAGAAGATACGACGGAATACATAAACTTGTTTTTATCTGCATTTTCCCAGTGAATAAAATCGTTGATAATATCTATCTCTTCTTGAGAAGGAGTAAATTCAGTGGTAAAAGCGTTGCCATCTATGTGTTTTGTGTTTTCGCCGATGAGCGACAACAAATTGCTTGCATTTGAATTAAAACAAAAGTAAAGATATTTTTGGACAAGCATTAATGTAGCTTCTATGTCGACATTTTGCCTCTCTTGAGAAAACAGCGTCAAGTAGTTTCGCAATTGATCTAATGAAGATTTTTGACTTGACAGTTGGTTGGCTACTTTAGGCATTAAGCGATAATATCCTTGCGCCTCTTCGAGTCGCCCCCTACCTCTTTTTTTAACAGCTGATTCAATTTCAGTAAGATCAAATTCAAGTTGAAACCTATTTTTAATACGAGTGCAGATTTCTAGAGATGATAACTCGCTCTTCTCTGAGTCAAAAAGAATATACTCAACAAATTTGCAAATATAGCGGTCTCTAGTTGTTGCCCCCTGATTCTCCAGTATCATCGCTAGGCGGAGCAGATCTTTTTCTTCGAAGTGTATCATCTACTTTATCCTCCGTTTCAGGTTGATATTCACAATCTATAAGTTCGTCTAATGTCGAAAAAAGCCAGTTTAGAATATCTTTTTGCATACTGAAATCACCTTCAAGCATATTTTATACATTATGTGCGTTGAGTGTGATTAGTATTCAAAAGTATAAATGATAATTTAGAGCAACAAGTGCGGGCTCTTTACAAGGATCGTTTTGTAGATATGCAGCTTTTCGGCGGTGAATTGCCAACAGATTGGCATCTTGGCACAGTTTCAGAAATCATAGAACTGCATGATTCTAAACGTATACCACTTTCCAGTCGTGAACGGGCGAATCTCGCAAAAATATATCCTTATTACGGAGCAACCTCTGTTATGGACTATGTGGATAGATATCTGTTTGATGGTGTATATCTACTTCTTGGGGAGGATGGCACCGTTGTTGATAGCGAAGGCTTTCCCATTCTGCAATATGTGGAAGGTAAGTTCTGGGTAAACAATCATGCCCACATTATTACGGGAAAGAATGGCTTTACCGTTGAAATACTTTATTTGTTGTTTAGCTTAACGAACGTCAAATCGATTGTTACCGGAGCCGTTCAGCCAAAGATTAGCCAATCTAACCTAAATAAAGTACCCGTCATCATCCCGTCGGAAGCAGAGTTGGGTGTATTTGATACACTCATACAACCGGTTTTTGCACAGATTCGCAACCTTCGTGCTGAAAATGATAGGCTTGCTGCTATTCGTGACACTCTTTTGCCCAAACTAATGTCCGGCGAACTGGATGTATCCGCCATCGAGCTTTAAGCCGCTAAATTATCATTTATCGCATTGTTTAGTTCGATTTTCTCGTCTAATGGTTTTAATATATTTGCTATTCTTTTTTGAGCATCCATATCTAATGCCGGTACGTTATACTGCATTATTGATGTTTTATCACCTCTTGGCATTTTCGTGCCTTTTGATGTAGCCATCGAATAAGCGAAAAATGCGTCATCTGCAAGTACATAATAAAGAAAATTTTTGTCAATGTTTGCATTTCCTCGAAAGACTAAGACATCGTTTGAGCACCCCCCGTCATATTTTGCCTGCCAAATTTTTTTGAAGTAAGGTCTTATATTTGAAACAAGAATATCGCCCTTTTTATATTCCTGCGTCAGCTCCATTGTTGGCATGGAGGTCGCTTCTGTAATGCCCCCCTTATTTGGCATCATATTTTCGGTCGAGATATATGTTTTTAATGTTAGACTTGAAACGCGAACCTTTCCTTTGCGAAAGGCGCAAATATCAGACAATTTACACTTCATACCCAATCGCCCCCAGCTTCTTGCGGATTTCATCCTCTAACTCATGCGACTTCTTGAACATATTCGAAAGTTCAGAGGTCAAATGGGTCATCTTTTCCTCAAAAGGTTCGCCGTCGTCCTCAACTTCTTCAATTCCCACATATCTGCCGGGGGTCAGGATAAAGTCCTGCTTTTCAATTGCCTGAAAATCTGCTACGGCGCAGAAACCCTTTACATCTTCCAATGTTCCTTCTTGGAAAGCCTCAAAGGTATCTGCTATCTTTTGAATATCCGCATCGGTAAAATCTCTGTGTTTACGATCAACCATATAGCCCATCTTACGGGCATCGATAAACAGAGTTTTTCCTTTCTGCTTTTTGTTTTTGCTGATAAACCAGAGGGTGACGGGAATGGTCACGCTATAAAAAAGCTGTGCCGGCAGAGCTACAATCCCCTCCACAAGGTCAGCTTGAATGATGCGTTTTCTGATTTCCCCTTCACCGCCTGTTTGAGTGGACAACGCACCATTTGCAAGGACAAGACCGATCTTGCCATTGGGGGCGAGGTGGTGGATCATATGTTGAATCCACGCATAGTTGGCGTTACCGGTAGGGGGCGTGCCAAACTGCCATCGCACATCGTCCTTCAACTTCTCCTGTCCCCAGTTAGAGAGATTGAAAGGAGGATTAGCCATTATAAAATCAGCCTTCATCATGGGATGCAGATCATTAAAAAAAGTGTCTGCATGATACGGCCCGAAATTGGCGTCTATTCCGCGTATCGCCATATTCATCTTTGCCATTTTCCAAGTATCGGCGTTTGACTCCTGCCCATAAACAGAGATTTCACCACGATTGCCGCTGTGCGCTTTTATGAATTTTGCACTTTGGACGAACATCCCGCCGGAACCGCAGCAAGGGTCATAGACGCGGCAGTTGGCAAAAGGTTTTAAAATAGCAACAATGGTTTTAACAATGCTGGACGGAGTATAGAATTCGCCGCCCTTGACACCTTCATATGCCGCAAACTGAGCAATACAGTATTCATAGGTTCTGCCGAGAAGGTCTTTGCTTTCCTCGGTATCACCCATATCCATATTGGTGAACAGGTCAACCACATCGCCCAAAACACGCTTATCCAAATCAGGGCTTGCATAGTTTTTCGGCAGAACATTTTTCAGACTTTTGTTTTCGGCTTCAATAGCCCGCATTGCATTGTCAATGATTGTTCCGATTTCAGGGGTGTGAGCGGCAGAAGCAATTTTGCTCCATCGGGCATCCTCCGGTACGAAGAAAATGTTATCTTCGGCGTAGGCATCGCGATCATCCTCAAAACCGTCACCCTCAGCGACAAGCTCCTGATAGCGTTTTTCAAACGCATTTGATATGTATCTAAGAAAGATCAACCCTATAATGACCTTTCGGTATTCTGCTGCGGGAATGTGCCCCCAAAGGACGCATGCAGCATCCCATAGTTGCTTTTCAAAACCAATATTCGCGTTATTCTTAGCGGCCATTTTTTAATCCTCCAAATTTCTTTTTATATAACCATACATCATCCATTGTACAAAAAAACGGATTTTGCCAAAGCTTGTACATGGTTGGAAATATCTCATTTAAATAATATAATTATAGCATAGCACAATTGCAGAAGAATTGCAATGAAATTTACTGCACAAAGTCAAAATTTGTCGGTTAAATCAATTATTGATCAGCTCATTCATAAACGGCATGCGAAATTATCTCAAAGAAAAATCATGTGAAAACCATATTTCGCGAGTTATTCCGATGAATGCTCTGTTTGTATTCTGCAATTATCCGGTTGATTATTCAGGGAATGTTTGCTTCTGAATACGTTCTCGCTTTGGGTCGGTCAGAAGATCGTTTTGGCAGTTTATACAGTTGAATTAAAAGTTGAAGGGCGGTTACAATTGGCAATTTAAAATCCGCCGAAGTGTCTTTTTGTGCTCTGTATGGAAAACGCAGAATAGGTGTTTGACCTGCCGAGTTGTCATATATGACGACATGTTGTCATTACAGGTTATGACGACCGTTTTCGCAGGGTCAGAAATCGTCTCATTTTTCGGCTTCATTTCTTACAGCTCGGCAACAGAAAAACAATAACCACGGACGGGAGCAAACCCGCGCCGTGGTTATTATCATTAGAAGTTTTTAATTGCCTTACATCGTCCGCAAAGGAAGGATAATTACAACCGTTCACGCACCATCATCAAGGGATATCCAAGTAGATTTTGTCCAATCCACTTGTCCCTTTCAAGTCTATCAAGATCATTCATTGACAACCCTATGCCCCATATTCTGTCCTTGACCGCACATTCAGCCAAGATACAATCTTCCGTTGCCTTTAGCTGCGATTTCAAGTCCTCATTCTGAGAGAATTTCGCGATCAATCCCTCAAAAACAATTATTTGACGAACACCGTTCCAATAGCTCTCGTTATAATTTGCGACAAGCCTGCCAAGAGCTTTTATCTCGGCAACATCATCAGTCGCAAGTATTTTAACTGCCGTGTCCTTGTCTCCGAAGCACACAGCTTTTTTATACATCATATATTGCTCCATTGAGGAAAAGTCTACATCGTTCACGGTAAATTCACTGGGATACCAATTACTTAAATATCCGTTTTCCTCATTTGGATTATGAAAACAAACTATTTTCATTGTGCTTCACCGACTCTTTTAACATTCAAATCGTAAAACCCGCCGTATGAAACACTTACGGGAGCCTAAATGTGTCGATCACATTTTTACTTTATCGACATCGAAGTCAACAATTTCACGCATCTTTTGTCTTGCGTTTGCTTAGTTTTTTATTATAGCATTCTTGTCTCAATTTTACAAGTAAATTGAAGGGTAATTTACAACCGCTCGGCAATTGCATCGGGGAGACTGTCGTCAAAGCAGGCCGCATATTCAGGGTCAAAGTCTAATCGACAGCTTATCCGGCGATCATTTAAAAACAAAAGGCACTTTTTGAGCCTGGGGGGTAGCTTCAAAAAGTGCCTTTGTTGATTAGTGATTACTGGTTATTTATACTGGGTGGTTGCAGTCCTTGTGATGGTATCGGCAGGGCCGCCGGAGCCATACACGACAAACTCGGTCGTCACCTTGTATGTACCCTTGTCGGAAAGCTGGAAGGTGTGAGTTCCAACATAGCTGTTAGTATATATCACATCAATCCACTTGTCATTGGTCTGACCAATATCTACTCTGCTCCAGAACAGACCAAGAACCTTTTTTTCAACATAAGTAGTTATAATTGCCTTATTAAAAACTGTGCTATCAGCAATCATTCTGTTAGTGATAGTCAGCTTACCTGTCGAAGAAACAGAAGCCAAGTTTGAAACTTCTACCACATTGTTAAAATACGGTTCGACCATCTGCGCCGCAGCAAAGACCGAGAAAGTTGACATTGCTATCACAAAAGCGACAGCAACACAAACGACTCTTTTTATGATATTTTTCCGCATTTTTTCACCTCTTCTCCCCCATTCAGGAGCTACAACGCTCAACTCGTTCAAAAAAGGACAACGAATTTGAAAGAATTTAAGAAAAAAGCATCTGATACTTCACCAATCACTTTATAATATAATAAAATACTAATTCGGCGCAACAAAGGATATCATATCCAGCAAATCATCATAGTCAACATCTCCATAATATACCAATTTTGCATTACAAGAATCATTAATCCAAAATGCATTATACAAGTTTTGAGATTTAGCACAATAAATTTTTATCTCATCACCATCAACATTTGCTTCTTTTACTACGCCATTTTGACTATCTAATGCAAAAGCTGCGTCATCAGCAACGGTCTGCGACAGTTCAATCACAGCGCCCGTCTCGCTATTCTCATACCGCATGAAACTCATATCGTCATTCAGCATCCGTTCCGTTTCCACAAACCCATCGGGCACTTCTGTGAAAGCATAAACATGGTCTATTTTTGCCGCGCCGTCACCCGTGAAAAGTATCTCTTTGAAGTCCTCATAGGTCTTGACAATGAAATTCGCTATCGGATTCCCTGCGGCGTTGACGCTCATCAGCCCCGCAAGCAGGAGCGCCAAGGTCGCCGCCAGCGCAATGAGCCCTTTGATATTCAGGCGCGATTTACGGCAGCTCTTCGGCTTCTGACCGTTGTTCGCTCCTATGCTGTCGATAAGCTCCTGCATCTTCCTGTTGAATTCATCGCTGAACTCGACCTCGATCTCGGATTCATCGGGAACATCCGCAAACTCCTCCGCTATCACCGTGCTGAACGCCATATTGAATTCACTTCTCGTCATAGACATTCTGCCATTTCTCCTCTCTTTAACATCTCCGCAAGCATTTTTTTGCCCCTGTATATCTGCTTACAAACCGTGCTCTCGGTACGATCGACCGTCCTCGCAATTTGCTCGACCGACAGATCGAGCACGATTTTATAATAAAGCACCTCACGATATTTATCGTCGAGCGAGCGAATCGCGTCGAGCAGCTCGTCATACTCGACCTTGGCGCAAACGCTCTCGACGAACACCGAATCATTGAACTCCAAATTGAAATCAATAAACTTATTTTCGCATTCTTTCTGTATCTTTTGCCGTCGGAGCGTGCTGATCGCCTTGTTTTTGGTCGCCTTGAGCATATAATTTTTCAGATCCGTCGGGTCCTCGATCTTGGTTAGGATATCCATATGCGACGACGCGATCGTAAAAAAGACATCCTGGACAACGTCTTCGGCATCATCCATATTGTGTACTACGGAATCTGCGATGAAAACCATCTGCTTCCTGTGTTGGTAATAAACTTCCTCAAATCGTTTTCTTTCAACTTCCGTGCCGATCATGTTAAGATACAGCGATAACATTAATATCATTTTCTTTCATTGTAATATTTTAGCTCTTACACCATATGTTATCACAAACATTGCTAAATTTCAACATGTTAGTGCATATCTTTTGAAATAATTTGAAAATTTTTTCATCCGGAGAATTCTGAATGCGTCGAATAGGCCGACAAAGCAGCAAAAGCGGGAGAGTTAGGCCTCTCCCGCTTATAGTTTTAAATCGTTTATGTGTTAAACGTTAGACAGTCCTTTGGGTGCTTGCTCAGCCGATGAAATTCGTTGCGACGCGCGGTTCCTTTTCAGGCAGACCGTATTTCTCACTACCGAGAGCAATGCTCTTCATCAGGAACGTCATATTTCTTGCGAGAGTTCGCATAGTCTGCTTGCCCTCCTCGTCAAGCTCCGCCTCGCCCTTGACTCTGCCGTGGATGCTGTTCCAATATTGGCTCGAGGCTATCGGCATATTGCTAATAGTGAAGTATTTATTCAGCTCGTCAAATGTCGCCGAGCAGCCGCCTCTTCTGGCGCAGACGATGCTTGCGCCGACCTTCATCGTCTTATCAAAAGGAGTGCTGTAGAAGAGCCTGTCAAGGCAGGCAATGAGCGTAGCATTCGCCGACGCATAATAAACGGGGCTTGCGACGATAAGACCGTCCGCGCTCTCGAATTCGCCCGCGAGCTCGTTGACGGTATCGTCTATCGCACATTTGCCGAGCTCTGAGCATCTGCCGCAGGCTATGCAGCCGCGAATATCCCTGCCGCCTATCTGCACGGTCTTGACCTCAATGCCCTCCGCTTTGAGAACATTCTCGACTTCACGCACGGCGACGTAAGTGTTACCGTTCGCTCTCGGGCTGCCGTTGATGATAAGAACTTTCATATAATCTCCCTTTCCGTTGACAAAAAGCGGCCGCCTTCGGTGACCGCTTTTAACTATGTTTACTTTTTCAGAATGAATTCGCCGTTGGTGCCGCCGAGATATTCGCCGTTCTTCAGGACGGCTTTGCCGTTGATATAGACGCTGTGGATGCCGCCGGGGGCTGCGTCGGGGCGGGATTCGTCAACGCTGAGCTTTGCGGGGTCAACAATGCTGATATCGGCCTTGTAGCCTTCTTTGAGGTAGCCGCGCTCTTTGATGCCGTAGCGGTCGGCGGTTGCGCCCGTCATCTTGCGGACTATCTTCTCGGGGGCGATATTCCAGCGCCTGCCGAGCAGGAAGAACTGCGGGAAGGTCTGGAAAGTCGCGATATTCTGCCTCCCCTTCTCCTCGACCCATGCGTCGGTCATAAATACCGACATATCGTCCTCCATGAGCGTACGCACAATCGTGTCATTGTAATATTTATCAAGGTAGATCCTGCCCGTGCGGTCGGAGAGCTCAACGAGCTTCAGATACATATCCAGCGGCTTTACGCCCTCCTCTTCGGCGAGCTGAATGACCGTTTTGCCCTCGTATTCGGGGTGATCATCACTGATATACGCGACGGTCATATCCTCCCAGTCGATGCCTAGCACCTTGCGGTACATGAGTATGGTCAGGCTGAGCTTGAAGCGATTCAGCGGTGAATTCGCCTGCTCCTTGGGGAGCTTCGCATACCACTCGGGGAACACAACTGTGATGACCGACGCGCCGTAATGGAATGCGTAATTATCATATGCAATGGGCTTGCCCTGAGCTTTGAGGGTGTGGAAAACATTCAGCATCTTATCGAGCTTTTTCCACGATTTCTTGCCCGTGAAGATAAGGTGGCTGTACTCCGTGCGAACGCCCGTTTGCTCCATGATATCAACTATCTCGTCGAGCGCAATCTCGAGGTGTGATTTCTTGGTGATGAGCGGATACTCCGCGCTGACCGCCGAGCAGGCTCTCGCATGGACGGTGAGAATTCCGTCGTATTTCGCGATCTCCCTCGCGAAGGCATAAAGCTCCTCCTTGGTCGCGTATCTGTTCGGCTCATACATGAAGCCCATCGAGCCGCCGAATGCGCCGTCCTCCATCGCCTGATGGACGTGGTCGATCTCATTTTTAAGCTGCTCCGGGGTGAGCGGCGTCGAGTCGTAGCCGCAGATGCCCGCACGAACAGAGCCGTGACCGACGAGCGGCACGATATTGACATGGAGCCTGCCCGTGAGCTTCTCGCGGAAGGAAGCGAGGCTGCCGGTGAATTCCGACTCAAAGAGGCCGCCGCCGAGCTTGTCTCTGTAGGGCGTATTTTCATCCGTTCCGAACGGCGAAAAGCTGCAATTGCCGGTTATCTGGGTGGTGATGCCCTGCCTGATGAACGGGCTGAAGAATTTCTCGCTGTCCGCCCTGTCGCAGAAGAAATCATTATGCGAATGGGCGTCAATAAAGCCGGGGCAAACATAAAGACCGGTTGCGTCGACCGTCTCGTCTGCCGCTTCGTCGCACTTGCCGACCTTGAGAATTTTGTTGTCCTCAATAAGGACATCGCCGACAAACGGAGCATTGCCGCTGCCGTCGAATATAGTGCCGTTCTTGAATAAAGTTTTCATGTTTTTGCCCCTTTCTGTGGTCTGTATAAATATTATACAATACCGCTGCGGACAAATCAATAAAAATCTGAACAGCCGGGGCAAATTTCATTCGGTTTTGGAGCTTAGAAATTTCAAACGGGTTTTTTTCGAAAAAAACTTGAAAAATACAAATTTTTTTACAAATCTGTGAACCGAAATTGCGAGATCTTGTCTTTATTCATGAGAGGGTTTTTCATAAGGGCGAGTGCGCCCTGAGGAAAGGCTCAAAAATGAATTCAGGAGGCAGAAAAATGAAACGGAAACTCAAAAGCGCATTGTCATTGCTGCTATGCATGATAATGGTATTCGGTGCGGTCGCCGTCGGCGGCGAGGGCATCGGGGAATTGAAAGCCAGCGCGGCATCTGTAACCTGTCACTACTATGGCAGTAGATGGAGAATAACAATACCGGCAAACACATTCGTGCAATGTTACAGTTCAACAGCCCTGACAACAAAAAATGGACAAATTAGCGGAAAAAGCGCTGCTTACGATATTAATTGTTACAATGCATATTACATGAGTGACGGCAGTACCATTTATTCATTTGTGGACCAAAATGGAAAAACATGCTATTTTCCGCGCAAAAGTAGCTATACGGAATATATTTTACCATCCTCAAACAGTTCAATCTCAGACAGTGAATACTCTCTAAAAAACGGATGTAATCACTATAAGCGATTTACATGGAATTCAACCGGAGCATCAGAATACACTGTGAAAATGGTTGACTCTAGCGGATACCCCAAAATTATTGACTCCTCAACCAGCACATCATATGATGTTTTGCACGCGTCACATGGCAGAGGCAATATCTATGAGGTGGGAATAAACGGTCGCGGCGATCCCTTATACTATACTTTTTATGTTTTCCCAAATAACAGTTCCGAAGTAAAAACATATACTTTCTCTTTTAGTGTTGTGGCTATAGCTGCAAACTCACACTATGCGGAATATGACGCAAACGGCGGCAGCGGCGCTCCCGCCAGCCAGTATTTGGAGTGCGAAAGAAATTTCAACATCTCAAGCACAACGCCGAGCCGACCCGGTTATACATTCTTAGGTTGGTCAACCAGCCCCACCGCATCGAGCGCATCATACCAGCCGGGTGAACTAATGTATTGTGACGCACAGAGTTATAAATTCTATGCGGTATGGAGAAACGACACCAGCTACTATAGCGTATATTACGATGCCAATGGCGGCAGCGGCGCTCCGTCAAGGCAAACAAAGGCTTCTACACACAATCTTACACTGAGCTCAGTTAAACCCACAAAATCGTTTAGCATCACTTACAACGCTAATGGTGGTTATACTGCGTCATCTGGTAAAATCGTGTCTTGCAGCTTCAAGAGTTGGAATACGGCAGTTAACGGTAACGGAACTACGTATTATCCCGGAGGAACATACAGTAATAATGCGGATGTGACCCTCTACGCTCAGTGGATAAATCCAACGGCAGGAGCATTGCCGACGCCAACCAGAGACGGATATACTTTTGACGGATGGTATACCGGAAAAGAAATCGGCACAAAAATAACAGAATCATCAACCATCAGCAGCAATCTTACATTATATGCTCACTGGAAAAAAATAACATATAATTTGTCTTACAATGCGAACGGTGGCATAGGTGCTCCTGCCACCCAAAGCGGCAGCACAAGCTACACCATAAGCTCGACCATCCCCACTCGCAGCGGCTATACATTCCTCGGCTGGTCAAAATCTTCCTCGGCAACTACACCGGAGTTTCGTGCAGGCAACACGATCACTCTAACCGGCAATACAACTCTGTATGCGGTTTGGGTCGAATACTGTCTTACAAAAAGCGACATTTTTTCCTTTACAAACAGCAGTTATTATTTCCGCACGGGTACATATACAATTACAGACTCCGACTTTAATAAGCTCGCAAACTATGTGAGGAAAATTTATAACTCTAATAACGCATCCATATGCATTAATAACATACAAGCATTGCGAGCCCAAAAATGGGGCGGCTCTTGTTACGGAATGGCAGTGGCGTCTATTCTCAACAAAACAGGACAGATTGCATTCCCGAAGAATTTTGATTCAAAGGCAAGCACTCTATACGACGTAGCTGCCCCCTACCAGAACTCTGCCGTTCAAAGTGCTGTGAACTACTACTTTTTATCTCAAAAAATACCTGCCCTGCGAAGCAATACTTATTATAACAACAGAGACAATTGGAGCGCCGGACTTAAAAAGCTGGTAAACAGCGTAAAAGCCGGCAAGCTAACGCTATTTTCTTATTGGTGGAAAAATTATGGTCACGCAATTGCCATTGTTGGATATGAGGTTGCTTCCGACGGCGGTCACAACTTGATTGCATATGATAATCGATACGGCGAGAAATATATCACAGTATATGTCGACAAAAACTATAGCTCATGCGTAGTAAACGGCGATGAAAAAGCTTATGGCATTGAGTTCTTAACTGATTTTTCTGACTTTGATAAAATAGATATCGATGGGCCCAACAATGATATGGTGCTTAATACAAGATCTTATAATCAGAGCGCAAACACAGAAATCAGCGTTGAACTTAATGGCGAAGTCACCGTTGAAAACAAAGCCGGTCAAACATTAACAATTAAAGACGGAAATATAGGCGGCGATATGGATGTTATTTCCACGCATATGATAGTTAAATCAACTCCGGACGGATCACCCGCACCTGTAACACTTGTTTTTGAGGTAAATGACAGCACCGCTTTCACATTTGAAAGTAATGCAGATGAAATCAACGCTTCCGTCACGACCGACAAATGCTATGCAAGCGTAACAACAACCGCCGATACAGTCATAATTTCTGAGAACGAAGGAATCTACGCGCTGGGTGATAATGTCACCTTCAACGGCAGCTTGTCACTTAATAATGAAGCCTGCGACATGATAAGCTTTGAAGGTCAGGGCAAGGGCGATGTAAACCTTGTTTACAACGATGACGGCATCCTTGCCGAAGGAACAAAAGGTAAAAGCTCCATAACGGTTTTCAGCAACACAACCGATGTAAGCACTGCAGATTTCAATTCAAATTACGCCGACGTAAAAATTGTCGGTGACGGCAGCGGCATTGCAGGTAACATCTGTGTAACCGCATCATCAGAGAACAACGGTATTTACGACGTTACGTTGGCTTCACTCGGCAGAAAAAGAACGGAGTTCGCCAACAAGTCTGTTACGATGTACTACAGAGAAAAAAGAGCTGTTGAATATACCGGCTCAGGCCAGCACTTGATTGAATCCCTTAACCCTGATATTATCAGTTTTGACACGACAACTCATGAAATGATTGCACTCAAAACCGGCGTAGCTACAATAACCGTAACGTCACTTGAAACAGGCGAAACTGATACCTGCACCGTAACCGTCAAATATGCATGGTGGCAGATACTCATCAGAATTCTGCTCCTCGGTTTCCTTTGGTATTGATATCAAGAATCCTTTCGATAAAAGTTTCTCAAAAGCGGGAGAGGCTGGCCTCTCCCGCTTTTGGCTTACACAGGCGCATTCCGATCGTTAATGCTTTTCTATTGTAAAGGGCGGCGGGGTATGGTATACTGAGTTATGAGAATTATTCATCTTTATTTCAGGAGGATAAAAATGAGCACTTTTATTACTAACTTCCAATCCCCTGTCGGCATTGAAGATTTACAAGACCGACTTGAGAATGGTAGAATCAGCAACCTTGACATGATATTGTACTACGATCTTTATCCCAGTATTGAGTGGACTGTTGATAAAGATGCCCGGATCGGCGATACAGTCTTATTCATGTGTGCAAAGACCTCCGTAGACCACATCGGCCATATTTGTGCGGAGCTCAAAAAAGCAGGCATTGAAAACTCAGACCTGAGCAATTTTGCAAAGGAGCAGCGTAATCTATATAAAAAATACGCGGGCAGCATCATCGCTGTCGGCCGAGTTGCCGATGAACCGTTTCAAGATTATTTTCCCGGTTGGAAAGCGCCATACTGGAGGAGCCCGTGGTATGCGGTAATTGAGGATATTTGCTTGCTGCAATCTCCTGTATACATCGCGGAATTTCGTGACTTCATTAAAGTGAGCCGCACCGGAGCAATAACCAAGCTCACCGATGAGCAATGGGAAAATCTCAGCAAAATAATCGCAGAAAAGAATGAAAATTCTTGCACCTGAAAAATATTCAACGCAGACCTTTATAAGTACTTTCACCCAACGATACTCCGGTGCTTTATGCCATATAACCCGTGAGATCAAACAATATAGCAAAATCCCCGCACAGTGTTTGTCAAACACAAATGCAGGGATTTTTGAATTCTATAATGAGTGTTACGGGAAATGATACAGAATAAAAATCGAGTTGAGCATACATAAAAGCAGCAGTTTCCAATGTGATTTCCGATCTAGAATTGTCAAAAGCATAACCATTTCACTGCAGCCAGCACATCTCATTCTCACAGTTACTCAACACCCAACACCTTATATACTGCGTCCTGTGCGCTCTGATTGAACCGAATTCAGACTGACTATATGGCAATTTCGTGTCGAGTTCTTGGACTTTTTCTACAAATAGATAGAATATGCTATTGATTTTTTTGACGATTTATGCTATAATAATTTATATTTACTGAAACTGTGAGAAATAAGGAGTAATGCCATGAAGATTAGCTATAAAAAGCTTTGGGTAATGCTTATTCAAAGAGATATAACTAAAATGAAATTAAAAGCTGATGTCGGAATTTCTGCAGGAACAATGAGTAAACTCAACAAAGGAGAAGATGTTGCCCTTTCTGTTTTGCTGCGAATTTGCGATTATTTAAACTGTGACATTGGGGATATTTGTGAAGCTGTACGAGTAACTAACGACTGAGTCCTGTTTTTTGTACAGTCTTTTTGCTATTATTAAAAGTAAGAGACAGTTGTATGTCTCGATAAGGTGATAAAATGCAGATTATAGATAACATCAATATGACTGTCAAAGGCGACCTGCAAGCGGGCATTAAGAAAGGAAGCTAAATAGGAAACCAAGCCACTTGAACGCTTCATAGCTGATCTGTCTGCCGTCTCTAATGCCCTCCACTGACTTTGAGAGGATATGATTGATAAACTCATCCGTGTGAAAGTATGCTTCATAGAAAAGGCTTGAATGTGGTTTCTTGCAGCGCAGAATGGTATACGCCGGACTCACTATGCCATCTTCATTAGCCATTTCAAGTCCGCCTTCAAAGGAACGAAGATGAATAATGAAGTCTCCCTGTTCCACTTTTTTGTAGTTTGCAAGAGACGCATCATCATAGTGAATATTTCTCCCAGCTTGTTCTCTCGGAAGGGTTCCTTTGCCATGTATAATGGTCAAAACGGTTTCCGTAGGATGGTTCTTGTCCGTTACATTCTCAAAGAGTTCTTCTGCCTTATAGATGCTCCACGGCTCATCGAAGCCCGGAAAGCGGAGCTTCGGGCACTTCTCAAGACCGTTACTTGAGGGTGTTAATGCCCTGATTATCCCTCCACCGGATAATGTTTGTGGAGGTGGTCATTATGACTAACAATACACAATCCAAGACGCTTGTGAACACATGGCTAAATCAAAAGAAGCCCATGATCACGCCGTCAACCCACGCCAGCTTTACGCTGATTGCCGAAAATCACCTGATCCCATATTTCGGCAAGCGCAAGATTGGCAGCATCACCGAAGCGGACATCCAAAGCTACATTTCGCATCTCTACAATGCTGGACGCTTGGATAAGACCGGAGGGCTTACCGTGAAGACGATAAGGGATGTTATCCTCGTTCTCCGGTTGTCAATGGAGTATGCCTACAAGGAACGGGCTATTTCACTCCTGAACTGGGATCTAATCGAATACCCAAAAGAGCTTGGTATCAAGAAAGTAGTTTTTATACTTATGCATCGTATTTAATTCGATACCGCTTTGATACATCTATTGTTTTGCCGGAATATGTAAATATTCTTTTTATGACCCCGCTTGTGAGAGAGCAAATTGCAGTAATGCGCAGACAGGGCGGCGGTCAGTATAACTTGAATAGCGATGAAATCGGAGCAATCAGAATCCCAGTTCCGTCAATCCCGGAACAGCAAGCTATCATTGATAAGTATTATTCCACGAAGGACGGCTCAAATACATACTATGATAAGGCACACGAGTTAAGGGAAAAAGCTGCATCTGATTTTGAAAAGCGTATATTCTCTTAGATGACAACCTTATGCTGAATGAATTTGTGGTGACAATATATGAACAATGATGAATTTATTAATGTTGGTAACAAGCTATGCTCTTCATTAACTATAGTGCTGAAAAATGAGAGAATCCTCGAAGGTCCGCATTCTGCTATATTCGACTATGATTTTAATGGCAGTGTTTTACACATTGGAATTGAGCAATTTATTGTAAGAACGATAAATGTATCGGCGGATTCGCCAATACCGATGAGTAATCTGTGGGGTTTCTACACCATGATGGAACGCTTACTTATGCTTCTTGACGGGCGATTTTATATCATAGAATCCGCTACTTTTACGGGAGATGCTTGCTCTGAAGCTGATTATTCTTCATATGCACAAGAGTGCCTGTCAAGAAGATTGTCGTACTGCAAAACTGATCCTGCTTATTGTTATTCTAACCATGTATTTCTGATGTATGACACGGTTATATCTCCTGAGTTGCTCTCAAAATGGATTCATTTGCAAGACGAATTGGATATTGTCCATCAAGTAGCCTTATACAATATAGCTGATACTGGGGTAACACACGATGTGAAATGCGCAAATTTAATTGAATGCCTTGAACCGATGGCAGAAATCATAGGCTTATATGACAGCTTTTTTCCGAGCTTGAAACCCGGCGAGAAAACAACAACATTGAAAATGTGTATTGATGCTGTCATCTCAAAATACGGACAAGATATCTTTGCCGAAGAATACAAAGCTAGCAAAGGCAAATTCCTTCAAACTTTTGTCAATACAAGAAATCGCATCATGCACATTAAAAGGAATCAGCCAACAGAAAAATATTTATCCGGCGCGGAATCGATTCTGTATTTGGTTAAGCTCTGTCACCTCTACAGAGTGGTGATTCTTTCGCTGCTCGGAATCGACTATGCGCGATATCAAACAGTAGTCGTGAAATCTGTGGGTTTATGGAACTCTTGGAACGGTGTCCTAACCAACTTCATAAATACAATAAAATGAAAAAACGACCATGCACGAGCATTTCACTCTTACATGGTCGTTCTTTAAGTTGTCCCGCTTGAAGAAGGTCGGATCAAATTTGCTTGTTTTGGCAAATCCCTAAGTTCAACCCTCTAAATACGGCGTTTTTTGTTAACCGGAAGTAACAAACAGCGGTTTTTGAATGACGGACGGTAAGAATACCGCCACCAAAACGGCACCCTCATATCGAAAGAAAACGCCACAAATCGTCCCAAACCACAAGCGCGGGTTTGTTGAATTTTATAATAGGTGTTATGGGAAATGATACAAATCAAAATCGGGAGTTATTCTTCCTGTATTGCACAACATCTTTTCGTGTGTTTTTTTCGCCCTCAGTAAGCGTTCTTTTCAGAAACAGCAACCTCAACATGAGCGTCCCCAAAAAGCCCCCAGTCAACGGCCAAGACATCGTCCATCGGGATTTTGGTGCCGTTCTGCATGGTGATCAGGCGCTCAAAGTCATCGACCTTTTTGACCGTGCCGGTTACAGTCACATATTCGCCGCCGGACTTGCGTTCATCGGGTTTAAAGTAGGTGATTTCCACCTTCGGCTCTTCATCGAGCGCATCAACGAGGAGCTGATACCTCATATTCAAATAATTCAGCGCTTCCTCGTCAAGTTCGACCCTTTCGCCTGTCAGACGCCCGGTTTCCTTGATAGCGGAGTCGTAGCCCGTGAGGGCGGCGAATGGAGCAAACTGCGCTGCTCGATCTGACATCGACATCTGTGGTCGCGTCTTGGAGACGTGGTGAGGGAGATTGATAATCTCGTCGTACCGATTATTCATGCGCATTCTGTATCTCACCTCTTAGATAAACTGGAAGTTGTCTATTATCTGATGCAAGCTTTGGCAGTATAGGATTCAACGTCAATCTTAACCACATTTACTGCACTTGCCATCTTATCGTCGATCTCATGTTCTTCGCCAGTCTGTACTTTCATAAGAACAGCAAGCGCTTTACATTTTTCTTTTATGTCTTCAATGATCATTGCTTTACCTCGACACATAACGCTCTCATACTCTGCTCCATATTTGCAAGGTATATCCGCTGTAATAAGAGATTCACCTCTATCAATTTCTACAAATACATTCCTGTTTTCTTTGAGGCACTCCAGCTTGTGTCCTTCTTTCGCACAATGCACATAAAATGTCAGCTTTCCCTTTTCCATTTGGTAGCCATAATGCAATGGTACAATATAAGGGAATTCACCGTCAAACATTCCTAAATGCATATATCTTGCTGACGCAATAATTGCCTCGATTTTATCAATGTCGGTAATCTCTCTATCTTTCCTTCGCATAGTTTTTTACCCCCTTCAAATTCCGATTTGTTTGATCCTTTATGCCTTATGCCCGCCGATCTGCGCATTTCGGTCTTTGGCGGTTGCGCCTTCTTCAAGATTCATCGCCTTGAGGATGGCGTTCTTTCCGTACTTCTTTTTGATCGCAAGCGTAGCGGCTTGTATTTTCCGCTCACGTTCCAAGGCAGCGTCCTCGGCTTTCTGCTTTTCCTCTTCGGCGGCATAGTCGATGAAGAAGTTGAGCTGCACATCTTCATCGTTTTTCTTCGGTGCGTCTGCTTTCGGCAAAACATGATTCGCCACAACGTACATACGGCGGACAAGCAGATTCTTGTCCACAATTCGGTCAAAGAGTTCTGACACAGCACACATTATTTTGCGCGTGGAGGATGTGTGACCGTCAAGGTTGATAGAGCCGTGTGCCTGTTTAGGTATCTGTCTTCCGTAGTGATCCGTCTCGACCGCGCCGTGATATTTTGCCCGTCGTGCCGGATCGGTTAGGTTCTCGATGTCGTAGCCAACTGTGAGAACCATTTGGTCGGTGACAAGCCCCTTGTCCACCAAGTCCAGCACAAGCAAGTCTGTCATTTCGCGGATGACGAGCCTTGCTTTATCCGTCTCGTATGGGCAGTGCAATACCTGACCGGAACTTATGCTATTGGAGCTGGGACGGTACGCCTTGATCGCTTCAATGGTGGTCGGCTCCCAGCCCCACGCATGGTCAATGAGCAATTCCGCATTCTTGCCGAAGAGCTTATAGAGCAAGTCCTCGTTCCGCTCTGAACAGAGGGCAACATCACCCATGGTGAACACCCCGTTCTGCTCAAGTTTTTTGGCAATGCCTCGACCCACGCGCCAGAAGTCCGTGAGGGGCTGATGCGTCCAAAGCTCACGCCGGAACTTCATCTCATCCAGCTCTGCAATGCGGACGCCGTTCTTGTCGGCGGGGATGTGCTTCGCCACAATGTCCATTGCCACTTTGCAGAGGAAAAGGTTTGTGCCGATCCCTGCGGTTGCTGTAATGCCGGTTGTCTCAAGCACGTCGAGGATGATCCTCATGGCGAGGTCATGGGCAGAGAGCTTGTAGGTGTTCAGGTAGTCCGTCACGTCCATGAACACCTCGTCGATGGAGTAGACCACGATGTCCTCCGGCGCAATATACTTGAGGTAGACCTGATAGATGCGGGTGCTGTACTCCATGTAGTACGCCATCCGGGGCGGTGCAACGATGAAGTCAATCGCCAGAGACGGGTTTGCTTGCAGCTTCGAGAAGAAGTGCGATGAGCCCTCAAGTCTGCGTCTCGGCGCATCGTGCTGCCGTCCGGCATTCGCTTCCTTCACTCGCTGCTTGACTTCAAACAGCCGTCCGCGTCCGGAGATGCCGTAGTTCTTGAGAGAGGGTGTAACGGCAAGGCAGATGGTCTTTTCCGTCCGGCTCTCATCCGCGACAACAAGATTTGTGTCCAGAGGATCTAAGCCGCGCTCCCGACACTCCACGGAGGCGTAGAAAGATTTCAGGTCGATTGCGATGTAGGTTCTGTCTTTCATTTTCGGCTGTCCTCCTACCACGATGTATAAAAGCAGGAGCTTATACTCTGCCCATCAAGTCCTCCGTCTTATCAAAGCGGCATCGGCGTCCGGGCGATCAGAATGACCGCCAGAATCGCGCCCACAAATGCCGCAGCCCCTATGACAGCCAACACCTTTTTGCCGAGTTTCTTCTTTGCTGCTTTGCAGATCAGCGCGGCGCAAGCCGTGCAGACAGCCGCAGCAACAAGCGCAATGCCCAGCGTTTCCCATAGCCAAGAAAGTTCATGTAGGATTTTCATGCGTTCATCATCTCCTGTTCGTTAAGCTGAAAATAATCAACAGTAATAAACCATATTCACTTCATGGCAATCTGCCTCATCAACAACGTCTGTTTCGGTAAATCCTATTTTTTCATAGATATGTTTTGCGTGTTCATTGCCCCATACATATGTCGTTGTCATTTTTGACATATCATATGTGTCTTTCATAAAGCGAATAAACTCAACCAGAGCAGCCGTCCCATAATCCTGATTTTGATATTTATAGTCTATCGCATAATTCCAAAGAAAATATGAACCCTCATCAAATCTCCGCACCATTACAAAACCAATTTGTAAATTCTGTGAATAAATATCATATGCCAGCACATCTTCTTTTACGCATGCTGACGCAATTTCATCTTTGGACGATAGTTGCTTTTCCTGTTCAGGCAGGACGGTTACTTTCATAGATTTAGATGGCCGAAATAACATTACTATCACCTTAATCAATTTCGATTTGTCTGTCCCTTAAAGTCCAAGTTCTTCAACCCACGCCGCAAGCTCCTGATGCCCGATGTTGCCCTTGAAGACTTTGCCGTCCATCAGCTTTGCGCCTTTGCAGCTCGGCGCAAACCGTTCATAACTTCGCTTCTTGTCATACTCCCCTTTTTATTTCAAAAAATCGCTCCGATAATCTGTCCGACGAAGGTCATGCCCTGTCTCCGCTAAATGCGCGATCTTTAAGGCGACCAAGTTGATATCCGTATTCATCGCCTGCGCAATCTGCGCCGATGTGTACCCACGGTCATAGATATACTCAAGCACCTCGTCGGAATTGAGCAATATATCTGCCGCAACGATGTTTGCCTCATATTCGGGGGTAGAATTCATTTGGTAGAGCACAAATTCCTGCAGTCCGTCGCCTTTTGCAAGCGTGCGGTGCAGCCTGTCGTGGCCGATCTCATGAGCGCATACAATGCGCTTTGTCTGCGGGCTTAAATCCTTATTCAAAAAAATAAAACGATTCTTCTTAATAACGCGATACATTCCTTTGAGCCGGCCGAAATTCTCGCAATCATCCAAAACAATAATCCCCAGCTCTTTTGCTATCTGAAAAGGATCTCGTGTGCCGCAGCGTCGTACAAGATCGCTGCCAACCTTTGATAACTGTTCGGCATTCATCGCACCACCCCCGCTCGCCGATAGTCATTACCCATTATAAAAATCATGCTGTACCAAAATACGGACTTATTCCTCAGCCTGCTCTTTCCGATACTTTTTCGGCGTGTACTTCTTATTCTTTTCCTTTGCGATCCAATAAGCTCTGGTAAGCGCCTGCATTGCGCCGTCAAGCGCATCCTCGCTGAGTTTGCCGCCCGCGAACATGCCGGTGACTTCACTCACCAGCTCATCTATCTCACGCGCCGCTTTTGCGCCGCCCTGTTCCTGCGCCGTGAGGACAAGCATTCCGCCGTTACCGAGAAGGTACTCCGGCGTCGTGTTCAGAGCTTCGGCAAGTTTTTTTACAGTATCGTATTTCGTCGGCTTTCGAGTGCCGAGCTCATAATTCTGAATCGTCCTTGCCGTAACGGAGACTTTTTCGGCGAGAGCAGCCTGCGTCATATTCGCCTCTGCCCGCTTTTCTTTAAGCCTTTCTTTAAATCCCATAAGGCACCTCCTTCTTTGGCTTTTCACAAACACGAACAAAACTTTCGTCATTCATATTGACACAAGCGCTTTGTTCTGCTATATTAAGTCTGCACGAACATCTTGTTCGTTAACACTATACCACACGAATGAAATGTGTGTCAATAGCTTTGAGAAAATTAACGCAAAAAAGGCGGCTTTTTATGAATGGAGGTAGCTTATGGACTGCTCAAAATGCAGAAAAGCGTATGTTTCGGTAAATCTCGACGTCGATGAAGAGGGCGTAATTCGTCCACGGCTCATACGCTGGAATAACGGTCTGATTTTTCAAATCGATCAAATTCTATATAAATGCCGTGCATCATCCAAAAAGGTGGGCGGTGGCGGCATCCGTTACACAGTCATGATCCGAGGAAAGGAATCATTCCTTTTCCACGAAGGCGACAAGTGGTTTGTTGAAGCAAAGGAGAACGCCTGATGAGCTTAATTCAAGAGCAAAGTTTAAAAATCGCAGCATCTGTTATTAAAGACTTCGGCAAGTTCGGCTTTTTGTATAGTGTCCGCATGGCTTGCGCCGAGCCGAATAATAGGCTCGCAATTTTTTCGCCCGAGCGGATGATCGTATGCCATACCACCTGTTTCATTGAAATGTTGTCGGGTTTATTTGTAAACTTTTCAATGAGACTATTGATTTTCTCCTCACATCGGCGTATAATATCCATTGAAAAGTAGCACGATAATACCAGAAGGTTTTCAATGGAGGTTGAGTTATGGAAATAAAACGAGATCGCTATTTGAAGAAAATCATCTCATTTATGTGGGACGGTCAGGTAAAGGTGATCACCGGCATCCGCAGATGCGGCAAGTCCTATCTGCTTCGCAATCTGTTCAAGAGCTACCTTCTTGGCGAGGGCGTTACAGAAGACCACATTCTGTCCTTTGAGCTGGATTTGACCCGTGATATTCGCTATCGCAATCCGTTGGAGCTTGCGGCTCATGTCCGTGAGATCGTGGAACACAGTGCAGACCGATATTATCTCTTCGTAGACGAGATTCAGATGTCCGACGAGGTTCCGAATCCTTACAATCCGGACGGGAAGAAAATCACCTTCTACGATGCGCTCAACGATTTGAAATCCTTGTCCAACTTGGACATTTATGTGACCGGCAGCAACTCCAAAATGCTGTCCTCTGACATACTGACTGAGTTCCGAGGACGGAGCGACGAGATCCGTGTGCATCCGCTGTCCTTTGCCGAATACTACTCGGCTGTCGGCGGCGATAAGCAGGACGCCTTTGACGAATTTGCTTTCTATGGTGGTATGCCGCTGATCCTGTCCCGCCCCACAGACGCCGCGAAAATGTCTTATCTGAAGTCTCTGTTTTCAGAGGTCTATCTGAAAGACATTGTAGAGCGAAAGAAAATCAAGCGTGAGGATGTGCTGTCCGCTATTCTTGATCTGCTGTGTTCGTCTATCGGCTCTCTGACCAATCCGACAAAGGTTGCAGCCACTATCAATACCGTGCAGAAGCGCAGCGGTGAGAATGTCGTTTCCTTGAACACCGTAAAAGCCTATATGGACCACTTGTCGGATTCCTTTCTCTTCACCGAATGCAAGCGCTGGGATGTCAAGGGCAAAAGCTATTTTGACTATCCCAACAAATACTACTGTGAGGATATCGGACTGAGAAATGCCCGTATCGGCTTCCGCCAGCAGGAAATGACGCATATCATGGAAAACATCATTTTTAATGAGCTGATGATCCGTGAATGCTCCGTTGACGTCGGCATCGTCTATGGCAATGAGAAAAATGCCAAAGGAAAGTTCACTCCGGTTGCGCGGGAAATTGACTTCATTGCAACCTCCGGCGGCAAGAAGACCTATATTCAGTCCGCCTACGCATTGGGAACAGAGGAAAAGACGATCACTGAGAACAAGCCATTTGCGCTGACCGGCGATTCCTTCCCGAAGATTATTGTGCGTCATGATATTCGCAAGCGTTGGTATGATGACAACGGTATCCTCAACATCGGCGTTATCGACTTCCTGCTGGATGACACGCTTGTCTGAACCCTCTCAAAACAAAACTGTTCACCGTGATCAGCTCACAGTGGGCAGTTTTTGTCAGAGGAGAACTTCTCATTGCTGCGGCGCATCGATCCGATCATGCAATGAGTGAAACTATGTACTGCACCTTCATTTCATGCCCAGTGCAGGACCTCAACCTGCGGGTAAATTCAAACATTCGTCCGGGACACATCTTCTTGACCATCTGACCGCCGACAGAACCGGCTTCCTTGGAAGAAAGATCGCCGTTGTAGCCCTGCTTGAGGTTCACGCCGACCTCTCTGGCAGCTTCCATCTTGAACTTATCAAGAGCCTCTCGAGCCTGAGGTACGACTGCGTTGTTCTTAGACATTTCGTTTCCACTCCTTTGCTGTCAATTATGCGTTTGCTTTATTATTTTTGCTTTCTCTCCCCGCAATATGAATGACAATTTTTCGACTTAATGGAAGTTTTAAGCTGTTGAAAATCCTATCTTTATTGTAACAAAACTACGTCCTGTTAATAATTGCGAAAATTCGTAAATTAAAACTGTCTACCGAATCCGAGTTTATATGTCGTTATCTTTATTGTTTTCACATTTCCGTCTCTCGCTCCGTCCTTGCTCCGTAAAGCCTTCTCCCTCATCAGAGAGAGACTAACGCCGTTTTCACCTCTGTGCTTTTTACACGGGCGGAGATGCTCGTCCCTGCGATGACAATTACATATTGTAATTATTTTACAGAAACGCCGAGAGCGGCGGTGTTTTCTTGTCAGGCATTAAATCAATGTCTGTCCGTACACAAAAGGTTTACAAAATCCATTAAAAATCATATGAACCGATTTCGGTTTCAGTTGTCTTACATAGCCGGGCAATGCAAAACATACCGATATTTTCAATTGACTTTCATACTGCAATGTTATATAATTTTATCATATTGTCGAATTATGTAACAGCGGATGTGAGGGAATGGACAACAAAAAAGATCTGGTAGTGTCTCTGTTTACCGACTATTGCGGCGGAAACAAGGACGCCTTCGCTCAGCTTTATACCGAGACGCTTGACTACACCTATCGTATAGTCAGGCTTTTTATCGCCTCCGAGCAGGACGCCGAGGATATGGTGCAGAATGTGTATCTCAAAGTACTCGAAAAAGCGGATACGCTGAAAAACCCCGACTGCTTCTATACCTGGCTGCGCCGAGTGACGGAGAATGAGTGTAAAAACCATCTGAAAAAGCACAAGCCGGTGCTTTGGTCAGGCACTCAGGAGGATTTTGACAGCAGCATCAACAGCGAGCGTGCTATAGTCTCAACAGAGGTAAGCGTTGAGACGGATGAAGTGAATAAAATGCTGTTTGAAGCGATCGAGACCCTGCCGCAGGAGAAGCAGGTCTGCTTGCAGCTCTTCTATTTTGAGGGTGCTGACATCGCCGAAATAGCCTCTGCGCTCGGCATCCCCCAAGGCACAGTCAAAACAAGGCTGTTTGTCGCAAGAAAAAGGCTCGAAAAAGAGCTTAAAAAAAGCGGCGTCGGCAAAGACGTTTTCTACTCTGTCGGCATCATACCGCTCATCGCCTCGGCGTTTGCATGGCACTCGTCAAAGGTGCACGCCCCCGCGGCATTGGCTTCAAAGGCCTCCGCGATAGCCTCGGGTACAGCCGCTCCGACTGCGGCAGCGGCAGGCGTTACCGTCGCAAGCGCAGCGGGTGTCACCGCAGGGGTCGTGCTGCCCAAAATAGCGGCCGTAGTCACGGCGGCGGCAGTTGCAACGGGCGGCGGCGCAGCGGTCAAAACATATGTGGAGCATAAAAAAGACGCTCTCGTTATTGAAAGCACGGCGGACGAATCCTTCCTCCGCTCGGAGTATATTGCAGCGGTTTCGATTGCGGCGGATACCACAAACACCGTCACCTCCGAGGCATCCTCTGCGGCGACTTCATCCGCTGCTCCATCGACCGTCAGGGCAACGGCTGTAAATGCCCCGACCGAAACCGTGCCTGTTGTTATTCCTCCCGCCGCGTCGACAACGGTGAGAGCCACGACCACGGCAAGACCTACTACGACAAAAAAGAATAAGACCACCACCGCTAAAGCTACCACGACCGCAAAGGCCACAAAGGCTACGGAAAAAGCAGCCGAAAAAACCACCGCCGAGCAAACGACCAAAGAATCGGACGAGAAGAATTATTCGCTCTCGGGCGGCACGATAACCTCATACACCGGCAGCGCTTCGACCGTCACGATACCGCGGAGCGTGTCAGGCACGGCGGTTACGGCGATAGGGCGGCAGGCATTTATGAATAACACCGCCGTGACCTCGGTCACAATGCCGTCGGGCATTACAAGCATCGGGCTTCAGGCGTTCAGCGGCTGCTCGTCGCTCTCATCCGTCACCATGCCGTCAACGCTCAACAGCATAGGCATGGCCGCATTCTACGGCTGCACTTCGCTCAGAAGCGTCAGCATACCGTCAGGCACTCAGAGCATCGGCGACGAAGCCTTTGCGGGCTGCTCTGAGCTAAAGACTATCACCATCCCCGACTCCGTCACCTCGATAGCCGACGACGCATTTGACGGCTGCGACGGCTTGACGATAGTCTGCTCGGACGGTTCGGCGGCGCATGAATTCGCCGTCGGCAAGAGCATAAACACACGGACCGCATAAAAAACGGAGGTTGAATATGAGAAAGAGGATAATTTCACTTGCGCTTGCACTTATCGTGCTTGCTTCTGCTGCTTCATTCATTCCCTTTAAGGCAAAAGCCGAGATAAATTACTCCTGCGGCGAGAATGCCGTCTGGAGCCTTAATACCGAGACAAAGACCCTGACCATAAGCGGCACGGGCGCCGTAACCGGGCTTCAGATCCGCGTAGCTCCGTGGTCGGATTACTCAAGCTATATCCACAACGTCGTAGTTGAGGAGGGCATCACAAGCGTCAAATGCTACCTGCTCAACTGCACGGCTGCAAGGACGGTGTCGTTCCCCTCAACGCTCAAGGAGCTGTCCTTCTCGGCGTTCTACGGCACTTATTCGCTCACCGATATAAATTTCCCTAACGGCTGCAGCATTGAGGAATACACCAACGGCGGCAATGCGACCACCAATAACCTCCAGACCTGCCCGTGGTACACCTCGCAGCCCGACGGCCCGATATACTTTCAGGATGTGCTCTACTGCATCAAGGGCACAAAAAATTCCTTCACCGATATCACGGTCAAGGACGGCACGGACTACATTTTCCCCTATTCGTTCTACGGCTGCAATTCGCTAAAGTCGGTCACGCTGCCGGACTCCGTGACCCGCATAGGCTACAGCGCTTTCAGAGGCTGCATCGCTCTCGGGTCTGTCAAATTTTCCTCCTCGCTCGAGCGGATCGACAAGGAAGCGTTTTTGAATTGCTCTGCCCTCGCCGAGCTTGATATGCCCGAGAGCGTTTATGCAATAGGCGTTGATGCTTTCACGGGCACCGCCTGGTATGATTCGCAGCCCGACGGACTTATCTACACAGGCAATGTCGCTTACAAATACAAAGGAACTATGAATCCGGATGAGCAGATCACATTGCGCGACGGCACCCTCGGCATAGCGGGCAACGCCTTTTATAACTGCAATATTATGAGGAAGCTCACCGTGCCCGACAGCCTTATCTATATCGGCACAAACGCTCTGAATAACACCCGCCTGCTCACCGAATTCAGCGTGCCCGACGGCTTCCTGTATTTTGACGAGCAAGCCCTCGGCAACACATATTTCACGGCATTTTATTTCCCCGCCTCGGTCAAAGCGGTCGGCAAGGGGCTGTTTGACTACAACTCAAAGATAGAGACCGTGACATACGCCCCCGGCTTCAAGCTCGATGAAATATCCGACGCAATGTTCAAGATGAGCAAACTCAAGGGCGATTTTTATATTCCCGACGGAGTTAAGAGTGTCGGCTCCGAGGCTTTCGGCTGGTGCAGCTCGCTGACAAACGTCTACTTTCCGAGGAGCGTTGAGACCATTGCAAGCGACGCTTTCACACTCGGCAGCGGCAAAAATCTTTCCGACATCGTTATAAACTGCTACAAGGATTCCGCCGCTCACACCTTTGCCGTTGATAACGGCTTCAAATTCGTGCTGCTCGACGACACCGCCGAGGACATCGACTTTGCGGCTATTAATGCGATAATATCAAAGGCGAATTCGATAAACCGCAGCCTCTACACGGAGGACTCACTTGCAAGGCTTGACGCCGCTCTCAGCGCGGTCGACACTGACGCCTCGGGGCTGACTCAAAGCACCGTTGACGGCTGGGCAGAGGATATAAACAGAGCCATTGAGGGCTTACAGATGATGCCCGCCGACTATTATTCGGTGGATGAAGCTCTCGAAAAAGCCAAAGCGCTTGACCGCAGCCTTTACACCGCCGAAAGCCTCGCAAGGCTTGACGCGGCGCTCTCCGCAGTGACCGCCGACGCGCCGATTACCGAGCAGGCAAAGGTCAATTCATGGGCAAGGGGCATCAATTCGGCGCTGAAGGCACTCGAATATCTGCCCGCGGATTACTCCGCCGTCGAAGCCGCCGTTGCGGAATATAACAAGCTTGAGCGTGAGTATTATTCATCGGTCACGCTGACGATCCTTGACCAGAGGGTCGCAGCGGTCAAATACGGCTTAAAGATCAATGAACAGTCAAGGGTAGATTCCTTTGCCGCCTCGATAAACGAAGCCCTTGCGTCTCTTGAGGCCGCCTCCGTCACGCTCAGAAATGAGCCGCACGGAGTAATCGTCAGCGCAACGACAAAGGAGATCAAAAAAGCAACGCAGCTTTCGGTCGAAAGCCGTGACCCGAGCGACTTTGAAGGCTCAAATTTCGCCGTCGGCGGCTCAATAGTAAGCATGAATTTCTACGATATCGACCTCATTTACGGCGGTAACGTAGTCCAGCCGGACGGCACGGTATCGGTCAAAATCAGGGTGCCTGACGGAGTTAACCCCAAGAAATGCAAGGTCTATCACGTATCCGACGATGCTGTTGACCCGCTCGTCAGATTCAAAAACACGATAGACGGCAATTATATAGCCTTTGAAACTGACCATTTCAGCCAATACGCCCTTATCGAGGTCGAGCCTTACGCCCTCTCGCTGAGCATCACTCAAATGCCGTATAAGACCGAGTATTACACGGGTGAGCCGCTGAATATGGCAGGGCTTGAAGTTACCGCCCGCATGAGCGACGGCACGGATAAGCTCCTGCAGGATTATGAAATAGTCATGCTCGACATGAACACCGTCGGCAAAAAGACGGTCAAGCTCTATTTCACGTTCGGCGAAGCAAAAAAGAGCGTAACCTTTGATATAAACGTCAGCCAGTCGCCCGATTTTGTGCGTGTAACAAGCGCCGAGATCATTGCCCCCGCAGCCCTAAAATACGGCGAAAGCTCAAAGCTCGCCGTTAAGGTCAACGACGGTGCGGAGCGCTACTCAGTGGTTTGGAGCAGCTCTGATGAGAGCATAGCGACCGTCGACAAGGACGGCAATGTCACTGCCACCGGCAGAGGCACGGCGACGATAACAGCCGAGATAATCAACGCCGACGGAGCTACCGTCACGGCGACAAAAGAAATAAGCTGCACCATGACGCTGTGGCAAAGGATAGTCCGCTGGTTCAAAGGGCTTTTCGGCGCGGCAAGGCTGATGAAAGCAATTGAGCATTAAACGAACACGCCCTCGGGAGCAATAACGCTTCCGAGGGCATTTTTGTGTTTCGGCAAATTCCCCGACGACTAAAAAGCGTATTTTTATACCTCCGAAAAAATTTCGGTAAAAGGCAAAAATAAGCTTAAATATTAAATGATTATATTTGGGAATAATATTGCTTTAAATTTTCGCATATGGTATTATTATTTTGCAAGCAAAAGCCGGTTGCGGGTTTATCCGCACTGAAAAAAATTCAAAACAGAGGAGAGATCAAACATGAGAAAAGCCCTGAAAAAGCTCCTTGCCGTCACGATGGCGTTCACACTGCTGTTTACAAGCGTCGCGGTGCTCGGCAATGTAGCGGCAGCCGCCGACATCGACTTCGTCTGGGAAAACGGCAAGCGAATCGGTATCAAGACCATCAAACTCAACGACTTGACCTATTTTGACCTCGACAACGGCAGATCGACCATCGACAACAACAAAATCTCAGTTATCGAACTCTACCGCAAGGTGCTCACCACAGAGTACGGCGGCAACTCCACCGCAAAGGCTTGGGCAAACATCGCCACCGCCATATTCAAGCAAGCCGGCACCGATCACGGCTTCAATGACGACGGCTGGAGTGCCGATTATGACATAGCGTTCACCCACGGCAACACAGACAAGCATGTCAATGTTGTTGATGCGCTCTCAAAGCCGGGCGTTATCTCCAAGGGCAACCCCGGCCTTTACGCCGACAACGTCAGGGGCACGGGCTTCGCTTATACCAACTCCCTCAAGAGTGTTCAGGACGCTCTGATCGGCTCGGTTACCGCCGCCTCCGGTAATCACAGACAGGTCAGTGCATCGGAAATCATTAGGAACAGCACCGGCAACGAGGATGGCTTTCCGCTCCTCAATGACGAGGCAAAGAGAGATGTCATTTATAATATCGTTACCTGTCACACCGGCAGTAGAAAAGCTAACAAATGGTATTACTCATCATTCGGCATAGCATACTATGATTTCGAGGTCGTTCCTTTTGCGAATAAAGATCTCGCTTATATCACCGCAGCCGAGGGCTACGACAGCATTGCGGACGCCGCAGCCGACAATGTGCCCGGCGTCACCTATAACGACACAGGCAAAGGCTCGGCATACACCAGCTACACCGAAAACAAGTCAAAGACAGAGAGCACCGTCGGCCTCTCATACACCGAGACCTCCTCAGTCTCCGTCTCAAACTCCATGGAGTCCTCAAAGAGCTATTCCTTCAGTGAGAGCATAGAGAGCCAGACGAAGTTTGAGACCACCCTGCCCCTTATCGGCAAGGCGGAAGAGACCATAGTGCTCAACTTCACCGCCGAGCAGGCGATATCCACCGCCTACGGCAAAGAGGAATCCGTTTCCTCCGAGGTATCGACCTCCACCACCTCCGAGACCACTCTGCCGCCGCACACTAAGCTCGGCGTCACTCAGAGATCGGGCTCCTCAGAGACTATCCTCGACTATCAGTGCCCCGTCAGCTTCACCTATAAGGTAGCAATCTTTGCGATCAACGGCGAAGCATACGCCGATGACGCAGCCATATCAGCTTGGAATACTCTCGGCTACGACCAGGGCAGTATGTGCCTCGGCTTCGGCTCCGACAGCTCAGTCACCGGTCTGACCGCGGTTGACAACCTTTACAACAGAGCCGTCACATACATCGACCTGAGCGGTTATGAAACCACAGCGGGCAACACCTACGGCTTCTGGTACGCTCACGGTCAGAACAAGCCCTCCGTTCCCTATAACGAAGTGCCTTGGAAGGATATCATCGGCAACACCTCCACCAACGGCAACGGCAAAACCTGCAAGCAGAATGCCGTATTTCTTAAAGGCAACCGCCCGCTCTCGATGAGCGGCGCCACGATGACGATGCTCTCAAAGAGCGTCAACACCGATGTCAGCGGCATTCTCCCGCTCTATGACCTCGACTTTGTCCAGATAGACGGCGACGCCGTTCATACCCTTGCCCCCGGCGGCACCCTTGACCTGAGCAGGATAAACACCATGGGCTACAACTCCGAGGCAGTTGAATACTACGGCTATATCCCCGACGGCGGCGAATGGGTGCTTGCCGATGCAGACGGCAACGTGCTCGACTCCGTCGACGGCGCAGAGGTCGCTGAGGTCTCGAATTATCAGACCTTCACCGCTTCAAAGCCCGGCACATATTATGTTAAGTTCCTCATTGACGAGACCCTCTATTCATCGGTAGACGATAATTCTGTCAAGATCACCAACGACGACCTCTCCTCCACCCCGATGCTCAAGGTCAACGTGACCGAAACGGGCAAGGATCACACCTGCTCCGCAGGCCCGTGGAAGCGCTCCGCGAGAGCCACCTGCACCGAGCACGGCGAAGAAGTCTGCTACTGCACCGTATGCGGCAGACTGATGGATGTCAGGGAGACCGACCTACTTGACCATGTACCGATGACTACCACCACCCCCGCCTCCTGCAAGCACGCGGGCGAAAAGGTGATAATCTGCGCCGTTTGTAAGAAAGAAATTTCAAGGCAGGAAACCCCCATCGAGCCTCACACCCCCGGCAAATGGGAAAAGATAAGCGACGCTACCTGCGAGCGTGACGGCGAAATGCAGCAGTATTGCTCAGTATGCGGCGAGCTGCTGAACAGCAAAGTGATACCCGCTCACGGCCACGCTGCGTATTGGAAGACCGTCGAAGAAGCTACCTGCGTTAAATACGGCAGGAAAGAATATGTATGCTCCATCTGCAGCGCCGTCCTCAAGACCGAGAGGATCGAGAAAGAAGAGCATGTCCCCGGCAAGTGGGAGATAACCAAGGACTGCACCTGCACCGAGCCCGGCCTCAAGCAGCAGACCTGCGCGCTTTGCGGCGCTCTGCTCGGCGAGCCTCAGGTTATTGAACCTCACGCACATCAGCTCGGCGCATGGGTAGTTATCCGCGAGGCCGACTGCGAGCGTGACGGCGAAAAGATACAGGCCTGCACCGACTGCAAGGGCGTTATCAATTCCGAAATCATTCCTGCCCTCGGCCACACCGCGGGCGTTTGGGCCACCGTGCTTGAAGCGACCTGTGTGACCGACGGCGAGGAGCACCTGACTTGCACCCGCTGCAACATCGTAATTGACAGCAGACGCATCGCTGCCCTCGGCCACAAACCCGGCCCCGCCGCAACCTGCGTTGACGATCAGATCTGCCTCACCTGCGGCGAGGTGCTTGAAAAAGCGGATGACAGAAGCCACACCTGGAGCGAATGGGCCACCGACAAAGAGGCGGGCTTCTTTACAGAGAGGCGTGAGAGAAGATTCTGCACCTCCTGCAACAAGGAAGAATTCAGATATGTCAGCAGCACTGCGGGCTGCCATAAGTATTTCCCGCATGTCGACGGCGACGATTGCGGAGCCTGCAACACTCTCCACAATATCAACGCCTTCTTCAGAGGCATTGCAAAGACATTCGGATTCATCATCTTCGGCAATATCGGCACCAACATCCTCTTCCCCTGGCTCCATAAGCACTTCCATCATTGGTTCAACCCTAACAAATAAATCCGTATGACCCGCCGGGGCTGTCATAATACGACAGCCCCGGCTTTTGCTGTTATTTGCGCCGTCTCCTCAAGCTATCGCCGCATTCAAGCCGGTCTTATCAACCTGCCCTGACGCAGCAACCTCAGCAGCTCGATATTCTGCTTTGCGGTGCCGATATACGGGTCTATCCCGTTAGCCTTTGCGATTATCCTGCGGTTATAAAACGACGCATTCACCCCGACGCTCACAAGCGCATCCACAAGGCTGCCCGAATTGCCGCCGTACTTCGGATAATATTTATTCTGCGCCGCGCTGCCGATTATAGGCGATCTGTCCGTCGCCCTGAGCACGCCGAGGAAGCCCTTATAATCGTGATAGACCTTCACGCATTTCTTCACTATCCAGTTCTGGTCAAACGAATAGAAATAGCTCGTAGTCCCCTCGCCCGTGCATATCGCCACATGACCGTGGCCGCCGCCCTTACTCGAATTCCACACGGCGATATCTCCCTTCATCGGTATGAAATCCGCCGTGTTGGGTATGCGGACGAATTTGCCTTTCAACTCCGGATAGCTGCTGAATTTCTCATAATAATTCTTCGCCGACGTTACGGAAAACATCGGTATGCCGAATACGTCGAGCAAATACGCCTTTGACAGATCGACGCACTGCACACCCGCGGCGCCGTCGATATCCGTTTCCTTACCCTCGTATTTCTTCACAAAGCTGTCAAAATCCATTATATCTCCCCCGTTTCTCTATCATGCTATGCGAGGCGGAGAAAAAAGTGAAAGCCGCCGCATGACTTCGGTCACACGGCGGCTTCGGCTCATTCGTTTATGCTGCGGTAGCCGCTCTCATCCCTAAGCACGGCGGCGTAATATGTGCCGTCGATGAGCAGGATATAGACGTTTTTATTCGGCTTCGCGGCATATTCAAACATCTCAATATCGGTTTTTTTATCAGTCGGCAGATACAGATAATCACCGTCGGTGTAAATGTAGGCAATGTGCCGACCCGCACAGTCGGCGGTCAAATCCTCGGGCAAACCGACCTTCTTGAGTATCTCTCCCTCGCCTGCGCTGCCGCAGATAATGTAATTCTCGCCGTTGAATACTACCGTCGGCGCAACGGCATGAGCGGGCTCATCGGGTTTATTCGGCAGATGCACCTGCGTAGGCTCACCCGCGTCTTTGGTGCTTGCCGGCGGCTCAGGCTTTGTGGCTATGGGCAATTCGCTGTCAGGTTCGCCGACCGCCGATGAGAAGTCCGTATCGATCTCGGCGGTGATATTGCCCGCAACCGTCGTTTCATCCGTCACAGGCTCGGCAGGCAGAGATTTCAGCCTGTGGCCGACCGCCGAGCCGATCAGCAGCAGCGCAACGCAGGCGGCGGCAGCTATCCACACATATCTGCGCGGCCTTTTTTTCGCGCCGCTCAATGCGGCGGCTTCAATATATTCATCATTGACATTCTCAAGCGCGTCAAGCAGTTTGCGGCTTTTCAAAGTGAAACACCTTCCTTTATCAAAAACTTTTTAAGCTCCTCTCGGGAACGATGCAGGCTCATTTTGACCTTGCTCTCGCTGAAGCCGAATTCGGCGGCGATATCCTTGACGGAGGACAGATACCAATAGCGGCGCATGAATATATTCCTTGCTTCGGGCTTCATACCCGCAAGGAAGTCATTCAGCAGCTGCGAGAGCAACGCTCCGTCGACGCTCTGCTCGGTATCGGAGGCGGAGGGGACGCACTCCTCCATCTCCTCGAGCGCCAGCGCATATTGCCCGCCGCCGCGTTTTTGCGCCCGCGCCCTTTCGCAGCGGTCGAGCGCCAGATTACGCACCATTCTGCCGAGAAAAGTCCGTAAATTCTCGGGCTTCTTAGGCGGGATCGAGTTCCAAGCCCTCATATATGCGTCGTTCACGCATTCCTCGGCGTCCTCGTCGCTTCGCAGGATATCATAGGCGATGCGGCGGCAATATCGCCCGTATTTCTCATCGGTCTGCCTGACCGCTGCCTCCGAGCGCTCGGCATAAAGCTCTAAAATGCACAAATCATCCATGGCTGTCTCCTTTCTGCTTCCGTTCCTCACCCTAATACACCGATTTCGGGAGCAAAGGTCACACAAAAAGCCTGATTTTTTTCAATTTACTTGAAAAATCGCGGAAAATATGCGATAATTTTATCATCAATCCGTGCGGAGGCTGTTATGATAAAGGTAATACTGTGGGATATCGACGGCACGCTGCTGAACTTCCTTGCCGCCGAGAAGAATGCTATAAGAGCGTGCTTCTCTCAATTCGGCATCGACGAATGCACCGACGAGATGATAGCCCGTTACTCTCAGATAAACAAAAAATACTGGAAAATGCTTGAAGCGGGCGAGATAGACAAGCCCGCCGTGCTGCACGGGCGTTTTGCGGAATTTTTCGCCTCAGAAGGCATTGAATTCAGCGATATCGACGCCCTCAACGCCGAGTATCAGCAGCGCCTCGGCGACACGATAGAATACTGTGACAACTCCTTTGAGCTGGTCAAATCGCTCAAGAGCCGAGTGAAGCAATACGCTGTCACAAACGGCACCGCCGTGGCGCAGAGCAGGAAGCTGACCCGCTCGGGCTTCGGCGAGCTGCTGGACGGAGTTTTTATCTCAGACTCTGTCGGGTATGAGAAGCCGAGGAAAGAATTCTTTGACACCGTTTTCGCCGAGATAGGCAGCTATGACGGCGGCGAGGTGATGATAGTCGGCGACTCGCTAACGAGCGACATCAGGGGCGGCAACAACGCAGGCATCCTCTGCTGCTGGTACAATCCCGAGCATGACGAGCGCCCCGACGGACTGAGAATAGACTATGAGATAACGGATTTGAACGAAGTTAAGAATATAATATGAACGAACGGCCGCATTTCCGCTATGGTAATGCAGCCGTTTTTACATCTCGGCGATTATTCGCCAATAATCATATGAATAGTATTTTGTAAGCCTTGCGAGCGTATCGTCGACGCTCTTGAGAAATTCGCCGCTTTGACGCTCAGGGTCGGCATACATGCCCCACGCCGCCGCTTCAACAACGCTCGGGGCGTATTTATCCCGCAGCAGGGCGCTCATTTTCTCCTGCATAAAGCTGAGAATTCGAGCCTCCTCACGCAGGAAATCGCGCACTCGGGCATAGTCGGCGGCAAGCTCGTTCTTCTCCTTACGGCAGCCGTCGGCGAGGGAATAATACTCCGCCCGCAGCTTTATGCTCTCAAGGTCGGCAATATATTTTGACATTCTGAGCGCCAGCTCCCTGTCGCTCAGCTTCTCGAGCTTCACCATTCGTCCCTCTCATCCTCCAGCACTGCATGGGCGCAGCGGATGCCGTCAACGGCGGCGGAAACTATGCCGCCCGCATATCCCGCACCCTCGCCGCAGGGGTAAAGGCGGCGGATATTGGACTGATAAAGCTCGTCGCGCAAAATCCTGACAGGCGCGGAGCTGCGGGTCTCGGGCGCCGTAAGCACACCGTCGGGCAGCGCAAAGCCCTTGAGGCTCCTGTCCATTTTGACGATCGCCTGAGCCATGGTATCCGTGACCTTCTCGGGCAGCACCTTGCGGATGTCGCCGGGGGTAACGCCCGTAGCGCAGGTGGGCTTCACAAACGACAGCTTCTTCGACGGCGTATTATTTAAGAAATCGCCTATTGTCTGGCACGGGGCGCTGTAATCCCCGCCGCCGAGTTTGAAGGCGGTGCTCTCTATCTTCCTTTGCAGCTCGATGCCCGCAAGCGGATGATCGCTGCCGAAATTGCCCGGCTCAATGCCTACGAGCAGGGCGGAGTTTGAATTCTCGCCGTCACGGGCATATTCGCTCATGCCGTTGACCACCACATGACCCGCCTCCGAAGCAGCGGCGACGACAGTGCCGCCGGGGCACATACAGAACGTATATGCTCCCCTGCCGTGCTCGGGGTGGCAGGCGAGCTTATAATCGGCCGCGCCGAGGGCGGGATGCCCCGCAAACGAGCCGTATTGCGCCTTATCTATAAGCTCTCTCGGGTGCTCGATACGCACGCCGACAGAGAAAGGCTTCTGAATTATATCCGCGCCCTTATCATAAAGCATTTTGACGGTATCGCGGGCGGAATGCCCTATGCAGAGCAGCAGGGTATCGGTCTCGATATCCTCTGCGCTGCCGTCGTGCACGCAGGTGACGCCCTGCACAACGCCGTTTGCAATTATAATATCGGTCAATCGGCAGTTGAAGCGCACCTCACCGCCGAGGGCAATTATCTCCTCACGGAAAGCCTTAACTACAGCGCCGAGACGGTCGGTGCCTATATGCGGCCTTGAGGAATAGCCTATCTCCTCGGGGGCTCCGTGTGCAATCAGCTCGTCGACCACCTTGCGGCAGAGCGGGTCTTTGATGCCCGTGGTGAGCTTGCCGTCGGAAAAAGTTCCTGCGCCGCCCTCGCCGAATTGCACATTGCTCTCGGTGTCGAGCTTGCGCTGAGTCCAAAAAACATTGACCTTTTGCGTGCGGGTATCGACATCCGCACCGCGCTCAATGACTATAGGTCTGAGTCCCGCTCTCGCAAGGGTAAGCGCAGCGAAAAAGCCCGCGGGGCCGAAGCCGGCAATAACGGGTCTGAGAGTGCTCTTGCGCCTGACAGGAGGCATGACGTACTTATACTCGGTATATGCCTCGACCTTGGAATTCCTTGAATGAGCGATTATAGCCGCCTCGTCGGAATCGACCTCGGCATAGACGTTGTAGACAAAGAATACGTTATCCTTTTTTCTTGAATCCACCGCTTTTTTGGCGATACGCAGAGAGGTTATCCTCTCCTCCTTGCAGCGCAGCGCCTTTGCGGCGGCGGTGCGAAGCTCCTTTTCATCGCTGTCAAGCGGCAGTTTAATTTCGCTAATTTTTATCATCAGATTATCTCCCGAATACCGATTCACCGGCAAGAAGCCCCGAGGCCCATGCCCATTGCAGATTGAAGCCGCCGCAGCCGCCGTCAACATCAATTATCTCGCCCGCAAAATACAGCCCTTTAACAAGGCGCGACTGCATTGTGGCGGGGGCGATCTCGCCTACATTAACGCCGCCGCTCGTAACTTGGGAATCGTTGAACCCCTTAACGCCTGAAACGGCAACTGTATAGTCTTTCACTTTACACGCTATTGCGGTGCACTCGCCGTCCGTCAGCGTTTTTATCTTTCTGTCGCCCTTGTAAAGTATACACGCTTTACAAATTTGCACACCCAGTTGCTTCACAAGAATGCCCGAAAGCAGGTCGTCGAGCGGCCGTTCACCCCTGATATTCCTCAGATTTTCGATATATTCTGTAAGAGCCTTCGAGTCAAGCTCGGGAATAAAGTCAATATGTGTAAATGCTTTTTGCTTGTCAGCTATGTGTGAGGCAAGCTCCATTGCCGCAATGCCGGAAATGCCGCTGTCGGTGAAAAGTATTTCGCCTTGCGAAGAAGCACTTTTACCGCCCGATTCAAGCCGCAGAGACACGTTGGCAGCTCTTATCCCCTTGAGCGGGCGAACCTCGGCGGGGTCGGCAGCAACAAGCGGCACAAGCGCGGGTCTAAGCTCCGTCACCTTATGGTCGAGCATCTCGGCAAGCGCATAGCCGCTGCCGTCGGAGCCCTGTGACGGTGACGATCTGCCCCCGCAGGCAATCATGACCCTGTCGGCGACAAACGAATTATTAATAATAAATTTCTGACCGTTCTTTTTGATTGAATTTATGGGCGTATCGCAGAGCACCTCGACTCCAAGCCGTTCGACCTCAAATCTCAGCGCGTCGAGCACCGACGAAGCGGCGTTGCTCCTCGGATACACCCTGCCCTCGCCGTCAGTGCGGCAACGTAGACCGAGCGCCGCGAAGAAATCCACCACTCTCTCGGGCGGGTACTTTTCCAACGCAGTCAGCGCAAACTCACGATTCTTATATTCATGCCCGAGGGCATGGATATTGGTCAGGTTACAGCGCCCGTTGCCCGTTGCGAGCAGCTTTTTGCCGACCCTCGGCAGCCTCTCGGCAACAGCAATGCGAGCCTCGGGAGCCAGCCGCTTAGCATTTATCGCAGCCGCAAGCCCCGAAGCGCACCCACCTATTATCATGAGGTCATAATTCTTCATATTTTATCCTTTATATATCTATCACTTGCGGCCGGACGCCGAGCATCGGAAGCAGCCTGTCGAATATATCGGCGGTTTTCAGCTTCAGGGTGGAGCTGTTGTTACAAGGGTGGCAGCAGAAGTATTCGCCCCTCGGCGCTCTGCTGTCAACAGCAAGGCGCACACGGCGCTGCTTATCAAAAATCAGACTGAGTATACTCAGCGAACCGGGCTGAGTTGAGAGCAGCTCGGTCATACGCTCGCTTTTTGCAAAGGAAAGCCGCGATGTGCCGAGCTTCTTTGAGATATCCTTTGTCACGAACTGCTTATCGCCGCCCATCACAAGCAGGATAAATTCACTCTCGTTGCTCGGGCACAGCAGCAGGTTCTTATAGACCGTTGCGCCCGTGAGCTTCTCGACCCACGCGCATTGCTCGAGCGTGAAAGCCGGCTCATGCTCAAATAATTCATACTCTATCCCCGCTTCGTCAAGGAAGCGCAGAGTCTCTTTTTTAACATCAAAAACCATAATTATTGCCCGTAAAATGCGGAGGCGTAATCGGCGGCTATCATCTCGACCGTCTTAAGCTCGCCGCTGCTCCTATCCTTATGCACAAGTACGCCGTCGCTGAAGGAATGCAGGCGCACGCAGGCATCCTCGCCCCTCGCGGTCGCCCAACTCTCGGCTGCGGAGCCCATGAAATCCGGGTCGGGATAAACGCTTTCGTCAATCGAATAGCTGCCCGTGTCAAGCTCGGCGCAGCAGAACGAGACGATATTGCCGTCCGAATCAAAGCTGACAAAGCACCTCGCCTTGCTGCTCTGAATGAGATAGACCCCGTCGGCAGTCCTCGCGAACTCAAGAAATTCGCTCATCTTGCCGCTCGAATCCTCGTCGGCGGTGAAAATGAAACGGAAAGCGTCGTTCTTCTTATCATACTCCGCGGAGTAGCTCTTTGTAAGCCCCTCGGAGACAAAACGCAGCATATATTCGCTGCCGCCCTTGGAGGTGAATTCAACATCCATCCCCGCGCTCTCGAGCTTATATTCCTCTTTGGCGCGCTCGTCGGTCATATCGCCGTCGAAGCGGTCGGTCAGCGATATTGCGCCGCACTGAAAGGGTTCAAAGGTGGTAAGAATATAATCGCTTTGCAGGAAATAATCGAAGCTGTTTTTTTGCCTTATCTCGGCATTGTGCTGCTCCTCAAGCACATTGACCTTCTCCTCGACCGCGGTCAGCACTGAATTATATCTTGAGCGGCAGCCGAGATAGGTCTTATCGCTGTTTGTAATATTGAGCATCCCCGCCGTCTTGACCGTGGTCTGTGTTTTACCACCCCCGCAGGAGCAGAGGCAGAGCATAAGCACGGCAAGGAGCAGGCAAATCAGTCTTTTCATATAACCGAACTCCGTTAATGTAAAAATACAAAAAGAAACGGGGCTTCGCATCGGCAACACGAAGCCCGATCCATGTGTTTATTTCTCGCTGAGGAGCTTTGCAAGCTCATCCATGAAAGTATTGATATCCTTAAACTGCCTGTAAACTGAGGCAAAGCGGACATAGGCGACCTCGTCCAGCTCCTTGAGCCTGTCCATAGCCATTTCGCCTATCTTCACCGAGGTGACCTCACGGTCAAGCGAATTCTGAAGAGCGGTCTCGATATAATCGACCGACTTCTCAATATCCTCAAGTGCCACGGGGCGCTTCTCGCAAGCCCTTAGCATACCGTTGAAGAGCTTGTTGCGGTCAAAGACCTCTCTTGAGCGATCCTTTTTGACTACGATGACGGGCACGCTCTCGATGACCTCATAGGTGGTGAATCTCTTGCCGCAGTTGATGCATTCACGGCGGCGGCGGATGCGCTCGCCCTCATCGGTGGGGCGGGAATCTATAACCTTGCTCTCTTCGCAGGAACAAAACGGACATTTCATGGCAATAACACTCCTTTGAGCTTTGTCTTTTTTCAGTATATCAAAAATCTAACGGTTTTTCAAGGGCATATTTATAATTCACACCCATTGCTGGCAAAATTTTTGAATTGAAGCGCACCGCCGCCTTGAAGTATAATCATATCGGAGGTGTCACAATGAAAAAGATACTGTCAGAGCTTCACCGCCCCGCGAGGCGGATACTTATCATCGGCGGGCTGCTGACCGCAGCGGCGGTGGCTGCGTCCGCCTTCCTCTACTTCGGGGCAGGCAGGCTGCTCGACTACTACCCCTGCGTTGACATGAGTGAGAAGCTGCTCGCCGCTTCGAGGCCGCTCGGGGTGCTCGTATGCGCGGGCACTCTCGGCTCGGAATACCTTTCAGAGCAGCGGGAGCACAACGCCGAATAAGCTCAAACTCCACCCGATTTGTCAGACAATATTCAATAATGTCTAACAAATCGGGTGCTTTTTATATGATTTTATCGGTTTCTTCAGACAAATGAAGTAATTGCATATTTACACTTTCTCGCCTAAAGTGCTATATTCATCCTATCAAAAAAATCCACGGAGGGCAAAAGATGGCTTCTGAGCAAAACAGACTGGAATACTACGCAAAGGTCAACACCGTGCGCGACCTTATCGACCTTGCCGCCGAGAGATACGGCGACAAGCCCTTTATCAAATATCTTGAAGGAGACCGGATAACGGAGAAGAGCTTTAGCGAGCTGAGGTCAAACAGCCTCGCGCTGAGCCGCTACATCCGCTCGATCTGCCCCCGCAGGATGCATATAGCCGTCATAGGCAAGACCACCTATGAATATATCACCGCCCTGACGGGCACGCTCGTGAGCGGCAACGTCTTTGTGCCGTTTGCGCCCAATATCTCGGTCAATGAGGCGTGCGAGCTTTTTGCCGACGGCGACGTTGAAGCTCTGTTTTATGAGGCGGATTTTGACGAGAGAGCCAAGGAGATAGCCGAGAAATGCCCGCAGCTCAAGACGGTTGTAAATATGGGCGACTCCGAGCACTTTGCTTCTATCTATTCGGAATACGGCGAGAATTCCGACTACGCTCCCCTCTCGGAGGTCGAGCTTGACCCCGACAACTGCGCCGCCATAATCTACACCTCCGGCACAACGGGGGTACGCAAGGGAGTAATGCTCTCGTCAAGAAATCTGATATCAAACGTCACTTATACCGAGCTTGCGCTCGACCCGAACGACGTGATGCTCTCTGTGCTGCCGATGCATCATATATTCTGCATCTCCTGCGATTATTTCAAGCCCCTGCTTGACGGCATCACAGTATGCCTCAACGGTGAGATAAGCAATATCGGCAGGAGCCTTGCGACATTCAAGCCCACCACGATGAGAGCCGTGCCGATGATATGCGACACGCTTATCAAAAAGGTGCATATGCTCCACAAGAAGTACCCCGAGTTGTCCGACAGGCAGGCTGCCGAGCTGGTATTTGGCAAGAATTTCAAATGGATAGCCGTCGGCGGAGCGGCCCTCGGCAAGGGGCTTGTAGCCGATTATGAGAAGCACGGTATCATGCTGCGCCAGGGCTACGGCATGACCGAGGTCAGCCCGAAGATATCGACGGCGGATTTCGGCGACGAATGCAAGGACTCCAGCGGCAAGATACTGCGAAGCATCGGCGACGTGAGGATAGTTGACGGCGAAATACAGGTCAAGGGCAGCTCGGTGATGATGGGCTACTACAAAAAGCCCGAGGAGACTGCAAAAGTATTCACCGAGGACGGCTACCTCAAGACTGGCGACCTCGGCAGGATAACCTCGAGCGACCACATCTATGTCACGGGCAGGCTCAAGAATCTGATAATCCTCTCAAACGGCGAAAACGTATCGCCCGAGATGCTGGAGAATAAATTCGCCGATGAAAAAGTCGTCAAAGAGATTGTTGTTTACGGCGATAAGGACAGGATAGTTGCCGAGATATTCCCCGACTCCGAATACGCCTATGCCGCCGGTGTTGGCGATATCAAGAATTACCTTGAATCGAAGGCAGAGCAGCTCAATGAGAGCGAGCCCGAGGAGCGCAGGATAGCCGAGATCCGCCTGCGTGACAAGCCGTTTGAGAAGACCACGACGGGCAAGATAAAACGCACCGCGGTTAAAATAGAGTATTAAAGCTATTATATTTTTATAAATCGGAGGAAACACAAATGCTCGAATACACTCTGCCCGACGGCAGGACGGTGGAATCCTATCCGCTCACCCCGGCGCAGCAGCTCATGCTTTATCTTTCTATCCAATACGGCAACCATGTGCCGGTGCTGAATATCTGCACAGGCTACTATTTCCAAGGTGAATTTGACAGTAAAGTGATGAAGGAGGCCATTCTTGAGGCAATCGACCGCTGCGACGTTATGCGCCTGCGCTTTGCGAAGCACCCTCTCTTTAAGGTCGTTCAGTATCTTGCGGACGAAGCGGGCATTGAGATCGAGGAAGAGGATCTCTCAAATATGCCGTGGGATGAGGCACACGAATTCATCAAGGAGCGTGGGCATTCACTCATCGACACATTTGCAGACGCACCTCTGCATCAGATAAAGATAATTCATCTTGAGAATGATTACAACGGCATTTACTTGAAGCTGCACCACCTCGGCTTCGACGGCTATTCGTCAAAAATGCTTATCAGCGACATAATGGCGATATATCTGAGCAAGAAATACGGCAAGCCCTATCCGAAACCGATGCGCTCGTATTTTGAGTGCCTTGAGAAGGAATTCGCCTATGCCGAATCCGACCGCCACGACGAGGATATTGCCTATTGGGTCAGCACGATAACAGACCGCCCCGAGGCGATATACACCGATTATGTTCGCCCGAGCAGGCTTATCGAGCAGAGGATAAGAGAGAACAAACCCGACCTGCGTATCGCCTCCGTCCACGACGGCGACGACCCCTCCTCCAAAACTCTCAGATACAGCCTGAGCAAGGAGACCTCGGACAAGATAATGTCGCTCTGCGCCGAAAAAGGCCTTTCCGTTCCCTGTGTAATGATGATGGGTCTGCGTTGCGCCCTCTCCTCCTTCAACGACAACGAGGAGGACGTTTCCTTCAAACTGATGGTCAACCGCAGAGCTACGCTGCTTGAGAAAAAATCCGGCGGCATGAGGATGCACTTCTTCTCAATGAGGAGCATTGTTAAGCCCGAGATGACTTTCCTTGAGGCGCTCAAAGTCATTGAGCAGGCGCAAAACGAGGTGTTTGAGCATTCAAACCTCAGCTCGCTTGAGGCTATAGCGGTCCGCCACAAGGCAATGGGCAACGAAACGCACGATGTTTATGAGAGCATGAGCTTCTCATACCAGCCCTATATGCCCGTACCGTGCCTTGATGAAAAAATGCGTGACTCAAGTCGAGGTTTCTGGTATAACAACGATGCTTCAATGCAGAATCTTTATCTGACCGTCATGCATCGCAGCAACGACGCAGGGCTTGACTTCAACTACGAATACAGGACAAAAAACAACCCCATCAACGAGCTTGGCATATTCCACAACAAGCTGATAAAATCCATACTGCTCGGCACTCGGAACACGGGCATCACCGTCGGTGAGATTCTTGATGAAATAAAGGAAGACGAGGTAGATATATATGCTTGAGAAAATTGTCGATATCATCCTTAACTATGTTGAGCCCGACGATGAGATTACCCCCGACACCCGCATCAAGAGCGAGCTGGGAATGTCGTCGTTTGACCTTGTTTGCTTCGGCGACGATCTCTATGACGAATTCGGCGTTAAGATCGGGGCTGATGATTTCAGGAGATGCGACACCGTCGGCAAGCTCGCCGCATATATCGGGGCGAACTGCTGAGGTGAAGATAACATTCATAAACTCCGCCGAAATAAGCGACGAATTGCTCGCCGAGTGGCTGCTCGAGGCGGACGAAAATAAGCAACGCGAGATAAACCGTATGCAGCAGGCGGATAAGCGAAGGCTGCGTATCGCCGCCGACCATCTTTGCCGCGCCGCAGCGGCCGAGGCTCTGGGTCTATCCCCCGCCGAGGTGAAATTCGGCAAAAACGAGCACGGCAAGCCGACGACGGACGGCATAGAATTCAACCTCAGCCACAGCGGAAATATCGCCGTATGCGCCGTATCGGGCAAGCCCGTCGGCATTGATATCGAAGCCCTGCGCGAGATACGCCCCGATGTGGCTAAGCGCTTTGCGTCGGCAGAGGAGCTTGAATACATCGGTAGCGACCCACGGCGGCTCTTTGAGATATGGACTCTGAAGGAGGCGTATTTCAAGTGCGTCGGCACGGGGATAGGCTCGGATATTAAGAGCGTCACATTCACCGTGAACGGCGACGATATCCGCTGCTCTGAGCCGGGCTTCACCTGCAAATTCATAAGCATTGCGGACGGCTATATCTGCTCCGTATGCGAAAAAGAAGGTTAAAACTCAATAATTATCTCTCCGAGGTCTGCAATAAAATGCCGGCCTCGGAGTTCTTTTATTACAAAACAGTTACAGTTTAAGAATACTATTGACACAGTGGCTCGAATATTGTATAATAAACACCGTTAGATATATATCGCTTGATATATATCAATGAATTCATGTTAATTCTCGCAGAGAGGATGATGAAATGGCGCCGAGAGTTAAATTCACGAGAGACGAGATGGTTCAGGCGGCTCTGAGCGTTGTTAAAGCCAAGGGCATATCCGCCCTCACCGCAAGGGCTATCGCCGACGAGCTGGGGGTATCGACTCAGCCGGTATTCACCTGCTTCAACACGATGGAGGAAGCAAAGAGAGAGGTCCGCGCCGCCGCCATGGCGCTGTATGATCGCTACACAGCGATAGGGCTCAGCATGAAGATACCGTTCTACGGCTTCGGAATGCAGCATATCAAATTCGCAAAGGAGGAGCCGGAGCTTTACAGGATGCTGTTCCTCACTCCGACACACGACGGCAAAAACGGCGCGGTCGAGTCGACGACCCATTCCTTCGAGCAGCTGAGCGAGCCGATAATGCGGATATATGACATGACCGCCGCCGAGGCCGAGCGGTATTTCCGCAATATGTGCCTTGTAGGCCACAGCATCGCAACGCTGATAGTCACGGGCGGCTGCCCCTACTCCGATGAGGAGATAAGCAACATAATCACCGGCTTCAGCGTCGCCATGTGCAGAGCCATCAAGCAGATACCCGGCTTCACAGAGAATAATTATGACCGCTTCAAGGTCTTTTCCGATGTCATTGAGGGCTACCGAAAAGACAAAAACCACTAAACCGATTGGAGAATTATTATGCTTAAAATCGAACACCTTACAAAAACATTCGGCGAGAAAAAGGCCGTTGACGACCTCTCGCTTCACATCGCCCCGGGCGAGATCTACGGCTTCATCGGCCACAACGGCGCCGGCAAGACCACCACGCTCAAATCCGTTGTCGGCATTCAGAATTTTGACGAGGGCGAAATAACCGTATGCGGCACCTCCATCAAGGCCGACCCCCTCACCTGCAAAAAGCAGATAGCCTATATCCCCGATAACCCCGACCTGTATGAATACATGACGGGCATCAAGTATCTGAACTTCATCGCAGATATATTCGGCATCGGCTCGGCGGAGAGAATGGAGCGCATACACAAATACGCCGACATATTTGAGCTGACCGCCGACCTTGCTCAGCCGATAGCTTCCTATTCACACGGCATGAAGCAAAAGCTCGCCATCATCTCAGCATGGATACACGAACCGAGGCTCATCATCATGGATGAGCCGTTTGTCGGCCTCGACCCCAAGGCGGCGCACCTGCTCAAGGGCATGATGCGCGAGGTCTGTGACAACGGCGGCGCAATATTCTTCTCCACCCATGTGCTTGAGGTCGCCGAGAAGCTCTGCGACAAGGTTGCCATAATCAAGGCGGGCAAGCTCATCCGCTCCGGCACCATGGAGGAGGTCAAGGGCGACGATTCGCTCGAGGAAGTATTCCTTGAATTGGAGGGAGAATAATGCTCAAAACTCTGCTTCACAAGCAAATGACGGAGATATTTCGCAGCTATTTCTACGACGCAAAGAAGAACAAAAAGCGCTCGAAAGCATCAACGACAATGTTCTTCGCCATATACGTCATACTCATGGTCGGCGTGCTCGGCGGCATATTCACCTATCTGTCGATATCCATGTGCGAGCCCATGGTCATTGCGGGAGCGGGCTGGCTCTACTTCACGATAATGAGCCTTATCGCCATAGCCCTCGGCGCATTCGGCAGCGTATTCAACACCTACTCCGGGCTTTATCTCTCAAAGGATAACAACCTGCTGCTCTCAATGCCGATACCCGTGCGCTACATCATGATTTCCCGCCTGCTGGGCGTTTATCTGATCGGTCTTATGTATTCCGAGGTCGTGATGCTGCCCGCAATAATAGTCTATTGGGTCATCGCCGCCCCGGGCGCAGCCGCAGTGGTCTGCTCACTGGTGCTTGCGCTGCTCGTCTCGGTGATAGTCATGCTGCTCTCATGCCTGCTCGGCTGGGTGGTAGCCAAGGTAAGCCTCAAGCTCAAGAATAAGAGCTTCATCACCGTGCTTGTCTCGCTGTTGTTCTTCGGCGTATACTACTTTATATCCTTCAAGGCTCAGGATATTATCCAGAATCTTATCGTCAACGTCTCAACCTACGGTGCAAAGATTAAGGCTTCGGCATACCCGCTCTATTTCCTCGGCCGCATGGGCGAGGGTTATATAACGGCAGCCGTCGTCGTGACCGTCATAGTCGCCGTGCTCACGGCTCTGCTGTGGTTCCTGCTCTCACGCAGCTTCATCGGCATAGCCACATCGACCGCCAAAGATACAAAGACGGTTTACAAAGAAAAAGCCGAAAAGGTCAAGAGCGTATCCTCCGCCCTCTTCGGCAAAGAGATGCGCCGCTTCACTGCCAGCCCGAGCTATATGCTCAACTGCGGCCTCGGCATTGTCTTCCTGTTCATCGGCGGCGTTGCGCTGCTCATCAAGGGCAATTATCTCGGCGAAGTGCTTAAAGCTGCGTTCGTCGAGCAGCCCGACACCGTGCCCGTGCTTCTGTGCGCCGCGATATGCGCCATGATCTCGGCGATAGACATCACAGCCCCCTCGATATCGCTCGAGGGCAAGTCGATATGGCTCGCACAGTCCCTGCCTGTCAACGCTTGGCAGGTGCTCAAGGCGAAGCTCAAGGTGCAGATACTTCTCTCGGGCGTACCCGCCCTCTTCTGCACGCTCTGCGGCGTTTTCACGCTGAAGATGACCCTTGCCGAATCACTCATAACTATTGCGATCATCGCAATATACACGCTCCTCGCCGCGGTATTCGGCCTCGTCCTCGGTCTTAAAATGCCGAATCTCACCTGGACAAACGAGATAACCCCGATAAAGCAGGGCGGCAGCGTTATGTTCGCCATGTTCGGCGGCTGGGCATACTGCGCGATCATCGCGCTCCCGTTTTTCTTCTTCGCATACCCCCTCGGCGCCGCAGCCTACCTCGGCTGCGTAGCGGCGCTCAGCTTGATAATCAGCGTCATACTCTTTGTATGGTGCAAAAAGAAAGGCGCTGAGATATTCTCAAATCTCAGCTGCAACTAATGAATTATGAAAGAATTTTTTGATATCAGCGGTATCCCCGCAGCGCTTTACGGCAAAAGATCCGATAAAGTATTCCTCTTTGTTCACGGTCAATTCGGCTGCAAGGAGGAGGCGGAGCGCTTTGCCGAGGTCGCAAATCCGCTCGGTTGGCAGGTGCTCGCTATCGACCTGCCCGAGCACGGCGGCAGGCAGGACGGCGTAAAGCTGCTGCCTTGGGAGGTCGTACCCGAGCTGCAAAAAGTAATGCAATACGCAAAGGCGAATTGGCAGAGCATATCTCTCAGAGCCACCAGCATCGGCTCGTGGTTCTCTCTGCTCGCATTCAAGGGCGAGCGGCTCGAACGCCGCCTGCTCGTCTCTCCACTGCTCGACATGGTCGATATGATAAGCGGCTTGATGCAGCTCGCGGGCGTGAGCGAGGAGAGCCTTGAGGCCGAGGAAGAGATACCGACCGAATTCGGTCAAACCCTCTCATGGGATTATCTCTGCTATGCCCGCAGCCACCCCGTCTCCGCCGAGGGCGTGACGGATATCCTCTACGGCGAATGCGACGAGACCATCCCCCGCAGGGTCATCGACGGCTTCATTGCCGCAAACCCCTGCACGCTGACCGTAATGCCGGGCGGCGAGCATTGGTTTCACACCCCGGAGCAGCTTGAATTCATGAAAAATTGGGAGCATGAGACGCTCTCACGCAATTAAACCGCTTACAGCGCTTCTTCACAAAAGAGGCGCTGTATTTTTTTGCAAAAAGGGCTTGACAAAAGTGTCGGTAGGCTGTAAACTATAATTGTCGGTAGGCTACCGACAGACAGGAGACGATAATATGAACGAATTAAAGCTCGGCGCGGTTGACGAAAAATTCGCCGACATTGTCTGGAGCAACGCCCCGATATCCACGGGCGAGCTTGTCAAGCGCTGCGCCGCTCAGCTGAATTGGAAGCGCCCCACCGTCTACTCCGCACTCAGAAAATTCTGCGACAACGGCATATTCAAGACCGAGGACAGCACCGTCACCGTTTTGATAACCAAGGAGCAGCTCCACGGTATGCAGAGCGCAAAATTCGTGGACGAAGTATTTGGCGGCTCGCTGCCCGCTTTTATAGCGGCATTCTCAAGCCGCAAAAAGTTGACCGACAAAGAGATTGACACCATCCAGCGCATGATAGACGAGGCGAAGGAGGTGCGGTAATGGGCGGCTTTATGAATTCGCTTACCGAGGTATTCCTCAAGGTGCTCGACATGAGCGTGGCTGCAACATGGATGATGCTTGCCGTAGCGCTGCTGCGGGCGCTGCTCAAAAAAGCCCCGCGCTCGCTTATCTGCCTTATGTGGGCGCTGACCGCCGTGCGGCTGCTTTGCCCGCTCTCATTCAGGAGCATTTTCAGCCTTGTGCCAAGCTTCAGCCCGACCGATCGGGTGATTGCAAGGGCCACCGAGAGCGTTATTACGCCCGCTGCCGTGCCGAGTCCAAGCCCGAGCCCAAGCCTGCCCGCCGTGACGAAGGCGCCGCAAGCTGCCGCGTCAACGGTGAATTTGACCGAGATCCTCGCCGTGATATGGCTTGCAGGCGTTGTCGCAACTCTTATCTGCGCCGCTGTCAGCTACGTCAGGCTGCGTAAAAAGATCGCAATGACCGCACCGCTCGAGGGCAACATCCTGCTGTGCGACTCGGTAAGCTCGCCTTTCATTCTCGGCGTTATCAGGCCGAAGATTTATCTACCGTCTGATATGGACGGCGAAAAACGTGAGCTTGTGCTCGCCCATGAGAGAGCGCATCTCGCCCGCAAAGACCACCTGCTGAAGCCCGCAGCCTTTGCCGCGCTTGCGCTGCATTGGTTCAACCCGCTCTGTTGGCTCTCATACGCCCTGCTTTGCCGTGACATTGAGATCGCCTGCGACGAACGGGTGATAAGAGACCTCGGAAGCGATAAAAAATGCGCCTATTCGCAGGCACTGCTCGATTGCAGCGCCCCGAGGCGCACCGCAGCCGCCTGCCCGATAGCCTTCGGGGAGGTCGGAGTTAAAGAAAGGGTGAAAAATATCTTGAATTACAAGAAACCCGCATTTTGGCTCGTAATATCCGCAGTTATCATTTGCATTGCGGCGGCCGTATGCCTGCTGACCGACCCCGCAGGGGTACGCCTTGACAAAATGACCGACTTTGCCGGCACGGACGGCGCCTTTGAAGATATCTCGAGCATAACCGTCGCCTATGAAGGCAAGACCTTCACCGTCTCCGACGAAGCAGCCGTCAAATCGGCGACCGACGCTCTCAAAAAAATCAGGATACATAAAAGCCCCATCGACGGCTCCACCCCCGAGAACCGCCCGTCATATCTGACCGTCTGCATAAACCACGGCAACGGCGCGGACACTCTCTTCTGCTTCGGCAAGGATCTCGCCGAAATGTATGAGTGCGGATACTTCAAGGAGTCCTACTCGCACAGGGTGGTTTCACCAAAAGAGGTGGAAAAATTCATCGACGCCCTTGCGGGCTGTGAGGTCACCGAGGGTGGGATCGTATACGGCAAGACCTATTACAGCGATACTGTCGACGACGGCAAGGTAAATTCAACACCATCGTTCAAACTTGATAAGGACGGCAAATTTGAGTTTTCACCCGGGTATCTCAGCAGCTATCTCGGCATCGGCAGCTACCGCTTTGACGGCGTAAGGCTGACACTCAAAACGGATGACGGCAAATATGTCATCGCTTTACGAGCCGAGGGCGCAGCCTTCCGCTACTACGCCGCCGACTCCTCACCCGAGGATGTCCTCAAGGACGGTACGGTATTCAACTGAACACAGCAAAATACCCCTTCGGAGCTTGAAACTCCGAGGGGGTACTGTATTATTATTTGCAGACAAGCTCGCCGTTCTCGGCGTCGACCGTGATGGTGGAGTCCGCGTCAATGTCGCCTGAGAGTATCTTGCGGGCGACGAGGGTTTCAAGGCTGCTTTGCAGATATCTGCGGAGCGGTCTTGCGCCGTAGACGGGGTCGTAGCCGCGGTCGATGATAAGCTCCTTGGCCTTGTCGGTAACCTCGAGTCCGAGGCTCCTGTCGGCGAGACGCTTCCTGAGCTGAGCGAGCATGATATCAATGATGCCGTTCAGGTTATCCTTGGTAAGCGGGCGGAAGAATATCGTCTCGTCAAGCCTATTGAGGAATTCGGGGCGGAAGCTGCGGCGCAGCTCCTCCATAACGCCCTTCCTCGCTTCCTCCGAGATATTACCGTTCTCGTCAATGCCGTCGAGCAAATACTGGCTGCCGAGGTTAGAGGTCAGGATGATGATGGTATTCTTGAAATCCACCGTCCTGCCCTGACTGTCGGTGATACGGCCGTCGTCAAGCACCTGGAGCAGGATATTGAATACATCGGGGTGAGCCTTCTCGATCTCATCAAAGAGGACGACCGAGTAGGGCTTGCGGCGCACAGCCTCGGTGAGCTGACCTCCCTCGTCATAGCCGACATATCCCGGAGGCGCACCGATAAGACGGGACACGGAGTATTTCTCCATATACTCGGTCATATCAATACGCACCATATTGTGTTCGTCGTCAAACAGGCAATCCGCCAGAGCCTTTGCAAGCTCCGTCTTGCCGACGCCCGTGGGGCCGAGGAAGAGGAAGCTGCCGATGGGTCTGTTGGGGTCTGAGATACCAGCGCGGGAGCGCAGGATGGCCTCGGTGACCTTCTGCACGGCTTCGTCCTGGCCGACAACTCTCTCATGGATGACCTTATCGAGATGCAGCAGCTTCTCACGCTCGCCCTCCATCAGCTTGGTAACGGGTATACCAGTCCATTTTGCGACGATGGCGGCTATCTCCTCCTCATCCACGGTGTCATGGACAAGGGTGTTTTCCTTGCGCTGCTCGCTGCGCTCCTCAGCCTCCGAGAGCTTTTTCTCGAGGGCGGGGAGGTCGTAATACTTGAGCTTTGCGGCCTTTTCGTATTCATAATGAAGCTGAGCCTGCTCGATGTCGGCGTGCATCTGCTCGATCTCCGACTTGATGCGCTTTACCTCGTCAACGCTCTGCTTCTCGGCATCCCAGCGGGATTTCATCTCGTTGTATTTATCCTTATTCTCCGCAAGCTCAGCGCCCAGCTTCTCAAGGCGCTCCTTGGAGAGCTTGTCGGTCTCCTTTTTAAGAGCCATTTCCTCGATCTCGAGCTGCATTATCCTCCTGCGGACATCGTCAAGCTCGGAGGGCATAGAATCGATCTCGGTGCGGATGGAGGCGCAGGCCTCATCCACAAGGTCGATAGCCTTATCGGGCAGGAAACGGTCGGTAATATATCTGTCGGAGAGCGTAGCGGCGGCGACAAGCGCGCTGTCGTGGATACGCACGCCGTGATAGACTTCGTAGCGCTCCTTAAGACCTCTCAGTATCGAGATGGTATCCTCGACCGTAGGCTCATTGACCATAACGGGCTGGAAACGACGTTCAAGAGCGGCGTCCTTCTCGATATACTTCCTGTATTCGTCAAGGGTGGTGGCGCCGATGCAGTGCAGCTCGCCCCTTGCAAGCATGGGCTTCAGGAGGTTGCCTGCGTCCATGCTGCCCTCGGTCTTGCCCGCGCCGACTATAGTATGAAGTTCATCAATGAAAAGCAGGATCTTGCCCTCGGACTTCTTGATCTCCTCGAGAACGGCCTTCAGCCTCTCTTCAAACTCGCCTCTGTATTTAGCGCCGGCTATAAGAGCGCCCATATCAAGGCTGAATACGGTCTTATCCTTCAGCCCCTCGGGCACGTCTCCCCTGACTATCCTCTGGGCAAGCCCCTCGGCTATGGCGGTTTTACCTACGCCCGGCTCGCCTATCAGGACGGGGTTGTTCTTGGTCTTTCTCGAAAGGATACGGATGACGTTCCTTATCTCGGTGTCACGACCGATAACGGGGTCAAGCTCGTTATCGCGGGCACGCTTGACAAGGTCGGTGCCGTATTTTGCGAGGGCATCGTAAGTTCCCTCTGGGTTATCGCTCGTTACGGGGCCGCTCTTGACCTTGGAGAGAGCCTCGGTAAAAGCATTCTTTGTGATGCCGTGGGCGTTGAATATCTTCCTTATCTGCGGGGTCATGTCGGCGAATATGCCGAGCATCAGATGCTCAACTGAGACATATTCATCCTTCATGCTCTTTGCCGCTTTCTCGGCGGCGCGGATTATACGGTCGGTCTCGGCGGAGAGATACATATCGCCGCCCGAAACCTTGGGAAGAGTCGAAATATATGAATCCAGCTCAGCGAGGACAGCGTTGCTGTCAACGCCCATCTTGCCGAAGAGCGACGGGATAAGGCCGCCGTCCTGGTCAAGCAGAGAATAGAGCAGGTGCTCGGGCATGAGCGCCTGATTCTCGTTCTCGGACGCGATATTCTGAGCGTTCTGGATCGCTTCAATGGTTTTTTGAGTGAAGTTCTGAGTGTTCATTAAATCACCTGCTTAATTTAGTATAGGTTGCTTAAATAATAATGTTTTGGCGCGCGGCATACTCGCCGTAACGGCGGTCTATATCCGCTGCCGAATATCTGCCGGAGAGGTAGCCCTTCATCAGCTCGTCAAAAAGCTCGATGTAGGCGGAGATAGCTCCCGCCAGCTCCTGCGGCGTGAAATCCTTGTGCGGCACGGCAAGGCTGCGGCAGAATTTGTTGTCATAGAGCGCATAATTGACGTTCACAACACCCCTGCGCGGCAGGTATTTCTGCTCCGTCTTGTGCCAAAGGCGGAAGAAATCGGTCATATCGCTGATAAGAGCGGCGCTCTGAGTGCGGAATATAACGGAAAGCTCGCCTATCGAGCCCTCCCCGCTCTCATAAAGCTCCACCTCGTATTTGACGGTGGGGCGATATTTATACTCAAGGCTGCTTTTGAGCGACATGGTGAGGTCATTCGGCGCAAAGAACGGCACAAGCTGCCCATATGGCGCCACGGCCTCGACAATGGCCTGAAAGACATCATTTATGCGCCTTTGCGGCGTAGTCATGCCGAGATACTCAGCGAGAATCTGGTTTATCAGATTTGAACGGTTCGTGCCCATTTGGTGAGCAAGCCGATCCGCCTCTCTCACGACCTCGTCGCTGAGCATCAGGCTGTATAAGGTCTTTTTCAAGAGTATCAGCTCCTTTTTTGCTTTTCTGACTGTATCATACCACCATCTCAAACTTTTGTCAAGAGATTTATATAAATGTTCACACAAAGTTAATAAATTTCAATACAAGTTTTCAAAGATGCAAAAACACCCGCGCACACATGAAGTATGCACGGGCATAAACTTATTAAAACAGATTTAACCGTATATCCTGCGACTGTATTCGGCGTATTCGCCGCTTTTTATCTCATCCATCCATTCGGTGTTATCGAGATACCATTTGATAGTCTCGGCGATACCGACGTCGAACGAGGTCTCGGGCCGCCAGCCAAGCTCCGTTGATATCTTGGTCGGGTCAATGGCATAGCGCAGGTCGTGACCGGCTCTGTCCTTGACATGGGTTATCAGCGACTCCGGCTTTGAGAGAGCGGCAAGGATCGTCTTGACCACGTCTATATTGCGCTTCTCATTGTGGCCGCCGACATTATATATCTCCCCCACTCTTCCCGATTGGATGACCATATCTATCGCCTTGCAATGATCCTCAACATAAAGCCAGTCGCGCACATTGAGACCTTCGCCGTAGACGGGCAGGCTCTCATCCGCCTGAGCGCGGACTATCATGAGCGGTATCAGCTTCTCGGGGAACTGGTAGGGGCCGTAGTTGTTTGAGCAGCGGGTTATCGTCACGGGCAGGCCGTAGGTCCTGTGGAATGCGAGGGTCAGCAGGTCGGCGGACGCCTTTGAAGCCGAATACGGGCTTGAGGTGACAAGATTCATCGTCTCAGTGAAGAAGAGGTCAGGTCTGTCAAGCGGCAGATCACCGTAGACCTCGTCGGTGGAGACCTGGTGATAGCGTGAAACGCCGTGGCGTCTGCTCGCGTCGAGCAGGCACGCCGTGCCGGTGACGTTCGTCTCAAGGAAGATAAACGGATTCTCGATCGACCTGTCAACATGGCTCTCGGCGGCAAAATTGACCACGATATCGAATTTCTCCTCGGCAAAGAGCTTGTCAACAAGCTCCCTGTCGGCAATATTGCCCTTGACGAACTTAAATTTCGGATTCTCCATAGCCTTATTAAGGCTCTTGAGATTGCCCGCATATGTGAGGGCGTCGAGGCAGACTATATCATAATCCGGGTGCTTATCAATCATATAATAGACGAAGTTGCAGCCTATGAAACCGGCGCCGCCCGTAACAAGAATTTTCAAATCATTCACCCTTTTCTTCATTATCAGTGATCGGCTCGGCCTCCTTGACCGAGACGGTCTTGCGGTATTCGACCTTATCGTACATTTTCCTGAACCTCACCCCTACGGCGTAGGTGGTGCTGCACTGCTCGCAGACGAAATTCGCCCTGAAGAACTGCCCGCGGAACTTCCACTCGGTGAGCTGGCGACAGGGTCTGCCGCAGGTCTCGCAGATATGCTCCATGCGTTTTTTATCCACAAGCGGATTATCAATATTCCTTATAACCTTTGCCTTATACAGCAGCTTTGAATAGAAATCGTCGTTGCACTCAATGACGTTTGCGGCAAAGAACGGCTCGTCATACATCGCCTTGAATATATCGGCGGTAAGCATACTGTCGCCGAGGGCACGGTGATGAATATAGACCTCGGGGTCAATGTCGAGGTTCTGCGCCGCGGCGAGAAGACCCGTTTGCTTGCTGCGGTCGCATTTGAACTTGGTCTGATAATATTTTTGCAGGTCGCAGTAATAGCTGAGGAACGGAATAGTCCTGATGCCGTTGAGGTACTTGTAATTATCTATCAGCACCCGTATGTCGCCGTCGCCCCATGTGAGCACCACCGTCTCGCTCGTGCCGACCCATTTGCGAAAGACGGAGAACGCCTTGGTGAACGGGACTCCCGTGCTGATATCGTCGTTTGTCAGGTGAGTCAGGCGCTTGACGCTGCCTCTGAGCTTCTTGCCTATCTGAGAGCGGATAATACATGAGAAGGTGTCCACCGTCTCAAGCTCGTCGTCGAGCTTCACCGCCCCTATTTCAATTATCTCGTTGATATAGCCGTCCGCCTTTTTGGCATAGGTATTATTCCACTCGAGATCCATTATAATATACTGCATCAAAACATTCCTTTTAGCGATTTTGAATGACTACATTATATAATACATTAAATATCGCCCGTTTGCAAGTGGTAATTGTCAGCGGCGGGGCAAATCTTCGTTTCAATGTAAAATCGACCGACTTTTAGGCATTCAAGAGCCCGACCGAGTGTAAAAAAACAAATTATTCCGTATTTTTATGAAAAAACACTTGATTTTTTGCTCCGGCTCGTATATAATAATTGAGCATTTGATTGCAGATACGGAGAGTTGTCCGAGCTGGTCGAAGGAGCACGATTGGAAATCGTGTAACGGGCTATCACCTGTTCGAGGGTTCGAATCCCTTGCTCTCCGCCATAATGCCACCGTAATTTTGATAGAATTACGGTGGCATTTTTCTATGCCCGAAAACCGCTTGAAATAAGGCTTTTCGGCTGTTTCAGCGCATAAGTGAACCCCGCTGCAGAGCAATTCTGCAACGGGGTTTTGTGCGTTTTGGAGGGTTTGCGGGCTTCCATGCCGTTGTAATCGTTAAACAGCTGGGGTAATCGTTGAATTACTGGAGTATTCGTTAAACTACCGAGGTAATCGTTAAACAGCCGAGTTCTGATAATACTCCTTATGAGAAAATCGGCGATGAAGTACGGTCGCTGGCGGATGAGGTACCGTTTGACATTCCCGATTCGTGGGAATGGGTGCGGCTGGGCAACATTTCGTCCTATGCAGAAACAAAGCAGAAAGTAAATGCAACAAGCGCCGATCCTTCGATTTGGGGCCTGGATTTGGAGGACATCGAAAAAGGCGGCAGGCTTTTAGAGCATAAAACACGGCTCTCTCAGCACAAACAGGACACATACCGCCTTTGACCCGTGCTTTGACGACGGCTTTCCATTCATAGCCGCAGGTAGCAGGAACACTGTAACGAGTTTCTTAGATATGACAAGTAAAAAAGCACCTGCGCTCAAATTGAAGCGCAGGTGCTTTCGCGTCCACAGATTGCTACCTTTAATTGGATTCCATCAGCAAGGAGAGCCCTATTGTTCGCCAATAGGGCTCTCCTTGCTCACTTGTGTTTTCACTTTGTTTTGTTGCACGATACACGTAATATGCTTTTGAAATGTGTTACTCCACCACGAACGGAATTCCATACTCCTTGGCAAAGGATTCAATATAGCTGTCTGCCGGACCGTAGATGGTGAGGTTGTCGCAACCGTAAAAATTTTCTTCGTCATCAATATTGGTTAGTGCATCTGTAAAGTGGAGTTCCATTAACCGGCAACAGTTGGTAAATGTACCAATACCTACTAATTCCTGCACATTCTCGCCGAGAATGACTTGACGCAGGTTAGAGCAATTCCCAAAAGTCAGTCCTCTGAATACGGTTACACCCTCACAGATTACAAGTTCCACTGATTCATTGTTCGTAAATACTTCTTCTAATTCCTTTACGCTTTCCGGGATCAATACCGCACGCACAGGGTTATTGTTGGCAAAAACGTAATCATAGAAACCCGTAACCGGCTTGCCCTCAATCTCTTCAGGGATGACAACAACGGTATCGCTGCCCGTATAGCTCCTGATTTTGATACCATCATCCTCTACATCATAGGTGAAGTCTTCTGCCGGAGCGACTGCATGGTTGCGAAGCATTTCTTCGGTGATTGGGGAATTAGGGTCAACCTTGTTGTTCTGCGTCTTGTGATCTTCCTCTTCTGCGGTCACAGTGTTGTCCGTACTGCCGGTCGTGCCATCCGTGGCCTTGCCGCCGCAGGCCGTCATACCCAGCACCAGAACAAGTGCCAGAAACAGCGCTGGAAGCTTCTTATTCATTTTGCTCATGATATTTTCTCCTTTTTGGGATAAGTTTTAATAAATCAGGAAACATCGCAAATAGGGTCAGAGAACGTTCGATCCAATTACATCATCCGAAATTCTTGCACCTCCGTTCCAAAAATAATAACGCCAGCTGAAAATAGTTTTGTCGGGGATCATTCATTAAATATTCCCAGTATAGGCTCCAAATTACCCACGACGCTTCTTCCGATTCGTTGCGTTTGTTAATGCAGATTACGCACAACATGCATTAGATTTGCAACTTCCATATCCGCTCTCAGATACGCATCCGTCATAAGTGCAGGCAAATCTCTGTAGCACTGGTAAATGTACGGGGTGGAGAGTCCACATCAATACGCCGATTTCAAAAAATATGTCAATATTTTTTGCAGAGTTTGCCACTCTATGTGAGAGCCTGTCTGCTATATTCAGAAACATTATAGCATTTGGATGGACAAAAATCAATATCAACTAATAGAAAATATCGAAGTGCAGGAAGATTTTCTTTATCTGCGGCTTCTCATCGAGGTACTTCACAAGAGCCGCAGGGGTAGTGCTGTCCTCGATTCTCTCCTTGGGCAGATACACACCGGCGAGGGAAACGAGGTTGTCTTTCCGCCAATCTCTGCCCGCCATCTTTTCAAGCGTCGCATAGGAAAGCAGGTCAATGGCACACTCAAAGAGATGCACCGTGCCGCTGTCGCTGTCTGAGATCCGAAAAGAATAGTGCTTGTCACTGCCGGAGCAGTCACCCAAAACACGGCGGTCATTGGTCGCTCGGTAGGACGCATAGCGAGGGGTATTTTTCTCATCAAAGCCCACGCACACAAGATTGTGATACGGCAGGCTCTCGAAAATCAGCCCCTTGTCAATGCAGTATTGGATGATGGCATAGTCGATGCCCCTGCCGAAAAGATACTCTGTGATCTTATCTGTGGAAGCACTTTTATCCGGCAGAAGCAAGATTTTCGGCTCCGTTTTCTGCTTGGGTTTGACCGTCACCGACGGCATCACCGCCGCCTTTCCCATCAGCGTTTCAACCGCCTCTACAAAAGAACAGCCCTTGACTTTCACAAGATAGTCAAGGGCATTGCAGCCGCCGATGCGCTGTGACCACCACATCCACTTGCCGTTAGAAATCTTCAAGCTGTCGTGGGTGCGGGTGGTATAATTGTTACCGGAAATGCGGACAAGCTCCTGCGGCTCACAGCTTTGCAGATAGGTCAACAGGTCGATTTGCCGTGCCTGTTCCACCACCTCCGGTGGAATATATGGCATAAAATCACCTGCTTTCCCGTTGCTGTTTCTTCTCCTGCCGTTGCAGGCTCTTATCCGCTTCCGTTTCGATGGAGTCTCGGATGGTATCCATATGCTCGGTTTCTCTGTCCCGGAACTCCTTATACACATCACTCAGAGGACAAGGGGAACGAAGCAAAGCCCTTGCCTTTTCCGGCTCAAGCTCCAGCTCCTCCATACACATTATCCGCCCACTCGTTTTCACCAGCGTGCCGCGGAAAGCAACGATGGCCTTTCCGTCCGGCTTGACAAAACAGATGGCTTTCGTTTTTCCCGCGTCTCCGCCGTGCATGGCGGTACTCTCTCTGTCAATTTTCAGGGAGCAAAGGTTCGGATTATTCTTCATGCTCTGGATCATGGCAGCCCACTCATATCCACTCGTCAAGCCGCCGTCAACCGTCTGATCGCCGCATTGTATCAGCTTATCCATGACCTCCGGTGTGAATTGATCCAGCATCTGTCCGACCGTTTTATAGCTGGCAATATCCAGGTCTTTTCCGATGGCTTCTCTGAAATTACTGTCAATATATGTCAAGTTTTCGAGCAGGAGGAGTTCTTCTACTGATATATCCATGCTATCACTCTTTTCTGTTCAAAACATCTTTCATTCTCTCAGAGGATATCCACCGTCCCGCCTGTGCTCACCGTGCAGTGATATTGCAGCGTATACGTGTCCTCATTCAAATAGCTGTACTGATTGAATTCGGAGATTTCCTCCAATTTTTCCGAAGATTCCACCAACGTCACCAGATGGTCGCCGGAGTAACCATTTTCCGCACACCACGCACCGAACGCTTCGCAGAATTCTTTCATTTTTTCATCCGTCAGATTCAGATAAAAGTAAATATGACAGCTTCCGCTGCAGTTTCCGGCGATCTTTCCGGCTGCCGCGTCATCCGTGCTTTCGAGCGTTGTTTTTACGGAATCCGGCCCGATGACCAGCACATTTCCCGACTGAAAATAGTCCTTTACATATTGCGCAATTGCTTCCTCATAATAAGGACGCACATATACTCCGATATAATTATCCGTAAACGTTCCATTTTCGTTATAACCCGCCGGACGCACCGTAACGATGTCCCTGCTGGAGGAACCGCCGCGAGGGTACACGGACAGCCACTCGGTATCAAAATAGCCCGCCGAATACTCCAGATAGCGGAACTCCACGCCGGGGTATTTTTCATCCAGATAGCACAGCATCTTTTCCATACGGCAAATCGCGCGCTTCTGCGTCTGTGTCAATTTGTCGTATTCCTGCGGCAGGTTCTCCTTTTTCAGAATCTCCCGCTGGCGCTCGGAGAGCTCCAGATGCTCCGGCGGTAAGTCCAGTCTGTTTGTCTTTGTATCCTCACGGTTATCCATTCTTCCGCTGCACCCCCATAATCCAAATAGGATAAGCCCTGCGCAGAAAAGCGCAAGCACTTTTTTATAATATCTCATCGCGTCAATATACCTCCCTTCGTTCGCCCGGCCACAGGTGCTGTCAACCCTTCCAGTCCTTTGCCGCACCGTTATCCGCCTGTTCAAACAGCAGGCTACCGGTTCGGATGGCCTGTGCCGTCCTTTCAAACAGCTCTGCCATCGTCTCACCGAGCTTCTGCATATCTTCAGCGGCAGTCTGAAGCTCCTGCACCATTGCGCCCCTGGAGCTTGAAAGGGAAAGAGACAGCGTTCTGCAGCGAACCTGCCGGCTCATTTTTGCGCTTTGTACTTCTCTGAACCGGAATGGAGAGCAGCTCTCTTGTACGCTCTCCAAGTTGTTTTTCAATGGCTGTCAGCCGTTCTTCCGGCAAATTGAGGGACGGATGACGGGTGAACTTGAAGTCCACCATTCGCCGCAGCTGCGCTTTCTGCTTTGCACCCATTACCTCTTTGCACACATCCTCATAGGAAATGCGGTAGGGATTGGAACGGGTCTTTGCATACGCACTCAGGTTCTTGAAATCATCCGGCATTGCATAGTTGAACAGCGACAAGCCGTTATCGAAGATGGGTGCAGGGGCGATAATTTCACCCGTGTGATTGTTCCGCAGCAAGCCGAAGTTGCCGAAGTGTCTGTCCTCGTTGTAAATCAGGGCATCGAAAACCAGCATACTGCAAAGCTGCTCGTAGAACTCGTCGCCCAAGGTCTTGTAATAATCAAGGCAGGCTTTCAGAGTCGTCTTGCGGAGAATACGCCCGACAGGGACGAAAGAGGTATCAATATCCGTGAACAGCCGGCACTTGGAAGCAAGGATACCTTTCCAGTTTTCCAAGTCGTACTGTACGCAGCCGATGCCCATTTTGTCTGCGATCTGACAGGCATAATACTCGCTGTACGGCTCGTTTCCGGTGTTCGCAGCACCTTCCGTGCCGCCCTTATACAGATAGATGCCGTCACCCTCCACGAACCTCCAAGCCTTCCGCAGCATACCGTTGGTGGTCAGCTCCGGCGAGGTGGAGAATGCCTCCCGACTGCCGCCCACGCCGGTATAAGCCACCAGCGACAGCGCTTCGGAGAAGCGGTTTTCGTAGAGGTTATAATCGGCATACTTGCCGTCAAAGTCGGCGGGGACGACCCAATAGCTGTCGTTGAGGGACAGCCCCATACAGACATCAATGATGCCCTTCGTGTTGTTTACGCTCAGCCCCAGCGTCTTTAAGATTTCATCTACAAACTGCCGGTTCTTCGGAATCACCCGTCGTTCCAGCCACTTCACAACGCCCTCGTTTGTCAGCTCCAAGTCGAGGGGAAACAGCTTTTGCTTTGCCGTTTCGGTGTGAAGAATTGTCGCCTGCAAGCCCTCCAAGCCTCTTTCCTCCAGCGTGAAGGTCAGCAGGGTTTCATCATAAAGGCGCAGGCTATATACTTTTTCCATTGTGCTGCTCCTTTCCTCAAGCATTACGGACACATCCTTGTCAAGCGCTTCTGCGATCTTGATCATCAGGTCAAGGGAGAGATTTTGTGTTCCTTTTTCGATGCGGCAGATGTTGGAACGCTGGGTTCCGATGCGCTTTGCAAGCTGCTCCTGCGACAATCCTTTTTCCAGTCTTGCTTGCGTCAGCTTCTGCACGATGCTCTGCCTTGCCGCCAACAGTTCCTTTTCGGTCATACAAAACCCTCCCTTCCGATCCACTATAATGTTATCATATATGATAACGATTGTCAAGAGGTTCGGCTATCTTTCCAAGTCCCTCGGTTTCTTTTCGGGCGGTTCTTCACCCTCATCGGGTTCACCGCCGACGATTTCGTTCTCACGCTTATCCACATTGAGCAGGGCGTTGAGTTCGTTCAGCCGGTCGGTCTTGGCTTTCAATTCTTCCTCCTGCGGGAACGGTCTTTCCACATCGACCTTTGCAGTTTCAAACTGCTTTTTGAGGTTGTCAAGCTCCATTTCGTTCATCTCCAAACGCTTTGGAAGCCCCTCCAGCGCATTATCCAAGCGGGTGATATTACCGAAGGTGTCCGTGCCGAGGGTTACGGGATAACCAAGCTCACCCTTGAGCCGCACTTTGTATTCTCTTGCTTCAAAGTACAGCTCCATCGTAAAGCCACGGTACTCACCGAGGGAAATGGGGTCGGGATTCGTCATTGCCTTACACGCCTCCAAGATGGCGTTGCCGGCATCCGCTTTCTCTGAATAGAAAGCACCTTTGACCGTCATCAAAATGACCCTATCTACGCCGGTTCCGTCGTCCAAAACGAACTTTAAGAGCTTTTTGGACTTCTTCACAGCTTCGCATTCCTTGACCTTTACGGCACGGAAATCACTCTTGGAGAAGGTGTCAAAATCGACCTGATCCTCAAACAAAGGCTCAATCTGTACTTTGGAAAAATCAATTTTTTCTTCCACAACGGGAGCCGCCTGAGTAGCCTCCGCAGGAGCAGAAACTTCCTTGGAAACCTTCTTGTCAGAGTCCAACGGCTTCATTTTGGGAACATCGTGCCGTCAGCGGCAAAATCAGCTTTTACGGCTACATATACTTTCAGCGGCTTATTCACCGTAGCAGTCTGCATCATCCGGCACCTCCATATTGGCGAGGAAGTTACTCCGCGCCGAAATCGGCGGCTCAATGAGCTTATAGCCCTTCCATTTCATGACCCGAAATTTAAAATCGAGCAGTTCTATGGGGACATAAAGCTTGGCTGCCGCCGTGAAAAATGTTGTGTCCCTGTTCAGGGTATCGAGCACCTCTTCATCGTTGAGCAGGTACTCAGCGGCGAAGAGGTTCGCCTCTTTTTCTGTGACGGAACTCTCATCGAAGAGTCCCATATCGTGAAATGCCTTGACGCCCGATTTGCGATGAAGTACTGCGTGCCCCAGCTCATGCGAAACGATAATCCTTTGGATAACGACAGGCAGGTCGCAGTTGACGGTAATCGTGCGTATCCGCTTGCTCTCAAGATAGAACCCCTTGATGGCGTCGGGATCTGTTCCGAGCGGCTGATAGAGCAATTTGATACCCATATCTGCGCACAGGCGAAACGGATCGCGCTCACAGTACTTTCTCTGCAGAGACTCAACTGCCTCGCACACATCTGCGTATGACATTGCCACACCCCCTTGTATCTGAAAAAGGGTATAAAAATCCCTTTGTGAGTATTATAAACTCAGAACTGTACCATAAACAGGACAGTATCAAGACTTGCGACCGAATTTTGCCTTTGCTTCTTCTTTGCAGGTCACATAGGCAGTCATGACAGCCTGGAAAAAAGCGTCCTTCTGATCCTGGGACAGTTCACCGCCCGCAAACAAAGCAGCGTTGTCCCGCAACAGCTCATCCATATCCCGGACACCTTTTGCCCCATACAGTTCACGAGCCTGCTCAATATACTCGTCCTTCTCTATATCTTCCAAGGGATTCGTGCAGTCGTCATCTGAAAGATACCTTACGGACACCTTGAGGGCGTGCGCCAATTTTTCTGTGGTAGATTTCCTGGCTCTTGCACCGCCGGACTCATAAGAGGCAATGGTCCGCTGGGATACGCCAACCTCCTGAGCGAGTTCATGCTGCGTCATCTTTGCGACCTCACGGGCTCGTTTAATCTTGTCGGAAAAAGTCATAACCAATCTCCTCCGCTGTAGATTTTCGTTCTGTAACTTCATCAACTTCATTGAAGCTATTGACAGGACTTCATCCTGTGATTATAATTTGAAATGAAGTTTATGAAGTTCTGCAATCATTATATGCGATACAACTTCATCTTGTCAAGAGCAAATTGTGAAGTTTTTCTGAAATGAGGCGGTCAATATGGAAAGAGCAATTCTTCATAGTGATTTGAACTGCTTTTATGCATCGGTCGAAATGATGCTCGACCCACGGCTTAGAGGCAAAGCAGTAGCGGTATGCGGCTGCACCGAGGATAGGCACGGTATCGTCCTTGCGAAATCCGAAAAAGCAAAACGGGCGGGTGTGAAAACCGGCATGGTCAATTGGGAGGCGCAGCGCTGCTGTAAGGATCTTATTATTGTACCGCCACAGTACGACCAGTACCTCAAGTACTCCAAGCTGACCCAAGCTATCTACCAAAGATACACCGACATGGTGGAGCCTTTCGGTATGGATGAATGCTGGCTTGATGTCACAGGCAGTCGTGCCGTCTGCGGCGATGCAATGAATATAGCTGAGCAGATTCGCCGCTCTGTACGGGAAGAACTTGGCCTGACAGTCAGCATTGGGGTTTCCTTTAATAAGGTGTTTGCCAAATTGGGATCCGATCTGAAAAAGCCGGATGCCATCACAGAGATTTCAAGCGACGCTTTCAGAGAAAAAGTGTGGCCACTCCCATGCAGCGATATGATTTACTGCGGCCCAGCCACCACGGCGAAACTTGCGCGGTATGGTGTCCGCTCTATCGGAGATGTTGCCGCTTGTGACCCAGTGTTTCTGAAGGGGCTTCTTGGCGTGAACGGACTTGGCCTGTGGAGCTACGCCAACGGCAGGGACAATTCCAGGGTCATGCACAAGGATTTTGTGTCACCCATCAAATCGGTCGGTCACGGCATTACCTGTGTTTCTGACCTTGAAAACGAAGAAGAGGTGTGGAAGGTCATTTTTGCTCTTTCGCAGGATATTGGTCACCGTCTTCGGCTGCATAACCTCGCCACCCGTACCGTCCAAGTCCATGTCCAGGGCAATGACCTGTTCGGCTCACAGTATCAATGCAAGCTGCCGCTCAAGACACAGCTTCCCTCGGAGATCGCCGCTGCCGCATTTCGGAGTTTTAAAGAGCGGTATTCTTGGAACACGAAGGTCAGAGCGGTCACCGTCCGTGCCATTGAACTCTCACCCAAAGACAGTGCCGAGCAGCTCACGCTGTTTGATAATGTCCAGCACCGCATGACAATGGAGAAAGTCCAGGATGCTGTGGAGGAGATTCGTGGTCGTTTCGGCAAGAGTGCCATCACTTACGCCTGCCTCATGGGCGATTTAAAAATGCCCACAGACGGAAGAGATAAAGTCAAAATGCCGGGGCTAATGTATCAATAGCGCAGGTTTTGTAAAAATTTCATCCAAACTACTTGACAAGGTACGGCTCTATGGATATAATATTGTTAGCATAACTGCTAACAAGCGAACAAGCAGCCGTGCTAATTTGATTCACCGTTGTGATGAGAGTTGCCCGTAATTTATGATAAGAGTGCCGAGAAGAAAAACAAATAGGCGAAAATGAATCAATAACAGGGCTTATAATGTTAAGTAGAAAAGGTGAACGACATGAACACACAGTACCAGAATTTTGGAGAGTTCCTGCAAAGGAAGCGCACTGAGAAACAAATCACGCTCCGTAAGATGGCAGAAATGATTGGGATTACTGCGCCCTATCTGACTGACATCGAGAAGGATCGCCGTAACCCTCCTGAAATGGAGAAGCTGGAGCTGATTTCCCAAATTCTCATGCTGAACGACGAGGATAAAACTACGATGTATGATCTGGCTGGCAAAAAGAGAAACTCTGTTGCCCCGGACCTGCCTGACTATATCATGGAACACGACTATGTGTCCGCTGCGCTCCGCACGGCACGTGATCTGGATGCAAGTGAGGCCGACTGGTTGAAGTTCGTCGAGGAGCTCAAGCAGCGAAAGGGGTAATTTATAAAGATGTACACTCCCTCTCTTCGAGTGAAGAACAACGGCGTACCGATTTTGAGCAAAGCCGAGATCGATGCCATCGGAGAGCGTTTCGTACAGGATTTTCAGCCGGAAGTCCTCACGAACCCCTCTCCCGTGGACATTGAAGGCTTTATCGAATTCTATCTCGGAATGACGCCGGATTATCAATATCTGTCCCACAATGGCGTGTACCTTGGGATGACTGTTTTTAACGACACCAATAAGGTGCCGGTTTTTGACCCTGCCACAAATCGGGCGGAGTATATCAGTGCCAAGGCCCGTACCGTCATCATCGACAACCGCCTTCTGGATGAGAGCCAACGGCATCGTTACCGCTTTACGCTCGGACATGAGGGTGGGCATGACATCTTCCATTCCGGCTATTTCTCGTATAACCCCGACCAGGTATCCATTTTTGACGATGAGCTCATCGCCCCCATGATACAGTGCCGGGTCGACAATGGCATGACAAATAAATCGGACACTCGCAAATGGGACGACCATGACTGGATGGAATGGCAGGCCAACCATCTGTCCGCTGCCGTTTTGATGCCGAAGACACCCATCATACAAATGGCAAAGTACCACGGGGACAAGCTGAAATATCCTCCCTCTATGGGGATGTTTATCGCCCAAGTCTCCGCAGTCTTTGATGTTTCCATCCAGGCGGCGACAAACAGGCTCAAAGACCTCGGTTACATCAAAACCAACGATACGACCGATTATTCCTACGCTTCTGCCATCATGGATTTTGCAGGCGTGGTCGGTTCTTGAGCGTCCATATCGAAAACTACAGCGGGTTTTACCGCCCGCTGTGTTTTTTTACAGCAAGCGTTAGCAAGTTTGCTAACAAGGTAACATTAAGGAGGTGGTGCCTATGACTACAGCAAGAAAGGAGGACCCCGATGGTAGCGTACCGAGATTGTAAAGGACATCTCGTCTGCATGGCGGATGCCCAGACAGGGATCGTTGAGATCCAGCACAAAGACCGTGCGGTAAGAATGACCGTGCCTGTGGGCGACAGCTTCACAGTGACACTGCGTGATACCGAAACTGTTATGACGCGAGTCAGCACAATGGCTTTTCATGTAAAGAGCCATCCCCGCGCTGCGTAAGCGCAAAACGTAATAGCAAGTCCACAGAGCTGCAAGACGGCCAGGATTTAGAGAACCCGAAGGGGTGATCTATGTCCCGGCCGTCTTTTGCTTTTTGCAGCCTGCGACAGACTGTTTCGATTTTAACCTTATATAAAACTAAATCTCAAAGCCTTGAGATGCGCATTAGAGGCGGCGGGATACATAGAGTGCCGAAAATCCTACAGGGATTTTTTGAACTCGATGTACCCACCGTGCTTTGTCATGCCTTCGTATAGGTGTTTACAGCCGGTGCGTCCATCGTGACCTCCGGCTCTTTTTGTGTCCCGACCGCTCAGTGCCGTCTCAAGCGGAAAGGACACATTATGAAAATCAAATACGCATTCCTGGACGGAACAGTGACGGAGGTCGAGGTTTCTGACGAAATCGGTGCCGTCATCATCGACAGCCGTAAGGCGGAGCACGCGCAGGACGAGCGTCATCGCTACCATTGCTACTCCTACGATGCCATCGACTACGAGGGCGAGGAGTACGGTGCTTGCGACGAATATGCCGTAGAGGATGATTCGACAGAACAGACCGCTCGTATCCGAGAAGCCTTCTCGCATTTGACTGCCACCCAGCAGCGCAGGCTTCGACTGTACGCAAACGGCAAGACCCTGCGGGAAATCGCTGCCATCGAAGAGGCCAGCTTTCAGTCTGTTTCCGAGTCCATCGAGGCAGGCAGAAAAAAGTTTTTGAAAATTTTCCGCCAGACACCCTGACAAATCCCCGATTTTTCTGGGTACACCGGAAGGCAACAAAATACAAGCCCTCCGGAAAGGACGGTAACCCCGTATGAGACACAACTTGAATATCCGTGTTTCAGACAAGCCCAGAAACGGTGGCGTAGTTGCTTGCAGAACGGTCAGCATCCGCGAGAAACTCTTCACCTTGCTTCTGGGTCCCAAGCAGAAGGTCATGGTCGTGGTTCCCGGCAACTCGGTCGAGTCCATTGCCATCACCGAAGTTCCGATGGGAGGTGGTGTACATGAGTAAGGTCAAGCTCCTGCTCGATGTGGTCGAGGATCTTCGCTCCCTGGCGGACAGCGTTCAGGCTGTGGCAGATGCCATGCTGCAGAATGAGCCGACTGTCGATGCAGAGCTGAAGACGCCTGCACCTGCTCCCCAAAAGGAGCTAACGCTGGAAGAAGTCCGAGCAGTCCTCGGTGAAAAGAGTCGAGCCGGATTCACGGCCGAGATCCAGGCGCTCCTTAAAAAGTACGGTGCTCCGAAGCTCTCCGGCATCGACCCCAAGCACTATGAGGCACTGCTCAAGGATGTGGAGGTGCTGAAGTATGCCCCCTAATCGTCACGCAGTCCTCTCGGCATCTTCCTCCCACCGCTGGCTCCACTGCAACCCATCCGCAAGGTTGGAATTGGAGTTCGAGGACAGAGAAACGGAAGCCGCAGCCGAAGGCACAGCCGCCCATGCGCTGGCAGAACACAAGCTCCGCAAGGCGCTGAAGATGCGCTCCACCCGCCCTGTCAGCAAGTACGATTCCGATGAAATGGAGATGTACACGGACAGTTACCTGGAGTTCGTTCTGGAAGCCATTGAGGAAGCCCGGCAGGATTGCCCGGACCCAAAGGTGCTCATTGAGCAGCGGCTGGACTTCTCCTGCTATGTGCCGGACGGCTTCGGCACCGGCGACTGCCTCATCGTGGCAGACAAGCTCCTCCACATTATCGATCTGAAGTACGGCCAGGGCGTGTTGGTGAATGCCGAGGAAAATCCGCAGATGATGCTGTATGCGCTCGGCGCACTCCGTATCTTCGATTGTCTCTACGACATTGAGACAGTTTCTATGACCATCTACCAGCCGCGCCGAGAGAATGTCAGCACCTGGGTCATTTCCGTTGCCGAGCTTCGGGATTGGGCGGAAAAGACACTGAAACCCAAGGCCGAGCTTGCCTTCAAAGGCGAAGGTGAATACTGCCCCGGAAGCTGGTGCCAATTCTGCAAGGCGGCGGTCAAGTGCCGAGCCAGAGCCGATGCCAAGCTCCAACTTGCCAAATACGAGTTTGCTCAGCCGCCTCTGCTTTCCGATGCGGAGATCGGCGACATTCTCGGCAAGCTGGACGACCTCACCAAATGGGCAAATGAGCTCATGGCCTACGCCCAGGACGCAGCGGTCAACCACGGAAAACATTGGCCCGGCTACAAGCTGGTGGAGAGCCGCACCAATCGCAAGTACACCGACGAGGATGCCGTTGTCGCTGCTGCCCGTGCGGCCGGGTATACCGACATCTTCAAGAAGTCCCTCATTCCCATCACCGAGATGGAGAAGCTCATGGGCAAAAAGACCTTTGCCGAGGTGCTCGGCAGTCTGGTCGTCAAGCCCAAAGGAAAGCCGACGCTCGTTCCCGCATCCGACCGGCGTCCGGCTATTACGACCACGGGTGCAAAACAAGACTTTACCGACTATAAAGGAGAACTGTAATTATGGCTAACAAGATGAATTCGACCAAAGTTGTGACCGGCGTTGTCCGCCTGTCCTACGCAAACGTGTGGGAGCCTGCCTCTATTAACGGCAGCAACCCCAAGTATTCCGTGTCCCTCATTATTCCGAAATCCGATAAGCAGACCCTCGACGCTATCAACGCAGCCGTGGACGCTGCCATCAAGGAAGGCGTCGCCAAGTTCGGCGGGAAGATTCCCAATAAGGCGGCTCTGAAGCTCCCGCTCCGTGACGGCGATACCGAGCGTGACGATGAAGCCTACAAGAACAGCTTCTTCGTGAACGCCAACAGCACTACCGCGCCCCAGATCGTGGACCGCAGCGTTCAGCCGATCCTTGACCGCTCCGAGGTGTATTCCGGCTGCTACGCCAGAGTGTCCGTCAACTTCTACGCCTTCAATTCCAACGGCAACCGCGGCATCGCCTGTGGTCTTGGCAACATCCAGAAGGTTCGTGACGGGGAGCCTCTCGGCGGCAAGTCCTCTGCGGCTGACGATTTCGCCACCGACCTGGACGACGACTTCCTGTCCTGAGAAAGGAGTGCAACACAATGGAACTGATTCAGAACATCCTGGTAACCGCCCTCCTTGGCATCTGGGCCTGCCTCAGCATCGGCTTCTTCGTTTGGTTGGTGCAGGGCATCAGCAATGACCACAAGCGTGAAAAGCGTGAGAAGGAACAGGCTTCCCGTGACCTGGAATACCACGAGAAGCGCATGAAGGAATTGAAGTAACCCCAGACGGCTCTGTGGGTGGCAGAAATTGACCTCTGCCACCCATATTCCGTAGGAAGGAATGCGTATGAAAACACTTAGCATCGATATCGAGACCTTCTCCTCCGAAAACCTCACCAAGTGCGGCGTGTACCGCTATGCCGAAGCCCCAGACTTTGAGGTGCTGCTCTTCGGCTACTCCGCAGACGGTGCTCCGGTGAAGGTCGTGGATCTGGCTGCCGGAGAAACGATTCCTGCTGATGTCCGCTCTGCGCTGACCGACCCTGCCGTGACCAAATGGGCATTCAATGCACAATTCGAGCGCGTGTGTCTGTCCCGCTATCTTGGATACCCAACCGGACAATATCTCGACCCGTCCTCCTGGCACTGCACGATGGTCTGGGCGGCGACCCTTGGACTGCCGCTTTCGCTGGAAGGCGTCGGTGCCGTGCTGGGTCTGGAAAAGCAGAAGCTCAAAGAAGGCAAAGACCTCATCCGGTATTTCTGCACCCCGGCAAAAGCAAGAGACGGTTCGCCCATTCGACATTATCCGACAGATGCGCTGGAGAAATGGTCGCTTTTCAAAGCCTACAACCTTCGGGATGTGGAAACGGAAATGTCCATTCAGCAGAAGATCTCCAAGTTCCCGGTCACGGAGTCGGAGTGGCGTAACTACACCCTCGACCAGCAGATCAATGACCGGGGCATCATGCTCGACCGTACCCTCGTCACCCAGGCGATTTGCTGCGATGAACGCTTCAAGCGGACGCACATGGAGCAGGCTCGCTCCGTCACCGGCTTGGATAACCCAAACAGTCCGGTGCAGCTCAAGGCGTGGCTTGCCGAAAAAGGCGTGGAGGCAGATTCACTCTCCAAAGCCGCCGTGGCGGATATGCTCGAAAAAGCGGACGGTGAAGTGGAGCTGGCGCTCTCCCTGCGGCAGGAGCTTGCCAAGAGCAGCGTCAAGAAATACACGGCCATGCAGACCGTGGTGGGTTCGGATGACCGGGCCAGAGGGCTTATCCAGTTTTACGGGGCCAACCGCACCGGCCGCTATGCCGGTCGGCTCATCCAGGTGCAGAACCTGCCGCAGAACCATCTGCCGGATCTGGACACCGCACGGGCACTGGTCCGCAGCGGCAATACGAACGCCGTGGAAATGCTCTATGACTCCGTACCGCTGGTACTGTCCGAGCTTATCCGCACCGCTTTTGTGCCGAAACCCGGCTGCCGTTTTTATGTGGCAGACTTCTCCGCCATCGAGGCGAGAGTCATCGCGTGGATCGCCGGAGAGCATTGGCGGCAGGATGTTTTTGCAAACGGTGGCGACATTTACTGCGCTTCCGCTTCGCAGATGTTCCATGTCCCCGTGGAAAAGCACGGTGTGAACGGGCATCTGCGGCAGAAAGGCAAAATTGCCGAGCTGGCTCTTGGCTACGGTGGCTCCGTAGGTGCGCTGAAAGCAATGGGCGCACTGAACTACGGCTTACAGGAAGAAGAACTGAAACCACTGGTGGATGCCTGGCGTCTGTCCAACCCCCATATTACAAAGTTCTGGTGGGATGTGGACAAAGCAGCTTCCACCTGCGTCCGAGAGCGAACTGCCACAGAAACACACGGCATTCGCTTCTATTATCAGAGCGGCATGATGTTCGTGGTGCTGCCCTCCGGCAGACGGCTCGTGTATGTAAAACCGAAAATGGGCCTGAACCGCTTCGGCAATGAGTCCGTGACCTATGAAGGTGTCGGCGAACAGAAAAAGTGGCTGCGGCTGGAAAGCTACGGACCCAAGTTCGTGGAGAACATCATCCAGGCGACGGCGAGGGACATCCTTGCGGAAGCCATGCTCCGGCTGAATGCTGCCGGGTACCGCATCGTCATGCACGTCCATGATGAAGCGGTCATCGAAGCACCGCCGGATACTTCTTTGGAGAATATCTGCTCCGTCATGGGGCAAACGCCCACTTGGGCATCGGGGCTTCTGCTCCGGGCAGACGGCTATGTCTGCGATTTTTATAAAAAGGATTAGGAGGTTAACCCTATGAAAAATCGTGAACGCCAGCGTGAAAACAGGCGGCAGGGAAAGAACATTGTTTGTCCCCACCATCGCTGTGCCAGTAATAAAGAAGGTTCCTGCCGTGCTTTGAGAACCAGTGATTTTGGCAACAAAACGTGTCCGTTCTTCAAGACTGCCGAACAGAATGAAAAAGAGAAAAAAGCCGTCATGGATCGATTGATCGCATTGGATCGTCAGGATCTCATCGACACCTACTACGGCGGAAAGAAAGGCGGTGTCGATGATGGGCGTTAATATGCGCAATTCTGAAGGCTACTACGACCCTACGGCGTATGAGACACTGACGAAGATCGAGCAGGAAGCCAAGGCACTCCGGGCCTTCCGTCCTGTGGTGTATATCTGCTCTCCGCTGGCCGGGGATTTGGTGAAAAACCAGGAGAACGCCCGTACTTACTGCCGCTTCGCCGTGGAAGCTGGGTGCGTACCCATCGCGCCGCACATCTATTTCACCCAATTCATGAACGACAATGACCGCAAGGAGCGTGACCTGGCACTATTCATGGACATCGTTCTGCTCTCCAAGTGTGCCGAGCTGTGGGTATTCGGAGAGAAAATCACCAGCGGCATGAGCATTGAGATCGAGAAAGCAAAACGAAAAGGTCAGCTTATCCGTTACTTTACCGAAAACTGTGAGGAGGTACACAGATGAAGATCGCAGTCGGCAATAGCCGCATGGATAAAAAGTGGAAGAACCAGGACATCTCCTGGGCGGATCTCTGCGCCCGCTGCGGCAGCACCATCCGCACCACCGAAACGGTCGAAGAATACCGCAAGCTGAAAAAGGGTCAGCAGGACGGCATCAAGGATGTGGGCGGTTTTGTCGGAGGGCATCTCCGGGAAGGTCGCCGCAAAAACGGCATGGTGCTGTGCCGCTCTCTGCTCACGCTGGATATGGACTACGGCACTCCGGACATCTGGGATGAAATTACGCTGTTCCACGATTTCAAGTGCTGCGTCTATTCCACCCATAAACACACGCCGGAGCATCCCCGCCTTCGTTTGCTCATTCCGCTGAAGCGGGAAATCAGTGAGGAGGAATATCCGGCAGTCGCCCGCATGGTGGCAAAGGAGATCGGTATCGACCTCTTTGACGATACCACTTACGAGGCATCTCGGCTCATGTACTGGCCTTCCACCTCTGCCAACGGTGAGTTTTTCTATAAAGTGCAAGACGGCGCAGAGCTTGACCCGGATGAATACCTTTCTCGTTACGACGATTGGCACGACGCCTCCACTTGGCCGGTTTCCAGCCGCCAGTCCGAGGTGGTGCAGCACAGCATCGCCCAGCAAGCTGACCCGCTGACAAAGCCGGGTGTGGTGGGTGCCTTCTGCCGTGCCTATACCGTGGAGGAAGCCATCGACACCTTTCTCTCGGAAGTGTATGCGCCGTCTGCGATGAACGGCCGTTACGACTATATCCCCGCCGATTCGTCTGCCGGTGTCATCGTCTACGACGGCAAGTTCGCATACAGCCACCATGCCACAGATCCGGTCTGCGGTCGGCTGCTGAATGCTTTTGACCTGGTGCGCCTGCACCGTTTCCGTGACCTGGACGATAAGTGCGCCCCGGATACCGCACCCAGCAAGCTGCCGTCCTTCCAGGCAATGTCGGATTTTGCCCTCAAGGACGAGAAAGTCAAAGCGGTCTTTGCCGAGGAGCGCAAAGCCCAGGCAAGCGAAGAATTCTCCGACGAGGACTGGCAGAAAGCCTTGGAGCTGGACAAGGCCGGCAAGGTAAAAAACACGCTGCAGAACCTCACCGTGATCCTCATGAACGACCCGCTTCTGAAACCGCTGGTGTTCAATCAGCTTCTGGACGGCATGGAGATCAAGGGCGATGTGCCTTGGCGGCACCCCTCGAAATTCTGGCGGGATGCGGATGATGCCCAGCTTATCAGCTATGTGGATTCCCACTACGGCACCTTTTCTGCAAGAAACTATGACATCGCCGTGGCGAAGGTCACGGACGACCGCTCCTACCATCCCATTCGGGAGTTCATTGAAAATCTGCCGGAGTGGGACAAGGTTCCCCGTGTGGACACGCTGCTCATCGACTACCTCGGTGCCGACGACAACGAATATGTCCGTGCCGTCACCCGGAAAACGCTCTGCGCCGCCATCAAGCGTGTGCTGTATCCCGGCTGCAAATTTGACTCCATGCTGGTGCTGAACGGTCCCCAGGGTGTCGGTAAAAGCACCCTTATCGCCAAGCTGGCCGGAGAGTGGTTTTCGGACAGTCTGAACCTGGGCGACACCAAGGACAAGACCGCTGCAGAGAAATTGCAGGGGTACTGGATCTTGGAGATCGGCGAACTGGCAGGTCTGAAGAAGGCCGAGGTGGAGACGCTGCGCTCCTTCCTCTCCCGACAGAACGACATTTACCGTGCGGCATTCGGCAAACGGGCGACGCCGCATCTGCGCCAGTGCGTGTTCTTCGGCACCACCAACGCCGAGTCCGGCTATCTGCGGGACACCACCGGAAACCGCCGCTTCTGGCCGGTCAAGACGCCTGGTACGGGCATCAAGCACTCCTGGGATCTGACCCCGGAGCTGATCTGCCAGATCTGGTCGGAAACGCTGGTGTATGTGAAGCAGGGCGAGAAGCTCTATCTGAGTGCCGAGTTGGAAGCACTGTCCAAGGCTGAACAGCGGGAGGCGATGGAGTCCGACGAGCGTGAAGGGCTTGTCCGGCTGTATCTCGACACGCTGCTCCCGGAGGATTGGGACGGCATGGACATCTTCGAGCGCCGCAACTTCCTCACAGGCAGCGACTTCGGCGATACCCAAAAGCATGGTACGGTCAAGCGCACCCAGGTGTCCAACATGGAGATCTGGTGCGAGTGCTTCGGCAAGGAACGTGCCAATATCCGCAGAACGGACAGCAACGAGCTGACCGCCATCCTTGCCCGTCTTGGCTGGAAGCGGCTGGACAGCAAGGTGCGTATCCCGCTTTACGGTCCGCAGTATGTCTTTGTTCCCAAGGAGTGTTCCTAATGAAAATGACTGTACCCGACATCCTTCGGAACAGGTTCCGGGGAGAAGCATATCCGCTCGGCACATTTATGGGAACACCCCATGGGAACGGCGGCGGCCCCATAAGTACCAAAGAAAACAGGCGGTCTTGTTCCTGTGTTCCTAACCTTTCTTATATATCGAAAGAAGAAGGAATAAAGAGCAACAAGCACGCAATACCCGCATTTGCGCACGTAAAGGACTTTTCGGGTTTTGAGAACACAGGAGGTCAGTATGCGTGAGAAAACGATAGAAGCAAAGCTGGTGCAGACCGTTCGTTCAATGGGCGGTCTTGCACTGAAATTTACAAGTCCAGGTTTCGATGGAGTACCGGACCGTCTGGTACTCCTGCCCGGCGGCAGAATCGCCTTCATTGAGTTGAAAGCACCGGGCAAAACACTCCGCCCTCTGCAAGTAAGGCGAAAAAGACAGTTAGAAGCACTCGGCTTTTCGGTGTACTGCATCGATAGCCCCGAACAGATTGGAGGGATACTCAGTGAAATACAAGGCGCATGACTACCAGGCGTATGCCACGAACTTCATCCTGGAGCATCCAATCTCCGCTGTATTCCTCGACATGGGTCTTGGTAAGAGCATCATCACGCTTTCCGCCATCTTCGACCTTTGCCTCGACAGTTTTCTGGTTCGCAAGGTGCTGGTCATCGCTCCGCTGCGTGTCGCCAGAGATACATGGCCTGCGGAAATCCACAAGTGGGATCATCTGCATGGGCTGACCTACTCGGTGGCTGTCGGTACAGAAGCAGAGCGCAAGGCGGCACTCCGGCAGCGGGTCAGCGTGTACATCATCAACCGGGAGAATGTCCAGTGGCTGGTAGAAGAAAGTGGTCTGCCCTTTGACTACGACATGGTGGTCATCGATGAGCTGTCCTCCTTCAAGAGCTATCAGGCAAAGCGGTTCAGAACTCTTCTGAAAGTCCGTCCCGGCATCAAGCGCATCGTGGGCCTGACCGGCACGCCAAGCAGCAACGGTCTTATGGATCTGTGGGCGGAGTTTCGCATCCTCGATATGGGCAAGCGGCTCGGTCGGTTCATCACCCATTACCGCAACACCTTCTTCCGCCCGGACAAGCGCAACGGACAGGTGGTGTTCAGCTACAAGCCGCTGCCCGGTGCAGAGGAACAGATCTACGATGCCATCTCCGACATCACCATCTCCATGAAAGCCGTCGATCATTTGGATATGCCGGAGTGCGTTCATAATGACGCCATTGTGACGCTATCCGAAACAGAGCGCAAAGCCTACGATGCCATGAAACAAGACCTGGTTATCTCGCTGAAAGGCGAAGAAATCGACGCCGGGAACGCCGCAGCGCTTGCGAATAAGCTCTCCCAGATGGCAAACGGAGCAGTCTACGGAGAGGACAAGCGTGTGTTTCAGATACACGACCGCAAGCTGGATATGCTGGAGGATCTCATCGAAGCCGCAAATGGGAAACCCGTCCTTGTGGCGTACTGGTTCAAGCACGACCTGGAGCGCATCTCCGAGCGGCTCCACAAACGACACATCCCGTTCAGTCTGCTGGACGATTCCGACAGCATCCGCAGATGGAACAGCGGTGAGCTGCCCGTGGCACTCATCCACCCGGCTTCTGCCGGTCATGGGCTGAACCTACAGGCAGGCGGCTCGACCCTCATCTGGTTTGGGCTGACCTGGTCGCTGGAGCTTTACCAGCAGACCAACGCCCGACTGTGGCGACAGGGACAGACCGCCGATACCGTGGTCATTCACCACATTATTGCCAAAGACACCATCGACGAGCGCATCATGACTGCGCTCCGTAAAAAAGAAAAGACCCAGACCGCACTCATCGATGCGGTCAAGGCCAACTTGGAGGGATGAGAATGGAAGCCTGTTATACGAACCTCGCAAACGCTATTATTCTGGCGGCAGCGAAAGACCATCGCCGTGCGCTGCGCCGTTTGAAGAAATACCCCTGGGACAAGGATGCCGAATCCGTCAGAAAGGATTGTGAGCGGTTTTTCCGCTCCGGCTGGTTTCAGACGCTAACTTCTCTGGACGGTGAGGTGCTGATCGAAAAACTACACCGGGAGGTGTACGGCGTATGACGGCAAAAGAATATCTCAGTCAGGCATACCGCCTCGACCAGCGTATCGATTCCAACATTGCGGAGATCACCCGCCTGCGGGAAATGGCCTGCGGTATCTCCTCTCCGTCCTGGGAGGAGAAAGTGCAGACCTCTCGCAACACGGATGCTCCATTCGTGCGGTGCCTGGAAAAGATCATGGATCTTGAAAAAGTGGTCAACAGTGAGATTGACACCCTCGTTGACTTGAAACGGCAGATCCGCACGACTGTGGACACCGTTGCTAATGTCAACGAGCGCATGGTTCTCCGCTACCGCTACATCCACAACATGACCTGGGAGCAGATCGGCGGAGAGTTGAACGCAGATGAAAGCACAATCCGCAGATGGCACAAGGCGGCGCTTTCGGCGGTAGTTGTACCCGATGACCCGATTCGGATCTGAAAGACGCCGGAAATACCCGCCTTTGTCGGTAGATGCCCACCGCGCCATTATGTTATGATATAATCAGCGAAAAAGAATCGAGGACAGCCTCATGGGAGCAATCCCGTGGGGCTTTTCTTATGCCCGAAGGAGGTGAGCAAATGCCCAAGCGACCACTCAGACCCTGCTCTCATCCCGGCTGCCCCAACCTCTGTGAGGGACAGTTTTGTGAACAGCACCGTGTGGAGGAACGCCGCAGGTACGACAAATACGAGCGCAGCTCCGATGTCAACCGCAAGTACGGCAGAGCGTGGAAACGCATTCGTGACCGCTATGCGGCAGAGCATCCTCTCTGTGAGATGTGCCTCAAAGAAGGTCGGCTGACTCCGGTACAGGAAGTTCACCACATTCTGCCCGTTTCCAAAGGCGGTACTCACGCAAGGGACAACCTCATGAGCCTTTGTCAGTCCTGCCACACCAAGACCCACCACGACCTCGGCGACCGGTAGGGGGATGAAAATCTCCGGGACCTTTTCGGTCGGGCAACGGCCCGGGGTCACGTGCGCGAAAAAGGCGAAATCAAAAGGGTAATTAAGGGAGGTGAACTCGGATGCCCACAAAATCGAATAACACAGGCGGGCGCGGCGGTGCAAGACCCGGTGCGGGAAGGAAGAAATCCGCAGTCAAGGACAAGGCCGAAAACGGGAATCCCGGCGGCAGAAAACTTGAAGTGCTGGATATTCCCGAAGTCGAGGGTGTTGTCATGCCGAAGCCCCATGATTTTCTTTCCGCCGAGCAGAGGGACGGCAGCGTCCTGCAGGCGCAGGAAATTTACACGGAAACCTGGCAGTGGCTCAAAGGCATCGGCTGTGCCGCAAAGGTGTCGCCGCAGCTCTTGGAGCGCTACGCCATGTGTTCCGCCCGCTGGGTGCAGTGCGAGGAAATGACCAACCGCATGGGTTTCCTCTCCAAGCACCCCACCACGGGAAAGCCGATCCCGTCTCCGTTTATTAACATCGGCATCAACTACATGAACCAGGCGGTTCGGCTCTGGAATGAGATCTTCCAGATCGTGAAAGAAAACTGCAGCACGGAATACGGCGAGTCTACGCCGCAGGATGACCTTATGGAACGCCTGCTCTGTGCGAGAAAGGGGTAACACCATGTTTGAAAAAGTAAATCCGTGCCACCCGGATAAGGTGGCAGACAGAATTGCCGGTGCGCTCGTTGACCTGGCATACAAGAAAGCAGAAAATCCCCGCATCGCTGTTGAAGTCCTCATCGGCCACGGTGTGTGCCACATCATTGCGGAAACTTCTGTTTCTCTGGACAAGGCGGGTGTCACCGCTGCCGTTCACCGCATTGCCGGAAATCTCACCGTGGACTATGTGGAAGTGCCGCAGGACGGTCACCTTGCCGATAACCAGGCAGACGGCGTCCGCTGCGGCGACAACGGCATCTTCAAGGGAATGCCCGTGACCGAGGAGCAGAAAAAGCTGTCGAAGATCGCACAAGAAATTTTCTCCGTGTATCCCTATGACGGAAAGTATATTCTGGACGGCGACCGGCTCATCCTCTGTCAGAGCAATGCCGAGACACAGCATCTGCGCGAGATTTATCCCGATGCGGAGATCAACCCGCTCGGCGACTGGACGGGCGGCACCGATGTGGACACCGGCGCGACTAACCGCAAGCTCGGCTCGGATATGGCTGACTCGGTGACGGGCGGCGGTCTGCATGGCAAGGATCTGTCCAAGGCAGATGTGTCCGTGAATATCTACGCTTTCTTCAAAGCGCAGAAAATCGGCAAGCCCGTGACACTCTGCTGCGCCATCGGTGACGATACCGTGGACGGCAGACCCTACGCCGAAATCGTGGAGATCGCTCGGAACTACATCCGCTCGGTCGGCGGCTTCGAGAAATTTGCGGAATGGGGGCTGGTCTGATGAAAACAACGACTGAGATGCAGCTCGTTCCCATTACAAAGCTGGTGCCGTATGTAAACAACGCAAGAACACACAGCCCGGAGCAGATCAACAAGCTCCGCTCCTCTCTGCGAGAGTTCGGCTTCATCAATCCCGTGATTATCGACCGTGACTATGGCGTGATTGCCGGTCACGGTCGTATTCTTGCCGCTAAGGAGGAAGGCATCTCTGAGGTGCCGTGCGTTTTTGCAGACCATCTCACTGAAGCCCAGAAGAAAGCGTACATCATTGCGGACAACCGTATGGCGATGGACGCAGGCTGGGATGAAGAGCTTCTGCGTGTGGAGATTGAGTCTCTGCAGGCGGCGGACTTTGACCCGCTCCTCACAGGTTTTGACGAAAAAGAGCTGTCAAAGCTGTTTGACGATGGAATCGAAGCCAAAGAGGACGATTTCGATGTGGATGCCGAGCTGCAAAAGCCTACCTTCACGAAGCCCGGCGACATCTGGACGCTGGGGCGGCATCGGCTCATCTGCGGCGACAGTACCAAGGGGGAAACCTACACCGCTCTCATGGACGGCCGCAAAGCAAACCTCGTCATCACCGACCCGCCCTACAATGTGAACTACGAGGGCAGCGCCGGGAAAATCAAGAACGACAACATGGCATCGGAGAAGTTTTTCGACTTCCTCTTCGATGCCTTTTCCAATATGGAGAAGGTCATGGCGGACGATGCCTCCATCTATGTGTTCCACGCCGACACTGAGGGGCTGAACTTCCGAAAGGCGTTTGATGCCGCAGGGTTCTACCTCTCCGGCTGCTGTATCTGGAAGAAGCAGTCGCTGGTGCTGGGACGCTCCCCGTACCAGTGGCAGCACGAGCCGTGCCTCTACGGCTGGAAAAAGAAAGGCAAGCACCAGTGGTACACCGGGCGCAAAGAGTCCACCATCTGGGAGTTCGACAAGCCCAAGAAAAACGGCGATCATCCTACCATGAAGCCGATTCCGCTGCTTGCCTATCCCATTCAGAACAGCTCTATGGCAAACTCCGTGGTGCTCGACCCCTTCGGCGGGTCCGGCTCCACACTCATAGCCTGTGAGCAAACCGACCGCATCTGCTATACCATCGAACTGGACGAGAAGTTCTGCGATGTCATTGTCCGCAGATACATCGAGCAGGTCGACACGGATGAAAAGGTCAGCGTTTTGCGTGACGGCAAGGAATACAAGTACAGCGAGATAGCAAATACCGCAGCGGAGGTGTGAGCATGAAAGAGCAATATCACCTTGTTTCCTTTTCCGGCGGCAAGGACTCAACCGCCATGCTTCTTGGGATGCTGGAGCGCGACATGAAAATTGACTGCATTCTTTTCTGTGATACAGGGCTTGAATTTCCTGCTATGTATGATCATATCGCAAAGGTTGAAAAGGACATCGGTCGGAAAATTACCAGCGTCAGAGCCGAGCATACCTATGAGGAACTCATGTTTGATGTTCCGGTACGGCGTAGTGCAGATTCGCCTGTCGTCCGGCAATACGGAGCGCAGTTGAATGGCTACGGATGGCCCGGCCCTCGGCAGCGGTGGTGTACCACACGGCTCAAGGCGATGCCGCGAGAGCGTTTTCTGAGGAAACTGCGGAAACAGTATGAGGTCATTGAATATGTCGGCATTGCCGCTGATGAGCAATATCGTCTGGAACGAGCGAATAATCAGAATCCCAACCACCGACACCCCTTGGTGGATTGGGGCTGGACGGAGCGCGACTGCCTGCGGTACTGCTATGAGCGTAGATATGATTGGGATGGCCTGTATGAGCATTTCAAGCGTGTGTCCTGCTGGTGCTGTCCACTGCAATCGTTGACTGAGCTGCGGGAGCTGCATCAGCACTTCCCAGAGCTTTGGGAGCAACTGAAAACATGGGATAAACGAACCTGGCGAAACTTCCGTGCCGACTACAGCGTGGAAGATTTGGAGGTTCGTTTTTTTCTGGAGCGCGAGTGGACGGCTGCCGGAAAGTCTATCCGAAGCAAAGCGTTCTACACTGCGCTGAGAGAACGATTGGAGGCATCCAGATGAAAACAGAAAAGCCTTTGACCCTCGGAAGCCTGTTTGACGGCTCTGGGGGTTTTCCATTGGGCGGGCTGCTTGCAGGTATCACTCCCGTGTGGGCTTCGGAAATTGAGCCGTTTCCTATACGGGTGACCACCAAGCGCCTGCCATTTATGAAACACTATGGGAACATCTCCGCTATGGACGGCGGCAGGATCGAGCCTGTGGACATCATCACCTTCGGCAGCCCGTGCCAGGACATGAGCATCGCTGGCCGAAGAGACGGCTTGGACGGAAAGCGTTCAAGTCTTTTTTATGAAGCCGTCCGTATTATCAAAGAAATGAGGTGTGCCACAGGTGGCAGATATCCAAGATACATCGTATGGGAGAATGTCCCCGGCGCCTTCTCCTCGAACAAAGGCGAGGACTTCAAAGCCGTCCTCGAAGCGGTCATCGGCATCGCAGAGCCGAACGCCCAGGTGCCTATGCCTGAAAAGGCACGATGGCCCTACGCCGACCTATACATGGGAGATGGATGGAGCGTTGCGTACCGAACTCTTGACGCACAATACTGGGGAGTTCCCCAGCGAAGACGCCGCATCTACCTTGTCGCAGATCTTGCAGGCGGAAGTGCCGGAAAAATATTATTTGAGTCAGAAGGCCTGTCTGGGTATTCTGCGGAGGGCTTCCGCTCGTGGCAAAGAGCTGCCGGAAGTTTTACGCCTTGCGCTGGAGCAACAGGCTTCGATGGATACAACGGCAGTCTGACGGACGACACTTCCGCCACCCTCGGCGTGAACTGCGGAATGAGTACCGGTCGTAACGGCATTGTTTTGAATGACCAGGGCGGCAACCGCATGGAAGTTTCCGAGGATGTTGCGGCAACGCTCCGAGCAGAAAATCACGGGCATCCGCCCTGCGTGATGGAGTCGGCAGGATTTTGCACCGAGCATTCCGCAAAGAGCCGCACCATCGGCTATGAGGAAGAGTGTTCTCCCACACTTCGGGCAGGCGTTGTTCCTGCGGCGGTGGCGCTGGAAAACCATCCGACCGACAGCAGGGTCAAACTTTCCGAGGACGGCAATGTGCAGACGCTGACCTCCCACATGGGTACAGGTGGCAACAATGTGCCGCTTGTGATGAAGATCCGCTCCGGCTGTGAAGGTGGCGGCAAGGGACCTCTCATCCAAGAGAACAAATCCGCAACTCTGTCCTGCAACAACGACCAGACGCTTTTCGAGCCTTGCGGATGGGACGGCGGACAGGTTTCTCCGACTCTCACCAAGCAGAATGCCGGAGGAAATCAGCGGATGCCGGACAAGGACAACTTCACCTGCGTCCTTCAGCCATTCGGCATCTGCTCCAAGGACTCCAATGCCATGAAGTCGGACAATCCCCACAGTGGCATCTACGAAGCGGAAACCGCACGGACGCTTGACGGAAACGGCGGCAATCCCTCCTGCAATCAGGGTGGAATTGCTGTTGTCGCTTTCACGCAGAATCAGCGGGATGAGGTTCGTGACCTCGGAGACCGCTCCGCTGTTGTGTGTGCTAATGCCGGGACGAAACAGCAGACCTATGTGCTGCAGGGCTCCATGATCGGCCGCGAGGACAGGAACGGTCCCCAGGGCGATGGCATCAACGAAGATGTCAGCTTCACCTTAAATACCGTTGACCGCCATGCCGTGTACAGCATGACAACGGGCAGCTTCACCCAGGTTTCCAAGGAAAAAGCACCGACTGTCCTTGCCCGTGACTACAAAGACCCCACCGCCGTTTGCTACGGCATTGGCAGGGACACCTTCAACCAGGGGCAGAACGCCAAGTTCGCTCCGACCTTTGAAAAGGAGCTTCAGCCGACACTGGTGGCAAAAGGGCCGGGCGCTATCCAAAGCGGATACACCGTCCGCCGTTTGACGCCCACCGAGTGCGCCAGACTTCAAGGCTTCCCGGACAACTGGTGTGCCGACCTCGGCACGGAAAAGCCGACCGATGAAGAGGTGTACTTCTGGCACAAGGTATTCAAGACCTACTCCGAAGTGACCGGCTGCAAAATGAAATCCGACAAGCAGGTTGCAAAATGGCTGAAAGACCCGTATTCCGACAGTGCGGAATATAAGATGTGGGGCAACGGCGTGGCACTCCCGTGCGTATGGTTCGTGCTCTGCGGGATCGTGTGGTATGCACAGTCCGGCGGCGATAATGCGCCGATATAATCTACACCGGAAATGTGAAGATATAACTGGATATATGCCGAGCATGACGGTAATATGTGACTACCAAAAATCAAGGAGGTCACTTAAATGACGATTACAATTAATGCCCAAGGTGCGGAACGCAAGCGGCTGGTGCAGACCATCTCCGACTGGCTCGGTGTCCCCGCAAAGTACTGCGGTGCGCCCACATTCAACTATGAGGTGGATTACTTCACCATCGACCGAAACGGCAGCCTTTCCTTTGACGACCATGCCGACAGCGAGGTCATTGAAAGATTGCTGGAGCATATCTACGATGAGGGCTTTGACATCGACCAGAGCCACACTGATGACGAGGACGAGCCATGCGCCGTCTGCATTTCCATGCCGAAGAGTCTGTTCACCGATAGCAATCTGGATAACCTCAAGGCACTCATTGCCGCCAAGGGTGGTCTTATCAAGAAAGCCCTTGGTGTGGACGATCTGCCGTTGGAGATCACGGACACGAAGGTATCCTTCCCTTGGTTCCCGGCAACTCCAACCCCGGACGAGATGAAAGCCTATGACACCTTTATTTGCAAGCTGTGCGAGATGGCACGGAATCAGAAACGGATTAACGCAACGGAAAAGCCGACCGACAATGAGAAATATGCATTCCGCTGCTTTCTCCTGCGGCTCGGCTTTATCGGTGCGGAATACAAGACCGCTCGAAAAATCCTGCTGAAGAACCTCTCCGGCTCTTCGGCTTTCAGAAACGGAGGTGCGCAGCATGAGATTTCCGAGTAAAGAGACGGTCGAGCGTATCCGTAAGGAATACCCGGTCGGCACCCGTGTGGAGCTTGTTCAGATGGATGACCCACAGGCACCGCCTGTCGGCACGAAAGGCACCGTGCGAGGTGTGGATGACATCGGCAGCATCATGGTTGCCTGGGATAACGGCTGCGGTCTGAGCGTGGCTTACGGGGAGGATATTTGCCGTAAACTGCTGTAATAGACACAGTTTCCGAACCACAAGATCGTGTAGTTTATAGCTCAGATACAACTGGATATAGTGTGCTTTCAGAGGTAATATGTGACTACCGAAAGGGAAAACAAACCAAAACGGAGGTCACAAACATGAGCCAGAGAACAGAAAACCAGGTAGCCGAAATGAAGAAGCAGACCATCGGGGTCGAGGTCGAAATGAACAGCATCACCAGAGAGAAGGCCGCAAGGCTGGCAGCCACCTTCTTCGGTACCGGGCGGTACGAGAACACCGCTTGCCGCAACGGCTACTGCACTTGGTCGGCTTGGGATGAGAGCGGACGCGAGTGGAAATTCCAGAAGGATGTCAGCATCGCAGGGCCGGACAGCGAGAAATGCGAGATGGTCACGCCGATCCTGACCTACACCGACATGGAAACCCTGCAGGAGCTGATTCGCCGCCTCCGCAAAGCCGGAGCAAAAAGCGATGCCACCAGAGGCTGCGGTGTTCACATCCACATCGGCGCCAAGGGGCACACGCCCCAAACACTGCGAAACCTCGCAAACATCATGGCAAGCCACGAAGACCTCCTGGCAAGCGCACTGAACCTCGACAGAGGCCGCATCAGCCGCTACTGCCGCACGGTTGACCCCAGATTCCTGGAACGGCTGAACAACAGAAAACCCACCACCATGGCAGCCTTGGCTGATATTTGGTACGGCAGTCAGAACGCCGACTACGGCAGAAGCCAGCACTACAACGACAGCCGCTACCATATGCTGAACCTCCACGCCACCTTCACCAAGGGAACGGTCGAGTTCCGGCTCTTCCAGTTCGATGCTCCGGCAGACGGCAAGCAGAACGGACTCCACGCTGGCCAGCTCAAGAGTTACATTCAGCTGTGCCTTGCCCTGAGCCAGATGGCAAAGACGGTGAGGACGGCAAGCCCCAAGCCCCAGCAGAACGAGAACCCCAAATACGCAATGCGCACTTGGCTCCTTCGCCTCGGCTTTATTGGCGACGAGTTCAAGACCGCAAGAGAGCTCCTCACGAAGCGCCTGGATGGGGATGCAGCCTTCCGCAGCGGCAGAGCAGCCGCTTGAAGGACGCAGCCCAGAGGCCCCCGAACCCGCTGATGGCGGGCTTTCGGTGGTAGAAGGCAACTTCGGAAAGGAGTATTTTTTATGGAAAAACGCTATTACATCGCTTATGGCAGCAACCTCAATGTCCGTCAGATGCGGATGCGCTGCCCGTCGGCACGGATCATCGGCACATCGGTTCTCAAGGATTACGAACTGCTTTTCAAGGGCAGCAAAACAGGCTCTTACCTTACGGTGGAAAAGAAGTCCGGCGTCTCAGTTCCTGTTGCTGTATGGGAAGTCACCGCAGAGGATGAAAAAGCCCTGGACCGTTACGAGGGCTTCCCGAACTTCTATTACAAGAAGGAGTTGACCCTACCAATCAAGGGTATCCGCACGGGAAAAATCCGTAAGCGCCGGGTATTCGTGTACATCATGCATGAGGACAGGTCCATCGGCATTCCGTCCATTCCTTATATGCAGACCTGCATCCAGGGCTACGACGATTTTGGCTTTGACCGGCTTGTGCTGATAGACGCTTATCTCAAATGTGGGGAGGAACATCATGAGGGAAAATAAAATCATCCGAATATCAGTCTGTCCCAGGTGCGGGCAAGCCTACCGGGAGCATCCAGCTCTTTCAAGGCTCGACAACGAAACACTCATCTGCCCGGATTGTGGCACACGGGAGGCGCTCGATTCCATCGGCGTAAAACCGGAGGAGCAGGAGCAGATCATCGCCTCCATTCACCGCTGCCGCCAGCCGGAATAACGCTGTAATATACACAGTTTTTACTCCGAATGATTGTGTAGTATATTCTCCGAAATGACTGGATATATCCCGGACATGACGGTAATATACACTCACAACAAAACAAACGGAGGTACACGGTTATGTGGAAAGAAAGCAGCATCAAGGTAAACGGCGAGGTTTTTCACTACTGGATGAAGCAGTACGACAAAGGTTCTGAGTGGGGCATCGACGGCGGACGCATTTCCAAGCTAATGTTCAAGCGGGACGGATACATTGTCTGCAACTACGACAGAGGCTGGGACATCGAACCCGCCGATGAAAACACACAGCTTGCGTTGGAACTTCTGCTCCACAGCGAGAACTGGTAAGCCACAACAACTCAAAGCAACGGCTCCGAAAGGGGCTGCTGCTCGTTATACGGAAGGTCGCACCGATTTCGGTGGCGGCTATTTTTTATACCCTGGAGGTGGTCTCTACGAGAAAATTGAAAACATATAAGCCCACAAGGTTCATGGAGAAAACCTCCCACTACGATGTGGACGCAGCGGATTATGCCGTCATGTTCATCGAAAGTCTGTGCCACACCAAAGGCACCTGGGCGAGAAAGCCTTTCGAGCTCATCGACTGGCAGGAACAGATCATCCGGGACATCTTCGGTGTCCTCAAGCCGAACGGCTATCGGCAGTTCAACACTGCCTACATCGAGATCCCCAAGAAACAAGGCAAGTCCGAGCTTGCCGCTGCGGTGGCACTCCTGCTCACCTGCGGAGATGTCGAGGAACGTGCCGAGGTCTACGGCTGTGCCGCCGACCGACAGCAGGCATCTATCGTTTTCAATGTGGCGGCTGACATGGTGCGGATGTGTCCGGCTCTCTCGAAACGAGTAAAGATACTGGATTCCCAGAAGCGGCTCATTTATCAGCCGACGGGCAGTATCTACCAGGTGCTCTCCGCTGATGTGGGCAACAAGCACGGCTTCAACACCCACGGTGTTGTGTTCGATGAGTTGCACACCCAGCCCAACCGTAAGCTCTTTGATGTTATGACCAAAGGCTCCGGTGATGCCCGTATGCAGCCGCTGTATTTCCTCATCACCACGGCCGGCAACGACACGAAGTCCATCTGCTATGAGATCCACCAAAAGGCCAAAGACATCATCGAGGGACGAAAGATCGACCACACCTTCTATCCCGTCATCTACGGTGCGGAGGAATCGGACGATTGGACAGACCCGAAGGTTTGGAAGAAAGCCAATCCATCCCTCGGCATCACAGTCGGTATCGACAAGGTCAAGGACGCCTGCGAGTCGGCTAAGCAGAACCCCGGCGAGGAGAACTCCTTCCGGCAGCTGAGACTTAACCAGTGGGTCAAGCAGGCGGTGCGCTGGATGCCCATGGACAAGTGGGATAAATGCGAGTTTGCCGTCAGCGAGGACGATCTGGAAGGCCGTGTCTGCTACGGTGGCCTTGACCTCTCGTCCACTACGGATATTACGGCATTCGTGCTTGTGTTTCCGCCGGAGGATGAGAACGACAAATACATCATCCTGCCGTACTTCTGGATTCCGGAGGACAATCTCGACCTGCGCGTCCGGCGTGACCATGTGCCATACGATGTGTGGGAGCGGCAGGGCTTTTTGCAGACCACCGAGGGCAATGTCGTTCACTACGGCTACATCGAGAAGTTCATCGAAAGCCTGGGTGAGCGTTTTAATATCCGTGAAATCGCCTTTGACCGCTGGGGTGCTGTGCAGATGGTGCAGAACCTTGAGGGCATGGGCTTTACGGTCGTTCCCTTTGGACAGGGCTTCAAGGATATGTCTCCGCCCACCAAAGAGCTGATGAAGTTGGTGCTGGAACAGCGCATTGCCCACGGCGGGCATCCTGTCCTCCGCTGGATGTTGGACAACATTTTCATCCGAACCGACCCTGCCGGAAACATCAAGCCGGACAAGGAAAAATCCACAGAGAAAATCGACGGTGCCGTAGCGACCATTATGGCACTTGACAGAGCTATACGCTGTGGAAACGACAAGACCGAGTCTGTTTATGACAGTCGAGGTCTTTTATTTATATGAAGGGAGAGTATATATGGGTATCTTTTCAGGGCTGTTCAAATCCAGGGACAAGCCTCAAGACCGCACATCGGGCAGCAATTATGCCTTTTTCTTCGGTGGCACGACTTCCGGCAAAGCGGTAACGGAGCGCTCGGCCATGCAAATGACTGCCGTGTATTCCTGTGTCCGCATCCTGTCGGAGGCTGTGGCGGGGCTGCCGCTGCACCTATACAAATACACGGACAGCGGCGGCAAGGCAATGGCGCTCGACCATCCGCTCTACCGCTTGCTCCACGATGAGCCGAACCCGGAGATGAGTTCTTTCGTGTTCCGGGAAACACTCATGACACATCTGCTCCTCTGGGGTAATGCCTATGCGCAGATCATCCGAAACGGAAAGAACGAGATCGTTGCCCTGTACCCTTTGATGCCGAACAAGATGTCGGTGGACAGAGACGAGGATGGTCGCCTGTACTACACCTATTACCGTGGCACAGACGAGGCTATCAAGAACAAGGAGTTCGCCGTAACGCTTCAGCCCTCGGATGTGCTGCATATCCCCGGACTCGGCTTTGACGGGCTGGTCGGTTACAGTCCCATTGCAATGGCGAAGAACGCCATCGGCATGGCTATCGCCTGTGAGGAGTATGGCGCGAAATTCTTCGCCAACGGTGCTGCACCGGGCGGTGTGCTGGAACACCCCGGCACGATCAAAGACCCGCAGCGTGTGCGTGAGAGCTGGCAGTCCACCTTCGGCGGCAGCGGCAATGCCAATAAGATCGCCGTGCTTGAGGAAGGTATGAAATACACGCCCATCGGCATCTCGCCGGAGCAGGCACAGTTCCTCGAAACACGCAAATTCCAAATCAATGAAATTGCTCGAATTTTCCGAGTTCCGCCCCACATGGTCGGTGACCTGGAAAAGTCGAGCTTTTCTAATATCGAGCAGCAGTCCCTTGAGTTTGTAAAATACACCCTCGACCCCTGGGTCATCCGTTGGGAGCAGTCCATTCATCGCTCCCTGCTGAACTCCGAGGAAAAGAAGAAGTACTTTGCAAAATTCAATGTGGAAGGTCTGCTTCGCGGCGATTACCAGTCCCGCATGAACGGGTACGCCATCGGCCGCCAGAACGGCTGGATGTCCGCAAATGACATCCGGGAGCTTGAAAACCTCGACCGTATCCCGGCAGAGGATGGCGGCGATTTGTACCTCATTAACGGCAATATGCTCCCGCTGAAGAATGCGGGTGCTTTTGCAGATACACCTACCGATGACGGAAAGGAGGAAGAAACCGATGAAGAAGTTCTGGAATTGGAAGAGCCGAACGGTGACGAACTCGGAGACGCAGGAACAGACACAGGAAAGAACCCTGTTCCTGAACGGGACCATCGCCGAGGAAAGCTGGTTTGACGATGATGTCACCCCGCAGCTTTTCAAGGACGAATTGATGGCGGGCTCCGGCGACATCACTGTCTGGATCAACAGCCCCGGCGGCGACTGCGTGGCTGCAGCGCAAATCTACAATATGCTCATGGACTACAAGGGTGATGTGACCGTGAAAATCGATGGCATTGCGGCATCCGCAGCATCCGTCATCGCTATGGCAGGCACGAAGGTGCTGGTGTCCCCGGTGTCCATGCTTATGATCCACAACCCCATGACAGCGGCATTCGGCAATTCGGACGAGATGCAGAAAGCTATCGAGATGCTCTCAAGCGTTAAGGATTCCATCATCAACGCCTATGAGATCAAGACGGGGCTGTCTCGTGCAAAACTGTCTCATCTCATGGATGCTGAAACATGGATGGACGCAAACAAGGCTGTGGAACTCGGCTTTGCGGACGAAATCATGCAAAGAAGCCTGGAATCCGAAGAGGTGCCCACACCAGCCGTTTCCATGCTGTATTCCAAGGCGAATGTGGTGAACTCTCTCATGGAGAAGATCGCCGCAAAATGCGCCATCACCCCGAAATCCAACCGTACACAAAAAGCCGATGACCTTATGGAGCGGCTCAATCTCATTAAAAACTGGAGGTAATTCAATATGACTATCAACGAACTGCGTGAAAAGCGCAACAAGGCTTGGAACGCTGCAAAGGCATTTGTGGAAACCAAGCGCGACAAGGACGGCCTTCTTTCCGAAGAGGATGCCAAGACCTATGCTCAGATGGAAAAGAAGGTGCAGGACTACGGTGCCGAGATCGAGCGCATGGAAGCCATGTCCGCAATGGAGGCGCAGCTGAACAGACCCACTTCCTCTCCCATCACCGAGAAGCCCTTGAACGGCAAGTCCACCGCTGATGAGAAGCCCAAGATCGGTCGTGCTTCCGATGCCTACCGCACCGGAATGCTTACCGCCCTTCGCAGCAACTTCCACCAGGTGAGCGATGTCCTTCGCGAGGGTGTTGACGCTGACGGCGGCTACCTCGTACCCGAGGAGTATGATTCCCGCCTTATTCAGACGCTTTCCGAGGAAAACATCATGCGAAAGCTCGGTCACACCATCACCACATCCGGTGAGCATAAGATCAACATTGCAGCGACTGCGCCTGCCGCTGCGTGGATCGAGGAAGGCGGCGCACTCTCTTTCGGTGACGCAACCTTTGCACAGATCCTTCTGGACGCGCACAAGCTCCATGTCGCTATCAAGGTGACCGAGGAACTGCTCTACGACAATGCGTTCAAGCTGGAGGATTACATTCTCACCGAGTTTGGCAAGGCACTCGCCAATGCCGAGGAGGACGCATTCCTCAACGGTACCGGTGTCGGTCAGCCGCTTGGCCTGTTTGCGGAAACCGGCGGTGGTCATGTGGCAGAAACGCTGACTGCCGCACTCAAGAGCGATGACCTCATCACCCTCATCCATGCACTGAAGCGTCCCTACCGCAAGTCCGCTTCCTTCATCATGAACGACAAGACTATTGCGCAGATCCGCAAGCTGAAGGACAACAACGGTGCGTATATCTGGCAGCCTTCCTATCAGGCAGGCGAACCGGACCGCATTCTCGGCTACACGGTTCATACCTCTGCGTATGCTCCGGAGAATGCTATCGCTTTCGGCGATTACAGCTACTACAACATCGGCGACCGCGGCACCCGTTCCTTCAAGCAGCTCAACGAGCTGTTCGCGGGCAACGGTATGATCGGTTTCGTGGCTAAAGAGCGTGTGGACGGCAAACTTATTCTCCCCGAAGCCGTTCAGATCCTCAAGCTGAAAACCGAATAAGGAAGGAGGCGGCGGTGATGGACGAGCTTCTTTCCAAAGTGAAAGCCAACCTTATCCTGGAACATACGGCGGATGATGCCTTGCTGAAAAGCTACATCACCGCCGCTGTTTCTTACGCCGAAAGCTACCAGCACATCCCGGAGGGCTACTACAAGGAGAACCCCATGCCGCCCACCACAGAGCAAGCCGTCATCATGCTGTCATCCCACTTCTATGAAAGCCGGGACGGCAGCACGGGCGGCTTCTTTGCGGATAACACCGGAGCGGCACAGCAGGTGTGGAACACGGTCAATCTGCTGCTCCGCTTGGATAGGCGGTGGCAGATATGAGTTTCGGAAAGATGAACGGCTTTGCAGATATCGTGGAAACCCGCCAAGTCAAAGACAGCGAGGGCTTCACCCATTCCGAGGATGAAGTCCTCGCTTCCGTCCGTGTGTACCGGGAAGGTCGGCACGGCAGTCAGCGTTGGGCGAACCTCGCTGCATTCAGCGAAGCGACCGACCTGTTCCGCTTTCGGTGTATTCCTGGGCTGATGATCACTACCGACCAGTTTCTCATCTGCGATGATTGCCGCTACGACATTGTGTCCGTGGAGGATGTAAAGGGCCGTGGAATGTACATTGAAGTACTGGCAAAAAAGGAGGTGCCGACCGTTGGCTAAGTGCGATATGAAAATGCCGGAGGATTTCCTTATGAAGATTTCCAAGCTCGGCAGCAACTTTGACAGCGTGGCGGATACCGTCCTGCAGGCCGGTGGCGAGGTGGTGCTGAAAAAAGTCAAGAGCAATCTCTCCTCCGTTATTGGCAGAGGGACAAAGTTCAAATCCCGCACCACAGGCGAACTGGAAGGTGCGCTTGGCCTTTCTCCCTCCAAGCTGAACCGGGACGGTAACCACGACATCAAGGTCGGCTTCGCAGAACCCCGCTCGGACGGCGGCAGCAATGCCAAGCTGGCCAACATTCTCGAATACGGCAAGCACGGTCAGCCTGCAAAGCCGTTTCTGAAACCTGCGAAAACGGCATCCCGGCAGGAATGCATCGATGCCATGACCAAGGCACTGGACGAGGAGGTGGAAAAGCTGTGAGCCTGCTATCCGATTTGCAAACCATCGCAAAAAGTTGTGTGGTTCCCGTTGAAACGGGTGTGTTCTCCGGCAAAGCACCGGACACCTATCTGGTCATCACACCGCTGTCGGACAGCTTCGAACTTCACGCCGACAATGCTCCCGGCTGCGAAACGCAGGAGGCACGGCTGTCCCTTTTCACAAAGGGCAGCTATACCAAGCCGAAAAATTCACTTGTCCGCGCCTTGCTGGGTGCGGACTTTTATATTACCGACCGCCGGTATATCGGCTTTGAGGCCGAAACCGGCTACCACCACTACGCCATTGATGTGGCGCAAATCTACGAACTGGAGGAATGAATCATGGCAACGATCGGTCTTGACAGACTCTATTACGCCAAAATCACCGAGGACGCAAGCGGCGAGGAAACCTACGCTTCTCCGGTGCAGCTGGCAAAGGCCATGACCGCAGAGCTTTCTGTGGAACTGGCGGAAGCGACTCTCTACGCCGACGACGGTGCGGCAGAGATCGTAAAGGAATTCAAAAGCGGCACGCTGTCACTCGGCGTGGATGACATCGGTGCGACCGCCGCATCCGACCTGACAGGTGCAACCATCGACAAAAACGGCGTGGTCGTCTCCGCAAGCGAGGACGGCGGCGAACCCGTAGCGGTGGGCTTCCGTGCAAAGAAGTCCAACGGCAAATACAAGTATTTCTGGCTTTACCGTGTGAAGTTCGGCATCCCGGCCACCAACCTCGCCACCAAGGGCGACAGCATCACCTTCTCCACACCCACCATTGAGGGAACCATTCTGCGCCGCAACAAGCCGGACGCCAAGGGTGTGCATCCCTGGAAAGCAGAGGTCACCGAGGGCGATACCACCGTGACGGCGGCCACCATTTCCAACTGGTATAAGACGGTATACGAGCCGACCTATACCACGACACCCGAAAAACAGGGTTAACGGAGGTAACGCACAATGGATAACGAAAGAACCGCAGTTATCAACATCGGTGACGAGGAGTATACGCTGCTCCTCACGACCAAGGCTACCAAGGAGATCGCCGGTCGATACGGCGGGCTGGAAAACCTCGGTGAGAAGCTGATGAAGTCCGAGAACTTTGAAATGGCAATCGGCGAGATCGTGTGGCTTATCACGCTTCTGGCGAATCAGAGCATCCTCATTCACAACCTCAAGGACAAGGAGCATCCCAAGGAGCTGCTCACCGAAGATGTGGTGGAGCTTCTGACCACGCCCCTCGACCTCGCCGGATACAAAACCGCCATTACGGAAGCGCTCTATAAGGGCACCAAGCGGAATGTGGAAAGCGAGAAAGACTCAAAAAACGCACAAGTCGGGTAACGGTCTCCGATGCGGAGCTGTTTACCCGGCTTCTCTATTACGGCCTTGCCCACCTGCATCTCAGCCAGGATGAGGTGTGGCTGATGCCGTTTGGACTGCTTTTGGACTTATGGGAGTGCCACAAGCAGTATAACGGGCAGGCCACCCCGGCACGAGAGCATTACATCGACGATATTATCCCGGACGGCATTTAAGGAGGTGACGGTACATGGCAGATAGTTTCGGACTGAAGATTGGTCTTGAGGGCGAAAAGGAGTTCAAAAAAGCGCTGGCAGACATCAACCAGTCCTTCAAGGTGCTCGGCTCCGAAATGAAGCTCGCCACCTCTCAGTTCGATAAAAATGACAAATCCGTGGAGGCTCTCGCCGCACGGAATAAGGTGCTGCGAAAAGAGATCGATGAGCAGACTACAAAAATCGACACCCTTCGCAAGGCTCTGCAGAATGCCGCCACCTCTTTCGGGGAGAATGACCGTCGCACCCAGAACTGGCAGATCCAACTCAACAATGCCGAAGCCGCCCTCAACGATATGAACCGGGAGCTGGATGAAAACGAGAAAGCCATCAAGGAGGGCGGCAAGGCTGCGGAGGAATCCGGCAGTAAGTTTGAAGGCTTCGGCAAGGTTCTCAAAACCGTAGGTGTGGCACTCGGTGCTGTGGCTGTTGCCGCAGGTGCCGCCGCCGTGAAGCTCGGCAAAGAGGTCATCGCCGCCTATGCTGACTACGAGCAGTTGGTCGGCGGTGTTGACACCCTGTTCAAGGACTCCTCGCAGGAGATCCAGCGGTACGCTGCCAACGCATACAAAACGGCAGGGCTTTCTGCCAACGAGTACATGGAGACGGTCACGGGCTTCTCCGCAAGCCTCATCCAGTCTCTCGGCGGCGATACCGAGAAGGCCGCCAAATATGCGGATATGGCAATCACGGATATGTCCGACAACGCCAATAAGATGGGTACGGATATGTCCTCCATTCAGAATGCCTACCAAGGGTTCGCCAAGCAGAACTACACGATGCTCGACAACCTCAAACTCGGCTACGGCGGCACAAAGCAGGAAATGGAGCGACTGCTTGCCGATGCGGAGAAGATATCCGGCGTCAAGTACGACATTTCCTCCTATGCGGATGTGGTGGAAGCCATCCATGTCATGCAGGAGAGCATGGACATTGCCGGTACGACCGCAAAAGAAGCGGAAGCCACTATTTCCGGCTCTGTCAATGCACTGAAATCCGCCGTGTCGAACCTCATCGTAGGCTTTGGTGATGCGGACGCTGACATGGAGCTGCTGTGCAACAACATGGTGGATGCCTTCAAGACCGTGGTGGCGAACATCACCCCGGTTATTGAGAACATCGTGGCGGCTCTGCCCACGGCGCTGGATGCCCTGCTGACGGCTGTGGGTGAACTGCTGCCCACACTGCTGGAAGCAGTCACCGAACTGTTCTCGCAGGTGCTGGAAACGCTGCTTTCTTTGCTTCCGCAGCTTATCCCGGCAGCGGTGTCCGCACTCATGACCATCGTGAACACGCTGATTGAGAATCTGCCCCTGCTTATTGACGCTGCGGTTCAGTTGGTGTCCACGCTGGTGACCGGCATTGCGGATGCGCTGCCCACGCTCATTCCGGCAGCGGTGCAGGCTATCGTCACCATCGTACAAGGACTGGTGGACAGCCTGCCGATGCTCCTTGACGCAGCCTTACAACTTATCACGGGACTGGCGCAAGGACTTCTGGACGCAATCCCCGTGTTGATCGCCGCTCTGCCGGAGATCATCAACGGCATCATTACCTTTCTGCTGGACTCCATCCCGCAGATTATCGAAACAGGCATTCAGCTTCTGACCTCGCTTGTTGCCGCATTGCCGGATATCATTATGGCAATCGTGGAAGCCATCCCGAAAATCATTGACGGTATTATCAACGCCGTGCTGAATGCCATTCCACAAATCATCCAAGCAGGCATCGACTTGCTGATTTCCCTCATTCAAGCCCTGCCGCAGATCATCACGACTATCGTGCAGGCGATTCCGCAAATCATCTCCGGCATTGTCAATGCCTTGATTGGAAACATCGATAAAATCATCATGGCGGGCGTGCAGTTGTTCGTTGCGCTGATTGAAAATCTGCCCACCATTATCGTGGAGATCGTCAAGGCCGTGCCGCAGATTATTGCGGGCATCGTGAAAGCCTTCGGCTCTCTGATGTATAAGATCGTAGAAATCGGCGGCAACATCGTCAAGGGACTGTGGAGCGGTATTACCCAGCTTGCCTCGTGGCTGTGGGATAAGGTGTCCGGGTGGATCTCCTCCATCTGGGACGGCATCTGCGATTTCTTCGGTATCCACTCGCCCTCGAAGGAGATGGCATGGGTCGGTGAAATGCTGGTCAAGGGTCTTGCTGGCTCCATTGACGACAACGGCGATGAAGCGGTCAAAGCCGCAGAAGGAATGGCAGAGGACCTCAACGGCGTCATGGGCGACCTTGCTCACGATATGCAGACGGCTCTGCCCACCGACTTTGACGTGAACGGCTCGATCCGCTCTGCCGTGGACGGCGTGGTCGGTAAGGCGGCATCCGCTTTCACCATCGCTCTGAACATCGCCACCTTCAACAATTACAGCAGTGAGGATATCCGTCAGCTCACCAACGAAGTCATGGAAACGGCGAATCAGTTCGCCCAGCGGAAAGGAGTGGTATTCGCATGACCTCTTTTACCTACAATGGCCGCAGTTCCGCTGATTTCGGCCTGCATATTGAGAAGAAGGATGTGTTCTCCGCACCGGAGTACGATGCGGAGTTCATCTCCATTCCCGGCAGGAGCGGCGACATCATCAATCCGAACCGCCGCTTTGCCAACATCAAGGTGACCTACACAGTGTTCCTCGCTCGGAAGAATATAGCCGCACTTGCCGCTGTCCTGCGGGACATTAAGGGCTGGCTTTATTCCGAGCCGGACAGATACCATGAGCTTACTGACTCCTATGATGCGGAGTATTTCCGCTACGGCGTTATTTCCGGCAATCTGGACATTGAGGAGCAGCTGAATAAAATTGGCTGCTTTACCGTGACCTTCAACTGCAAGCCGTATAAATACAGCTTTGCAGGACAGGAGACGGTGGCGGCTGACGCTTCCGAACTGACGATTACCAATCCGACCGCTTTTGAGAGCCGACCGTATATCAAGCTCTATGGCAACGGGACGGTGGTAATAATGATACAGCCCCAAGGCCGTGGCATGATGATTTCCAATCTGGATGAGTACATTGAAATCGACAGTGAGCTGATGAACTGCTTCAAAGACACCATCCTCAAAAACGATAAGGTTAAGGGTACGGAGTTTCCCGTTCTCAAGCCGGGTGTTTGCACCATCAACTGTACCGGCGATGTAACGAGGATTGAGGTCATTCCAAGGTGGTGCTGTCCATGATTCCCGTACTTTACCCCGCAAGCGCTACAGATTTCAGTTCATTCGGTCTTGGCGTACTGACGGACACCATCTCCTGCGAGGTCACCGAGGAGCGAAACGGTATATTTGAGTGCCTGCTGAAATATCCGGTCAGCGGTCAGCATTATGGGCTAATCACAAAGGAGTGCATCATCAAAGCAAAGCCCAACGACACCGCCGCTGACCAAGCATTCCGCATCTACCGTATCACGAAGCCGCTCAACGGCATCGTCACCATTTATGGGCAGCACATTTCCTATGACCTTGCCAATGTTCCCGTGCTGCCGTTTTCGACGGAGGGCCGCTCTCCACAGCTCATTCTCTCGCAGCTCCTTGCCGGAGATACACGCTTCACGGGCTGGACGGACTACTCGGATGCAAAGGCGTTTTCCGTCACGCAGCCGAAAAGCGTCAGAGCCTGTCTCGGCGGCACGGAAGGCTCCATGCTCTCCAAATGGTATGGTGAGTTTGAATGGGACAACTTCACGGTGAAGTTCCATTCGCACCGTGGGGAGAAGACCGGAGTGGTCATTGAATACGGCAAGAACCTCACCGCCATGGAGCAGGACGAGGACAACAGCGGTGTATATACCGCACTGCTCCCGTATGCCGTATACACCCCAGAAGGATCGGACATCGAAACGGTGGTCACGCTGCCGGAGGTCACGCTCCCCATTGTGACCTCGGAGATCGTCCGGGCAAAAACGCTCATCATGGATTTCTCCGACCAGTTTGACGGAGTTGTGACCGAGGAAGCCCTCAGAGCAAAAGCAAACAGTTACATCAAGGCAAATCCGCTGGGAGCGACTATCCCCACGGTGAAGGTGTCCTTTGAGCCGCTCTGGAAACAGCCGGAGTATTCGGCACTGCTGGAGCGGGTCAACCTCTGCGATACCGTCACCATTCGGCATTCACTGCTTGGCGTGAGCGTGTCGGCTATGGTCATTGAAACCGTGTACGACACTCTTGCCGAACGGTATGTGAGCATTTCCCTCGGTCAGAGCAAGTCCAGTATGATCACCACCATTTCCGAGGTGCAATCAACGGTTGATAAGGTGGAGTCCACGGTGGGACGCTTTCCGAAGCTGCTCCAAACCGCCATCGGCAAAGCCACCGGGCTTATCACCGGTCAGAGCGGCGGCTATGTGGTCATCCATACCACCGAGGAAAACGGACAGCCCTATGAGCTGCTCATTCTGGACGCACCCTCCATTGACGATGCTGTGAATGTCTGGCGTTGGAATGTGGGCGGCTTGGGTTTTTCCCATAACGGCTACAACGGACCCTATGAGACCGCCATCACGGCGGACGGTCAGATCGTCGCAGACTTCATCACCTCCGGTACCTTGGTGGCGAATATTATCAAAGCCGGTGTCATTCAATCGCAGGACGGCTCGTCCTGGTGGGACTTGGAGAGCGGCGAAGTCGTGCTTCGTGCCTACGCCACCAGCAAGGAGGTCACCGAGGTCAGCGACCGCATTACTACCATCGAGGAGCAGAAAATGCTCCGGCTCGTCATCATCTCGTCCAACGGGAACATCTTCAAGAACGGCAATGTAAAAACGCTGCTTTCCGCTAAGGTGTACTCCTGGGACGAGGACATCACCGACACGCTGGATGCCAACCAGTTTGTCTGGACAAGGGTGTCTGAGGATACGGAAGCGGACAAGGTCTGGAACGAGCAGCATTTCGGCGGCGCAAAGTCCGTGGTCATCACCGGTGCGGATGTCAAAGTCCGCGCCACTTTTTATTGTGACCTCATCGACACCACGACCAGGCAAAGCCTGTTATAACGGAGGAATTTACTATGGCAACCGCAGAACCCACAACAGAAGCCGGCACAGTGTCCGGTTCAGATACAACAACTTCAAAGGAGGCTTCTCACATGAGCAAAGCACAAGGCCAGTTTACCATCATCGACTACAATGACGCACTGACGCTGACGGGGTACATCGGCTCGAACCTCGCCAAAACCCAGATGTATAACCCCGACAACGGCAGTTACACCCCCGACTGGAAAACGAAGAACCTCGTTCTGACGCCCAGTCTGTATGTCATCGGCACCACCGCCGACCAGATCACCACCGCCAATGTCACCTCGGTCAAGTGGTATGTGGGTGACAGCAACACCGCCATCACCGCAGGCACGAACTACGCCCTCAGTGGTGCCAAGAGCCACATCCTCACGGTCAAGGCCAATGTCATGGCGGAGCTGCCCGGCATCGACTATCGCTGTGTCATCACTTACAAGGACGAAAGCACCGGTCTGTCGCTGACCCATCCGCTGACTATTTCCTTCTCCCGTGTGGTCAACGGTTCCGGCATCGTCGACCTGCTGGTCACCACACCCAACGGAAATGTGTTCAAGAATGAGGAGGTCGCCAGTCTGACCGCCAAGGCCGAGCTGTGGCGCGGCTCTACGGTAGACACCACCAAGGTCAGCTACAAGTGGGCGGTCATGGACGCTTCCGTCACCGCTACTTCTTCCACCGGCTATGATGCAGACTTCGGCATCGGCTGGCGCAAGCTCTCGGATACCGCCGACAAATACACCGGCACGGCCACCAATACCCTCACGGTCTACGCCGCAGCGGTGGACAGCTACGCCGTGTTCAAGTGCTGTGCCCAGGACACGGATTCCGCATCGGCTTCTTATAACACGAAGTTTTTCGATGTGGCGACCTTCATCGACAACTCCGACCCGCTGCAGATTATCGTCACCTCCACGGGCGGCGATGTGTTCAAGAACGGCCAGGGCACGACTGTGCTGACCGCCGTCTGCTACCAGGCGGGCTCCGAGGTCGACGCAGCCGGAAACGGCAGTTACACCTGGACGAAGTACAACAAGGATGGTGTAGTCGATACCTCTTGGGGAACCAACGGCAGCAAGACCGGCAAGACCCTGTCGGTGTCCAGCGCCGATGTGGATACCAAGGCAACCTTTATGGTCGTTGTGGCACTTTAAGGAGGTGGTGAGATGATCGCATCGGCACAGTTCACGATTATCAGTCTCTGCGATGTGGTCACCTCGGACACGCCGCCGGAGAACCCCTATGAGGGGCAGCTCTGGGTGGATACTTCCGTGACCCCGCCGGAAACGAAGATATGGGACGGAAATGAATGGGTGGTGCAGAACGACATTGAAACGATCCGCACCACCATTTCCATTCTGACCGAGAAGGACGCACAGTTCCAGCAGACCATCGACGGGCTGAACAGCTATGTGGCGACCCTTACCGAAACGGTGGAAACAGTGTCCAACGACCAGGGCGTCCTGGAGGAACGGGTGCTGAACTCCGAAAGCCGTGTTTCGGAATTGGAACACACGGTGAATGGACTGTCCGTCACCATGCAGGAGCAGTACATCGGCGGCATCAACTATGTGCAGAACTCTTCCGGGCTGAACGGCATCACGGACGATTGGAGCTACTCCGGCACGGTGAAAACGGATGCCTCCACGGATACGCAGAACAACACCATTTCCGACTCCTGCTTTGTGCTGGGCGCATACTCCTCGTTGTCGCAGTACATCCGAGGGGTGGTTCCCGGCACTTATACGATCTCGGTTCGGGCAAAGAAAACCTCGACCATGTCCGGGTATTTCTATGTGACCTACAACGGGAACAAAACCAAGTACCTGTTCAATAAGTCCACGGCATTTGACTGGGCGGACTATTCCGTGACGCTCACGGATGTGACCGACCCTACGCTGCGTATTTACTGCTACTGTCGGGATGCGTCCATCTACCTCGCGGACATCATGATCTCCGAAGGAGCTATCCCCCGAAAGTGGACGCCTGCACCTAACGAGATCTACACGCAGGAGGTCAAGATCGACAAGCGGGGCATCGAGGTATCCAACCGTGCATCGTCCCAGCGGACGGTTATCACGAACACGGAGTTCGCCGGTTACTACAACGATGAGGTGATCTTCACCCTGAACAAGGACGAAACGCAGACCAAGAAAACCACGGTGGACGGCGAGCTGACCGTGGGCAAAACGAAGTTTGTCCCGATGCCCACGGCGTCCGAGGGGCTGAACATCGTCATTCTGGATTAAGGAGGGAAAGCTATGGCAACTTGGAAAAGTGCAGCATACGATGGGCGCTATCTTCAACTGGACATTTCAGAAAGCGTGAATGTGGTCGGTAACAGCTCGACACTTTCCTGGACGCTGACCTCTACCGGTGGCGCATCCACTTACTACACCATTGACACGACCACTGTAACGATCAATGGTACGACCGTATACTCAAAGGGCCGTACCTATTGGGATGACCGTGTTTTCCCGGCAAAGAAAGGTTCTGTCAGCGGAACGATTACTGTAGCTCACGACAGCAACGGCAGCAAAACGATTGCGGTCGGATTCTCGACCCGTGTTTATATCTACGGTTCACAGGAATACGGCGGCAGCATGACGCTGACTACCATTGACCGCTCTGCTCCCACAGTTACATTCAGTACATCGAATGTCACGGCAAACGGGTTCAAAATCTCCGCTACATCCTCTGCCACGGCGGACATCTGGCAGTACAGCACAAACGGCGGTTCGAGCTGGACGCAGTTCTCAACGACGGCATCCACCAGCGCCAGCGTAACATTGTCCTCGCTTTCGCCGAACACAAACTACACGGTGAGGATCAGAGCAAGGCGGCAATACAACCATGTCTACGGCACTTCCGGCAGTTCCACGGTCAAGACGCTGGGCGGTGCTGTGGTGAATAGTGTCAACACGGTGACGGCGGACAATGCCACGGTTTTCATTACAATCAATGTGACCGTGTACGAAGCCTCCTACACCAATACGCTGGTGCTCAAAAACGGCAGCACGACCATCCTGACTATTTCCGGGCTTTCCTGGTCGAAGGGCACGGCGAACCGCACGGTCACGCTGACATCGGCGCAGAGGACAACGCTGTTGAACGCTATGGCATCCATCAAGTCGTTCACCGGCACTTTTGCGGTTTCGTCTTACAGCGGGTCTACGCAGATCGGCAGCACCTCAAGCAAGACTGCCACGGTACTGACCACGGCAACCAATTCCGCTCCGACCATAAGCGGATTCACTTATGCCGACAGCTACACGACTACAAAGAACCTCACGAGCAACGATCAGCTGTTCGTACAGGACTACTCAACCCTCAAGGTCACCCCCGGAACGGCGACTGCGAAGAACGGAGCGTCCATTTCCAACTATACCGCTTCTTGCAACGGTTTATCCGCATCCAATTCAACTGGGTCTGCTATCACAGTCGGAAAGATCGCCAAGTCCGGCAGTGTGACGGTCACGCTCTCGGTCACGGACTCCCGCGGCTACACCGCCGAAACTTCACGGACGGTAACAGTCATTCCGTACACCAAGCCGAAGATATCCTCGGTGACACTCCGACGAACCAACGACATTGAAGCGGAAATGCAGCTCAAATTCAGCGGTTCTATTTCCGCTGTGACCGTAGACGGGACGCAGAAAAACAGCGTGGTTTATGTGCGGTATCGGTACAAGAAAACCAGTGAGAGCGGTTACGTCAGCTACACCAGCATCTATTCCGGCACGACAAAAAGCGGAACCTCTTTCAGCTACTCCAATTTGGAACTGTGCAATCTGGATGCCAACAGTTCCTACGACCTTCATCTACAGATCCAAGACAAGCTCTATTCTTTGAGCAGTCTGGATCTGTATTTTACTGTTCCGCAGGGTACGCCCCTCATTGCACTGCGGAAAAAGAAGGTCGGCATCAACACGCCGGAGCCACAAGCCATGCTGGATGTTGCCGGGGATATGCGGGTGGATGGCTCACCCCTTGCGGATTTTGTCATTCAGCAAGGGACAAGCGGCATCTGGAATTATCGTAAATGGAAAAGCGGTACAGCGGAATGTTGGGGTCAGTATTCCTTTACGACCGCCATTTCGACGGCATGGGGCGTGCTCTATGAGAGCGGCGCAATTGCGCTCCCTAATTTTCCATTTACCTTCGCGGCAATTCCTCATGTCCATATCTCCACGGAGAACAGCAATTACGCCATGTTTGTGGAGCGAGGCAGTTCGAGTAGCTGGTCTACAACGACCAACCCCGGAAAGATATTTGCCGTAAGACCAAATACGGTACCATCGGCAACCTACAAAGTATCAATCTATGCTATCGGAAAAGTGTGACGCTCCGGCGTCACTTTTTTCATACCCATTTTTAATCTCAAAGGAGGACAAACAACATGAAAGAATTCTGGACGACCATTCAGGTGGTATTCGCCGGTATCGGCGGCTGGCTGGGCTGGTTCTTGGGAGGATGTGACGGCTTGCTTTACGCGCTTCTGGCTTTCGTAGTCATCGACTACATCACCGGTATCATGTGCGCCGTGGTGGACAAGAAGCTGTCCAGCGAAGTCGGATTCAAGGGCATTTTCAAAAAGGTGCTCATCTTCGCCCTGGTCGGCATCGGGCATATTCTCGACACCCGCGTCATCGGCAGCGGCTCGGTGATGCGTACTGCCGTCATTTTCTTCTATTTGTCGAATGAGGGCGTGTCCCTGTTGGAAAACGCCGCATACCTGGGACTGCCCATTCCGCAGAAGCTGAAATCCGTTCTGGAGCAGCTTCATGACCGCAGTGAAAAGGAGGATGAATAATATGGCTTACACAAACAGTTCCCTGGTGTCCTACACCAAACTCAGCCCGAACCACTCCGGGCAGCGTACCCACAGCATTGACCGCATCACGCCTCACTGCGTGGTGGGTCAGTGCAGTGTGGAAACGCTCGGCAACATCTTCTTGCCGACCTCACGGCAGGCAAGCAGCAACTACGGCATCGGTGTCGATGGTCGGGTCGGAATGTATGTGGAAGAGAAAAACCGCTCCTGGTGCTCCTCCTCCGCAGCCAACGACCAGAGAGCCGTCACCATCGAGTGCGCCAGCGACAACACCGAGCCGTATGCGTTCAAGGATGTGGTGTACCAGCGGCTCATCGAGCTTTGCACCGACATCTGCAAGCGCAATGGCAAGACGAAGCTGCTCTGGCTGGGGGATAAGGCCAAGACGCTGAACTACACTCCGAAGTCTGACGAGATGGTGCTGACCGTCCACAGATGGTTTGCGAACAAGAGCTGCCCCGGCAACTGGATGTATGCCCGCATGGGCGATTTGGCATCCAAGGTCACGGCAGCTCTCGGCGGTGATGTAAAGCCTGCCGAACCCGCCAAGCCCACCGGGTCTATCAAGGTCGGCGACCTCGTGACCATCACAGGCAGCACCTACTATGGCGGCAAATCCATCCCCGGCTGGGTGAAGAAGCTCCGCTGGTATGTGGTAGAGGTCAGCGGCGACCGCACGGTCATCAACAAGGACGAGTTCGGTAAGTACGCCATCATGTCGCCGGTCAAGACCTCTGCGCTTGCCGTGGCAGGCACGAAACCCTCCGAGGATTACCGCATCCACACCGTGGTGCATGGTGACACCCTCTGGGCAATCGCCAAGAAGTATCTCGGCAACGGCAGCCGCTATAAGGAAATCGTCAGACTGAATGGGCTGAAAAGCAATGTCATCTATAGCGGCATGAAGCTGAAGATTCCGAACAAGTAAACCGAACCTATCACACGCCCTCTGCGGATTTTTCCGTGGAGGGCGTTATTTTTTTGCCCATTTTACCCTGACAAAAGTGCCTTTTCTCTGGGTATAGCGAGAAACGCTATTTCTCAGGAATGAGGTATCAATCACTATGACAGACACGGAACGCTCACGAATTGTGGAACTCCAACACCAGGGCTACGGGTATAAGAAAATATCCGCTATAACAGGGCTACCGCTAAACACTGTAAAGTCCTTTTGCGCCAGACATCCTGTGCAGATCAAAGAGATGCCGGACTCAAATGCCATGTGTCGAAACTGCCTGGCTCCGCTTGAGCAGACACCGCATAAACGGAAAAGGATGTTCTGCTCCGATGCTTGCCGAATGGCGTGGTGGAACGCGCACCCTGAAAGAGTGCAGCGAAAAGCGTATTACACACTCACTTGCCGACATTGCGGGAAGCAGTTTGAAAGCTATGGCAACAGCCATCGGGTGTTCTGCTCCCGTGACTGCTATTTGAAATTCCGCAGGAAGGAGATCGACCATGAGTGATTACGATAAGCGTCTGTTTGCCTACCAGATGGCGATGGCACTCGCCCGGAGTATGCGTTCCAAGGGGCTGATATCAGCCAAAGAGTACGCTAAGATCGATACAATTATAGCCAACAAATACGGTATATCTTCGTGTAGTATATTCCGCTGAAATCGCTGGATATATCGTGTTTTTAGAGGTAATATGTCACACACCAAGGGAGGTGAACCACATGGAGAGAGTTGTAGAAAGGGTCGATGCCCTAATACCCGCACAGCCGAAAGCTTTGCGTGTTTGCGCTTATGCCCGTGTTTCCACAGGAAAGGATGCCATGCTGCATTCGCTGTCCGCTCAAGTCAGTTATTACAGTAAAATGATTCAGAGCCACAACGGGTGGATGTACTGCGGCGTTTACAGCGATGAGGCTGCGACCGGCACAAAAAGAGAACGAGCCGGGTTTCAGCACATGATTGAGGAGTGCCGCCAAGGGAACATCGATCTTGTTATTACGAAGAGCATATCCCGTTTCGCCAGAAATACGGTGACGCTTCTTCAGGCTGTCCGAGAGCTGAAAAGCCTGGGCGTAGATGTGTTCTTTGAAGAGCAGCACATCCACACCATGAGTGCGGACGGTGAGCTGATGATGACCATCCTGGCGTCCTACGCACAGGAAGAGAGTTTGTCAGCCAGTGAAAATCAGAAATGGCGTGTCCGAAAAGCCTTTGAAAACGGAGAAATCATCAACCTCCGCTTTTTGTTCGGCTATGACATCACGCCGGACGGCATTCAGGTGAATGAGAAGGACGCTGCCATCGTCCGAGAGATATTTGCACGGTTCAACGGCGGCGAGAGCATGAGTTCCATCTGCCGTGACCTTGATGCCAGAGGACATAAAGGTGTTCTCGGCGGCACATGGTGTGCGGAGCGGATGCGGAATACCTTATCCAATGAAAAGTACCTCGGCAATGCGCTCCTGCAAAAGCGATACCGCAACAATCATATTGAAAAGAAGCTGTTGCCGAACCGCGGAGAGCTTCCGATGTACTATGCCGAGGGAACGCATGAGCCAATCATCGACCAGGCAACATTTGATAAGGCACAGGAGCGGCTCAGAATGCTGGCGCAGCAGGCTGCCAACCGCAAGAAACCGACTCGTTCAGCTTTTTCGGGACTGATTCGCTGCGGACTGTGCGGCAATACCTATAAGCGCGTAACTTACCGCAAAAAACACTACTGGAATTGCACTACATTCCAGACAAAAGGAAAATCCGAATGTGCCGCTAAGCGGATTCCAGAAGAAACGCTCGAAGTCCTCACCTGCGAGGTGTTGGGCGCAGTAAGCTTTGACCCCGATATGGTCAGAAGCAAAATAACGGCAATCAGAGCAGAGAAAAGCAATATGGTGGTGTTCTGCATGGACGACGGTTCTGAAATCGCTAAACGATGGAAAGACCGCTCCAGAGCAGAAAGCTGGACGCCTGAAATGAAAGAAAAGGCACGGCAGCGGGCATTACAGGCAAGGAGGAAAAAGGAATGAACAGAACAGCAGCACGGTCGGTCACAGTCATTCCGCCGACCATCAATCCGCTGACACACCTTTCCAAGGTGGCGATACAAAAGAGGCGGGTCGCAGGATACGCAAGAGTGTCCACAGACAGCGATGAGCAGTTCACCAGCTACGAGGCGCAGGTGGATTACTACACGCAATACATCAAACGCAATCCCGAATGGGAGTTTGTTAAGGTTTACACCGACGAGGGCATTTCCGGCACGAACACCAAGCATCGCATCGGCTTTAATGAAATGATCGCCGATGCCATGTCCGGTAAAATCGACCTCATCGTCACAAAGTCGGTTAGCCGCTTCGCCCGAAATACGGTCGACAGCCTGGTTACCATCCGCAAGCTGAAAGAAAAAGGCGTAGAAGTCTACTTTGAAAAGGAGAACATTTACACCTTTGACGGCAAGGGAGAACTGCTGCTCACCATCATGTCGAGCTTGGCACAGGAAGAAAGCCGCTCCATATCCGAGAATGTTACCTGGGGACAGAGAAAACGGTTTGCCGATGGAAAGGTCAACCTCCCATACAAGCAGTTCCTCGGCTATCGCAAAGGAGCGGACGGTTTTCCAGAAGTCGTTCCGGAGGAGGCAATCGTTGTTCGCCGGATTTATACTCGATTCATGGAGGGGTTGACGCCGGGGGCCATTGCAAAGGAACTGACAGCAGATGGGATTCCGACTCCATCGAGAAAACAACGCTGGCAGACCAGTACAGTGGAAAGCATCCTTCAAAACGAGAAATACAAGGGCGCTGCACTCCTTCAGAAATGCTTCACGGTCGATTTCCTCACGAAAAAGAGGAAGGTCAATGAGGGAGAGGTGCCGCAGTATTATGTGGAACACAGCCATGAGCCGATCATTACGCCGGAAGAGTTCGACAAGGTTCAGACGGAGCTTGCGCGGCGCAAGCAGATCAGCCGTCAGTACAGCGGAAAGAGCATTTTTTCTTCCCGCATCGTCTGCGGGGACTGCGGCTCCTACTTTGGCTCGAAAGTCTGGAACTCGACCTCAAAATACCGCAGGGTCATCTGGCAATGCAACGGCAAATTCAAGGGTGAGCACAAATGCGAAACGCCGCATCTGGACGAGGAAACCATTAAAGCGCGGTTCGTGACCGCCCTTAACGCTATCATCGAAAGCAAAGACAACATCCTTGAGGATTGCCGATTGATGCAAGCCACCCTGACAGACTGTACAGACATTGATACAGAAATCGAGAGTCTGCTTGAGGAGATCGATGTGGTGACCGAACTGACAAAGCGTTGCATTGCGGAAAATTCACAGACGGCACAGAACCAGGAAGAATACGCCGCCCGGTACAATGGGTTTGTAGAGCGGTATGAAAAAGCCAAGGCACGGCTCGAACAGCTCCGCACTACAAAAGCTGCACGGGAAGCCCAGGCAGAAGCCATCGGAGCGTTTATGTTTGAGATGCAGGAATTGGATGCCCTCACCGAGTTTGACGAAAAGCTCTGGCTCACCATTATCGACACGATAACCGTCCACGCCGACGGACGGATGACCTTCAAATTCCAGGGCGGTACAGAAATCGAGGCGTGAGTCCCAACAAAAATGAAAAGACCGCAGGTTTCAACGCCTGCGGTTTATTGCTGTCCCCACGGGTAGAGTAATGCACCCCCTAAAGCCGTGGTTGCACCCCCCTAAAATCCAAAATGCAACCCCCTCCAAACCATAATTGCACCCCCTGAACGGGTTTCTATCAAAATTAGAGTCATTTTCCAGAAATAAAGCTGATACCGCACGGTATCAGCTTTATTTTTTATGCAAGGGATTCGAAAGCCCGTTAAGAAAACGCTTCGGGGAAGCGTTTTTAGGGCGTGGGAACACTCCGTGATAAACCTGACCCACAAGCGGCATAAGTCGATATCCGTGAACCACCTGACCGACTGCGCCCCTTGCTCTCCGCCAGAAATAAAGCTGATACCGCACGGTATCAGCTTTATTTTTTATGCAAGGGATTCGAAAGCCCGTTAAGAAAACGCTTCGGGGAAGCGTTTTTAGGGCGTGGGAACACTCCGTGATAAACCTGACCC